>Ga0126309_10000098_pt1 | contig 28666 bp, 31 predicted proteins | sample Plot56_FD_92541 | JGI IMG/M metagenome (GOLD analysis project Ga0126309, IMG submission 92541) | Serpentine soil microbial communities from UC McLaughlin Reserve, CA, USA - Plot56 | ecosystem: Environmental > Terrestrial > Soil > Grasslands | place: USA: UC McLaughlin Reserve, Lake County...
CCGGCGCCGTGCTGGGCGAGATCGGCAAGGGCTTCTACCACATCAGCTGGGAGCTCCAGGGAGAGCGGTTGGTCGCCTCGGTCGGCTGCCACGCCGGCGCGGAGCGGATGATCGAGAAGACCATGGAGTACGCGAAGGAGCGCCAGCAGTTCGGGCGCCCGATCGGCAAGTTCCAGGCGATCCGCCACAAGTTCGCGGAGATGACGACCAAGGTCGAGGCCGCCAAGCAGTTCAACTACGCGACGGCATGGCGCTTCGCCAACGGGGAGTACCCGGTCCGCGAGATCACCCAGGCCAAGCTGTTCGCCTCCCAGGTCGCCTGCGAGGTCGCCGACGAGTGCGTCCAGATCTTCGGAGGCTACGGGTACATGAAGGAGTACGAGATCGAGCGCGCGTTCCGCGACGTCCGGCTCAACCGGATCGGGGCCGGGACCGACGAGATCATGCTCGACGTCATCGGCCGCTCCTACGGGCTGTAGGGCCGGCGGGGGGCCGGCCTACTGCCGCCCGACCCGCTTGTAGAGCCTCCAGATCGTGTCCCCGAAGTACGGGCCGTAGGTCTCGGCTGCCGGCCAGTCCGCGCCGTAGCTGATCACGCCGTTCAGGTAGAGGCCGTTGTCGCGGATCAGCCAGCCGCCGCCGCTCGATCCGCCCGTGAGGTCGCAGCCGATCTCGGTCGTGTCGGGTCCGGGCCGGCGGTGGGAAGCGGGGTCGGTACCGCCGAACGGGGATTCGCAGGCCCAGAGGTTCGCGCCGCTGAACGGGTGCTGGGCCGGGTAGCCGTAGGCGTAGTAGTACTGGTCGCGGGAAAAGCCGGTGGCGATGCCGACCGAGCCGACGAGGTTGGCCACTCGCCGGCCGCGACCGCCGCGGTTGCGGTACAGAACCGCGGCGGCGACGTCGTAGTTCCTGTTGCCCGACGCGACCCAGCCGTTGGTTGTCCAGAGGCTCTGGGCGACGAACTTGCCGAACGGACGGCGGCCGCGGACGTAGGCGGGGACGAAGACCCAGTTGCGGATGAGCCACTGGCCGCTCGGCCCGCCGCCGCGGACGCAGTGGGCAGCGGTGAAGACGACGCTCTTGTTGGGCGTGTCGACGACCGTGGCCGAGCAGGCGAAGTAGCCGTCTCGGACGTTTGCGAACACCTTGCCATTCGTCCGGTACGGCCACGGCCGGGGGTTGCGGATGATGTAGCGGTAGTAGACGTAGCGCTCGAGGGTGTTGCGCAGAAGGGCGTCGCGCGGCGGCGGCACCGGCTGGGATCCACGCGAGCGGTGCGGGGCACCACGCTCGATGCCCTCTTCGTCGCGGCCGGCTGTCCTGGTCAGCGAGGCCGCGGGCGCCACCGCAGGCCCCAGGGGTTTCGCGGCTCGCATCCTCGCCGACGTCCAGAAGCGGCTGACCCGCCGGATCTCGGCGGGTGAGCGCTCCAGCGACACACCGGCGATCTCCGGCCGCTCGCCGCCGGCTACCGCCGGCCCGGGAAGCGCCAGGCCCACCGCCACGATCAGGAAGAGGGAGACGGCCGGGTTGAGGCGGAGTCGCATCCCGAGAAGTCTCAGGCGCGAGCGGCCCGCCGTCATCCCCATTAGTCGGTCTACGGTTGACTCCGGCAGGGGGATAATCCGCCCATGCCACGCCACCTCGACCACGTCCGCTCCTACTACGAGGCGCTGAACACGGGCGACCCGGAGCGAGTCGCGGCCCACTTCACCGAGGACGCCGTCCACTACTACACGCGTCTGGGACCGCACGAGGGCGCGGCGGCGATCGGCGACAACACCCGCTGGGCGGTTGACAACCTCGAGGGGCAGTGGCACTTCGAGCACGGCATCGAGCAGGGGGACGAAGCGGTGATCGAGTGGACGATGACCTGGCGGGACCGCAACTCGGGCGAGCAGCGGCTGAACCGGGGGACGGAGTGGTTCCGCTTCCGCGACGGCCTGATCAGCGAGGTCCGGGCATATCACCACGGCGACCGCAAGAACCCCCAGGGCGACCTGCTCGGCTTCGATCACGAGGGCCGCGGCCACACGATGCTCGGCGGCGGGTGACCGTCGTCAAGGACAGCGGCTCCCGGGCCGCGCTGCCGCCGTTCGGCGAGGAGCACGAGGAGCTGCGGGAAAGCGCCCGGCGGTTCATCGAACGCGAGATCGCGCCCCACGTCGACGAGTGGGAGGACGCGCGCGAGTTCCCTCGCGACCTGTACCGGCGCTGCGGCGAGCTCGGCTTCCTGGGCCTCAAGTTCCCCGAGGAGTACGGCGGTCAGGGCGGCACCCACCTCCACGACGCGGTCTGGGTCGAGGAGCTGGCGCGCTGCGGCGACTCGGGCGGGGTCAGCGCCGGCCTCAACGCCCACACGTCGATCGCCATGCCGCCGGTCTTCGGGTTCGGTAGCGAGGAGCAGCGGCAGCGCTGGGTCGTCCCGGGCATCCGGGGCGAGAAGATCGGCGCGCTCGGGATCACCGAGCCCGGCGCCGGGTCGGACGTCGCCTCGATCCGCACCCACGCCCGGCCCGTCGACGGCGGCTACGTCGTCAACGGCGCGAAGACGTTCATCACCAACGGCGTTCGCGCTGACTTCCTCGTCTGCGCCTGCAAGACGACGGAGGAGGGCGGGCACCACGGCCTGTCGTTCCTGGTGCTGGAGAGCGACATGCCCGGGTATCAGGTGTCGCGCAAGCTCGAGAAGATGGGCTGGCACGCCTCCGACACGGGCGAGCTGTCGTTCACCGATGTCGAGGTCCCGGACGAGAACCTGCTGGGCGAGGAGAACGGCGGCTTCTATCTGATCATGGCCAACTTCGCCTGGGAGCGGCTGCTGATGGCGATCGGCGCAGTCGGGGCGATGCAGCGGCTGGTGGCCAGGTCGATCGAGTACGCACAGGAGCGCGACGCGTTCGGCCGGCCGATCGGCAGGTTCCAGGCGATCCGCCACAAGATCGCGGCGATGGGGACGAAGGCGGAGGTGGCGCGGGCGCTGACCTACGACGCCCTGCGGCTCTTCCAGTCCATCCAGGACGGGACGGGGTCGGGGATCAGCCAGAGCGACGTGATCAGGCAGGTGACGATGGCCAAGCTCTTCACCCAGCGCGGCCTCGTCGAGATCGCCGACGACGCCCTCCAGATCCACGGCGGCTACGGCTACATGCGCGAATACGGGATCGAGCGCGCCCTCCGCGACGCGCGCCTCGGGCCGATCGGCGGCGGCACCGACGAGGTCATGAAGGAGATCCTCGGCAAGCAGATGGGGTTGTAGGGCTGCGGCTCTGCGGTCCTGGCCGGGTCATACTGCGACGGCAACGGCGATCCGGCCGGAGAACAGAGGAGGGACGGTGCCGCTCTATCTATCGAGATTCAGCTACACGCCGGAGACTTGGAAGCAGCTGGTCGGCAACCCCGAGGACCGCAGAGAGGCCGCCCAGTCGTACATCGAGTCGGTCGGCGGCAAGCTCCATGGGTTCTGGTACGCATTCGGCTCATACGACGGCTACACCCTGTGGGAGGCCCCCGACAACGTGTCGATGGCCGCGGTCGCTCTGGCGATCGCCGGCGGCGGTGCGCTCAGCTCGCTCGAGACGACGGTCCTCCTGACCGTCGACGAAACCATGGATGCGCTGCGAAAGGCCGGCCAGGTCCAGTACCAAGCGCCCGGCGCATAACGCCTCCTGGACAAAGCCGGGAGGTGGGGCGAAGATCACACCTTGGGTGCCTGTTGACCGGCGCCGACCTGCCCGACGATGGCTCCGGAACTTCCCCTACCAAGGAGCCCGAGATGACCGCCAGATCGATCCGCAGCACCATCGCCTCACCGCGCGTTCTCGTCGTGCTGGCCGTGGCCGCCCTCGCCGCCTCCGCCTCCGTGGCTGCGGGCGCGACACCGCCCTGGAGGCTGATCCCGAAGAGCGCGATGGAGATCACCGAGGGGAACCTGACGCCCGCCGGACCGAAGGCGCTGCTCCGCACCCGCGACCCAGGCATGCGAGCCGAGGCCCTCGACGGCGGCCGCCACGCCCGCGACGCCCGGCTCTGGTTCCGCTACCTCGGGGAGAGCACCACCACCGAGCCGCTCGGCTCGGGGCTGATCCGTCGCCAGATCGGCTTGAAGCTGCGCGCTCCGGACCCCTGCAACCTCGTCTACGTCATGTGGCACGCCTACCCCGACGACGCGATCCAGGTCCAGGTGAAGCGCAACCCGGGCCAGACGACCTCGGCCGAATGCGGGAACCGCGGCTACACCACGATCGCCACGATCCCGCTCGGACCGGGCGACGGCACCGCCGACCACGGGCCGCACCGGCTCGAGGCCGACACCCGCCGCAGCCCGAACCGTGCCCTGGTCCTGACCATCCTCACCGACGGCGAGCTCCTGCGGAAGCTGAGGATCTCGGCCGCCCTCACCGCCGGGCTCAACGGCCCGATCGGCGTCCGCTCCGACAACGGCGACTACCTGCTGCGGCTGTCCGGCAGGCGCTGAGTCCCGGTAGCGTTCGCGCCCTTCAATCGACCGAAGGAGAGCGCGAGCAGATGGGGCTTTTGGATGGCAAGGCGGCGATCGTCACGGGATCGGCGCGCGGGATCGGGCGCGCGACGGCCGAGTTGTTCGCCGGCGAGGGGGCCAAGGTCCTGATCAACGACCTCGACGGCAACGTCGCCGATGAGGCGGCCGGCGAGATCGACGGTGAGACCGCCGTCCACGCCGGCGACCTGACCCAGGAGGGAGCCGCCGACGCCCTGGTGTCGGCGGCTCTCGATGCCTTCGGCGCGGTGGACATCGTCGTCAACAACGCCGGCTACACGTGGGACGCGGTCATCCATCGGATGTCCGACGATCAATTCCAGGCGATGCTGGACATCCACACGATCGTCCCCTTCCGGGTCACCCGGGCGCTGGCGCCGCACTGGCGCGAGGCCGCCAAGTCCGAGCGGGACGAGGGCCGCGAGGTCTTCCGCAAGCTGATCAACGTCTCCTCGGTCTCGGGGACGATGGGCAACGCCGGCCAGGCCAACTACTCGGCCGCCAAGGCGGGCGTCGTCGGGCTGACCAAGACGGTGGCGAAGGAGTGGGGGCAGTTCAAGATCAACGTCAACGCGGTCGCCTTCGGCTTCGTCGAGACCCGCCTCACCGCCTCCAAGGAGGACGGCGGCGAGATGACCGCCCCCGGCGGCGAGAAGATCGGGCTCGGCATCCCCGAGCAGATGCGCGCGATGGCCAGCGCGATCATCCCGCTCGGCCGACCGGCGAGCCCCGGCGAGGCCGCCGGCCCGGTTCTGTTCCTGGCCTCAGAGCATGCGAACTACGTGCACGGGCAGGTCATCAACGTCACCGGCGGCCAGTTCGGGGGGATGTACACGTAGGCGCCGGTCGCCAGGCGCCGGTCGCCGGTCCCAGGCGCCAGGCGCCACGCGCCGGTCAATGGTCGTCTTTTCGGCGGCGCTCCTCCGCCAGCGGCTCGCCCGTCTCGCCGGGGGGCCAGGGGCCGAACCAGTTGTCGCGGGCGCCGTCGACGGTGATCACGGTGCCGGAGAAGAAGTCACCGGCCGGGGAGGCGAGGAACGCGACCAGCCAGGCCCACTCCTCCTCGGTCCCCATTCGGCCCAGCGGGATCGTGCCGGCGACGTTGTCGACAACCGCCTTCGGATACTTCGTCCGCAGGGTCTCGGTGTCGAACTGGCCGGCCGCGAGGGCGCAGAGACGGATGTTGAACCGGGCCCACTCGACGGAGAGCGTCCGCATCATGTTCTCGACCGCCGCCCGCGCCGCCCCCGAATGGACCATGCCCGGCATCCCGTTGTGCGGGGAGAGGGTGACGCTCAACACCTTCCCCTCGCGCTGCGGGATGAACGCCTTGGTCGCAGCGGCGTGGGTCATCAGCCAGGTCCCCTGGACGTTGAGGTCGATCACCGTGCGGAAGCCCTTCGGCGTGATCGCCTCCGCCGGGCTGAGGAACTGACCGCCGGCGTTGTTGACCAGGACGTCGAGCCGCCCATGACGCTCGACCGCGTCGCCGACGAACGCGTCAACGGCCTCCTCGTCGCGGATGTCGAGGCTCGCGTGCTCGAACGACCCATCGAGCCGGTCGCTCAGCGACGCCGTCTCCTCGAGCGGCTCGGCCCGCCGTCCGCAGCCGACCACGGTCGCCCCGAGACGCGCCAGCTCCAGCGCCGTCGCCCTGCCCAGCCCCGACCCCGCCCCGGACACCACGCAGACCATCCGCTCGAGCAACCCGGGGACGAAGACCCGCGAATGAGAGCTTTCACCCACGCGGCGGCAAGCCTATAGGCGGTCCGGGCGCCGCTACTGTCCTCGACCGATGGGCGTCCACGCCGAAGCGAAACCGCTGCACGAGCCGCTCGCCGGAGGGACGCCGGGCGCGACCGTCGCCGTGGAGCCGCTGATCGCCGGCCACGTCATGTGGCCGCTGGCGATGATGGAGAGCCCGGGCGGAGGGTTCCTCGACCTGCGGCTCTTCTGGGCCCTCGTGAACGGCAGCGGCGCCGTCCGGGTCCCGGCGCCTGCCTTCCTGATCCACCACCCAAGCGCCGGCGCGATCCTGGTCGACACCGGACTGCACCCGTCGGTCGCCGCCGACCCGAAGCAGAACTTCGGCTCCGCCGGCGCCCGGTTCGGGAAGCCGGAGTTAGAGCACGGCGAGGACGTCCCCTCCCAGCTGCGCGCCCGGGGCATTCAGCCCGCGCAGGTGCCGGTCGTGGTGATGACCCACCTCCACTACGACCACGCGTCGGGGATCTCCGAGTTCCCCCAGTCGACCTTCGTCGTCAGCGACGCGGAGTGGGAGGCGGCGACGACCGACCGGCGGCCCGGTCTGCGCGGCTACCGCCCCGCCCACTACGACTACGCGTTCGACTACCGCACGGTCGACTTCACCCGCGGCGGGATCAGCTCGTACGCGACCTTCGGCCGGACCTTCGACCTCTTCGGCGACGGCTCGATCCGGCTCGCCTACACGCCCGGTCACAGCGCCGGACACCTCAGCGTGATCGCCCGCCTCTCCCAGCACGACTTCCTGATCGGCGGCGACGCCGTCTACACCTACCGTCAGCTCGAGGGCGGCCCACCCCCTCCACGGCCGGTCGACGGGCACCAGTACCGCCGCTCCCTCCAGGAGCTGAAGCTGTTCATGCGCGAGTACCCGCAGGCGATCGTCACGCCGGGGCACGACCCCGACTTCTACGCGCAGCTGGCGCCGCGCCACGAGTAGCGCCTAGAGCGCGTCCGCCGTAAACGTGTCGCAGGCCCCCGCCTCGGCCGACTTGTAGCCGCGGGTGAACCAGCGGCGGCGCTGCTCGGAGGTGCCGTGGGTGAAGCTGTCGGGGTCGACGCTGCCGCCCGCCTGCTTTTGGAGGCGGTCGTCGCCGACCGCCTCGGAGGCGGTGAAGGCCTCCTGCAGATCGCCCTTCTCCAGGTCGCCGGCCTCGAAGACGCTGCTCCCCCAGAAGCCCGCGTAGCAGTCGGCCTGGAGCTCGAGCCGGACCGAGAGCTCGTTCGCCTCCTCTGGGTCAGTCTGCTCCTCGCGGTGGACCTCGTCGCTCGTGCCGAGCTCGCGCTGGACGTGATGGCCCATCTCATGGGCGATGACGTAGGCCCAGGCGAAGTCCCCTGAGGCGCCGAGCTGGCGACGCATGTCCTCGTAGAAGGAGAGGTCGAGGTAGACGCGCCCGTCGGGCGGGCAGTAGAAGGGGCCGACCGCCGAGGTCGCGCCGCCGCAGCCCTCGGTGGAGACCGCGCCCGAGTAGAGGACTAGCTCGGCGCCCTCGTAGCCGGTGCCCTCGGAGGAGAGCGCGGTCCGCCAGAAGTCCTGGGTGTCCTCGAACACGTAGACGGAGAAGTCCTTGAGGTCGCGCTGGGGGTCCTCGGAGGGCGGGATCGGCTGGGGGTTCGATGCACCGGGCGCCTGCACTCCGGGCGAGAGGACCTGGCCGATGTCGAAGCCCGAGCCGCCGCCGCCGCCGAGCAGCTGTAGCCCGACCACCACGAGGACGACGATCAGGCCGGCGCCGCCGCCGATCCGGCCCATCCCCCCCGGCAGGGCCATCCCACCGCCCGAGCCCCCGCCGCCGCCCCGCGCGCCGCGGACGTCGATCACGTCGCGGCTCTTGGTCCGCCTCCACTTCACGCGGGGCTTCTACCCTCGGCTCAGTGCGGTGAACCCGGCGTCGGCTCGGCGGGGTCCGGCGCCGTGATTCCCTCGCGCAGGGCGCGGATGACCCCCCGGCGGCCCTGCTCCTCGAGCCGGGTGTACATCAGGCGGACGCGGTCGAAGATCTGCCTCGCCACCTCGTGCTGGCGCTCGAGCGACGGGTGGGCCTCGGCCGGGAACGCGACCGGGTCGCCGAACTGCACGGTCACCTTCGGGAACCGCAGACGGCGCCACCCGCGCACCCCGGCCGAGCCGTGGATCGCGACCGGCACGACCGGCACGCCGCTCTCCAGGGCGATCCGCCCGATCCCGCGCCGCGGCTCCCCGAGGTTGCGGCTGCGCGAGCGTCCGCCCTCCGCGTACACGAGGAGGACGTTGCCGTTGTCGAGGATCGTTCGGACGGTCTTGAAGGCCTCCTCGTCGCGGTGGCCGCGGCGGACCGGGAAGACGCCGCCGTGGGTGAAGATGTAGGTCAGGAAGGGCGGGCCGAAGAGCTGGGATTTGCCCATGAAGCGGATCTTCCGGCGCAGGAAGACGCCGCAAAAGAAGTGATCCATTTGGCTGAAGTGGTTTGGGGCCAGCACGACCGGACCGGACTCCGGCACGTTCTCGGTGCCGATCGCGCGGGTCCGGTAGAAGAGCACGGTCGGCAGGGTCAGGATGAGCCGGACGAGGTTGTAGACCCAGCCTCCCTGTTCATCGCGGCGCGCCCGCTCGTGGAACTGGGCGAAGTACTCCTCCGGGCGATCGTCGCGGTAGACCTGTGGCTTGATCTCGGTCATGCTGGCTGGGGCCGCGGGTGTGCGGCCCACTAGCTTCCTACCCGGTCTCAGGCGTTGGGTTACTGGCCCTCAGCCGGACTCCGCCCAGCCCCGCGACCTCTCCACCGCGCGGCGCCAGTCGGCCAGCAGCGACTCGCGCTCGTCGTCGCCCATCGCCGGCTCGTAGCGGTCCGCCTCGCGCCACATCGCATCGACCTCCTCGAGCGTCCAGACGCCGGTGGCGATCCCGGCCAGGTACGCGGAGCCGAGCGCGGTGGTCTCCGCGATCTCGGGGACGATCACGGGAACGCCGAGCAGGTCGGCCTGGAACTGCATCAGCCAGCGGTTGGCGACGGCGCCGCCGTCGGCCTTGAGGCTCCCGAGCCGATCGCCCGCCGCCGCCTCCTGGGCCGCCACCGCGTCGCAGGTCTGGTAGGCGATGGCTTCGAGCGCGGCGCGGGCCAGGTGGGCCCGCCCGTTACCGCGGGTCAGTCCGACGATGGTGCCGCGGGCGTAGGGGTCCCAGTGGGGTGAGCCGAGTCCGGTGAGGGCGGGGACGAAGTAGACGCCGTCGTTGCCCTCCAGCGATCCCGCCAGCTCCTCGGTCTCGGCCGCCTCGCGGATGACCCCGAGGCCGTCGCGGAGCCACTGCACGGCGGCGCCGGTGACGAAGATCGCCGCCTCGAGCGCGTAGTCGGTCTTCTCGCCGAGGCCCCAGGCGACGGTCGTGAGCAGCCCGGCCGGCGGCTCGGTCGCCGTCTCCCCGGTGTTGAGCAGGACGAAGCTGCCGGTGCCGTAGGTGTTCTTGCCGGTCCCGGGCTCGTGGCAGGCCTGACCGAACAGCGCCGCCTGCTGGTCACCGGCGATCCCGGCGATCGGCACCTCGCCGCCGAACTCCGAGGTCGTGCCGTAGACCTGGGAGGACGGGACCGGCTCGGGGAGCTGGGTCGGCGACACGCCCAGCAGCTCGCAGAGCTCCTCGTCCCAGGCCAGCCGGTGGATGTCGAAAAGCAGCGTCCGCGACGCGTTCGAGTAGTCGGTGACGAGGCGACCGGTCAATTTGTGGACGAGCCAGGCGTCGATCGTCCCGAAGACGGCGTCCGCCCCGCCCTCCGCGTTGGCGATCAGCCATTCGATCTTGGTGCCCGAGAAGTAGGGGTCGAGGACGAGGCCGGTCCGCTCGCGGATCAGCTCCTCGTGTCCCGCCTCGCGCAGCTCGTCGCAGCGCCGGGCGGTGCGGCGGTCCTGCCAGACCAGGGCATGGTGGATCGGGCGGCCGCTGTCGCGATCCCAGCCGACGACCGTCTCGCGCTGGTTCGTGATCCCGATCCCGTCGAGCTGCGAGCCCTGGATGCCGGCGTCGGTGATCGCCTGCAGGGCCACCCGCCGGGTCACGCCCCAGATCTCCTCGGCGTCGTGCTCCACCCACCCCGGCCGCGGGAAGTGCTGGCGGAACTCCGAATAGCCGCGGCCCGCGATCCTGCCCTCGCAATCGAAGACGAGGCAGGTGGTGCCGGTGGTCCCCTGGTCGATCGCGAGGATCACGTCGCTCGTCGCTCGTCTCTCGTCTCTCGTCGCTCGAGGTACACCCTCGCGGAATCCAGCAGCTGGCGAAACCTATGCCAGAACCCGCCGAGGCTGCGGCCCGTGGCCCGGTGCTCGAGGTCGAGCTCGTACTCGCGCAGGCGGAAACCGGCCCGCACGGCGTCGATCGTCATCCCGACCTCCATCCCGTAGCCGGCGGCGAACGGGACGACCGCCCGCAACGCCGCCGAGGTGAGCGCCCGCTGCCCGGAGATCGGGGCGACCGGGCTGATGCCGGCTCGGCGCCTGATCGCCCAGCGGGCGAACCCCAGGGCGACCCCGAAGCCACCGCCGCGACGTCGCCGGAAGGCGCCGACCGCGAGGTCGCACTCGCCGGCGGCCACCGCCGCGACCAGCCGCGCCAGCGCGCCGGCGGAGGCGCCGAGGTCACCGTCGCAGAGCAGGAAGACGGGCTCCCGCTCCTCCCCCGCCCGGTCGAGGACGCTGTGCGCGGCGGCGGTCATGTTCCCGCCTTTGCCGTGGGGCCGCCCCCGGCGCACGACCTCGGCCCCGGCCGCCATCGCGATCTCACTCGTCCCGTCGCCCGAGCCGTCATCGGCGACGACGAGGTGGGCGCCGGGAAAGGCGGCGCGCAGCGCCCGCACGGTGTCCCCGATCCGATCCGCCTCGTCGCGGGCCGCGACCAGGACGACCGGCGGATCGGGGTCGGCTGTGGCGACGTTCAACGCGGCTATTGTGGCGCGCCATGGCCGACATCGAAGCCCACATCACCGGCAACGTCTGGAAGGTCGAGGTCGCGGTCGGGGACCAGGTCTCCGACGGCGACACCGTCGTCATCCTCGAGTCGATGAAGATGGAGATCCCGGTCGAGGCCGAGGACGAAGGCGTCGTCAAGGAAATCCGCTGCGAGGAGGGCCAGTCGGTCAGCGAGGGCGACGTCCTCGTCGTGCTCGAGTAGTGGGCCGGAGGCGCGTCCAGTGAGCGAGCAGCTCGCCGGCGGCAAGGTCGTCCTCGACGAGCCCGCCGAGGCGGTCACCCGTCTGCGGCTGAGCAACCCCGCGACCCGCAACGCGCTCGACCACGAGACCCTGGGCGGCGTCGCCGAGGCTCTCGAGGGCCTCGACCGGAAGGACGGGCACCGCTGTCTCCTGGTCACCGCCGAGCCCCCGGTCTTCTCGGCCGGGTACGACATCGGCTCGATTCCCGACGACAGCTTCGAGCAGGACGCCGAGTCACTGGTCGCCCACCCCTTCCACAGGGCTCTCGACGCGCTGGCCCGCCACCCCTGGCCAACCGTCGCCGCGATCAACGGGCACTGCCTCGGCGGCGGGCTCGAGCTGGCGATCACCTGCGACCTCCGGGTCTGCGCCGGGGGCGCGAAGCTCGGTATGCCGCCCGCCAAGCTCGGCCTGATCTACGGGCACACCGGGCTGCGCAAGTTCATCGACACGATCGGGACGCCGTGGACCAAGCACCTGTTCCTGACCGGCCGGACGCTCTCGGCCGAGGGGGCCGAGCGGATCGGCCTCGTCCACGAGGTCGTAGCCGACGAGGAGCTGCCCGCGGTGGGTTTGGCGCTGGCCGCCGAGATCGCCGGCAACGCCCCCCTCTCGATGCGGGGCAACAAGGAGGCGATCGAGACGCTGAACTCGAACCCCGTCCTCAGCGAGGACCAGGAGCGCCACCTGATCGAGCTGCGCGAGTCCTGCTTCCGCGGGGAGGAGCTGCGCGAGGGCATCCGGGCCTTCGCCGAGAAACGCAAGCCGCGATGGCAGCGAGGCTGACCAAGGCGGATCGACGCCTCGCCGCCGCCGACCCGGTGATGGCCGGGCTGATCGAGCGGCTCGGCCGGCGCAGCCTCGAGACCCGCGGCAGGCGGCGCGGCGAGGGCCCGGCCGACGCCTACGGGGCCCTGCTGCGGACGGTGGTCGGCCAGCAACTCTCGACCAGGGCCGCACGGACGATCTACGGCCGGGTCCTCGACCTGTTCGGCGGCACCGACCCGAGCCCCGAGCAGCTCCTCGAGGCCGACGAGGAGGCGCTGCGCGGCGCCGGCCTCTCGGGCCGCAAGGTCGAGTACCTGCGCGACCTCGCCCGCCACGTGCTCGACGGCGACCTCGAGCTCGAGCGGTTCGAGGAGCTCGAGGACGAGGAGGTGATCGAGGAGATCGTCGCCGTCCGCGGCCTCGGCCGCTGGAGCGCCGAGATGTTCCTGATCTTCCACCTCCGCCGCCCCGACGTCTTCTCCGGCGGCGATCTGGGGCTGCGGCGGGCGATCCAGACCGAGTATGGGATGGAGGAGCCGCCGACGCCGGACGAGGCGGTCGCCCTGTCGGAGCGCTGGCGGCCCGACCGCAGCCTCGCGGCGATCTACCTCTGGGAGTCGCTGGCCGAGCCGGCCGACCCGTTCGACGACCGCTAGCCGCGGTCGGGGCCGAGGCGGTGGCGGAGCCTGAGGACCCGCGCCACCGACCTCTCGAATCGAGCCCGGTCGAGCGCGCGGGAGCGCAGCCTGCGCCGCAGCGCCCGGCCGGCCCTGGCGGCCGGGCGATGGTCGCTGAACAGGAGCATGTCGACCCCCGACTTCGCGGCCGCGAGGCCGGCCTTCGCCGGGCCGCCGAAGGCGCGGGTGGCGACGGTGCCGAGGGCATCGGTGACCGAGACGCCGCGGAACCCCAGCCGGGCCCGCAGCTCGCCGGTGGCGATGTCGCGGCTGAAGGCCGCCGGCTTCGGTGAGAACGCGGGGTAGATCGCCGTGCTGAGCATGACGAGGTCGCCGCCGGCGTCCGCGAACCGGCCGAAGGGCACTTCGTCGACCCGGCGCAGTGTGCGCTTCGAGAGCCGGATCCGCTCGACCGCGAAGTCGGTGTTCTCGCGGGCGGCGCCGAAGCCCGGGAAGTGCTTGGCGGTGGCGGCGACCCCGCCGCGCTGCATCGCCCGCGCGAACGGGACCGCTGTATCGGCGACCCCGTCGGCGGTCGAGGCGAAGCCGCGATCGGTGTTCTCGATCTCGCCGCCCGGCCGAGCCACGTCGAGGACGGGCGCCAGGTCGACGTTGACCCCGACCTCGCGCAGGTTGCCCGCCGTCAGGCGCCCCTGTTCGCGGCTGTAGGCGGCGCCGCGCGCACCCATCTCCTCGGCCGACGCGTTCGGCGCCCCGCCGATCCGCTTGACGAGACCGCCCTCCTGGTCGGTCATGACCAGCAACGGATCCCGGCGGGCGACCGGCCGCGGGATCGAGCGGAGCTGCTCGACCAGCCGCCGCCCCCGCCCCCGGCTCGGGAAGTTGTCGGCGAAGAGGATCACACCCGCCGCGTCACCGCCGCGGATCATCCGCCGGACCCCGGCGGGGACGCGGGTGCCGTTCAGGCCGATGACGATCCGCTGCCCGGCCAGCTCGCGAATCGAGAGGCGGTCCACCGCCGCCCGCCTCGCATCCTCCCCGCCGAGCGCCATGGCGACCCCGGCGGCGAACGACGCCCCGGCCACGGCGCACAGCGCGAATAGCGCGGCGCGGCGGCGGCGGGCGGTGGCGGGGCGGCGTGTTCCGGCGCGTGCCATGGGCCGATCTTAGGGGCGGCGCGCGGCCCGATCGCGTCCGGGCCGCGGCATAGCCTGGCTCCGCAGTTCGCCAGCCCCATGTCCTCCCTGATCAGCTTCGAAGAGGCGCTCGCGCTCGGCGAGCTCAGCGATCATGACCAGATCGGCGACCTGGTCGAGCGGGCCTGGGCGGTGCGGCGCGAGAACTTCGGCGACTCCACCGACATGTGCTCCCTCGTCAACGCCAAGTCCGGAGGCTGCGCCGAGGACTGCGGCTTCTGCGCCCAGTCGCGCTACGCCGAGGCGGACACGCCCATGCACGCGATGATGGAGCCCGACCAGATCCTCGAGCACGCGCGAGCGGCCGAGGCAGCCGGCGCCCACCGTTTCTGCATGGTCACCCAGGGACAGGGGCTGTCGAAGCGCGACTTCGAGAAGATCGTCGCGGGCGCGAAGCTGGTCGCCGAGAACACGAACCTCAAGCGCTGCGCCTCGATCGGCCACATGTCGGCGGACCGGGCGAAGCGGCTGAAGGACGCGGGCATCCAGCGCGTCCACCACAACGTTGAGTCCTCGCGCTCCTACTACCCCGAGGTCTCGACGACCGTCCGCTACGACGGCCGGATCCGCACGATCGAGGCGGTCAAGGAGGCCGGCCTCGAGACCTGCGTCGGCGGCATCCTCAATCTGGGCGAGAGCCCGCGCCAGCGAGTCGAGATGGCGTTCGAGCTGGCCGAGCTGGAACCGACGTCGGTGCCGATCAACCTGCTCAACCCGAGAACCGGGACCAAGTTCGGCGACCGCGACCTGATGGACCCGTGGGACGTCGTCAAGTGGGTGGCGATCTTTCGGCTGATCATTCCCGGCGCCCTCTTCCGCCTCTGCGGCGGCCGGGTCGAGAACCTGGGCGAGCTCCAGCCGCTCGCGGTGCGCGCCGGGCTGAACGGGGTGATGATGGGCAACTTCCTGACCACGCTCGGCGCCGAGCCCGAGGACGACCGGACGATGTTCGAAGAACAGGGGCTGAACGTGGCCCGGCAGGACGACAACGGCGCCAACCCGCGGCCGGACAACCGCTCGGGATGGCTCGACGGCGAGACGCCGGCGACGCCGATGGACGACCTGATCGACAGTCAGGGGGAGGCGAACTTCTGGGACCCGTCGACCCAGCTCCGGGTCGTCAGGAAGGCGAAGAAGCCGCCGCCCTACCCCAGCGAGAAAGCGGCGTGAGCGGCAGGCGGGCGGCCCCGTGACCGACATCGCCGACCGCCTCGAGGACCTCCGCAACAGCGGCCTCGCCCGCGGCCTGCGCCTCGTCAGCGGCCCGCAGGGCCCGCGCGTCGTGCTCGACGGACGACCGGTCCTCCTCCTCTGCTCGAACAACTACCTCGGGCTGGCCGATCATCCGCGCGTCCGGGAGACGGCGGCCGAGGCGGCGATGCGGTGGGGCGTGGGGGCGGGAGCTTCGCGGCTCGTGTCGGGGAACATGCAGGCCCACCGCCGCCTGGAGCAGCGGCTCGCCGTATTCAAGGGCCAGGAGGCGGCGCTTCTCTACGGCTCCGGGTTCCTCGCCAACACGGGGGTGATCGCCTCACTCGCCCGCCGCGGCGAGGTGGTCTTCTCGGACGAGCTCAACCACGCCAGCATCATCGACGGATGCAGGCTGTCGCGAGCCGAGGTCTTCGTCTACCGCCACTGCGATCTCGAGCACCTGGACTGGGGGCTGCGACAGGCCCGTGGACGCGGCTCCCTCGTCGTCACCGACGGTGTCTTCTCGATGGACGGGGACGTGGCGCCGCTCGCCGAGCTGGCCGAGCTGACCCGCAGGCGCGACTGCCGCTTGATGGTCGACGAAGCGCATGCGACCGGCGCCGTCGGCCCCCGCGGGCGCGGCGCGGTGGCCGCGGCGGGGGTCGAAGAGGACGTCGACGTCGTCGTCGGAACCCTCGGCAAGGCGCTCGGCTGCTACGGCGCCTATGCCGCTGCGAGCCGGGAGATCGTCGAGTTGCTGCTCAACACCTCGCGCCCGTTCATCTTCTCGACCGCGCCGCCGCCGCCCGTGGTGGCCGCGGCCGAAGCGGCTCTCGAGCTGCTCGAGGAGGAGCCGCACCGGGTCGAGCGGCTGCAGGCGAACGCCTCGGCCCTGCGCGACTCGCTGGGCGCCGAGGGGATGGACGTCGGCGCGTCGACGACTCAGATCGTCCCGGTGGCGGTGGGCTCCGCCCACGAGACGATGGAGCTCTGCGAGGCGCTGCTCCGGCGCGGGGTCTTCGCCCAGGGCATCCGCCCGCCGACCGTCCCCGAAGGCGCTTCGCAGCTGCGGCTGACCGCGATGGCGACTCACCGCCCGGCCGAGCTGCGGCACGCGGCCGGAATCCTCGCCGACTGCGCCCGCGAGCTCGGCGTCGCCGCCCCGGTCCCGGCCGCCGCCGAGCCGGCGCCGCTGTCCGAGGCCGCATAGGCCGCTTGCGCGGCGTCTTCGTCACCGGCACCGGCACCGAGGTCGGCAAGACGGTCGTCGCGGCGGTGATCGCCCGCTCGGCCGCCGCCGCGGGCCAGGCGGTGGGCGTCTTCAAGCCGGCGGTGACCGGGCTCGACGAGGCCGGCGAGCCGGACCACCGCGTGCTGCGGCGCGCCGCGGGGTCTGCACAGGAGGACGAAGAGCTCGCCCCCTACCGCTACGGGCCCCCGATGTCCCCGCACCTGGCCGCGGACCTCGCCGGGGAGGCGATCGAGCCGGCCCGGGTGGCGGCCGCCGCGCGGGCGGCGGGCGCGGGACGGTTTCTGATCGCCGAGGGGGTCGGCGGCCTGCTCGTCCCGCTGGCCGGCGGCTACCTGGTCCGCGACCTCGCCCGCGACCTCGGCCTGCCGGCGGTCATCGCCGCCCCCCCGGGCCTGGGGACGATCAACCACACCCTGCTGACGCTCGAGGCGGCTCGCGCCGCGGGCCTTGACGTCGCGGCGGTCGTGCTGACGCCATGGCCGGCCGAGCCGGGTCCGATCGACGAATCGAACCTGGCGACGATCGCGTCGCTTGGGGCGGTCCGGGTGGAGACGCTGCGGCGGATCGACGTCGGACGCCCCGCCGGCTGGCCGGACCTGCGGATCGGCGTGTTCTAGCCCTCGGCTCGGGCCGCCGCCATCTCGCCGGCCGGAGTGGCGGCGCCGAGCCCGATCGAGTCCTCGTCGGCGCTCGCCGCCAGGCGGTGGCTGCCGCGGATCAGCGTCGCCGCGACGACGGCGCCGGCGAGCGCCACGGCGGCGGAGAGCCGCATCGAGGAGGCGAGGGCGCCGATGAAGGACTCCCTCCCCGCCTGCCCCGCGACCCCGGCCGGACTCAACGCGTCGGCACCCGCCTCGGCCTGGAAGAGGGCGCCGGTGGCGGCGACCCCGAAGGTACCGCCGACCATCCGGAACATCGAGAGGATCCCGGACGCTATGCCGGCCTTGGCCGGGGCGACGGCGTTCATGGCCGCGGCCGACATCGGGGACATCGTCATCGCGATTCCGATTCCCATCAGGACGAAGGGCACCCACAGGTCGGCGAACGTGGTGCCCAGGTCGATCGTCGTGAAGTCGGCGAGGGCCAGGGTGACGAGGCTGAGGCCGATCGTGATCGGCCAGCGGGGGCCGATCCGGTCCGCGAGCCTGCCGGAGAGCGGCGCGACGACCATGATCACGAGCGTCGTCGGCAGGAAGCGCAGACCGGCCTCGAGCGGCGTGAACCCGAGGATGTTCTGCATGTAGAGCGTCAGGAAGAAGAACATCCCGAGCATCGCGAAGGAGACGATGAAGGCGACCGTCACGGCGCCGATGAAGTTACGGCTGGCGAACAGCGAGAACTCGACCATCGGCGCGTGGATCCGCAGCTCGACCATGACGAAGGCGGCGAGGAGGACGACCGAGCCGACCAGCATCGCCACGATCTCCGCTGAGCCCCACCCCCAGGAGTTGCCCTCGACCAGGGCGAGGACGAGCGCGGTGAGGCCGGCGGTCAGCAGGGCCACGCCGGGCAGGTCCACGTCGCGCCCGACCGTCTCGTCGCGCGACTCGCGGACCGCGAACAGGGCCGCGAACACCGCGCCGGCTCCCACCGGAAGGTTCATGTAGAAGATCGCCCGCCAGGAGACGTGCTCGACCAGGAAGCCGCCGACGACCGGTCCGATCGCCAGGGCGAGGGCGGAGACGCCGGCCCAGGTGCCGATCGCCTTCCCGCGCTCGTGGGCGGGGAACGCATCGGTGATGATCGAGAGGGTGCCGGGCATCATGAAGGCGGCGCCGACGCCCTGGACCACGCGGCTGAGGACGAGGGAGGTCGTGTCGGGCGCCAGGCCCGCGGTCGCCGAGGCGATAGTGAAGAGGATGACCCCGCCGAGGAACATCCGGCGACGGCCGAAGATGTCCCCCAGCCGGCCTCCAGTGGCGAGCAGGACCGCGAAGGACAGGGTGTAGCCGTTCACGGTCCACTCGAGACCCTGGATCGAGGCGCCGAGGTCGCTCTGGATGGAGGGCAGCGCGACGTTCACGACGGTGTTGTCGAGCATGATCATGAACAGCGCGAAGCACATCGCGCCGAGCGTCCACCACTTGCGGTTGGCGTCGTTGATCAGCCGGGCCTGATGCCGCCTCACCGCGCACCCCCGAGCTGCCGGTATGCGGCGTCGACCTCGGGAAGACCGAGCAGCGCCTCGAGCGCTCCATCGAGCTTGCGCCGCTGGTCCTCGTCGAGCGCGTTGACGAAGTCCTCCAGGGCCGCGGTGCGCCGGGCGACGAGCTCGTGGACCAGCCTGGCGCCCTTCCGGGTGATCGCGATCCGGCGGACACGCCGGTCCTTGGCGTCCTCCGCCCGCGTGACGAGGCGCTTCTTGACCAGCGCCTCGATCGCGCGGCTCGCCGTCGGCATCGAGGCGCCGATCTCTGCGGCGAGCTCCGAACCGGGCCGGGGACCGTCGTCCTCGCCGCGCCCGAGCGCCGCGAGGACCTTGATCTGGGTCATCGTCAGGCCGCTTTCCTCGATCGCCTCGAGCAGCGACCCGTTCCGGACCGTGGTCGAGAACAGGACCGCGGCGAACCGCATTGCGGTGTCGGAGGTCGGTACCGATGTGGCCGAGCTTGGTTGCACTGAGGCAATTATTGCAGGATCACAATGGATGCCCAGGCGCAACCAGTGCGACCCTTCGTCACACTCGCCCGTCCGGACGACTCTTTCCTCGCATAGGAGGGAAAAGTCGTCCGCTGGCGCTAGCGCGCGGTGGCGAGGTGGCGCAAACGCGTGTAGTCGACGGCAGCGGGCTCGGTCGACTCGATGAAGTCGCGGAGCAGGCCGGCGAAGCGGAGGGGCTCGTCGCGGTGCGGGAAGTGGCCCGACTGGGGGAAGACCTCGAGGCGGTTGCCGGGGATCAGCTCGTGTGCCTCGCGTCCGTGCTTGACCGGGATGATCCGGTCGCGCTCGCCCCAGACGATCAGGCTCGGGCCCTCGCCGGCCAGGTAGAGGCGGTCGCGGGCGTCGACTCGCTGGCCTTCGAGGTCGACGCTGGCGCGGAGGGTGTGGACGAAGGCCTTCATCGCCTCGGTGTCGGCGAGGCTGGCGAAGCCGCGGGCGACCTCCTCGAGGTCGGTGCCGGGCTGGAGGCCGACCCTGCCGAGCAGATGCCCGACGTTGCGGCCGAGCCCCAGCACCCCCGCCTTGGTCATCCAGGGGATCACCAACTCGGATCCGGGGAGGGTCGCGGCGCGGAGCATCACGCTGACCTCCGGGCCGAGTCCGCCGCTCGACACCAACACCAGCCGCTCGCAGAACTCGGGATGCTGGTAGGCGAGCTGCATCGCGATGCCGCCGCCCAGCGAGTGGCCCACGTAGGTCGCCGAGTCGATCTCGAGCGCGACCAGAAGGTCGCGGAGCCCGCTTGCGTAGGCGCCCATCGAGTAGTCGCCTCGCGGCTTCGCCGACTGCCCGTGGCCGATCAGGTCCGGGGCGATCACGGTGAAGCGCTCGGAGAGCGGCTCGAAGACGCGGTCCCAGGTGTCCGAGCTCGACGTGATGCCGTGGATCAGCAGGATCGCCGGCCCCTCGCCCGCCTTGCGGTAGGCCACCTGGTGGCCGTGCAGGCGGATCTGCTCCAGCGGATAGGTCGCCGTCGGGTCGGCGAACGGATCAGCCATCGGTGCGCTCCGGCATCGGCCGAAGTGTCCCAGATAGCGGGATCCGCCGCCTCCGATTCCGGCCGGGGCGGGATCTAGTGTCAGGGCCGAGTTGTCCTCCCAGCGCCTGGACCGCCGTCACCTCTGGCATCCCTTCACCCAGCAGCGTGACTGGTGCGCGGAGGAGCCGCTGGTCATCGAGCGGGCCGAGGGCACGGACCTGATCGACAGCGAGGGGCGCCGCCTGATCGACGGCGTCTCCTCGCTCTGGTGCAACGTCCACGGGCATCGGCACCCGGGCATCGACACCGCCCTGCGGGAGCAGCTCGACCGGGTCGCCCACTCGACCATGCTCGGCCTGACCCATCCCGGCGCCGCCGAGCTCGCCGCGCGGCTGGTCGACGTCGCACCATCCGGCTTGAGCCGCGTCTTTTACTCGGACTCGGGTTCGACGGCGACCGAGATCGCCCTGAAGATGGCCTTCCAGTACTGGCAGCAGCGGGGTGGGCAGCACGTCCTGCGGACCTCGTTCGTGCACCTCCGGGACGCGTACCACGGGGACACGATCGGCTCGGTCTCGGTCGGCGGCATCGGCCTCTTCCACGCCACCTACCGGCCGCTCCTCTTCAGCTGCCACGCCGCCGAGGCCGGGGACTCCGCCGACCTGGAGCGGGTCCTCGCGGCGCACGAGGAGGAGATCGCGGCGGTGATCGTCGAGCCGCTCGTCCAGGGCGCCGCCGGGATCCTGGTCCATCCGCCGGGCTACCTGCGCGAGGTCCGCGAGCTCTGCGACCGCCACGGCGTCCTGCTGATCTGCGACGAGGTGGCGACCGGCTTCGGCCGGACCGGCACGATGTTCGCCTGCGAACAGGAGGGCGTCTCCCCCGACCTGCTCTGTGTCGCCAAGGGCCTGACCGGTGGCTACCTGCCGCTTGCCGCCACGCTGGCCTCCGAGGAGGTCTACGAGGGCTTCCTCGGGGCCCACGAGGATTACCGGACCTTCTTCCACGGCCACACCTACACCGGCAACCCCCTCGCCTGCGCCGCGGCCCTGGCGAACCTCGAGGCGTTCGAGCGGGAGCGGACGCTGGTTCGGCTGCAGCCGAAGATCCGGCTGCTCGGCGAGCTGCTGGCCGAGGTGGCGGAGATGCCCCAGGTCGCCGAGGTCCGCGGCCGCGGCTTCATGGCGGGGGTCGACCTCGGGGACCGAGAGCCCACCCAGCGCCTCGGGCACCGGGTGGTGCTCGAGGCGCGCGAGCGGGGGGCCGTGATCCGCCCGCTCGGCGACACGCTCGTTCTGATGCCACCATTGGCGATCTCCCAGGCCGATCTGCGCCGCCTGGTCGCGATCACGGCCGAGTCGATCGAGGCGGCCTGCGCCTCACTCGAGCGCCCGGCGGCGCCCGAGCGGGCACCAGTCCTGGCCGAGCTGCCCCGCGCCGCCTAGACGGGCGTCGCGTCGAGCCCGGGCGCGGCCGGGCCGATACTGGGTGTGATGAACACCCCGCCGCCCCGTAGTGCGGACGTGAGCGAATCCCTTGTTGCCCCCGCCCGCGAGGCTCCGCGCGACGCCGATCTCGCCTTCGACGACCTCTACCGCTCCTGCCGCGATGACCTCTTCGCCTACGCATCGGGGTTGCTGTGCGACGCGGCGGCGGCCGAAGAGGTCACAGCCACGGCATTCGAACGGGCCTTCCGCAGGCGCCGCAGCTTCGACCGGCGCCGCGGTGCGCCGCGGGCCTGGCTGTTCGGCATCGCCCGCAACGCGGCGCTCGACGAGCTGCGCCGGCGCCGGCGGCTGGCCGAGCTGCCGGAGGAATCGCCGGACCCCTCGGCCGACCTCGACGAGGACGCCGACCGCCGCGTGAAGCTCGGGGTGGTGAGGTCGGCGTTCGAGAATCTCGGGCCGCGCGACCGCGAGCTGATCTCGCTCAAGTTCTTCGCCGGCCTCTCGAACCGCGAGATCGCCGATGTCCTCGACACGAGCGAGTCGAACGCCGGCACGAGGTTGCATCGCACCATCACCAAGCTGAGAAAGGCGTGCCATGAGACTGCGTGAGGACGACGCCCTGGACTCCCGGGTGGAACGCGAGCTCGCTGCCCTGGATGCCGCGATGGCGGGGGACGGGGTCGACCCCGACCTGGCCGACCTGGCCGAGCTGGCCGCGGCGCTGGCCGAGATGCGCGAGACCCCCTCCGCGAAGTTCGCGGCCGAGCTCGACTCCCGCGCCGCCGCCGGGTTCACCCGCCGGCGCGAGGGGGCGGACCTCTGGCGGCGGTTCCGCGCCGCCCCGCTCCACCGGCGACTGATGCCGGCCGGTGCCGCCGCACTTGCCGCGATCGTCGTCGCCACCGCGGTCGTCTCATCCCGTGGCGGCCAGGACGACGTCGGCTTCGATGCCTCCGGCGGGGCCGGAGGCACCACGATCGAACCCGCTCCGCAGCCGGCTCCGGTCCTCGACGAGAGCTCTGGGTCGCCCGGGATCAGGCGCGATCAAGCGTCGGCCGCCGTCGGAGAAGTAAGGCTCAAGGGCACGGTCGGCAACGCCGGCCCCTTCGCCTCCGGCGAGCGCCGCCGCTTCGTCGAGCGCTCCGCCGAGCTGACGCTCGGCACCGAGCCCGAGCAGGTGCAGCGGGTCGCCGACGACGTCTTCGGCGCCGTCGGCCGCTACGGCGGGATCGTCCTTTCTTCCTCGATCGAGGATGGGCCGGAGGGTCAGGCCGGCGCCCAGTTCACGCTTCTGATCCCCAGCCCCAGGCTCGACGCGGCGCTCGCCGACCTCTCGCAGATCGCCGAGGTGCGCTCGCGGCAGGAGAACGCCCAGGACATCACGGCGCCGGTGGTGAGCGCGCGGGAGCGGCTCCGCGAGGCGCGAGCCGAGGTCGAGGGGCTGCTGAAGCAGCTCGCCGCCGCCGACACGGACGAGGAGCGGGCCGCGGTCAAGGCACAGCTCCGCTTCCAGCGCCGGCGGGTGGCGGGGCTGCGGGCAACGAAGAACGGCCTCGAGCGCCGCGCCAATCTCTCCCGGGTCTCGCTCGAAGTCGTGACCGGCGACGCGGTGAGCTTCGGCGCCGACGAGGGCGGCGCCTGGACGATCGGCGACGCCATCGACGACGCCGGCCGCGTCCTCGCCGTCGCCGCCGGCGTCACTCTGGTCGGCCTGGCGGTGCTGGCCCCGATCGCGCTGTTGGCGGCCCTGGCGCTGCTCGGCCGACGGGCCTGGGTGCGGCAGGGGCGCGAGCGGGCGCTCGAGGGCTGAGCTCAGCCCTGGTAGGGCTCGAAGTCGGCCTTGCGGGCCCCGCAGACGGGGCAGAACCAGTCGCTCGGGATGTCCTCGAAACCGGTGCCCGGTGGGACCCCGCCGTCCGGGTCCCCCTCGGCCGGGTCGTAGATGAACCCACAGGAGGTGCAGACGTAGAGCTGGGCGGAGGCCGCTTCCATCGCGGGCGGCACACTACAGAGCAGGGGTAGGGTTCCGGCGGTGAGCCGACCCGAGCCCGGACCGGCCGAAGCGCTCAACGCGGGCCCGCCCTCGGAGCCGCGCCCGGCCGCCTCGGTCATCCTGCTCCGGCGCGGCGGCCGCCACCGCGACCGAGCCCTCGAGGTGCTGCTCCTGCGCCGCGCCGACGGCGCCGCCTTCATGCCGGGCGTCTGGGTCTTCCCCGGCGGGGCGGTCGACCCCACGGACGGCGAGGGGGAGGCGGCGCTGCGCGCCTGCGCGGTCCGCGAGCTGGCCGAGGAGGCCGGCATCGAGCTCGGAGGGTCGGAGGAGCTGGTCCTCTTCTCGCGCTGGATCACGCCGGAGATGGTCAGGACCCGGTTCGACGCCTCGTTCTTCCTCGCCCTCGCCCCGCCCCACACCCCGCCGCGGCCGGACGGCGTCGAGACCACCGAGGCGGGCTGGTTCGAGCCGCGGGCGGCGCTCGACGCGCATTCCCGCGGCGAGTTCTCGCTCGTCTTCCCGACGATCAAGCAACTCGAGGAGCTGGCGCCCTTCCGGACTTCCGCCGAAGCGCTCGAGGCGGCGCGGTCGAGGGAGGTTGGGCCGATCCTCCCAAAGGTCGTCGGCGGCGAGGACGACCGGCGCGTGGTTCTTCCCGGCGACCCGGATTACCCTTCGGGCTCGTGACGGCAAGCCTGCCCCGCCACGTCCAGGACGTCTTCCACCGCTTCGTCACGACGGAGTACGTGACCGTCGACCGTCACGGGCAGCCGATCGTCTGGCCGGTGACACCGTACTACCGTCCCGGGGACGAGACGATCGACGTGACGACCGGCGTCGGCTATCCCAAGAAGGCGCTCGACGCCCGCCACCACCCGAGCGTCGCCCTGCTCTTCTCGGAGCCGAAGGGCTCGGGGATCGCCAGCGGCATCCGGGTTCTCGTCCAGGGCACGGCGGAGGTGGACGACCGCGACCTGGCGGCCAACAGGGAGCGTTACGCACGCGAGGTACGCGAGAAGCTGCCGGTGACCGAGAGGGAGCAGCCGCCGCGACTCCTCAGGGGCCTCCTCAAGTGGTACGACGAGCGGATCTACGTCAAGGTGCGTCCGGAGCGGGTGTTCGCCTGGCCGGGCGGCGGCGACGCCGGTGCGGCGGAGATCCACGACGCCCGCCTCGAGGAGGTGCGCTCGGGTCACATCGAGGAGCCCGAGGCGGAACGACCGCCCGCCGCGGGCGGCGCCGTCGAGTGGGACGAGCGCGTGGATGCGCTCGGCGGACGCCACCCTGCGGCCGTCCTCGCCTGGGTCGCCCCCGACGGGTTCCCGCTCGCCGCACGGGTGGGTGTCTCCAGCGACCCAGAGGCGCGGCGGGTGCGGATCGGCTCCCTGCCGGAGGACCTGCCGGTGCTCGAGGGGCGGGCCTGCCTCACGGCGCACGACCACGCTCCGGATTTCAGCTGGCGGGAGAACTTCCAGCTCCGCGGCGACCTGACCCGAGACGGGGACGGGTGGAGCCTCGTGCCGAGAAAGCTGCTCGGCGGGCTCGAGCTGCCGCGGGAGAGCGGGTTCGCGCGGATGCGGCGGGGCCTCTCCTATACCCGCCGGTACCGGGCGCGGCGCCGGCAGGTGCTGGCCGAGCGCGAGCGGGGCTAGGCGGGAAAGGCCTTCAGCCCGGCGTTCCACGGCCCGGGCGGATAGGTCGCCTTGCCGTGCTCCTCGAGCTCCCAGCGCAGCCGCCGGAACAGCTCGCCAGCCTGGCGAAGCGCCTCGCGCAGCTCCGCCTCGCTGCGCTCGCGCAGCCGCCAGAGGAACCAGAGCTGACGGTCGTTGATGCCGAAGTCGACCTCGTTGTGGATGCCGGTGGCCCAGTCGAGGAAGCCCGGGCTGAAGAGCTCGCGCAGGGCGATCGGGTCGTACTCGCGCGGGACCGTCGCCAGGAAGCGGCGGTTGAAGTCGATGCTCTCGAACTCAACCTTGCGTGAGACCCGCTGGAGAACCAGCTCCTCCGGGTTCCGCTCGACCGACTCGACGTTGAACGCGGGCACGACGGCGGCCAGGTCGGGCATGTGGGCCTTGGCTAGGACGGCGCCGGGAAGGACGGCCTTGGCGAACAACCGCCCCCGCTCCTCCTCGTCGGCGTCGCAGCAGGCCCCCCAGAACTCCTCGTCGAGCTGACCCGTGATCCGGTTCGTCCCGCCGACGCAGAGAGCGGGCGGCCCGTCCTTGGGATTGAGACCGCCGACCGGCTCGTAGGTCAGGCCATGCCGCTCCGCATAGGAGCGCACGAGCCCGGCCCAGTCCTCCGCGTCCTGCCTCGCCCCCACCCCGCCCGCCTCAGACCCCGATCAGGTCCTCGCGGCCCGACTCCTCGAGCAATCCGCGGTAGCGCGGGAACACCGGCTTGGTCAGCGGGACCAGGCGGAGGATCTTCGCCACCGGTCCCTCCGCCTTGATCTCGCCGCGGGCGATCGCCATCGTCACGTTCACCTTGCCGAGCCAGAACCGGTGAGCGGTGTCGGCCTTCATCGTCATCGTCACCTCCGGCTCCATCGCGGTCTCGCCGAACGCGACCTCGCCGTCCTCGTTCTCCTGGAGGCGGACCGTGATGGTCGATTCGGGCTCCGAGTAGCGGTACTGGACGATCGTGTCCGCCTTGCGGAAGCGAGGCGCCAGCTCCTCGTCGTCGATCAGGTCGCGGAAGAGCCTGCCGATCGTGTCGTAGACCTCCTGGGCGTCGCTGAAGTAGGGCACGGCGGAACGTCCTTCTCCCGGGGGTTGGTGGCGAGGATCCTAGGCGGGCCGGGCCCGCGCCGGGATCAGGGGTCGGCGTACAGGTTCGGGGCGCGGCCGCCGCCGAACTTCGCCGGGTAGTCCCTCATCACCCAGCAGGGCGCCTTCGCCGGGGTCGCCTCCGAGTACGGGATCTCGCCCTCGCCGGTGTTCTTGCAGTCGAAGTTCGGCCAGATCCCGTGGGCGGCCGATGCCTTGCTGTTGAGCGAGAACGGCGGGATGTAGCCGTTGCCGCGGTTCGTCTCCGAGCGGGTCGGCTGAATGGTCAGGCTCTCGGCGCTGAAGTAACCGACCTGGCGCAGCGCGTGACGGGGGGAGGGCTGTCCGGGGATCGGGGCGACCGTGCCCGACAGCGCGGCCGGCGGGTTCGTCAGGAAGTCGGTGACCTGGCCGCGCTGCGCGTACAGGTAGCGCAGGACCGGGTTCAGGTTGGCGAGGAAGGGATCCAGCGCTGCCAGCACAGGGCGCAGGCCGCGGAAGATCTTTCGCGCCGCCGGCAGGCCCCGCAGCGAGGCATCGAGGAGCGGGTCGAGCCTGATGAAGAGGTGCCGCAGGTCGGGCGCGAGGCGCTGGATGCTCTTGAACGTCGGCGACAGGTTGTCGGCCACCGGCTGGAGGTTGTCGACCAGCGGCTGGGTGTCGACCGCGAACTCGGCGAGGCGGTTGAGCGTGAGCCGGGTCTCTTCGTTGAAGGTCGGGAAGATCTGGATCGTCTCCGCCAGGGCCGCGTCGCGCGAGGCGAGCGCGCCGAAGGCCGTGTTCGAGTTGACGATCGCCCCGGCGAGCGCCTGGTCGCGGGCGCTGATCGCGTCGAAGACGGTGCCGGTGTCGCGGATCAGCCCCTGGAGGGAGTCGTCCTGCTGTCGCAGGATGCGCAGGATCGACGTCGCGTCGCTGGTGAACGGCCCGAGGTTGCCGAACGAGTCGTTCAGGTCGAGGCCGCGCCCCTTGATCGAAATCGCGGAGTTCGCCATCCAGCGCTGGAAGGCGTCGCGCGTAGGCTCGTCGAGCGCCTGGAAGATCTCGTCGATCTGGGTCGAGTCCTCGGTCGAGGAGCGGACCAGCGAGCCCCCGTCGGGCACGGTCTTGTCCGCGGTGCCGCCGGTGAGCTCGATGAAGGTCTCGCCGAGGAGCGTCTTCTGACGCAGGATCGCCCGGGTGTCGACCGGGATCGGGCCGTACTTGGGGTCCATCTCGATCAGGACCTCGGTGGCGTTGCCCGCCGGCGGCAGCGAGAGCGACTGGACCTTGCCCACCGTGACGCCGCCGAGGCGCACGTCCGCCTGCTTGGCCAGGGTGACCGCCTCCGGGAACTTCGCCTTGAACTGGTAGCTCTGCGCCTTGAACGGAGTCGGCCCGCCGAACGTGACCCAGAGGAAGAGGAGCAGCCCGAAGCACGACAGGGTGAACCCGATCGCAACGAGCACCTTTCCTATCGACGGGGCTTGTTTCTGCATTCTCCTCGGCTCTCCCTAGGCGCAGGGCCCTCCGGCTGCAAACAGCTGGGCGAACGGGGTCACGACCGGCGCCAGCGGGCTGGCCTCGAGGATCCCCAGGAAGCTCTGGCAGCTGGACGTCAGGTAGATGCGGCGATAGAGGCCATGGCCGTCGGCGGCCTGGAAGACGCTGGTGCCGTTGTGGCCCAGCCATCCGGCCCAGTAGAGGTAGCCCTCGGCCCGGCCGGGCGTGCCCGGCGCCTCGGCGCCGTTCGGGTTGTACGCGGCCATGTTGCCGAGGCGATTGATCTCCAGAGCCAGGTCGGTCAGGCGCGGCGTGGCCGCGGCCAGGCGCTTCGCGGCGGGCCTCAGGTCGTTGACCGGTCCGCGGGCGGCGCGGACGAAGGGGCGGATCTCGTCGCGGATCACCGGGTAGGTGTCAGCGACCCGGCGGACCGACGCGTTCATCTCATCCAGGTTGCGGGCGAACGGGCGCAACTGGTTGAAGGTCGGCCCGAGGGTGGCCGAATACCCCTCGAGCTTGCCGAGCGTGTTCCTTGCCGTCTGGAGGGTGCCCGGCAGCAGCGCCACCGTCCGCTGGACGTTGATGTCCTGGCTGGCGATCGCGCCCAGCGCGGCGTTCGAGGAATCGACCAGGCGAGCCAGCTCGTCTCCGTTGTCGCCGATCGTGCCGGTGAGGATGTTGAGGTTGTGGATGAGGCGCGAGAGGTTCTCGCGGCGCTGCGCCACCAGGGTGTTGATCTGGGCGAGCTTCTGATTGATCGGCCCGAGGCCGCCGAGGACCTTGCCGAAGTCGCGGGCGCGGCCCTTCAGCCCCTGGCCGCCACC
>Ga0126309_10000099_pt1 | contig 28641 bp, 13 predicted proteins | sample Plot56_FD_92541 | JGI IMG/M metagenome (GOLD analysis project Ga0126309, IMG submission 92541) | Serpentine soil microbial communities from UC McLaughlin Reserve, CA, USA - Plot56 | ecosystem: Environmental > Terrestrial > Soil > Grasslands | place: USA: UC McLaughlin Reserve, Lake County...
CCCCGCCGAGCTGGCCGCCCGGGTCGAGGCGATCCTGGAGACAGAGCCGGAGCACGACGATCGCGACGTCCCGTTCGACCAAGTCCGCTACGACCGGCGCCCGTTCACCCTCCGCCGCTTCCACCGGGAGCGGCAGATCCTGGCCCGTCTGGAGCACCCCCACATCGCCCGCCTGCTCGACGGCGGCACGGCGGAGGACGGCCGGCCGTACCTGGTGATGGAGCTCGTCGAGGGGGTGCCCATCGACCGCTATTGCGCGGAGCGGCGCCTGACCGCGGAGCAACGGCTGGAGCTCTGCCTCCCGGTCGCCTCCGCCCTCGCCGCTGCGCACCAGAACCTGGTCGTCCATCGCGATCTGAAGCCCGGAAACGTCCTGGTCACGGCCGACGGCGTGCCGAAGCTGCTCGATTTCGGCATCGCCAGGCTCCTCGATCCGGGGGAGGGCTCCGGGGAGATCACCCAGACCCTGGAGCGGGCCATGACGCCGCGCTATGCGAGCCCCGAGCAGGTGCGCGGCGCGCCGGTCACGCCCGCCAGCGATCTCTATTCGTTCGGAGTCCTCCTCCACCAGCTCCTGACCGGCCGGCTCCCCTGCGGTCTCGACACCTGCGGGCTCGCCGAGACCGCGCGGCGGATCTGTGACGAGGAGCCGCAGCGGGCGAGCGCGCTCGCCCGCGGAGCCTTGCCGCGCGCCCTGGCGGGCGACGTGGACGCCATCCTCCTCAAGGCTCTGCGCAAGGAGCCGCGCTCGCGCTACCCTTCCATGGAGCATCTGGCGGAGGACGTCCGCCGCTGCCTTGCGGGCTACCCGGTGGAAGCGCGCCGGGGCACGGCGCTCTATCGTGCCGGGAAGCTCGTCCGCCGCCACCGCTGGAGCGCCGCCGCCGTCCTGGTCGTCCTGGTTCTCGGCGGCGCCTTCCTCGTCCGCGAGCAGCTCCGCCGGCAGGCCGAGCACCGGCGTACGGAGCGCACCGTCACCGTGCTGGCGGGGCTGCTCGATCTCGCCGATCCCGACCAGCGCGACGACGCCACGGTCGTCCAGATCCTCGACCGGACCCGCCGCGACCTGGCCCGGCTCGAAGCGGAGCCGGAGCTGCGCTCGGAGCTTCTCGGCATGCTCGCCAGCGTCCACCGCAAGCTCGGCAACACCCAGGCGGCCCGTGCGGCGCTCACCGAATCGCTGGCGGTCTGGCGCGCAAGCTATCCCGAGGACCGCCCCGGCCTCGCCATCCGGCTCAACAATCTGGGAGCGCTCAACCTCGACGGAGGCGCCTACGGCGAGGCGGAGGAGCTGTTCCGGGAGGCGCTGGCGCTCCAGGAAGGGCTCGAGGGGCTGCCGCCCGAGGATCTCGTGGTCAGCCTCAACAATCTGGCCACAGTGCTGCTCTATCGCGGAGAGTTCGCCGAGGCCGAGGCGCTCTACCGGCGGGGCCTGGCGATCCGCGTCCACCATCTCGGCCGCGACGATCCGCGCGTCTCCTACAGCCTGCGCAGCCTGGCGGCGCTCTTCTACAACCGCGGCGACTCCGTGGCCGCGGAGCCGCTCCTGCGCGAGGCGCTGCGCCTGCGCCGACAGCGGTACGGCCCGGAGCACACCGACCTGGCGCCGGCCCTCGACCTGCTCGGCAACGTGCGCTTCGATCTGGGAGACCTTGCGGAGGCCGGAGATCTCTACCAGCAGGCCTTCGAGCTGCGGCGGCGGCGCCTCGGCGACGAGCACGTCGATCTCGCGAAGAGCGAAAGAAATCTGGCCGAGCTCGCCCTTGCCGCTCTTTTTCCCTCTTCTGCGAGAGACCAGGTAGACACGCCCACCGGAGCCCGGTGGGAACCAGATGCCGCAACGTCCTGGACAAATTGAGGATCGGTTGGGTTGGAGCGGAGGAGGTCCAGAACCGCGGCCTTAGGAACCCACTGCCGCCGGGGGTACGGTCTTGCCCCCGCAGAGAGCATGGCGTATGGTCGGCCTCGTCCTGATGCGAGAGGTCCCCGTCGAGCCCTCCGACCCTGGCCACGAGCCATCCCACCCGATCCGGCGGGTGCCGCGGCATGCGCTGGTGCGCGCGGCGATCCTCGCGCTCATCGTGTTGGCGGGCTTCGCGGTTCTCCGCTGGTCGCCGATGTCGCGCTTCCTGACCAAGGAGGCGATCCTGTCCACTCTCGACCACCTGCGCGGCGTCTGGTGGTCGCCGGCGGCGCTGATCGCCGGGTACGTCCTGCTGTCTCCCGTGGGCTTTCCGCCCAGCCCGCTGATGGTGGCAGGGGGCGTCATCTTCGGGCCGGTCTACGGCGCCGTCTACAACCTCATCGGGATTTTTCTGGGGGCGGCCTCCACCTATTATCTCGGCCGCCATCTGGGGCGCGACCTGGTGCTCCATCTGGCCGGCAAGCAGATGAAGCGCGTCGAGCGGGCGCTCACGCGGCGGGGTGGTGTCTGGAGCCTTGCCGGGGTGCGCTTCCTGCCGCTGCCGTTCGCTCTGGTGAACTACGCGGCGGCCCTGGCCGGCATCCGTCCGGGGCTGTTCCTGGGCTCGACCTTGCTGGGCTTGAGCATGAGCGTGCCGATCTTCACCTACTTCTCCTGGGCGATCGCCCGAGCGGCCACAGGCGACCGAAGCGGAGTGTACGTTCAGCTCGCCGTCGCCATTGCCCTGCTCCTCTCGATGACACTCGTCCCTCGCATCCTCGCGGCCCGGAAGCGGCGGGAGCGGTACCGGCAGATTCGCGGGAAGCGGTCGGAGCGACCGCCGGCCGGGCCGGTTTAGGCGGAACCCAAAGCCGCCTCGACCTCTTTCAGGTCGATCAGCAGAGCCCCGCCCGTCACAGATTTCGCAGGATCGAACTCGAAGTCGCGGATGACGCGGCGAAACGCCTCGCGCAGCGCCCGCGCTCCGAGACGGGGCTGGCGGGCGGCCTCCGCGGCGATGCGCCGGACGGCCGCGGGCGACAAGGCCAGATGGATACCCCGGCTCTCGAAGTAGGCCCGGGTCTGGTGGTAGGCCGAGTCGGCATTCTCCAGGAAGATCCGCACCAGCTCGTCGACCGTGAGGTCGTTGAGCAGAACCACGGCGTCAAAGCGGGAGAGGAACTGCGGGCTCATGCCGTAGTCGAACAGATCCTCGTTGCGCAGCCAATCGCGCAACCGGAAGACCAGCTTCTCGACGACCTTGCCCCCCTCCATGACGGTCATCGGCCGCAGCGCCCCGCGGTCCCGGCCGATGGTGACCCGGTCATAAACCGAGTCGTAGAGCCCCTCGAACGCCCCGGCGCAGACGAACAGGAGCCCGCTCGAATCGACCGTCGTGGTCCCGCCGCCGGCCCAGGCCGGCAGCTCGAAGGAAATCGCCTCGTTCTCGATCAGGGTCAGGAGAGCCTCCTGCGCCCGGATGCCGGCGACGTTCGGCTGGCCGCCGACCTGCGAGCGGATCTTGTCCACCTCGTCGACGAAGACCAGGCCCGAGGCGGCGCGCTGGAGGACGGCGTCGACCGGCGCGGCGGGGCCGAGCTGCTCACGGGCGCGGTCGAGCAACCGGCCGAGCACCGCCGCGCCCGGCCGGCCGCGGAGGGCCTCGTCGCCCAGGACGTTCGCGTGGATGCGCACCACCGCCGAGCGCATGGCGAGCTCCGGGTCCGCGGCCAGATACCCTTCGACCGCGCGCATCAGGGTGGTCTTGCCGGTCCCGGAGGAGCCGACCATGAGGATGTTCCCCACGCGCAGCCCCGCCAGCTGCTTGGCCAGGGCCACCGCCATCTCGCGGACGGCCTCCTCCTGTCCGAGCACCCGGCCGTTCAGAGACTGGGCGATTTCAAGGGGATTGGGGGTTTTGGTCATGAGGTCAGACGCGCATCAACACCGACCCCCAATGCAAACCGGCGCCGAGGGCGGTGAAGGCGACCAGGGCGCCCTCGGGAGCCATCCCCTTCTGACGCGCCTCGTGGAAGGCGATGGGCAGCGTGCCGCTGGTCGTGTTCCCGTACTTCTGGATGTTGTTGTAGACCTTGTCGTCCGGCAGGCCGAGGATCTGCTGCGCCTTCTCGTTGATACGGAGGTTGGCCTGGTGCATGATCAGGAGGTCCAGATCCTGCGTGCTGTACCCCTGGCGCTTCAGCACCTCGTGCGTCACCTCCGGCATACGGGTCACCGCGAGCTTGAAGACCGCCTTGCCGTCCATCACCGGCACGGTGTCGGCGGCCTGGATCATCTCGCAGGTGACGAACGGCCGGCGCTGCGAGCCGCCGCCCGGCACATAGAGGATGTCCCGGTGGTTGCCATCGCCATAGAGGGCGTGATCGAGGATGCCGCGGTTTTCTTCTCCAGGCGCCGCCTTGAAGACCATGGCGCCGGCGCCGTCGCCGAACAGGACGAGCAGATGGCGGAACTTGGAGTTCCACTGGAAATCCTCGTCCGACAGGGGGCCAGGATCGCGGCCGTGCAACACCTCGAACGTGCGCGCCGAAAACGGCATGAGCGAGGTGTGGACGTCCGTGCCCACGAGCAGGACGTTCTTGGCGACGCCGCCGCGGATCAGCGCGTCTACCACCTGAAGGCCATAGGCGAAGCCGGCGCACTGCTGGCGGATGTCCAGGGCCGGCAGCGGCCGCAGGCCCAGCTTCTGCTGGAGCAGCGTCCCGGTCCCGGGGAAATAATGATCCGGTGTCATGGTCGCGCAAACAATGTAGTCGATTTCGTTCGCGTCCATCCCGGCATCGTCCAGGGCGGCACGCGCCGCTTCCACGCCGAGATCGGACGATGCGACGCCCGGATCGACGTAATACCGCGTTACCACACCGCTGCGCTCCCGCACCCACTGATCATTTGTTTCGATGATCCTGGAGAGCATGTGATTGTCAATTTCGTGCGGCGGGATCGCAATGCCGGTTCCCGCGAGCACGGCACGAGCCTGGGTCATCTCGGAAGCTCCTCTCTCCATGAACAACATGAAAAAAAGGGATTCATACGGGAGGCTGCCCCGGTTCCTCGCGCAGATGCTGGCGCGGGTCCTGCCCCCGGGGAACATACGTCACGGTCAGATCGCCCCGCTTGATAAACCGGTAGAGGAGCGAAGGCTTTCTGCCGTCGAGCCCGGCAGGCGTGGTCGCGGCATACGTCCAGGCTTCGATCGCCGGCTCTCTCGGGCTGGGTGAGATCTCGAAATCGGTCTTGGTTGGCGGACCGTAGATCACAAAGATCGTGCCGCGGTCGGTGCGCCGGCCACGGTAGCCGGCTTCGGTATATAAGCGATCGGCCTCGACCGTCCGCTCGTCGAACGTCTCGCGCAGAGGATTGCCCGGCTTGCTCGGATTCGGATCGCGCTTGGCCCAGAATTGATCGATGAACTGAGCCGCCTGCGACTCGTCCGTGAGCGCGAGATACGCCTTGATCTCCTCGGGACTGGCGATGAACGCGATTGGGCCGATGAGCCAGCTCGACTGCTCGGGCCCAAGGAACGGATTGGTCAGGTCGGCAGCGCTGGCCGTCCGCGGCGCGGCGGAGCCGCAGGCCTGGGCCCAGAGCAGGATCAGAGAAGCCGCGCAGCCGAGGAGAAGAGGGCGGGCGGTTCGATTAAGAGCTATGCCGAAGCAGGTCAAGAAATTCCTCCCGGACCGTTTTCTGATGGAAGATGCCGCGCAGTGCCGAGGTGACCGTCAACGCCCCGGGCTTTTTCACGCCGCGCATCTCGACGCAGAGGTGGCGCGCCTCGATGACCACCATGGCCCCGAGGGGATTGAGCTTCTCTTCGAGATAGGTCACGACCTGCTCCGTGAGCCGCTCCTGGAGCTGCGGCCGCTTGGCGTAGAACTCCAGGATGCGGGAGAACTTGGACAAACCGATGATGCGGTCGCGCGGGATGTAGGCGATGTGGGCGTGGCCATAGAAGGGGACGAGGTGATGGGCGCACATGGAGTAGAAGGGGATCTGCTTCTCCATGACCATGTGGCTGTACCCTTCGTCGTTGGGAAACGTGGTGACCTTCGGCTCCGCCCCCTCGGCCAGCCCGTGGAACATCTCGATGTACATCTTGGCGACGCGCAGGTCGGTTTCGGCGAGGTTCGGATCCCGGAGGTCCAGGCCGAGGGTGGTCAGGATCCCGCGCACGTGCCCGGCGATCTGCTCGACCTTCCGCTGCTGCTCGACGCCGAGCTCGGCCAGCGCAACAGGCGGCATGTGAGGGGGAACGATGATCTCCGGGTCATGGTCCATGGACGCGGCTCCTCGCGCGGCGCGCACAAAAAACGGAGCCCTATCCTACACCAGGGGATGGAGCCCTCACTCCGGGCCCCTCCATGAGCGGGAGAGGGGTAGAACCCTATTTGTACACCCGAAAGGAGTGGTGGGGTCTCAGACCGAGCTCTTCGACCGACCATTCCGACGCGGCAGGAGGTCCTCAGCTGACCGCAAAGCAGGCAGCTTCTCGACGAGCTCGGCCAAAGCCTCGATCGATTTGATCGACCGGACTCTCGCTTGGACGGACTCCGGCACCGCCCCGAACCGTCGCTCAATTCGCCGGAGAACGTCTGACCTCATCCGCTCGACGGCTTCCGCCCGTCCTTCGGCTCTTCCTTCTGCCCTTCCCTCGGCTCTTGCCTTCCCCAGCCAGGTCAGCTCCATCTTCTGAATCTCCTTGTTTTTCTTCAGCGTCAGGAGGCGCTGGTACTCCGCGGCGTCCTCTCCCGACAATTGTACATAGCTTTCGATCCAATCGACCAGCACTTCTTTGTTGAATCCGGAGACGCCTCCGTGCCGGACTCGCCGGAGACACTCCACCTTCAGCTCCGCCCGAGACCACTTTCCAGGCCGCATGAGCGCTGCGAAAGCCCACGCCAACGGCTCTGGGCGCGGCAGCCAGTCCTGCGCCTGACAGCCAGAGAGGCCCAGGACGCGATAGCGGAACAGGCCCGTAGCCAAGCGCTCGAAACCCTCCTCCAGGGCATCCTGCCCCACGCCTGGACGACCTCCGCGGAGGTTCACCAGGATCGGCAGCACCAAAAGGTCGTGACGGAGGCGGATCTGCATGTAGTACCTCCAGAGGCGCTGGTCCATGTTAGTGCGGGCCTTGGTCTCGATCTCCACGTGAACCAGCAGGACCATCTCCTCGTCCTCCACAGGCACCCTGACGAGGAGATCGAGCTCCCGGCGCTTGCCGGTGGGCCAGTCGGTGTAGAGCTCCTTGTCCACGAAGATCGCTTCTTCGAGGCGTAGGCGGAGCGCCGACTCGGGAAGAGTCAGGCGGAGGAAGTCGTTAAAAAAGGTCGCGATCAGGATCTTCGAGAGCTGGTCATGGCTCATCAGGTCGTTCTCCGTTGGGTTGGGCACGGCGAAGCCGGCGGGTTCGCCCTATATCAGTCGGAAAACGGTGGCCGAATCTTGCACTCGGGGAAAAAATTCTTCGAGAAATTTTGTCGGGAGGTGCTCCGGTTGACAGCGGTCCCCTCCGGCGGCCACCATCTGGCCGGAGGAAGCGCATGCGGATCGTGAGCTGCAGCGGGGCATCGAGACCGCCTGGAAATATACCTACAGCGTGCCCTCCCTGGTGAAGCGCCTGGCGTCCTCGCCGAGCCCGTGGCCGGTGCGCCTGGGGACCAACCTCGGCTACCGCTTCTACGCCCACAACCTGCACCGCTTCCACAATTGCGACTGGATCCTGGGCATGGGGCGGGCCGGGCTTGAGACTGACCCTCGTCCACCCCTGCATCGGCCGCCGCGCCGGTGACCGCTCCTACATCCTCACCTGGCAGATGGAGCCGCTGCCGCCCGCGCTGATCGCCGGGATCACTCCGAAGGACGTGGACGTGCGGTTCTACGACGACCGGATGGAGGAGATTCCCTTCGACGAGCCGACCGATCTGGTCGCGCTCTCGGTGGAGACCTACACGGCCCGGCGGGCCTACCAGATCGCCTCGGAGTACCGGAAGCGGCGGGTGCCGGTCGTCATGGGCGGCTTCCACGCCAGCCTCTGCCCCGACGAGGTGGGGCGCCACGCCGAGAGCGTGGTCGTCGGCGAGGCGGAGGCGCTCTGGCCGGAGGTGATCGACGACTACCGGCACGGCCGGCCGCGCAAGCTCTACCGCCAGGAGGGGCGCACCTCGCTGGCCGGAGCCAGCCCCAACCGGCGGATCTTCCGCGGCAAGCGGTACCTGGGCGTCGGTCTCATCGAAGCCGGCCGCGGCTGCCATTTCAAGTGCGACTTCTGCGCCGTCCAGACCGTCTTCAACGCCACCCAGACCCGCCGGCCGGTGGACGAGATCCTCGCCGAGATCGAGGCCATCCGCCACGAGAAGAAGCTGATCTTCTTCGTGGACGACAACATCACCTCGAACCTCGCGCAAGCGAAGGAGCTCTTCCGCGCCTTGATCCCGCTGAAGGTCCGCTGGGTGAGCCAGGCGAGCATCAACGTGGCCCACGACGAGGAGCTCCTCGATCTCCTGGAGCGCAGCGGCTGCATGGGCGTGCTCATCGGCTTCGAGACGCTCAACCCGGACAACCTCCGGGCCATGAACAAGACGTTCAACACCATGCGGGGCGGGTACCAGGAAGCGAAGCGCGCCGAGCGTTCTACTCGTGGCCGAGCATCTTGCGCCGGGCCACGGACCCGGTCAACCGGGCGGACGGTTTCATGTTCCGCAACTACTTCCTGATCAACTGGCTCCACCGCGCCGACGTCGACGGCCGCAACGTTCCTGGCCTCGGCGGTCGAGGGGGAGCCGCACCATACGGTCGTGGCCCGCGAGCCGGCCATGGGCCGGATCGTCGGCATGGGGAGCCGCGCGGTGTGGAACGCTTTCGTCAACGGCGAGCCCTGCCGGCTCGGCTCCACATATTGTGAGAACGCATCCTTCCCGATTCGATGTTCCTGCAATGGCTCCGGTAAATCTCCTCTACGCCGGCAGCGGAATCCCCGTCCGTTCGTTGTCCCACAACATGGACACGACCCACCAGCGGTCGCCGTCGTGGTAGAGCTGGAAGCTGTTGACTCCCCGGAGGACGACCTCTCCGTCCGGCGTGTAGCGCCCCTCGTACGCGCTCCAGACGTGGGCGATTTTGCCGAAGCGTTCCTCCCGGCGGGAGACCTCTTTCTCGTAGAAGGACGTCTTCTGGAAGAAGGGGGTTCGCGATGTGATGTATCCCTCGTTGTCCAGGATCTGGATCGAGTGGCTGCCGTCTTCTGCGAAACGCGTGGGCATCAGGCGCGCGCTCGGCGCGAAGATGTGGCGCTCCCGGTCCCAATCGCGTGGTCCGGCGGGACCGGTGATGGTCTCGTACAGAGTCGTGATCAGCGCGTCGATGGTCTCTACGTCGGCTCGTTGCGGTCCGATCATTCTCTAGTGTCTCCTCATTTCCCCCGGTTTATTTCCCTCGTTCTAGGTCGAGCAGAGTCGCATTCTTGGCCCCCGGATAGGGTGCGTCGCCTTTCAGCGCCTGCCAAAGGGCCAGGTTGAACAGGTCGTCTTCCCCGGTGTCGACCTCGTCCAGATCGAGCCGGGCCGAGGCCATCGACCCCGGGCCGGCCGGCGGATTCAGCTCGGTCCACGGCACAGACGGCTCCAGCGCCTGATACGGACGGAGGTCCGGCTCGGCCGCGAACACGCTCGCGAGCGGCCTCCCGAAGTGGTCGAAATGGGACAACGAGCGCAGCCTCAGGATCCCCTCGATGGTGGCCAGCACGTCCGTCGTGTTGACGAAGCGGTGCACAGTGCCGGGCCGGCTGTACGGGGAGATCACCAGGAGCACCGAACGGTGGGAGTCCACGTGGTCGGGTCCGGACTGGGCGTCGTCCTCCAGGACGAAGACGACGGTGTCCTTCCAGAAGCGGCTTTTCGACAGGGCCTCGACGATCCGGCCGAGAGAGCGGTCGTTGTCCGCCATGTAGGCGCGCGGCGTGGGCAGGCCGGGCCGCGCTCCCGCCGTGTGATCGTTCGGCAGCCAGAGGAGCTGCAAAGCCGGCATGTCCCCGGTGCGCTCCCACTCCTTCAGCCGGTCGAGCCAGACGCCGGCGCGCCGCTCATCGGGGATCTGCGGATCGAATCCCGGATAGTCCGGGTCGGTGTAGGGCCGGAGGCTCGCCACGACCGGGACGTAGCGGACTGTACCGTCTGGCCCCTTCTCCGGCTCGGTGGCTTCGCCGAAGTTGCGGAAGGTGATCCCTTTCTCGCGCGCCAGGTGCCAGAGGAAGCCCCCCGCCGGCTCCTCGGCTTCGTGGTTCTCTTTCTCGTTCGGGTCCTCACGCGTGCCCGCATACAGCGAGGGGACGGTCTTCTCCCCATAATCGGTGACGTAGGCGGCGGTGGACCAGATATGCCCTTGCGAGCTCACCTCGGCGTTCACGAAGAAGCGGTCGAACAGGCCGAAGCGCTCGACGAGGGCGCGGTGGTTCGGGGCGACCTCCCGCGGGAAGAACTGGAGAGAGGGATCGCCGTCCCCTCCCGGCTGGTCGCCGAAGACCTGGTCGTACGTGCGGTTCTCTTTGAGGATGTAGACCACGTGCCGGAACGGCGGATAGCGGCGCTCGCCGCGCGGGCGGTCCCAGCCGTTGGCGCGCTCGACGCGGCGGGTGAGGTCCGCGAGCTCGGCGCCGCTCCAGCCGGTGCGCAGGGTGGTGACGGTGCCGTTGAGCTGGCCCAGGGTGTACTGGAGCGGGTCGAGCGGCGTTCCGGGTTGCGCGCCCGCCGGATTGGGGCGGGGGCCGCGCCCTTTGCCGTCGACCACGTAGAGGGTCTCTCCATCGCGAGCCCCTCCGACTCGAACCAAACCGGCCGGATACCAGCGGCTGGGGGCGCGCCCCGCCAGCAGGTCCCGGCCGCGCGCGCCGGCCACGCCGGAGGTCTGGGCCGAGAGGTCGAACACGGCCACGGCATTGGCGTCCCCCTCGGCCACGTAGAGGCGCGTACCATCCTCCGAGAGAGCCAGGGCGTTCGGCGTGCTCCCCTCGTCGGGACCCGAGGGCGGCGGGTCCTGAAGAGCGGCGATGACGCGGCGCGCGGCGGTGTCCACGACGGCGATCCGGTCCGTGGTGGCCGAGGCCACGAAGAGGCGGCGGCCCCCTGCACCGAGCAGGAGGGCCGAGGGATGGCGCCCGGTGACCACGGTGCCGGAGGCTTTCAGACCCGCGGTGTCTGGCGAGAACGCGGCGACAGAGTCCCCGCCCCAGGCCGAGACCCAGACAGTGCCGTCCGGCGCGACCGCCACACCGTACGGCAGGTTGCCGGCGGGGAGGCGCTGGAGCACGCGGCCGCTCGCCGGAGCGACCACCGCCAGGGTGTCGGACAGGTTCTCGGCCACGTAGAGGCGCTTCCCGTCGGGCGATAGAGCCAGGCCGGCCGGGAAACGGCGGCCCCGAGCCTTGGGCTCTTTCTTTTCCAGCTCGATCCGGTCGCGGAGAGTCGCCGCGCCGTCGCGCCAGTCATAGCGGAAGATCGAGTCGTCGTCGCCGCCCGACGCGTAGAGGGTCTGACCGTCCGGCGCGAACGCGAGACCAAGGAAGGCGCCGGGCTGCGGCAGGGTCTGGAGCACGCGGCCCGCCGCGGCGTCGACCACCTGAAGGCCCTGCTCGCGATAGCCGGACAGGAGGAGGACCAGGCGCCCCGGCGTCCCGGGAGCCACGGCCACGGCGAGCGGCATGTTGCCCACGTCGAAGGAGGGGCCGGCCGGATCGAGCCAGGCTCCGGTGGGCAAGGGGAGCGATTCGGAGGTGCGCTCGGCGGGCTCGCCCGGAGCTACGGAGCTGGGGCGGCAGGCGGCCGGGCCGAGGGAAAGGACAGCAAGGACAGCAGGGATGACAAGGACGAAGAGACTCGGATTGCTGCTCATGGAGCTTCCTCTCACCGCTCCGGGGGCGGAGCGTCCGCGGGCTTGCCGTTGCGCAGGGCTTCCATCCGCCGGAGCTCGGCGTTGAACTGATTCCACATCTGCCGCTCGCGCAGGGTCGATTCGAAGGTCTGGGCCAGGTTCCAGCGCGTATCGTCGAGGCGCGGGATCTCGGAGGCCGAGATGATGCCGGCCCGGTTGCCGAGGAAGTCGGCCCGCACGCCCGTAGGCTTCCCCTCCTTCACGAAGGCCACGGCTTCGAGCGTCTTCTTGCCGCGCTGGAACCGCAGGGCGTAGCGGCCTACCGGAACCTCTTTGAGGCGCAGGTCGTCCTCATCGATCTCGATCTCGGTTCCGGCCAGCAGCACGGTGCACCGCTGCGGAATGCACTGGAGGTACAGGGAGCCCGACGACTGCTCAGGGGTGTCGATTTCCCGGGCGTCGAGGCGGCCGGGGACAACTTTGTCGAGCTCGACATCGTAGCGCCGTGCCTCGCCACCGGGAGGGGTCACCTCGACAACATGCGTTCCCGGGGCGAGGTCGCGCAGATAGCGCCCCTCCTCGACCTCGCGGCAGACCCCGGCGGCTTCGCCATCGAGACGGACGCGCGCGCCCTCGCGGCAGAGGATCTGGAGGTCGGTGGCGGCGGCGGCCGCGGCGGCAAAGAGGCTCAGGGCGGCCAGACGGCGAATGAGCGGACTGTTCATGCGGCGGATCTCCCGGGGTGGATGATAGCGAGAATCAGTCGACGTGCCGCGTCGATCCTTCGTTCAGGATCTTCCGCACGGTGTCGACCGTGTCCGCCTCGGCGGCGGTCTTGTCCTCGCGGTAGCGCTTGACGCGGGCGAAGCGCAGGGCCATTCCGGCCGGATACTGGGGACTCTCCTGCACGTCGCTGAACGCGATCTCCACGACCAGCTCGGGGCGCACGTGGACGACCCAGCCGCCTTCGGTGCCGATCGCCAGCTCCTGGAGCTTCCGCGTCTGCCAGGCGAGCATCTCGTCGGTCATCCCCTTGAAGGTCTTGCCGAGCATGACGAAGCCGCCGTTTTCGGAATCGCGGGCGCCCAGGTGGAGGTTGGAGAGCCACCCCTGGCGCCGGCCGCTCCCCCATTCGACGGCGAGGACGACCAGGTCCAGGGTATGGGCGGGCTTGACCTTGAGCCAGGAGAAGCCGCGCCGGCCTGCCTCGTAGGGGGCGTCCAGCGCCTTGGCCATGATCCCTTCGTGGCCGCGCCGCAGGGCGTCCTCGAAGAAGGCGTCGGCCTCCTCCGGATCGGCGGTGACGAGGCGCGGCACGGCGAGGCTCGGCGCCGCGTCGGCGAGCGCGGCAAAGCGCTCCCCCGCCGGGCGGTCGATCAGGTCCGCGCCGTCGAGATGGAGCAGGTCGAAGAAGAACGTCGTGAGGGGGAGATCCTCCCGCAGGCGGACGACGTCCAGCTTGCGGCCGAAGCGGCGCATGGTGGTCTGGAACGGGTGCGGCGAGCCGTCGGGCCGCAGGGCGATGACCTCGCCGTCGAGGAGGATCTCCCGCGGCGGCAGGGCCTGCACGCTCTCCACCAGCTCGGGCACCGCCTGCGTCACGTCGTGCCCCCGGCGCGAGTAGACCCGCACGTCGTCGCCGGACTTGTGGACCTGGACGCGAGCGCCGTCGAGCTTGAGCTCCAGCGCCGCCTCGCCGAGCCGTTCCAGGGCGTCGGACACGTCGTTCGCGGGTTGCGCCAGCATGGGTTGGAGCGGCCGGAAGAGCTGGAGGCCGAAGCGGCCGAGCCCGCTCCTCCCCTCGACGAGGACAGCCCGCGCCACGGCCGGCAGCTCGCCGGCGAGCATGAGAGCCCGGCGGACCTCGTCCGCCGGCACTTCGGCCGCCGCGGCGAGCGCTTCGGCCATGAGCCCGGCGAGAGCCCCCTGGCGCAGCTCGCCATAGACGAGGCGGACCAGGAAGTCCTGCTCCTCCGGAGTCGCGCGGGCGAGCAGACCACCCAGGAGACGGGTCCGCTCCGTGGTCGAGCCCGCGCCGGAGGTGGACCCGATGCGCGCAAAGGTGGCATCCACCTCATCAATGGTGAGGGACGGCTCGGCTGCGGCGCTCCCCGGCCGGGCATTGCGCACCGCGGCGCCGCCCAGGCCGATCCGCCCCTGGCGCAGGAAGCCGGAGAGCCAGGACACGGCGGGATCGATCTCCTCTGGCTCTAACCGGCGCAGCAAATCAGCGAGGGCGGCGGTCTTCGCGGAACGGGAGCGGGTTTCAGAAACGCGGAGGGAGGTGGCGACGAGGTCGTGCAGGCGCATCAGGGGGATGGTAGCAGGAGGGCCTGCTATCCTTGCCCTACGATGCCCCGCCCCCGCGTCCCCCCGGTCGCGGTCCTCGCCGCTCTGGCCCCGCTGCTCCTCGCGCAGGCGCCGGCCTCCCCTGCTCTGTCGCCCCTGACGCGCGATCTGGGCTCGTTCGGCTTTCCGCCGACCACGGGCGCCGCGCCCGGATACGTCGCTGACCGCGCCTGCGCTCTGTGCCACAGCGACCTCGCGGCGTCGTATGCCGCGAAGGGGATGGCCCGGGCGTTCCAGCGACCCCGGCCAGCCTCGGACGTCGAGGACTTCTCCGCCCCGCCCTTCGTCCATTCAGCCTCCGGTCAGGAATTCCAGATGACTCGGCGGGATGATCGGCTCGTGTTCCGGCGCTGGCAGACAGGGCCGGATGGTCAGTCGATCAACATGTTCGAGACGGACGTGGATTGGATCCTGGGATCGGGCGACCATGCGCGGACCTATCTCTATCAGACCCCCGGCGGCGAGCTCTATCAGCTTCCGCTCGCCTGGTATACGCAGACCAGGCGCTGGGGCATGGCCCCGGGCTTCGACCGGCCGGATCATGAGGGGGTGCTGCGGCGGGTACGGCGCGAGTGCGTCTTCTGCCACACCGCGTATCCGGACGTTCCCGCCGGGGCCGACGCCTATGGCGCGCCGCAGATCTTCCCGGCGGCGATGCCGGAGGGGATCGGTTGCCAGCGCTGCCATGGGCCGGGGGCGGAGCATGTCGGGCTCGCTCTCGGCGGAATCGGCTCGCGCGACGAGATCCGTGCCGGCATCTTCAATCCGGGGCGGCTGCCGGCGGCACGGCGGGACGAGGTGTGCCAGGGGTGCCACCTGCAGCCGACCGTGGCCATGCCGGGCCTGCGCCGCTTCGGCCGGGGTGAATTCTCGTTCCGCCCCGGCGAGCCCCTCGCCGACTACATGGTCCAGGTCGACGTCGAGGAGGAAGGGAAGCCCCGCTCCGAGCGCTTCGAGATCAACCATCACCCGTACCGGCTGCGGCAGAGCCGGTGCTTCCTCGAAAGCGGCGGCCAGCTCTCCTGTCTCACCTGCCACGATCCGCACCGGCGCATCCCCGACGAGCAGCGGGCCGCGCACTATCGAGCCGCCTGCGAGAGCTGCCACGGCAAGGAGGCGTGCACCCGGCCGGAGCATGGGGCCGGCGGCGCCGAGCCCGCGGATTGCGCGGGCTGCCACATGCCCAAGCGGCGGACCCAGGACGTGGTCCATGTGGTGATGACCGACCACAAGATCACCCGCACGCCGGGCGGCCCCGCCCTCTTGGCGCCGTTGGCCGAGAGCGAGCCGGTGCTGGTGGACGTGCGGCTCCTCCCCGGCGCTCCCGGCGGCGCTCTCGGCGAGGTGTACCGCGCCGCAGCGGTCGCGCGGACCGCGGGGGGTGCCGAGGCGATCGCTTACCTGGAGAAGAAGCTGAACGAGGCGCGGCCCGCCGAGATCGACCCCTGGCTCGACCTCGCCCAGGCGCAGCTCCGGGCTGGCCGGCCGGCGGACGCGGAACGGACGCTCACCGGCGTTCTGAAGCGCAGCCCGAATCATCCGCAGGCCCTGGAGTGGCTGGCGCTGGCGCAGGGGAGCCGGGGGGAGATCCTGACGGCCATCGCGGGGCTGCGGCAGCTCCTGGCGGCCCATCCGGACCGGATCGAGGCCGAGTACAACCTCGGACGCCTGCTGGCGATCCGCGGAGAGAACGAGGAGGCGGCCCGGCATCTGGAGCAGGCGCTCGCGGCGCGGCCCAACCTGGCCGCCGGCTGGCACTACCTCGGCGAGGTCCGCGCCGCGCAGGGGAGACCGGAGGACGCACGGGCCTGCTGGCGGCGGGCGCTGGAGATCGATCCCACGTCTGCGAAGTCGCGGAGGGCGCTAGAATCGTCGCGCGGGAGCCCAGGCCCTAGCGAGTCTCCCCGACCACCCGCACCTGCCGTTTCGCCTCGCCCTCGCCCGGCCACCGCAGCGTGATGTCGTAGGTGCCGGGCGGCACGATCCGCGTCGCCTGCGCCTCCGAGCGCGTCAGCTCGGGCTCGTCGTCGCCTTCCTCGTCCGGCTTCTTCGCCTTGGCCGCGTCGGTCTCCAGGTCCCAGGTCACGCGGTGGAGCCCGGCGGTGGCGGGGGCTTCCAAGGTGCGCACGACCTTCCCCGTGGTGTCGGTGACAGTCAAAGTCACCGGCCCGTCCTGATTCTCGGCGAGCCACCAGGTCACCGTGGTGCCGTAGGGCGGGTTCTCCCCGCGGAAGAACATGTTGCCGTTCAGCTCTTCGATCCAGGTGCCGTAGGTCTCACGCACTGTATAGGCCACGGCGTCGGGAACGTCGAACAGAAAGGCGGGCCGGGCGAGCGCTGCCTCCATCTGGGCGAGGGGAGCGGCGTCGCCGATCCAGATGGCGCGTCCGAAGGTCCCAACGACGAGGTCGCGCTCGCGCGGCTGCACGGCGAGCGCACGGACGGGGGCCGTGGGCAGGTCCGCCTTCCAGCGCACCCAGTGGCCTCCCCCGTCGATCGAGACGAAGAGGCCTGCCTCGGTTCCCACGTACAGGACGCGCGGGTTGCGCGGGTCTTCGCGGATCACGAAGGTCGAGCCGAAGGCCGGCAGGTCGCCGGTGATCGCGGTCCAGGTGGCGCCGTAGTCGGCCGTCCGGTAGAGATAAGGACGGTCGTCGTCCCGCGTGTGGAGGTCGAGAGCCACGTAGGCGGTTCCGGCGGCGGTACGCGAGGGCTCGATCTTCGAAACGACAGCTCCGGCTGGCGTGCCCTTCAGGTTGTTGTCCACGCGCGTCCAGTGGCCGCCGTCATCCCGCGAGACGTGGATCGGCCCGTCGTCCGCTCCGGCCCAGAGCACCTTGGGATCGGCGGGCGACTGCGCGACGGCGAAGAGGGCTCCGTAGCTGTGGTAGCCGTCCTTCACGCCCTCGAGCTTGCGGTCCTGCTGCGCGGTCAGATCGGGGCTGATCGCGCGGCAGGCATCCACCCATCCCCGTTTCGCTCCCTGGGGGACCTTGCATTTGAAAAGGACGTTCGCTCCGAGATAGAACGTATCCGGCTCGGCAAGGGAGAGGGCGAAGGCGGGCGTCCAGTCCCAGCGCAAGGTGCCCTTGGGCTGAAGCTCGAGGCGGGTCCAGTCGCGCAGGTCGAGACGCGAGGTATTGCCGAACTCCTGGACCATGTAAACCAGGTCGGGATCGCGCGGGTCGGCCTGGACCGCCATGCCGTCCCCCACGAAGCGGAGCTTCCACCAGTCGCGGCTGGTGATCCCCTCTTCGTCATATGTCGCGCTCGGCCCCATCCAGTGCCCGGTGTCCTGCATGCCGCCGTAAACCCGGTAGGGGCGCCGGTCGTCGACGGAGACCTCGTAGAACTGGCCGATCGGCAGGACATGTTGCATCCAGGTGGCGCCGCCGTCGAAGGTGGAATTCACGCCCCCGTCGCCGCCGAGCACCATGTGGTCCGGGTCCCCCGGGTCGATCCACAGCGCGTGCAGGTCGTTGTGGACGTGCCGCATGTTGTGCTTCTCGAAGGTGCGCCCGCCGTCGTCCGAGCGCCAGAGCTCGAAGACGGGCAGCCAGACCCGGTCGGGGTTCCGTGGATCGACCCGGATGTGGTCGTAGAAGTAGCTGGTCATCTTCTCGTTGACCCGCCGCCAGGTCTCTCCCGCGTCGTCGGAGCGGAAGACGCCCCCCGTCTCGACGCTCCGCTTGTCGCGGCCCGCCGGCTGGCCGGTGAGGATCGCGGCGTAGACCACGTCGGGCCGGCTCGGCGCGACCTCCACCTCGATCTTGCCGACGGACTCCGTGGGCAGGCCCTTCGTGAGCTTCCGCCAGTGGGCGCCGCCGTCGGTCGTCTTCCACAGGCCGCTGCCCGGCCCGTTCTCCAGCATGTCGCCGGCGCCGAACCGGTAGCGGTGCCAGGTCGAGGCGTAGAGGACGTCCGGATTGCGCGGATCGATCGCGAGGTCGAGGGCGCCGGAGGCGTCGTCGACGTAGAGGACCTTCGTCCAGGCGGCGCCGCCGTCGGTCGTCTTGAAGACGCCGCGCTCCTCGTTCTTTCCCCAGAGATGGCCGAGAGCCGCGGCCCAGACGACGTTCGGATCGCGCGGGTGGACGACGATGGCGCCGATCTCCTCGCTGTCCGTGAGCCCCATGGAGATCCAGGTCGAGCCGCCGTCCAGGGATTTGAGGACGCCGCGCCCCTGCGAGTTGGAGCGGACCGAGGCCGGTTCGCCGGTACCCACCCAGACCTGCCGCGGGTCGGACGGTGCCACGGCCACCGCGCCGCAGGACGCCACGGGCGCATCGTCGAGCAGCGGCTCCAGGGTGGTGCCGTTGTTGACCGTCTTCCACACGCCGCCGCCCGCGGTGCAGACGTAGAACGTGGTGGAGGGCCGGCCGCTGGGGTCCGCCACGCCCGCCACCTGCCAGACGCGGCCGGACGGGTTGGGTGGGCCGACCAGCCGGAACGGCAGGCCGTTCAGGATCTCCGGGGTCAGGCGCGGCGCGGGGTCGGCTGCTTCGGTTATCCCAAAACCGGAGACGAGGGCGCAGAGCAGGGCGAGGAGTGAGATCGATCGGGTGCGGGTCATTAGCTGGGGAGACTACCAGCCGCTCAACGCCTCCGCCAGCGCATCGACCGCGGGCGGAGCGAGCAGGCTGTAGTGATCCCCGGGAAGGACGGCGGTCCGCCGGGCCAGGCGCCGCCAGATGGCGGCCGGCTTCGGGCGCTCGGCAGCCTCGAAGAGATCGAGCGGGCCGTCGTAGGGGCCGGGCCGGAAGGCGCGGGCGGCGTCGGCGCTCGCCCGGAAGACCTCGAAGCGGCGGCGCAGCTCCGCGGGAGCGAGATCGCCGGCCCCGTACAGCAGATCGAGCTCACGCGAGAAGGCGGCGCGAAGGGCGGCGTCGCTGAGACCGGAAAGATCGGTCGGATCGGACAGATCCGTCGGATCGGTCGGATCGACCAGGGCGAGCTGCGCGATTTCCTCTCCCTGGGCGCGCAGACGGCGCGCGATCTCGAACGCGAGGAGGCCGCCGAAAGACCACCCGGCCAGGTGCCAGGGGCCTCGCGGCTGGACACGGCGGATCTCCTCCAGGAAGAGCTCGGCCAGCTCCCCCACGTCGCGCAGCGGCTCCTCCCCCGGTTCGAGCCCCGGAGCTTGCAGCCCGTAGACCGGCCGGCCGGCTTTCAGGCGGCGGACGAGGTCGAGATAGGCGAAGACGCCGCCGCCCCCGCCAGGGAGGAGGAACAGGGGCTCGCGGTCGCCGAAGGAACGCAGCGGGACCAGGGGCCCCACGGCGCTCTGTCCTCCTTCGCGCAGACGCCGGGCGAGCGCTTCAACTGTCGGAGCCTCGAAGAGGGCGGCCACGGGCAGCGCGACGCCGAAGACCTCGCGGACGCGGCTCGCCAGGCGGACGGCGGCGAGCGAGTGGCCGCCGAGGTCGAAGAAGCTGTCGCGCACGCCCAGCTCCGCGGTGCCGAGCACCTCGGCGAACAGCTCGGCGAGCCGGAGCTCGACCGCGTCGCGAGGTGGCACGGAGCGCCCCTCTCCCGCGCGGATGGGGGCGGTCAGGGCGCGGCGGTCGAGCTTGCCGCTGACCATCCGCGGCAGGGCCTCCAGCACGGTGAACGATGCCGGGATCATCGCCTCGGGCAGACGCTCGCGGAGCCAGCGGCGCAGCTCGGGGACGTCCGGCGCCGCGGGGCCGGCGGGCACCACCCAGGCGGCGAGCAGTGGGCCGCCTCCGGTCTCACGGAGGTCGACCGCGGCCTCGCGCACCGCCGGATGCGCGGCCAGGCTCGCTTCGATCTCTCCGATCTCGATGCGGATGCCGCGCAGCTTGATCTGGCGGTCGGCGCGGCCGAGCAGGTCGATCCGCCCGTCAGGGAGCCAGCGGCCGAGGTCACCGGTGCGGTAGAGGCGCGCGCCGGGCTCCGGGGCGAAGGGGTCCGGGCGGAAGCGGTCGGCGGTCAGGTCGGGACAGCCGAGATAGCCGCGCGCCACCTGGGGTCCGCCCGCCCAGACCTCGGCGCTCGCACCGGGGGGCGCCGGCAGGCCCGTGGCTTCCAGCAGCCGGAGGCGGGTGCCGGGAAGAGGGTGACCCAGGTTTGGCGCATCTCCCTCGATCGGCCGCGCGGTGACGTCCACGGTGCACTCGGTGGGGCCGTAGACGTTCCAGAAGCGGGTGCCGGAGCGGGCGGCGAGGCGCTGCCAGAGCAGCGGCGGGATGGGCTCGCCGCCGATCAGCAGGAACCGCGGCGACCGGCCGGCGGCGTCGAGGGCGTCAAGGATCAGATCGAGCTGGCTCGGCGTGCAATCCAGGCCGTCGAGGTCCGTCTCCCGGAAGACATCGGCCAGGCGGTCGGCGTCGCGCCGGGCGTCCTCGGGGAGGACGTGGATGCAGCCGCCCATGAGGAGCGCCACCAGGGCCTGGAGGGAGGCGTCGAAGGCCAGAGAGGCGTTGAGGGCAAAGCGGGAGAGGGGGAAACTGAGGACGGACCCCAGGCTTCGGACGAAGGCGGTCAGGCTGCCGTGAGAGATCATGACTCCCTTGGGCCGGCCGGTTGATCCCGAGGTGTAGATCACGTAGGCGAGGTGCTCCGGCGCAAAGTCGAGAGGGAGCCGCTCGTCGCTTCCTTCAGAGAGACCCGCCAGGTCCGCGTTGGTCAGCTCCAGGAGAACCCCGGCGTCCTCTCGCAGGAACGCCAGGCGCTCGGGGGGCGTGGCGGGATCGACCGGCACGTAGGCTCCTCCGGCTTTCCAGACGGCCAGGAGCACGGCCAGCAGATCGGTCGAGCGCTCCAGCCGGAGCATCACCTTGGCCTCCGGTCCCACGCCCCGGCTCCGCAGGTGCCGCGCCAGGCGGTTCGCGCGGCGGTCGAGCTCGCGGTAGGTGAGGATCGTCCCCACAAAGGCCACTGCGGGGGCGTCGGGGCTCCGGTCTACCTGCGCCTCGAAAAGGGAAAGGAAGGTCTCCTCTCGCGGCGGCTCGCTCCGGCCGCTCCACTCCTCCAGCACCTGGAAGCGCTCCTCCTCGGTGAGGAGCGGCAGCTCCAGCACGGGCCGGTCGGGGTCCTCGGCCATCCCTGCGAGGAGGGCCTCCCAGTGACGGGCCAGACGTTGGATGGTTGGCTCCCAGAACAGGGCGGTGCGGTAGCGGATCGCCCCGGCGGCGTCGCCGGTCTCGGCCAGCTCGCTCAGGGCGACGGCGAGGTCGAACTGCGTGGTCCCGGTGTCGGCGTCCAGCAGCTCCACGTCGAGGCCCGGCAGGCGCGGCTCCTCGCGCGGCGCGCTCTGGAGGGCAAAGGAGACCTGAAAGAGCGGGGACCAGCGGGGATCGCGCTCCGGGTCGAGCGCCTCGACGAGCCTCTCAAACGGCAGGTCCTGGTGCGCGAAGGCGCCGAAGACCGCTTCGCGCACGCGGCCGATCAGGCCGCGGGACGACGGCTCTCCGGTCACGCTCGTGCAGATCACCACCGTGTTGACGAAGAACCCGATCAGCCCCTCGACCTCCAGGCGGTGGCGGCGGGCGACGGGGCTCCCTACGCAGACCGTCTCCTGCCCCGCCATCCGGGCGAGGAGCGCCTGGAAGCCGGCGAGGAGCGTCATGTAAAGGGTCGCCCCCTCGGCCACGGCGAGCCGCCGGAGCGCTTCCACCAAGGACTCCGGCAGCCGCAGCGGCACGCTCGCGCCGGCTGGGATCTCGATGGACGGACGCGGCCGGTCGGTGGGCAGGTCGAGCACCCGCGGGGCCTCAGCGAGCTGCTCGATCCACCAGCGCAGGTGGGCGTCCAGGAGCTCGCCGTGGAGCTGCTCACGCTGCCAAACAGCCCAGTCGACGTACTGCACCCGCGGCTCGGGGAGAGGCGAGGGCTCGCCGCGAAGAAAGGCGGCGTAGAGGACGGACAGCTCGCGCAGGAAGAGACCCGCGGACCAGCCGTCGCTGACCAGGTGGTGGACAACCAGGAAGAGGACGTGCTCCTCCGCGTCCAGCCGCAGGAGCGCACAGCGGAGCAGCGGCCCGCGGTCCAGGTCGAACCTCCGCGCGGCCTCGGCCGTAACCACCCGCCGCGCCTCGGCCTCGCACTCCCTTGTGAGCAGGGCGGCGAGGTCGAGCACGGGCAGGTCCGCCGGAGCCGCCGGAGCGATTTCCTGGACCGGCTCGGCGCCGCGCAGGGGGAACGCGGTGCGCAGCGCCTCGTGGCGCCGGAGGATCTCGGTGAGCGCGCCGCGCAGCACCGCGGTCTCCAAGGGGCCGCGCAGGCGCAGGCCCGCCGGGATGTGGTACGCGGTCAGCTCCGGGGCGAGCCGGTGGAGGACCCACAGCCGCTGCTGCGCGAGCGAGAGCGGGAGCGGCCGGTCGCGCGGCGCGCGGAGGACGGGCGGCAACCCGGCGTCTTCCTTCTCCATGCCGCGCAGCGCCTCGGCGAGACCGGCCGGCGTGGGAGTGGCGAACAGACGCGGCACGGCGATGCGCAGGCCGAAGCTCTCACGGATGCGGGTGGCGAGCCGGAAGGCCGTCAGCGAATGCCCCCCCAGCTCGAACAGACTGTCGGACGGGAGGACCCGCCGCACGCCCAGCACCTCGCGGAAGAGATCGAGGAGCCGGGCCTCGATCGGATCGGACGGCGACCCCACGGGCTCCTCGGCAACGCCGTCCGCGCTGTCCGGATCGGGCAGGGCGCGGCGGTCCAGCTTGCCGCTCGTGGTCTTGGGCAGGGCCTCGACCCGCAGGAGGACCGAGGGGACCATGGGGCCCGGCAGGCGCTCGCCGAGCCAGAGCCGCAGGGCGCGGAGATCAACCTCGGGATCGTCGGAGACAATCCATGCGACGAGCCGGTGCTCGCCGTGCGCGTCCCCGCGAAGACCGGCCGCCGCCTCGTGCACCGACGGATGGGCCAGGAGCTGCGTCTCGATCTCCCCGAGCTCGATGCGATGGCCGCGCAGCTTGACCTGCTGGTCGGCCCGGCCGAAGAGCTCGATCCGCCCGCCGGGAAGCCAGCGGCCGAGATCGCCGGTGCGATAGAGGCGCGCGCCGGGCTCGCCCGAGAAGGGATCGGGCCGGAAGCGGTCGGCGGTCAGATCCGGGCGGCCCAGATAGCCGCGGCCGACCTGAGCGCCGCCGGCCCAGATCTCCCCGTGCGCGCCCTCCGGAGCCGGCAGTCCGGAGGCTTCGAGCAGCCAGAGCCGCACGCCCGGCCACGGTTTCCCCACGTCGGGCTCGGGATTGGGTTTCCGGTCCGACAGCTCGGAGCCGATCCGCCGCGCTGAGACGTTCACGGTGCACTCCGTCGGCCCGTAGACGTTCCAGAAAAGGGTTCGAGCGGAAGACGCCATGCGGCGCCACAGGGCCGGCGGGACGGGCTCGCCGCCGACCAGCACGCAGCGGGGCGTCCGGCCCGAGGCGTCCATGGCGGCCAGAATCAGGTCGAGCTGGCTCGGCGTGCAATCGAGACCGTCGAGGTCCGCCGCGCGGAAAAAGGCGGCCAGGCGGTCGGCGTCGTGCCGCGCCTCCTCGGGGACGATCCAGACGCAGTCGCCGGCCAGGAGCCGCGCGACCGCCTGGAGCGAGGCGTCGAACGCCAGGGAGGCGTTGAGGGCGAAGCGCGCTCTCCTGCCCCGCCGCGCGGGGACGAGGATCTCGTCGAGCCCGCGGGCGAACGCGGCGAGGCTGCGGTGCGCGATCATCACTCCCTTGGGAAGGCCGGTCGAGCCCGACGTGTAGATCACGTAGGCCATCTGCTCGGAGAAGACCGGAGCCCCGGGCCGCTCGTCGCTCTCGCCGCTCACGTCGAGCCCGTCCAGATCCGCGGCGGTCAGCTCCAGCACGACCGCGGCGTCGTGGCGCAGGAAGGTCTGGCGCTCCGGCGGAGTCGCTCCATCGATCGGCACGTAGGTGGCGCCGGCCTTCCAGATCCCCAGGAGGGCGACCAGCATCTCCGGCGAGCGCTCCAGCCGGAGAGCCACTCGCGCTTCCGGCCCGATGCCGTGGCGGAGCAGCGAGCGGGCGAGGCGGTTCGCCCGGCGGTCGAGCTCGCGGTAGGTCAGCGTCCGCCCCGCGGCGACCACGGCCGGCGCGTCCGGGGTGCGGTCCGCCTGCGCCTCGAAGAGAGCCGGGAAGGTCTCTTCCCCAAGATGGTCCGGCACCGTGAGCCCGCTCCACACCCTCATCATCTCGGCGCTCTCCGCGGCGGTGAGGAGCGGCAGATCCAGGACGGGCCGCCCCGGGTCCGCGGCCAGGCCCTCCAGGAGCGCTTCGTAGTGCTCCGCCAGGCGGCGGAGGGTCGGCGCGGCCCATAGGGCTGTGCGGTAGCGGAGGCCGCCGGCGGCGCCGTCGCCGGTCTCGGTGAGCGTCAGCGCCAGGTCGAGCTGCACCGTGCCCGGCTCCACGTCCAGGACCTCCACCTCCAGCCCCGGCAGCCGGAGATCCTCGCGCGGCGCGTTCTGCAAGGTAAAGGAAGCCTGGATCAGAGGGGACCAGCGCGGATCGCGCACCGGGTTGAGCGCCTCGACGAGCTTCTCGAACGGGAGGTCCTGGTGCGCGAAGGCACCGAGGACGGATTCACGCACACGGGCGAGCAGCTCGCGGCCGGACGGGTTGCCGTCCAGATCCGCCCGGATCACCAGGGTGTTGACGAAGAAGCCGATCAGCTCCTCGCTCTCCAGCCGGTCGCGGCCGGCCACGTGCGTGCCGGCGCAGACGGTCTCCTCGCCGGCCCGGCGGGCGAGGAGCGTCTGGAAGGCGGCGAGGAGGACCATGTAGAGAGTCGCCCCCGCGGTGCGGGCGAGCCGCCGCAGCGCTGCCACCAGCGAGTCCGGGAGCCGCACAGGCACCACGGCTCCCGCCTGGCTCTCGACGGGGGGCCGCGGGAAGTCCGTAGGCAGGTCGAGCACGCGCGGGGCGGAGTCGAGCCGGTCCCGCCACCAGCGGATCTGCTCCTCCAGCACCTCGCCGCGGAGCCACTCGCGCTGCCAGAGCGCCCAGTCGGCGTACTGGAGCGGCGGCTCAGGCAGCGGCGACCCCGCGGAAAGCGCCGAGAGCTCGCGCAGGAACACCCCCGTGGACCATCCGTCGCTGACCAGGTGGTGCACCACCACGATGAGCGCGTGCTCCTCTTCGCCCAGGCGCAGAAGAGAGAGGCGCAGCAGCGGTCCGCGCTCCAGGTCGAACGGGCGGCGCGCGACGGCGGCCCCGATCCGCCGCGCTTCGGTCTCTCGTTTCCCAGGAGGCAGAGCGGTCAGATCGATCGCGGCCAGGGGGAACGGCGCGGCGGGATGGACGACCTGGGCCGGCTCGCCGCCCACGATCGGAAAGCTCGTGCGCAGCACCTCGTGGCGGTGGATGATCTCGGAGAGCGCCCGCTCCAGGGCGGACCGATCCAGCCGGCCGCGCAAACGGAGCCCGGCCGGAATGTGATACGCGAGGAGCTCGGGGTCGAGCTGATGGAGCAGCCAGAGGCGGCTCTGGGCGAAGGAGAGAGGCACGCGGGCTCCGTGCGGCCGGCGGCGCGGCGGGGGCACCGGAAGCGCATCCTGCCGGGAAAGACGATTGACTTCGGCGGTCAGCCCGGCCACGGTTGGATGCTCGAACAGCCGGCGGACCGGCAGGTCGACCCCGAACGCCGCACGGACCCGGGCCACCACCCGGGTGGCGAGCAGCGAGTGGCCGCCGTGCTGGAAGAAATCGTCGCCGCGGCGGAGCCCTTCGCGGCCCAGCACGTCGGCCCAGATCCCCGCCATCAGCTCCTCGGCCGGAGCCAGGCTCTCCCGTCCCCCCTCTCCGGCCTCGGGCTCGATCGTCTGATCGGGAGAGGGCAGCGCGTTCCAGTCGACCTTGCCGCGCTGGGTCAGCGGAAAGGCGTCCAGGACGACGAAGGCCGCGGGGATCATCACCTCCGGCAAGCGCTCGCGGAGCAGCTCCCGCAGCTCTCCGGTCGTCGGCGCTCCCCCGTCCGCCGGGACGATCCAGGCGACCAGCCGCTTGCCGCCCGCGGCATCCTCGCGCGCTCCCACCACGGCTCCGCCCACGGCCGGGTAGGCGAGCAGCGCGGCCTCGACCTCGGACGGCTCGACGCGGATGCCGCGGATCTTGATCTGGTGATCGATTCGTCCCAGGACCTCGACGGAGCCGGCCGGCCGCCAGCGCGCGACGTCGCCTGTACGGTACATCCGCTCTCCCGCTCGCCAGGGATCGGGGATGAACCTCTCCGCGGTCAGCTCCGGCCGCGCGAGATAGCCGCGCGCCAGGCCGATGCCCGCCAGGCAGAGCTCTCCGGAGACCCCGATCGGCAGCGGCTGGAGGTCCGCGTCAACCACCAACAGGCGCATGTTGTCCGCGGCGCGCCCCACAGGGAGGCGGCCGACAACGGCGATTTCCTCGGGCGTGGCGCGGTGGCAGGAGACCGTATCCGAGGCCTCCGAGGGGCCGTACATGTGAAGGATCTCGGCACGGCACCGCCCGCTCTCCAGCCACGGCCGCAGCTCCGCCCAGGGCGCGGCCTCCCCGCCCAGGATCAGCGTCTCCAGCGTCTCCAGCCCCGCCCACCCGTCCGCCGCGGCCCTCTGGAGAATCGGGATCATCTGGCCCGGCGTGGTGTTGAGGAAGGTGATTCGCTCGCGGCGGATCGCCTCCAGCATCTCGCCGGCGTCGTAGGGACCCGGCGGCGGCAGCACGGTGCGGCCTCCCACCAGGAGCGGCACGAGGATGTTTTTGAACGCCGCGTCGAAGCTGAACGAGAAGCCGAGGAGCGAGCGCGCGTGCGGCAGGATCGGACAGACGTCGCGAAACCAGAGGCAGAGGTTGAGCAGGCCCCGCGCTTCCAGCATCGTGGCCTTGGGCCGGCCGGTGGAGCCGGAGGTATAGAGGAGAGCCTGGAGGTGTCCCCCACCCCGTCCCTCCCCCGCGGAGCGGGAGAGGGCGCCCCCTCCCTCCCGGGAATCCAGAAGAATGACCTGACGGCCCTCGAAGCCCGCGGCCCAGCGTTCCTGGGTGAGGAGGATCGAGGCTCCGCCGTCCTCCAAAAGGAAGGCCTGCCGCTCCCGTGGATTCAGCGGATCGATCGGGAGATAGGCGGCGCCCGATTTCAGGATGCCGAGGAGGCCCACGGCCATCTCCAGCGAGCGATCCACGCAGATGGCCACGACCGTCTCGGGTCCGGCGCCGAGGTGGCCTAGGCGGTGGGCGAGCTGCGTCGAGCGGCGATCCAGCTCCCGGTAGGTCATCGACGCCGGGCCGCAGACCACGGCGATGTTCTCGGGGGTGCGGGCCACCTGCTGCTCGAACAGTCCGACCAGGTTGTCCTCGGGCCAGGCGTGCTCCGGCCCGGCCCACTCGATCAGGATCTGATGCCGCTCGGCCGCGGTGAGGAGCGCGATGGCGGAGAACGGCTGGCCGGGGTCCTCCGTGACGGCTTCGAGGAGAACGCGGAGGTGCCCGGCCATGCGCCGGGCTGCCGGATCGGACAGGACACCTCGGCGGTACTCCAGGTCACCGGTGAGCCCTCCCCCCTCCTCCGCCAGGGAGAGGGTGAGATCGAAACGCGCCGTGCCGTTGCGCACCGGCAGCAGCGTCATCTCCAGGCCGGAGAGGCGGGCCGCGCCGGCCGGCAGGTTCTGCAGGGCGAGGACCGCCGTAAAGAACGGAGTGTGGCCGAGCCGCCGCTCCGGGTGCAGCTCCTCGACCAGCTTCTCGAACGGCAGCTCCTGGTGGGCCAGGGCGTCCACCAGGGTCCGCTCGGCCCGGCCCAGGATCTCGGCGAACGAGGGATCGCCCGCCAGGTCGGCGCGCAGCACGAGGGTGTTGACGAAGAAGCCGATCAGGCCTTCGAGCTCCGGGCGGGTGCGGTTGGCGACCGGCGCGCCCACGCCGAAGTCGCGCTGGCCGGTCCAGCGGGAGAGCAGGACCTCGAAAACCGCGAGGAGGGCCATGAAGAGGGAGGCCCCGGCGTGGCGCGCGATCGCCTGGAGACGCTGCGTCAGCGCGGGCGGGATGATCACCGGCACCAGGGCGCCGCGGGAACCCTTATTCAGCTCCTGCTCGGGGGTCAGCCGCAGCGCGGGGAGCCCGGCGAGCCGCGCGCGCCAGTGCTCCACCTCTGCAGCCAGGCGCTCCCCCTGGAGACGCTCGCGCTGCCAGGCGGCGAAGTCGGCATAGGCGAGCGGGAGGGGCGGCAGGGCCGCGGGCCGTCCCGCCGCGAAGGCCGCAAAGAGCTCCGTCAGCTCGCGCAGGAGCACGCCGATCGACCACCCGTCCGCCGCGACGTGGTGGATCGTCAGAAGAAGGACCTGGTCGTCGCGGTCCGCGCGCAGCAGGAGGGTGCGCAGGAGCGGTCCGCGGGCGAGATCGAAGGGGCGGCGGGCCTCCTCCGTGGCGTGGCACAGGATCTCGGGCTCGCGGAGGCAGGCTGCCAGCGCACGCACGTCGACGACCGGCAGAGGGACCGGACCAGGGGGATCGACGATCTGCACCGGCTCTCCTTCGGCCGTAGCGAAGCGGGCGCGCAGCGGCTCGTGGCGCGCCGCGATGGCG
>Ga0126309_10000100_pt1 | contig 28495 bp, 26 predicted proteins | sample Plot56_FD_92541 | JGI IMG/M metagenome (GOLD analysis project Ga0126309, IMG submission 92541) | Serpentine soil microbial communities from UC McLaughlin Reserve, CA, USA - Plot56 | ecosystem: Environmental > Terrestrial > Soil > Grasslands | place: USA: UC McLaughlin Reserve, Lake County...
AAGACGTTGTCGCGGTCCGGCGTGGCGGGTGTGGAGTCGAACCCGAATTCCGTCCCCGGGGAGACGTTGGAGTCGTCGGACGTATAGAAGCCGCCCCCCACGCCCCAACTCGCCTGCCGCCCGAGCAGCTTGCCTTGCCAGGGGACGCCCGCGAGCCGGCCTGCCACCAGGAAGCGGTCGTCGTCGTTGAAGTTGTTGTTGGCGCCGTTGCCGTTGAAGGCGCCCACCGCGTAGGTGAGGCGTTTTTCGAGCAGATCGCCGCCGACCTGGACTCCCATCTGCCGGCTGAGGGTGAGGCGGTCGTTGACCAGGCTCCGCTCGAGGGTGAAGAGTCGCGGATCGCCGTAGAGCTGCTCGAATCCATAGGGCGTCTTGAATTGCCCGAAGCGCACGCTCGCGGCGGGATGGCGGTTCCAGGTGACGTAGGCGTCCGTGAGCTGGGCGCGGAGGCCCGACGTGTTGGCCAGGGTTCCGGCGAATTCCCCCTCCAGCCGGAAATCGAATTCCTCCAGGAACTTGCCGGTGGCGTTCAAGCGGGCGCGCCGCAGGTAGAAGCGGTCGTTGTCGCTGTTGAAACGGGCATCCCCCTTGTCGCCGGCTTCGGCCTGGACCTGCAGCAGCCCGCCGATCGCGAGCGTCGGTTCCTTGCCGGCCGGCTTTACGACTCCGAGGGACTGCGCCTCCAGTCGGGCCGGCGCGGTGAGCCAGCAGCAGGCAAGGAGCAGACAACAGGTGAGCGATCGGCGCATCGGCACGCTCCTTCGCGAGATGGCGCGGAGCATAGAGGGGCCGAACTATTTCGTCAAGTATGTCGATCTGGCGCCAGATACGAGGTCAGCTCCTCCCAGGCCGGCTGAGCGGCCTGGAGACAGGCCGCGTCCATGGCTCGGTAGAGTGCGCGCACCGCGCGGCCGGTGTCCGTCAGCGTCGCCTTCCCGTGCCCGGTGCCGCCGCGGGAGGTCTCGACGAGAGGCTCGCGGAAACAGGCGTTCATGGTCCGCACGAGCTTCCAGACCCGCATGTAGGACATCTCGAGAGCCTGGGCGGCACCCGCGAGAGTTCCGGATTCTTCGATGGCATCGAGCAGGGCGACCTTGCCGGGACCGAGAGCGATCTCGGACCCGTGCAAGACGCGGAGGCGAGGCTTGAGCGCGGTCGGCATGAGCACAGTGGACCAGAGGAGCGCAAGGAGCTCCTTTCCTGTGCATCATACAAGCCGCGGCGGGCATGGCGGTGCTTGTCGACCGCGACCGGGGAGCTCTGGTGCGCGTGGATCGCGGTCTGTAACAAACCCCCGCGTCAGGTGTATGGGTAAGGTGTAGAGCGAGAGGACCTGAACCTTTGACCGACGCCATCGAGCAGGACCGGGGATTCTGGCGGGCCGCGTATCAATCCCACGCACCGGCGGTGCTCGCGTTCCTGCAGCACCGCCTGGGACGGCGCGAAGACGCCGAAGACCTCCTCCAGGAGACCTTCGTCCGGGCGATCCGCAGCGGCTCTTTCGACGGGGACAACCTCCGCGCCTATCTGCTGCGCACCGCCCACAACCTGTGGGTCAACCGGCGGCGGCGTCCGCGGCTGGTCGTCCCCGCAGGCTCGCCAGGGGGAGAGAACGATGCCCCGTTCGCCGACGTGCCGGCGGAAGCGGCCTCCCCCGAGCAGGAGGCCTCCTGGAGCGCCTTTCGCGAGGAGCTGCAGCGCGTCCTCGCGGGCTTGAGCGAGCCGCACCGCCGGGCGTTCGAGCTGGGCGCTCTCGAACAGCACAGCTACGACGAGATTGCCCAGATTACCGGATGGAGCTTGCCGCAGGTCAAGGTGAACCTCTACCGCGCCCGGAAACGGGTGATCGAAGAGCTGCGTGAACACTTCCCACAGGCCATCAGGGGAAGACGGCCAGGAGCAGACCATGAGCGATTGTGAGACCTACGAGATGTCCCTTTCAGCCTTGGCCGACGGCGAGCTTCCCGCGGAAGAGCTGCTGCCGACCCTCGATCACCTCGCGGAGTGCCCCTCCTGCCTGGCCTTCTATCGCGACCTGCGCGCGCTCGCCGCGGCTCTCCCCGCCGCCGCTGCCGAGCCGGCCGGTACCTTGACATCGCCCGGAGAGGCACCCGAAGAGATCTGGCGCCGCATCAAAGCGGCGGCGGTTCCCGCAGCGCGGCCAGGGCATGCCCAGCCGTGGGCGATGCGCCTTGCCGCCGCCTTCCTTCTCGTCGCCGGCCTCTGGGGAGCCCTCGCCGCCGTGCGCTCGGTGCTGCGCCCGGCGGGTGAGCCGATCGAGGTCACTCTGGGGGAAGACCGCGGCCGGATGACCGAGCAGCGGTTCGTCGATCTCACGGTCGAGCTGCTCCGCGCCGACGCCCGCTATCACCAGGAGATGCTCCAGGTCCTGACCGCCGTCGACGAACGGGACGGGCGGCAGGAGGCTCCCGTCGACCACGACGTTCCGCTCCCGGAAGGGGACGACGGCGCATCCGACGACTGGCGGCCGGCGCGGGGTGCGCGCCGGCTGCTGTCCTGACGTCACTGGATTTCAAAGACTCGTTCCGAAAGGACTCCGCTATGAGCTTCACGTTGCGAAAGACGTTGCCCGTGGTCTGTCTCCTGAGTCTCGGGTTGCTCTCCGCCGCGAGCGCGACCGCCGCTCCGGCGCGGGACCCCCGAGGCTTCCTCTATGGCCGGATCACCACCCGCAGCGGCTCGGTCTACGAGGGCCGCCTCCGCTGGAACAACAAGGAAGAGGCGTTCTGGGGGGACTTTTTCAATGCCGGCAAGGAGGACCTCCCCTATCTCAAATATGTCCCGCAGAAGGAACAGCGGCACCGGAAATCGATCGAGATCTTTGGCATCCCGCTCGGCATCAGCCGGGAGGAGGACGATGGCGGCCGGCAGCTCGTCGCCCGCTTCGGAGACCTCCGCCGCATCGAGGTCAAACGGGGCGATCACGCCACGGTCATCTTCAAGAGCGGCACCCGCTACGAGGTGAGCGGTGGCTCGAACGACATCGAATCCGACACGGAGATCACCGTCTGGGACCGCGGCGCCAGCGAGATCCAGGTGCGCTGGAGCGAGATCCGTACGATCGATTTCCTGCCGACTCCCGCCAACCTGGCCGTGCCGGTCTTCCGTTTGCGCGGCACGGTCCACACCGAGGACGGGAGCTTCCGCGGCTATATTCAATGGGATCAGGATGAGTGCCTGTCGAGCGACGAGCTGGACGGGGAGACTCGCGATGGCAAGATGTCGCTTCGCATGGGCGAGATTCGATCGATCGAACGGCGAAACCGCAAAAGCTCGGAAGTTGTTCTGCGGGACGGCCGCACCTTCACGCTCGAAGGCAGCAACGACGTCGATTCCTCGAACCGGGGGATCTACATCCACGATTGGCGCTTCGGCAGGGTGCTGGTCAACTGGGACGCTTTCCGCCGCGTCGACTTCGATCCGCCCGGCGACAGCGGGCCGGCGTACACCGATTTCCATCCCGGCCGTCCCCTGTTCGGCAAGGTGAGCACGGTGCAGGGCAAGACCTACCGCGGCCGCCTTATCTATGACATCGACGAAGCGGAGACCATGGAGCTTCTCAACGGCGAGCGGCACGACATCGAGTACAGCATTCCCTTCGCCCGCATCGCCTTCCTCCTTCCCGAGAGGACCAACTCGACCCGCGTGGTCTACAAGGACGGCAAGGAGCTGAGGCTGGAGGATTCCGCCGACGTCGGCCGCGACAACGCCGGGGTGCTGGTCTTCGAAGGAGGGCAGAAGGAACCGCGATACATCCGTTGGGAGGACGTCCGGAGGATCGATTTCGAGGATCGATGATTACTCGGGCATTGAAGGCATGGTGAACCTGGAATCGTCCAACGGGACGTTGTGGCTGACCTCTTCGATCTTGCGCGTCGTCCCCAGATGGTTGTCGTCGAGGTAGGAGGTCCGCACGGTGAAGGGGAGCTTCACGCCATCCACGTCGCGGTAATCCTCGAAATCGGTCACCTCCGGGTCCAGGCCCAGCAGCGTTTCGGTCAGGACGACTCTCCGCAGCAGGAGCCCGCTCTGGGCGTCGAAGAACAGCCGCTCCTTTTTGCCCTCCTGGTTCAGCGCTTCGATCACGTAGGCTTCGCGTCCGCCGAGCATTTCCTTGCCGGTGACTTCCATCGTTGAATATTGCTCTTTGAGCTTGAAGTCTTTGGAGAAATCGGCCTGCCGTTTCATCTGCGCCACATCCTGGCTGCTCAGCGCGCGCTGTCCGTCCGGGGTCTTGATCCAGCCGTCGGTCCCATTGAATCCCTGCTCGATGACCCCGTCGGGAGAGGTGATGATCGCCAGGAATTTGTCCGGTGATTTCTGATAGATCTCCAGCGACCAGGTTTCCCCCCGGTTGATCATCGCAGCCTTGGGGGTCCCGGAATTGACGAGCTTCGGCCGCAACAGGGACAGCCGGGTCACGCGCGTCCGGATCTTGTCGACGGCGGCCTTGCCTCCGAGTGCCTGCTGGTATTTGTCGATCACCTGATCGACGGCAGGCAGGGGCTCGGCCAGCTTGGCTTCCGGATCTGCCCGCGTGGTGTCCGGGAAGGCGCCCTGCTCCACGGATGGAATCGAGATGGGCTTCGTGTGACCCTGGTGACAGGTGTTGCAGGTCACGACAGTCCGGCCGCCGAAGCTCGCCTTGTTGAGATCGAACGTCATCCGGATGTGCTGACGGGCCATCTGCTTGGCCGGCTTGTCATCCATCCAGTACTTGCCGTTCTCGGCCACGTGACAGTGATCGCAGCGGACGCCGAGCGAAGACCTCATGAAGTGCATCACCGGCATGAGCTGCGACTGGGGAAGACTTTGGAGGACCTGGATGTTCTTGAAAGCCTGCTCGGCCGTTTTCTCTTTCCCGGCTTCCTGCGCGCCCGCGGCCGCGCCGGCGAGGACAAGGATCGCTCCATGGACGAGACCGAGACGGCAGATGCGCGCAACGGGATCTTTCATGATCAGGCTCCTCAGCTATTCATCTCGAAGGCCTCGGCGAGCAGATCGTAGGACCGCAGCCGCTCGGCATGATCGTGGATCCACGTGGTCACCATGATCTCGTCGGCCTCTGTTTCCTCGATGATTTGGTCGATCTGCGCGCGGGCCGTCTCGGGGCTCCCCACGACGAGGAGATCCCGGCGCTGACGGACCGCCGCGCGCTCCTGCGGGGTGTACGCATAGGCCAGGGCCTCCTCCGGGCTCGGGAAGGGAGCGAGACGGCCGCTCTGGAGATTCGCCCAGGAGAGGTCCAGCGACGCGGCCAGGTACTCGGCGCGCTCATCGGTCTCTGCGCAGACGACGGAGACGGCCGCAATGGCATGCGGCGCGGGAAACATCTCCGACGGCTCGAAGCTTTCGCGGTAGGCGGAGAGCGCCGGCGCCGCCGGAGTCGGGCTGAAGTGGCTCGCGAAGGCGTAGCCCAGGCCCGAGGAGCCCGCGAAGCGCGCGCTGGCGCCAGTCGAGCCGAGGATCCAGATCGGCGGGAGCTTCACGTCATTGGGGATGACGTGGACCGAGGCGAACGGGTGCTCCGGCGGCAGAGCCTCGTGCGACAGCGCGAGGAGCTCCGCCAGGTGTGCCGGGAACTGCTCGCCGTCGAACGAGCGCAGCGCCCGGACGGTGACCTGATCCGTGCCCGGCGCCCGGCCGATCCCCAGGTCGATGCGCCCCGGATAGAGAGCCTCCAGCGTGTGGAAGCTCTCCGCCACCTTGAGCGGCACGTGGTTCGGCAGCATGATGCCGCCGGAGCCCAGCCGGATCCGCTCCGTCTGGGCACCGACGTGCGCGATGAGGATCTCGGGCGCGGAGCTGCCGATGCTGGGCAGGTTGTGGTGCTCGGCGAACCAGTAGCGCACGTAACCGAGCCGGTCGGCCAGCCGCGCCAGCTCGACGACCTGGCGCAGCGCCTCCGGGGCGGTCGTCCCCGAAGGAATGGGGACCAGGTCGAGGACGGAGAGGGGGACGGGGTGCTGCATGGAGGTCATTATGCCCCGCGGCTGTGGCTGTTTGCCCTCCCGGCTACTCCCTGCTACAATCCCCCTTCTTTGCGCCGGCCCCGTTCGGTGGGGCGGCGGAGTCTGTCCCTGTCATCCTGTGGGACACCCTGAGAAACCTCGGAGGTTTGGAAAATGCTGAAGATTCGGTTGCGCCGCATGGGCGCCCGGAACAATCCGTTCTACCGCGTGGTCGTGTCGGACTCGCGCAATGTCCCGACGGCGTCCGCGCTCGAAGAGATCGGCTACTACGACGTCACCAAGAACCCGGCCCAGGTGAACATCGACACCGCGCGTGCGCAGCACTGGATCAGCCAGGGCGCCCAGGTCTCGCCGACGGTCAAGCGGCTCCTCGATCAATCGGCGAAGGCGGCGAAGAGTGCCTGAGATGGTCGAGGACTTCGAGGAGCTGGTGCGCCTGCTGGTGGACCAGCCCGATGAAGTGGAGGTCACCGAGATCCCCAGCAAGCGGGGCGGTGGCATCCTGGAGCTGAAGGTCGCGCCCGACGATCTGGGGAAGGTGATCGGCCGGCAGGGCCGGACCGCCCGCGCCCTGCGCACCCTGCTGGAGACCTATGAGGACCGGCGCGGGGTGCGCTATGAGCTCGAGATCCTCGAGGACTGAGCGCGCCGACCTCCCGGAACGGGTGACGGTCGGCCGCGTGCTTCGGCCGCACGGCGTCCGCGGCGAGGTGGTGGTGGCTGCGCTCTCGGACGTGCCCGGGCGGTTCGCTCCCGGAAATACGCTCCTGATGACCCGCGAGGAAGGGGGACCGGCCGAGCCGGTCGTGGTGGAGATGGAGCGCCCGCACAAGACGGGCGTGGTCGTCCGCTTCGCCGGCGTCGAGGACCGGGACCAGGCCGAGGAGCTGCGCGGGCGCTGGCTGGAGGTCGAGCGCTCGCAGGTCCCTCCGGCGCCTCCCGGGACCTACTACCACTATGAGCTGCTGGGCTGCCGCTGCTTCGACGGCGGACGGCAGCTCGGCGAGGTGGTGGATCTGGCCGAGGACGGCGGCGGGCTGCTCCTGATCGTCGCGGACGGTGAGCGCCGGGTGCCGATTCCGTTCGTGGCCAGCTTCCTGCGGGAGATCGACGTGGGCGCCGGGCGGATCGAGCTGGAGCTGCCGCCGGGCCTGGTCGAGGCATGCGCGTCCAGGTCCTGACGATCTTCCCCGAGCTGTTCGCGCCGTTTTTGCGGACCAGCCTGGTGGGCCGGGCGATCGAGAAGGGGATCCTGGAGGTCGGGGTCCACGACTTGCGCGACTGGACGGAGGACCGCCACCGGAGCGTCGACGACGAGCCGTACGGCGGCGGCGGCGGGATGGTGATGACCGCGCCCCCTTGGCTCCGCGCTGTGCGGGGGCTCTCCGGCGAGGGTTCTGCGGAGGAAAAGCGGCCCTGGCGGGTGCTGATGTCGCCGCAGGGGGCCCGGCTGGACGACGCGAAGGTGCGCGAGCTGGCCGGCCGGGGGGATCTGATCCTGCTCTGCGGGCGCTACGAGGGGGTCGACGAGCGGGTGCGGACGACGGTGGTGGACGAGGAGGTCTCGATCGGCGACTATGTGCTGTCCGGGGGGGAGCTCCCGGCGCTGGTGCTGATCGAGGCGCTGTCGCGGCAGATTCCGGGAGTGGTCCAGCTCGCCGATTCGGTGGAGCAGGACAGCTTCCGTACGGGTCTGCTCGATCATCCGCACTACACGCGGCCGCCGGTGATCGAGGGGCTCGGGGTGCCGGAGGTGCTGCTCTCGGGGAATCACGCCGCGATCCGCCGCTGGCGCGACCTCGAGGCCCTGCGGGCGACGCGCGAGAAGCGGCCGGACCTGCTGGAGCGCCCCGAGGTGCGGGCGCGGTTGACCAAGGAGCAGGCGCGGGCGCTGGAGGAGCTGGAGAGGAGCTGAGGTTGATCAGGACCGGGGCGGGCGGGTTGCACGGCGATGCTGAAATAGAAATAATGACGGAAAACGTCCCCCCAGGCGGGCTCCGTCGGGTTTGACGAGGTGAGCCATGAACGTGTTGGATCAGGTCGAGAATGTCTATCTTCGCAGTGGAATGCCCGACTTCGCGCCGGGGGATACGGTGCGCGTGCACGTGAAGGTGAAGGAAGGGGACAAGGAGCGCATCCAGATCTACCAGGGCGTGGTGATCGCCCGCCGGGGTGGCGGAACGCGCGAGACGTTCACCGTCCGCAAGATCTCGGGCTCGATCGGCGTGGAGCGCATCTTCCCGATGTGCTCGCCCACGGTCGACAAGATCGAGGTCATACGGCGCGGCAAGGTGCGGAGAGCCAAGCTGTACTATCTCCGCAATCTGCGCGGCAAAGCGGCGCGCATCGAGGAGCGGCGGGACGACAAACGCGCCTGAATGAGACGCGCCTGACCGGAAAGGAGTCGCGGTGCCCAGGGCGGCGACGCCGGCAATCCCGGCGTTGATGGACCTTTTTGCCGAGGCCTATCGCCTCCGCCTGCTGCGGGGGCTGGAGGACCTGCTCGCGCGCTGCGGCTTCTGCCGGGTCGCCGGGGTCGACGAAGCCGGCCGCGGCTCGCTCGCCGGCCCGGTGGTGGCGGCGGCCGTCATCGTCGATCACCGCTCTGCCATTCCCGGCGTGGACGACAGCAAGTGCCTGGACGCCGCCTGCCGCGAGCGCCTGGCGAAGGCGATCCGCGCCAGCGCCCTGGCCTGGGCCGTGGTGCCGATCCCCCCGGACGTGATCGACCGGATCAACATCCTGGAAGCGACCCGGCAGGCCATGCGGCAGTCCCTCGCCCGCCTGTCCCCGACCCCCGACATCGCCGTCATCGATGCCGTGGCCCTCTCCGGGCTCGGCTTCCCGTTTCTCCCCCTGGTGCGCGGTGACTCCGTCAGCTATGCGGTGGCCTGCGCCTCGATCCTGGCCAAGGTGGAACGCGACCGTATGATGGTGGAGCTCGACGGGCAGTATCCCCAGTACGGTTTCGCCTCCCACAAGGGCTACTGCGTCCCGGAGCACCTGCGGGCTCTGGAGACCTACGGCCCCTGTCCGGAGCATCGCCTCACCTACGCGCCGGTCCTGCCGCGGGAGGCGCGCTGCTGATGGCGCAAACCCGCGAGCAGGTGGTCCAGGCGGCCGAGAAGTACGTCGCGCGCGGCAAGATCGAGCCGGCGATCCGCGAGTACCGCAAGCTGCTGGCGGATCACCCGAACGACATCAACACGCTGAACCGCATCGGCGACCTCTATGCGCGCATCCAGCGCATCGACGAGGCGGTCGACTTCTTCACGCAGATCGCCGAGCAGTACACGGCCGAAGGCTTCTTCGTCAAAGCGATCGCGATCTACAAGAAGATCATCAAGCTCGATCCGACGCGGCTGGAGGTCTACGAGCAGCTTGCCGAGCTGTACCACAAGCAGGGGCTGGTCACCGAGGCGCGCACCCAGTACCAGGTTCTGGCCGACTACTACGTCAAGCACCAGAACGCGGCCTCGGCGATCGCCATCTACCAGAAGATGGTGCAGCTCGAGCCGGAGAACCCGACCTACCACGTCAAGCTGGCCGAGATCTATCACCAGCAGCAGCTCATCGAAAAGGCGATGGGAGAGTACCGCATCATCGCCGAGCTGATGATCCAGCACGGCCGGCCACAGGAGGCGGCGCAGGTCTACGAGCGCGCTCTCGACATCGACAGCCAGAATCTCGGGTTCATCCAGGAAGCCGCCCACAACCTCCGCGCGGCGGACCACGCCGAGGGCGCCGCGCACTTCCTCGCGGTGGCCGTCGAGCGGAACCCCCAGGCCGAGCAGGTCGCCCGCAGGTTCCGGGAGGACCGTGCGGCGGCCCCGGTCGCCGCGGCGCCCCAGCCGGATGTCGAGCCGGACATCGAGGCCGACGTCGAGCTCGAGGTCGACATGGGCTTCGAGATCGAGGCCGAGCCGGAACCGCTTTCCTCCCCTGGCTTCGGCGCCATCCTCGGGGACGACGATCTCGATTTCTCTCTGGATGACGACGACGGCGACGACCTGGCGCGCGCCATGGCCGAGGCGGCTGCCGCGGTCGGCGGAGATCCGGCTCCCGCGGTCGCCGACCCCGAGAGCGAAGAGATCGAGCTCGATCTGGATGACATGTTCGAGGTCGACCTGCCGGGCATCGAGGAAGAGGAGCAGCCCTCCAGTCTGGTGAAGCCGCCGGCGGACATGCTGGGTGCGCCGGCGCGGCCCGCCTGGTCCCAGGAGACGACTCCGGTCCCCGGGGCGGCGTTCGCCGCGCCTCCGGCGGCTCCGGAGGAGAAGGTCGAGGAGATCGAGCTGGAGCTCGATCTCTACGATCCTTTCGCGAGCGTGGACCAGGCCGGATGGACCACCGAGACGCCGCCCTGGCTCGCCGGTGGAGAGGACCAGCAACCGGCCGAAGAAGCCCCGTCGGCGGCCTTCGCGGCCGCTCCCGCCTGGCAGGTCGAGGAAGAGGCGGCTCCGGCGCGTGCGGAGCCCGAGCGCGAGGAGGATCTCGACCTCGTCACCGAGGCCGAGGTGCTGGCCAAGTACGGCCTCGAAGACAAGGCCATAGAGCGCCTCAACGAGGCCCTCCGTCTGCGGCCGGACCACCTCCAGGCGTACACCCTGCTCATCCAGATCTCCCTGGAGAAGGGCCGCCACACCCAGATCGTCGATCTGGCCAACCAGATGTCCGAGGCCGCCCTGCGCAAGGGCAAGGCCGAGCCCTGGCAGAAGGTCCGGAAGAAGCTCGTGGACGCCGGCTACCGCTTCGACGGGGACCTGGTCGTCGCGACACCCCAGGCGGTGCGCACCGCCGGCCGGCCTGCCGAGAAGGTGGACGACCTGCTGCAGAGCATCCTCGGCGGGCCGACGCCCAAGACGCCGCGCGCTCCGGCGCGGCCCGCGGCGGTACCACCGCCCGCGGCGCCCCCACCGAGCCCCGAGCCGGCTTTCCTGGAGCCGGAGCTCCCCGAGCTTCCCGCCTTCGTGCCCGAGCCGCTGCCGTTCGCGCCGCCGCCCGCCGCTCCGGCGCCGGCCCCGTCGCGCAGCGTCTTCGATCCGCTGCAGATCGGCGAGCTGGTCGAGAGCGAGGCCGAGGACTGGTCGGCCCTCGACGTCCCTCTGCCCAGCGCGGCGCCACCGCGGTCTGTGACGGATCAAACGGCGATGTTGGACGACACCGGCAGCATGAGCTGGCTGGACGAGGCAGACAGGCACCGGGACGAGAACCAGGTTTCGGCTGCGGAGATCTTCGACGAGGAGGACGACTTCTTCGATCTCGCCGGTGAGCTCGTCGAGGAGCTGTCCCGGGAGGAGGTCTTCCAGCGCGACGGCGTGACGATCCAATCGGAGCAGTCGCTGGAAGAGATCGTCGAGGGGTTCAAGAAGGGCGTCGCCGAGCACCTCTCGCCGACCGACTACGACACCCATTTCAACCTCGGCATCGCCTACCGCGAGATGGGTCTCCTCGACGAAGCGATCGGCGAGTTCCAGCTCGCGGCCAAGGACGCCTCTCATCTCGTGCTCTGCTGCTCGATGCTGGGCCTGTGCTTCCTCGACAAAGGCCTGCCCGATCTGGCCATCAAGTGGTACCGACGCGCCCTGGAAGCGCCCAGCCTGAGCGAGGAAGACCAGCTCGGGATGCTCTACGACCTCGGCAACGTCTACATGCAGACCGGCGACAACGCCAGCGCCTACAACACCTTCGCCGAGCTGTACGGGGTCGACGCGAATTACCGCGACGTGACGGCCAAGCTGGAGGAGCTGGCGCGGTAGGGGGCTACAGCTTCAGCGCCCCTTCCTGCATCCGCTCCTCCTTCTTCCCCTCGAACTCCTGCCTCAGCAGCTCCAGGAATTCCGGCAGCTTCTCATAGAGCCGCCTGGGCTGGCGGCGGATCCCCTCGGCCAGAACGTAGTGGGTGAGGAGCGGCAGGGCGATCGTCGAGTCGACGTAGACCACCACCGCGTCGGGCAGCTTCTCGGGATCGACTTTTCCCCAGGAGACCGCCTCGCCCGGGGTGGCGCCGGAGAGGCCGCCGGTGTCCGGCCGCGCGTCGGTGATCTGCAGGAAGTAGTCGTGCCCGGCCTCGCTCAATCCCAGCACCTCCTGGATCTGCGGCTCGGTCTGCAACAGGAAGTTCTTCGGGCTGCCGCCGCCGACGATCCAGCAGCCGCTCTTGCCGCCCCCCTCCTTGGCCTGCCAGACGATGGCGGCCGTCAAGTTGACGTCCGCGTTGACGTCGAACTGGAGCTTCGATCCCTCCAGCGAGAGCTCGGCCACGTTCATGCCGATCGAGCTGTCGCCCGGGGAGGAGGTGAAGATGGGGACCGCGTGGCGATAGGCCGCGGCGATCAGCGAGGTGCCGGTCAAGCCGAGGCGGTCCTCCACCGCCGCCACCCAATGGCCGACCCGGTAGTGGAACTCGGCGGTCGACATCGGCTTCTGGAACTCCGGGAGGCGCATCACCTTGCGGTAGAACTTGTCGGTCTCCAGGAGCACCTCATAGTCGAAGACGATGTCGTAGATCCGGACCACCCCCTCCTCGCGCAGCTCCACGTCGTTCCAGGCCGCGCTGCCGGCGTGGAGCTTGAGGCCGATGGCATGGTGCGTGTCGTGGTAGAGGTTGGCGCCGGTCGAGATCATCCAGTCGATGCACCCCGCCTCGATCAGAGGCACCAGGCAGGACTTGCCGAAGCCGCCAGGGGTCAGCGCGCCCGAGAGGCTCATGCCGACGGTCACGTCCGGTTGCAGCATCTTCTCGGTGAGCAGCCGGCAGGCTTCGCGCAGCCGCCCGGCGTTGTACGCGGTGAAGGCGTTCTGGATGACCTCCGGGAGGCTCTCCTTCCCGGTCAGGGCGCGCGGGCTGATCGGCTTGCCGGAAAGATGGTGCTTCGGGGAGTGCGTCATCGGGGGATTCTAGCACCGGCATGATAGCCTGAAAATCATGAGCAAAACGACGATCACAGTCCTCCCCGGCGACGGCATCGGGCCGGAGGTCACCCAGGCCACCCTGCGCGTGCTCGACGCCGCCGGAGCGGAGCTCGAATACGAAACCCAACCGGCGGGCGCCGCGGCCGTCGAGCAGTTCGGCAAGCCGCTCCCGGACCACGTCCTCGAGTCGATCCGCCGCAATAAAGTGGCCTTGAAGGGGCCGATCGAGACCCAGGTGGGCAAGGGCTTCCGCTCGGTCAACGTCCAGCTCCGCCAGGAGCTCGACCTCTACGCCAACCTGCGCCCGTCCCGGTCGCTGCCGAGCATCGCCAGCCGCTTCGAGAACGTCGACATCATCGTGGTCCGCGAGAACACTGAAGGCCTCTACAGCGGCCTTGAGCACGTGGTGATCCCCGGCGTGGTGGAGAGCTTGAAGATCATCACCGAGAAGGGGTCCACCCGCATCGCGAAGTTCGCCTTCGACTATGCCCGCCGCCACGGCCGCAAGCGGGTCACGGCCGTGCACAAGGCGAACATCATGAAGCTCTCCGACGGTCTCTTCCTGGAGTGCTTCCGCAAGGTGTCCAAGGACTACCCGGACATCCAGGCGGAGGACAAGATCGTCGACAACATGTGCATGCAGCTTGTGATGCGGCCGGAGAAGTCGGACGTGCTGGTGCTCGAAAACCTGTACGGCGACATCGTCTCGGACCTCTGCGCCGGCCTCGTCGGAGGCCTGGGCGTGGTCCCTGGTGCCAACATCGGCGTCGAGGCGTCGATCTTCGAGGCGGTCCATGGCACAGCCCCGGACATCGCGGGCCAGAACCTGGCGAACCCGCTGGCGCTGATGCGGTCGGCGATCATGATGCTCTTCCACATGCACAAGGACGAGGTGGCCGAGCGGATCCGCCGGGCGCTCCGCAAGGTGGTGGTCGACCAGCGCATCCGCACCCGCGATCTGGAAGGCCAGGCGACCACGAGCCAGTTCACCGACGCGATCGTCGCCGCCCTGCAGAGCGAAACGACCTCTTGACAAGAATGGATGACGTGTCCATCATTCAGGCATGAAGGACGCGACTCCAGCCCCACTCGCCTTTCTGATGCTCGGGGCTGTGCATGAGATGGAGGCACAGCTCGAGGGAGCTCTCGGGCAGGCCGGGCTGTCCCTCGCCAAGTTCGGCGTGCTTTCGAAGCTGGCGGAGGCCGGCGAGCCTCTGGCGCTCGGCTGCCTGGCGGACCGGTGCAGCTGCGTGCGCTCCAATATGACCCAGCTCGTCGACCGGCTGGAGGCCGACAAGCTCGTCGAGCGGGTGGATGATCCCAACGACAGGCGCTCGATCAAGGCGGCGTTGACCTCCGAAGGACGGAGCCGCTATGAAGACGGGGTGCGGCTCCTCGACGAAGCCGAGCGCGGCGTCTTCGCCCGGCTGGCCGATCCGGAGCGGGACACGCTCGCCCGGTTGCTCCAGACTCTGAGAAAGAACGCTTAGACCCCTTTTTTTAGCCGAATAGTTCACATCTGCACGATCGACAAGACAACCGTTCAGACCTGATGGAGGAAGAAGCCATGTCCGCAACTCAGCAGCACCTGACGCTCCTGACGCCCGCGCAGCTCGGTCCGTACGTGCTGCGCAACCGGGTGGTGATGGCTCCGATGACGCGCAACCGCGCGGGGGAGGGGCTGGTCCCCACCGAAACGATGGCGACCTATTACCGCCAGCGCGCCTCGGCGGGTCTGATCCTCACCGAGGCGACCCAGGTGTCGCCGCAGGGCGTCGGATATCCGAACACGCCTGGCATCCACTCCGACGAGCAGGTGGAAGGGTGGAAGCGGGTCACCGCGGCCGTCCATGAGCAGGGAGGGAGGATCTTCCTGCAGCTCTGGCACGTCGGCCGGATCTCGCATCCGTCGCTGCAGCCCGGCGGTGCCCTGCCGGTTGGGCCCTCGGCGATCGCGCCCCAGGGATCGGTCTTTACCTATGAGGGGCCGAAGGATTTTGTAACGCCGCGCGCCCTCGAGCTGGACGAGATCCCGGGCATCATCCGGCAGTTCGAAGAGGGCGCGCGCCGGGCGCTGGAGGCGGGTTTCGCCGGCGTCGAGATCCACGGCGCCAACGGCTACCTGCTCGACCAGTTCCTGCGCGACGGCACGAACCACCGGACGGATGAGTACGGCGGCTCGATCGAGAACCACGCGCGTCTCCTGCTTGAAGTGACAGAGGCGGTGGTGAAGGTCTGGGGTGCGGACCGGGTCGGCGTGCGCCTCTCGCCGCTCGGCGACTTCAACAGCATGAGCGACTCGAATCCCGAGGCAATCTTCGCCTATGCCGCCGAGCAGCTCGGCAAGCTGGGGATCGCCTACCTCCACGCGGCCGCGCTGGTCGGCGCCGAGCGTCCGGAGTCGCGGGAGCACCGGATGGCGCAGCTGTTGAAGGAGAAGTTCGGCGGCACCTTCATGATCAATGGCGGCTTCACCCGCGGGACCGGCGACGCGGTCGTGGCCTCCGGCCTGGCCGACTTCGTCTCCTTCGGCACCCTGTTCCTGGCCAACCCGGATCTGCCGGAGCGCTTCGCCGAGGGCGCGACGCTCAACGCGCCGGATCGTGCCACGTTCTACGGCGGGGACCACCGGGGGTATATCGACTACCCGACGCGGGAGGCGGTGGCGGCGGCGGTCTGAGTAGTCTGGGTCCCCTGCCCAATATCTTGCACGGGATCGGTGCTAATCTGATGGTTATGGGACGATTGAACGTGACTCTTGCGATCGAGGAAGAGCTTCTCCAGGCTGCCCGCGCCGTTGCGGCGGAGCGCCAGACATCGGTGAATGAGATGGTGCGTTCGCAACGAGCCGGAAAAACAGGAGAAAGCGAAGGCAATCGTCGAGCGCGGGTTCTTTCAGAAGATCTGAGCGCGGGACGTGACTACGACGGAGTCACGGTCGAAAATCCGTTTATCTAGTCACTCCGTTGATCCATCGATCAAGATTGACTGTGTACCCAGTCAGCTTGATGACACATCTGGAAGCGGCTTGAACGGCCGCGGAAAGGATTTCGATCATGAGCGCCTCGACGGAGGTCAAACCGGAAGTCAAAGAAGGATTGGAAGGGGTCGTGGCAGCCACGACCCATTTGAGCAGCGTGGATGGCGAGGCGGGCGTTCTGCTCCTCGCCGGGTTCCCGGTGGAGGAGGTGGCTCCCCGGGCTTCGTTCGAGGAGATGACCTGGCTGTTGTGGAACGGCCAGCTCCCGCGGGCCGCGGCTCTCGCGCCCTTCATCCGGCGCCTGGCCTCGCGACGGGCGCTCGCGCCGGCCACACTCGACCTCCTCCGCGCCGCGGCGGCCCGGCAGGTCGGCCCGATGGACGCGTTGCGCATGGCCGCCGGGACCCTGAGCCTGGAGGCCGGCTCGGGAGCCGATCCTCGTGAAGATGCCGCGACTCTCGTCGCCGCATTCCCCACGATCGTGGCCACCTACTGGCGCCTGCTCCAGGGGCAGGAGCCTCTGGCCCCTTGCGAGGACCTGGGGCATGCGGCCAGCTTCCTCTATCTCCTCTCGGGCGAGGAGCCCGATCCCGAGCGGGTCCGCGGCCTGGAGACGTATCTGAACACGGTCAGCGACCACGGCTTCAACGCCTCGACGTTCACCGCGCGGGTGATCATCTCCACCCGCTCGGACGTGATCTCGGCCGTCACCGGAGCGGTCGGCGCGCTCAAAGGACCGCTCCACGGCGGTGCCCCCGGCCCGGCGCTGGACATGGTGTTCGAGATCGGCTCGGCGGACCGCGCCGAGGAGGTCCTGCGCGCCAAGCTGGCCCAGGGCGAGCGGCTCATGGGGTTCGGCCACCGCGTTTACCGCGTGCGCGATCCGCGGGCGGACGTCCTCGGCGCCGCGGCCGAGCGCTTCTACCGCCGCGCCGGTGACATGACCCTCTACGAGCTCGCCCGCTCCGTCGAAGCCACGGCTCTGCGGCTCCTGCGCGAGCACAAGCCGGACCGGCGGCTGGACACGAACGTCGAGTTCTACACCGCGCTCCTGCTCCATGGCCTGGGATTGCCGACCGAGCTGTTCACGCCCACCTTCGCCATCGGCCGCGTCGCGGGATGGACTGCCCATTGTCTCGAGCAGCTCGAGCGGGGCCGGCTGATCCGGCCGCAGTCCGAATATGTAGGGGAGAGGGGAAGGCGGTGGGTGGAGGTGGAAGAGAGGTAGAACCCCAAGGACAGCAAGAACGGCACCAGAAGAGGTCGCCGGCCGTACAATGGGACATGATCATCCGTCGGCAGCCTCTCTCCCTTCTCGCGTTCGGCATCCTCCTGCTCCTTCTGATCTCCGCCTCGGCCGGGGCCGTGCCGCTGCGCAACGTTCTCGGGGCCACGCACGCGGCGGGGAAGTACAACTTGACGGAGGAGGACTTCCTCAACGAAGGGGCGAACAAGCTCCTGGAGATGGGCACGCGCGTGATCAAGGTCTGGTTCGACCCGTACTCCACGCCGCTTTATCCCTTCAATTCGGAGTGGGGAGCGCCTCCGGACAACCTGGCGGACCTGGCGCGGCATCCCTACTACCAGGAGCTGTTCGCCAAGCCGTTCTCCACCTTCATCCTGGTGGTGGCGTGGCGGGTGCCGCTCAACGATTTCATCGACGGCATGACCCGCGAAGAGATCGCGGTGGAGACACAGCAGACGTATGACCTCGCGCGGTATCTGCTGACCACCTACGCGGGGACCGGCAAGACCTTCATCCTGCAGAACTGGGAGGGGGACCACCTGCTGCGCCGGGGCCTGACGAACGAGGAGGAGCCCAGCCAAACCAGCGTGCTCGGCATGGCCGCCTGGCTCAACGCCCGCCAGGCCGGAGTGAGCCAGGCGCGCCGCGAGATCCCGGCGCGCGGCGTGACCGTGGCGCATGCCGTGGAGGCCAATCTGCTCCGGAACGCCATGGAGGGGAAGGTGACGGTCACCAACGACGTGATCCCCCGGACGCGCGCCGATCTCTACTCCTATTCGAGCTGGGACATCGGATTCGACCCCGCCGAGCTGGTCCGCGCGCTCGATTACCTGGCGGCCAAGGCTCCAGACAGCGCGCTCTACGGCAGCCGCAACGTCTACCTCGGGGAGTACGGCGCGGCCAAGGACCAGGTGATTGGTGAGAAGGAGCGGACCGTGGTCATCCGCCAGCTGACCGACGCCGCTGTGGGCTGGGGCGCCCGCTGGGTCGTCTACTGGCAGCTCTACTGCAACGAGCCGGCCCGCGAGTACCAGACCGAGCGGCCGACCAACCAGGACCTGCGGGGCTTCTGGCTCATCCGGCCCGACGGCGTGAAGACCCGGATCTACAAGAGCTTCCAGGGCCAGCTCGGCAGCTCGGTCAACCGGATCTTTTTCCGCGGGCCCGGCGGCCGCTACGTCACGCCGGAGAGCGGCGGCGGCGGCTCGATCTGGATCTCCGATTTCCGTCCGTCCGAGACGGACGCCCTGATCCTCCGGGACCTGAACGGCGGCCGTTTGCGCAATGGCGACGAGGTCCGGATCCTCGCCCACAACGGCATGTATTTCCGGGAGGCGGAGGACGGCCGCGTGTTGGCCGACCGCCGCGAGGCCGGAGCGGGGACGACGTTCGTCCTGCGCAAGATCGGCGCGAGCGGGCACGCCGTCCTCGGACCCAGCGACCGCATCGCGATCGAAGGGTCCGGGGGACACTATCTGGGTGGGGGCTCCGATGGCTTGCTGCGCACCATCGGAGCGGAGCCGGGGGTTGAGGGGACGTTCTCGATCGTGTTTGCTGAGTAGACCGCTTACCGCTCGATGTCGATCACCAGCCGCGCCGGACCTTCGAGCTCGAGAACGCGATACTCCTTGCGGGCCGAGAGCCCGATGATCCAGGTGACGTCCCCTTCGAAGTCGCAGATCTCGCGGATCTCCCGGACGATCGGGAGCCGTACCTTGCGCTGGAGGGTGGCCACGGTCGGGGCGCCGGCCTCGTTGTGTGCCTGGGCGGGGCTCAGCCGCACCTGCAGGAAGGCGCTGCCGTCCACCTGGACCGGCAGGCCCGAGCCGCAGTGGACCGGGCGCGTCACGTATTTCACGTCGTAGTCGGGGAGCTTGGGGCCCTCGATCTCGAAGACGACGCGGTCGACGGTCTGCTGATCGCCGGTGCGCACGTCGCGCAGGACCGCGGCGCCGGGGATCTCCTGGGGCGGCTCGGGGGCCTCCTGGGGAATTTTCTCGGGGATCTCCTCCGGCACCTCCTCGGGGGCCTCGTCGAGAGGGTCCGGCGGCTCCAGGTCCGTTGCCGCCGGGGGTCTGGTGTCCGTGTCCGGTCCGAGCCTGGGGGGCGGCATCGGCCGCGGCGGAGCCGCCGGGGCGAAGCCGCGGGCCTTCTCCAGGATGACGATCTGCCGCGCCACGGCACGGACCGGCCAGGACTTGGACACCGGTCCCTGGAACTGGATCTGCACCCGGTCGCCGAGCTCCAGGTCGGCGAAAACCGCCGGCCGGTCGCCCGATCCGGTGCGGGCCACGATCCGGGTGGAGGCGAGGACCGCGACCTCCGCCTTGGCGTAGCGCACGTCGGGCCGGGGCGGCCCTTCGACGAGGACCGCTCCCGATCCCGGGGAGCTGCCGGCCCGGATCGAGGTGATCAGGCCGCGGGCATCCACCGTCGCCGCCACCTCGGCTTTCGGCGCGGACTCTCCGCAGGCGAAAGCCGCCAAAGCTCCGAGGAGCAGGAGGAGGTGCGCGGAGGTCCGTGGATTCACGGGACTCAATATACCTCTGTCCCCGGGAACCTCGGATAAGATACGCGCCCATGATCGAAATTCAACTGCAGGGCAAGCGGGGACTGGTCATGGGGGTGGCCAACGCGCGCAGCCTCGGCTGGGCGATCGCCGAGCGGCTGCGGGCGGCGGGCGCCGAGCTGGCGTTCAGCTACCAGGGCGAGCGGCTCAAGGAAGACCTCGAAAAGCTGACCCGGGACATGCCGGGGACCCGTCTCTACCAGTGCGACGTCACCCGCGAGGAGGACCTGCAGGCGACGTTCTCCGATCTGCGGGAAGCCTGGGGAGGCCTCGACTACGTGGTCCACTCGATCGGCTTCGCGCCCCGGGCCGCGATGGACGGCCGCTACATCGAGACGACGCGGGACGACTGGCGCACGGCGCTGGAGGTCTCGGCCTACTCGCTGGTCTCCGTGGCGCGGGCGGCCGAGCCCCTGCTCCCCGAAGGGGGCTCGATCGTCACGCTGACCTACTACGCGGCCGAGAAGGTGGTGCCCAAGTACAACGTCATGGGGATCGCCAAGAGCGCCCTCGAAGCGAGCGTGCGCTATCTCGCCTACGAGATGGGCAAGCAGGGCGTGCGGGTCAACGCGGTGTCGGCCGGCCCGGTGCGCACGGTCGCGGCGCGCAGCATCCCCGGCTTCATGAAGATGTTCAACCGGGTCGGGGAGATGGCCCCGCTCGGCCGCAACGTGACCCACGAGGAGGTCGGCAACCTCGGCCTCTTCCTCCTCTCTCCGCTGGCCAGCGGCATCACCGGCGAAACGGTCTACGTGGACTCCGGCTTCCACATCATGGGGATGGAGCTGGGGGAGTAGGAGGCCCTCACGCCTGGGTGACTCTTCGCGAAGCCGCCCGCGGATATACTCCCGCGGATGCAAACGCCAGGCTCCTGGACCCTGATTTTTCGCACTCGCTACCACCCGCCGAGAAGAGGCCTCGCTTGCAGGCGCTGATCCTCGCCGGCGGCAGCGGAACCCGTTTCTGGCCGCTGTCGCGCAAGAACCGTCCCAAGCAGCTCCTGGCCCTGGAAGGGGAGCACACCCTGCTGCGCGAAACCCTGGAGCGTCTCCGCCCCCTCATCGAGCCGGAGTCGGTCTGGATCTGTACCACGCGTGCATTGGAGGACGCGGTGCGCCGCGAGCTGCCGGAGGTCCCTCCCGCGCAGATCCTGCTGGAGCCGGAGGGGCGCAACACCGCTCCGGCCATCGGCTGGTCCGTGCGCTCGATGCCCGAAGAGGTCCGGCGCGGACCGGTGGCGGTGCTGCCTGCGGACCACCGGATCGGCGATCCGGCCGCGTTCCGCGCCGCCCTGGAGCGGGCCGCCCAGGCGGTCGAGCAAGAGGACCGGGTCATGACCCTGGGGGTGGTCCCGCGCTGGGTCGAGACCGGCTACGGCTATCTGGAGCTGGAGCCCGAGGCTTCCGTTGACGGCTTGCGTCGCGTCCGCCGCTTCGTGGAGAAGCCCACGCCGGAGAAGGCCGAAGAATTCGTCCGCTCCGGGCGCTACCTGTGGAACGCCGGCATCTTCGTGTTCCGCGGCACCACCTTCCTGTCCGTGCTGGAGCGCCTGCAGCCCGAGCTGGCCCGCGGGTTGGAGGAGATCGCCGCCGCGCCGGAGCGGCTCGGCGAGCTCTATGGCCGCCTGCCCGCCGACTCGATCGACTACGCGGTGATGGAGAAGCTGGACGGCATCTCCACCCTTCCGCTCGATTGCGGGTGGAGCGACCTGGGCTCGTGGGCGGCTCTCGACGACATCCTGCCGCGGGACGCCTCCGGCAACACCGGCCGCGGCGACGTGGTGGCGGTCGAGTCCGGGAACAACCTCCTCTTCTCGGACGCCGGCGCCATCGCGGTCCTCGGAGTGGAGGGCCTGGTCGTGGTCCGCACCGGCGACGCCGTCCTGGTGATGCCGAAGGAGCGCTCGCAGGAGGTGCGCAAGATCGTCGCGCAGCTCACCGAGCGGGGCCGCGGGGACCTGCTTTGATCCAGGCGCTGCAGATCGCCCTGCCGGCGGGAGAGCGCAGCCTGGCCGACACCCCGGCTCCCTTGCCCCTCGACGACCTGGTTCCAGGGTCTGGGGATTGGGAGGTCGAGATCGGTTTCGGCAAGGGGCGCTACCTCCTGCGCCGCTGCCAGGAGGACCCGGACCGCCGCTTCCTCGGCGTCGAGGTGGCCTCCGAGTACTGGCGGATGCTCGTCGACCGGGCGCGCCGGCGGGGGCTCCGCAACTGGATCGCCCTGCGGGGAGATGCCCTGTCGCTGATCTCGGCGGTGCTGCCGCACGGCTTCGCCTCCGCGGTGCACGTCTATTTTCCGGACCCCTGGCCGAAGAGCCGGCACCACAAGCGCCGCCTCTTCGATCCCGAGACCGTCGACCTGGTCCTCTCGCTGCTCCGCCCGGGCGGGCGTCTCCTGTTCGCCACTGATTTCCTGGAGTACGGCGCAGTGGTCCAGGAGATCCTGGAGTCGTACCCCGGCCTGCGCGTGGCGCGCCGCGACCGTGTCTGGGACGAGGGGCCGCGCACGAACTACGAGGCGAAATACATCGTCGAGGGGCGGCCGATCCTCCGCCTGGAAGCGACGCTCGAGCCCGGCGCGGCGGCGCTCCACCCCCGGGGGGCTGGCGGGGTGCTGGTGGGACCCTCACCCCCGGCCCCTCTCCCGCAAGCGGGAGAGGGGTGAACAGCAAAGAATGTCTTCGCTTTGCTCCCCTCTCCCGCTTGCGGGAGAGGGGCCGGGGGTGAGGGCCGGGCGGTGGCGCCCCTCTGATATTCTCGTTGCGTGTTCAACCGCCTCGCCTATCTCTGGCCTTTCCTCCGCACCTACCGCCGCAAGCTGATTCCCGGGGTTCTCGCGATCCTCGCCTCGGTGGTGGTCGGCATGGCGAGCCCGCTCCTGGTGGGGCGGGCCATCGACTCGCTGCGCACCGAGGTCCGCCCCGGAACGCTGCTCGGCTATGCCGCTCTCCTCGTCGGCATCGCCCTCGTCCAGGGGATCTTCAGCTATCTGCAACGGATGATCCTGGTGGGGATGAGCCGCGACGTCGAATACGACCTGCGCAACCGGTACCTCGCCAGCCTGGAGGCGCAGCCGCCCGCCTTTTTCTACGACCACCCCACGGGCGACCTGATGGCCCGCGCCACCAACGATCTGCAAGCGGTGCGGATGCTCTGCGGGCCCGCCATCATGTACAGCATCAACACGCTGTGCACCGCGGCGGGCGCCCTCTTCTTCATGGGACGGATCAACCTCGGGCTGACCCTGCTCGCGCTGGTCACCATGCCATTTGTAGCAGCCTCCACCAAGCTCTTCGGGCAGCGGATCCACACGCTCTTCACCGAGGTCCAGGGGCGCTTCGCCGACATCTCGACCCGGGTGCAGGAGAGCTTCGCCGGGGTGCGAGTCGTCCGCGCCTATGCCCAGGAGGAGCGGGAGGAGGCGGACTTCCGCAAGGTCAACGAGGATTATCTGGAGGGCAACCGCCGGCTCATCGCCTGGTCGGTGGCCTTCCACCCGCTCCTCCAGGCGCTGATCGGCCTCGGCTTCGTGGCGGTCCTCTGGTACGGCGGCCTGCTGGTGGTGCGCGGCCGCATCACGGTGGGGCAGTTCGTCACCTTCAACTTCTTCCTCAGCAAGCTCGTCTGGCCGATGATCGCCATCGGCTGGGTGGCCAACCTGGTGCAGCGGGGGACCGCGTCGCTCGCCCGCATCCGCGACATCATGGACGTGGAGCCCGCCATCCGCGACGAGCCTCCGCTGGTCGAGGATCTGGAGATCCGCGGCGCCCTCCGCGCCGACGGTCTGAGCTTCGCCTACAAGCCCGGCGAGCCGGTGCTCTCGGAGATTTCCTTCCACGCCGCCGCCGGCCAGACGGTGGCGCTGGTGGGGCGGACCGGGTCGGGCAAGAGCACTCTGCTCGCTCTCCTCCCCCGGCTCGTCGATCCGCCGGAGCAGGCCCTCTGGCTCGACGGCGTCGACATCCGCCGGCTCCGTCTGGCGGATTTGCGGAGCGCCATCGGCATGGTCCCCCAGGAGACGTTCCTGTTCTCGGCCACGATCCGCGACAACATCGCCCTGGGCCGGCCGGACGCGATGCGGGAGCAGGTGATGGAGGCGGCGCGGCTGGCCCAGCTGGAGCCCGATCTGGCGCTCTTCCCCCAGGGGCTCGACACGATGGTGGGCGAGCGCGGCATCACCCTCTCCGGCGGCCAGAAGCAGCGGGTCGCCCTGGCCCGCGCCCTGCTGCGCGACCCCCGCCTCCTGCTCCTCGACGACTGCCTCTCCGCCGTGGATACCCACACGGAGGAGCAGATCCTGCGCAACCTGCGGACCGTCTTCGAGGGGCGGACCGTGTTCCTGGTCTCGCACCGCATCTCCACGGTCCAGGATGCCGACCAGATCCTGGTGCTCGACCGCGGGCGGATCGTCGAGCGCGGCACGCACCAGCAGCTCCTCGCCTTCGGCGGCCTCTACGCCGACCTCCACCAGCGGCAGCTTCTGGAAGAGGAGCTGGCGGCGGTGTAGAGGTGTAGCATCGCTTCGGGAGGTGCCGCATGCGCATCGTGATCACCGGGGGCTCGGGATTGATCGGCGGGGCGCTCGCCCGCAGCTTATCGGGCGATGGGGGAGGGGCCGGCCATGACGTCGTCGTCCTGACGCGAGATCCGGACCGGGTGGGGACGCTGCCTCCCGGGGTGCGGGCGGCGCGGTGGGACGGCCGTACCGCCCAGGGCTGGTCGTCTCTCCTGGAAGCCGACACCGCGATCGTCCATCTCGCCGGAGAGAGCGTGGCGCAGGGGCGCTGGACCGCCGAGAAGAAGCGCCGCATCCGCGACAGCCGCGTGGTCTCGGGAGCGGCTGTGATGGACGCGATCCGCGAAGCTCCGGTCAAGCCGCGGGTGCTGGTCCAGTCCTCCGCCGTCGGCTCTTACGGCGGACGCGGCGACGAGGTCATCCCCGAAGACACGCCGCCGGGCCGCGATTTCCTCTCCGCCGTCTGCCAGGAGTGGGAGGCTTCGACGGTCGAGGCCGAGAGCCTCGGCGTGCGCCGGGCGGTGGCGCGCACCGGCATCGTGCTCGCCCGCGAAGGGGGCGCCCTGCCGGTCATGAGCCTCCCGTTCAAGATGATGATCGGCGGTCCGATCGGCGACGGCCGCCAGTGGTTCCCCTGGATTCACATCGAGGACGAGGTCGGGGCCCTCCGCTTCCTCCTGGAGCGGGAGGACGCCCGCGGTCCGTTCAATCTGACCGCGCCGCATCCGGTGACGAACCGCGAGCTCACCCGCACGCTGGCGCGGGTTCTGAGACGCCCCGGCTTCCTGCCGGCGCCGGGGTTCGCGCTGCGCATCGCTCTGGGGGAGATGGCCGACTCGCTGCTCCAAGGGCAGAGAGCGGTGCCGTCGCGCCTGAGCGAGCTGGGATACGTCTTCCGCTGGCCGGAGCTGGAGCCGGCGCTGCGCAACCTGCTGGATTGACGGTTTGTCTCCATCCGAAGCCATCCGCCAGGGAGACATTCCCGGCGTCCAGCTCCGGCGCCGGCAGGATCTGACCCTGCCGCCTGCTGCGGCCTGGCGCTGGCTGGTCGAGCCGGAGAAGCTGGTGCTCTGGCTGGCGCGGGAGGCGGAGGTGCATCCCGGGGAGCTGCGGCTGCGCGCTGGTGATCCGCCCTTCCAGGAGCGCGGGCGCACGGTCGAGCTGGCGCCGCCGCGTCTCTGGATTCTCTCGTTCGAGCGCCTGGACGCCAACTGGCCCGCCGCCACCCGTCTGACCCTGCGCGTCCACGAGGCTCCGGGCGGCAGCCAGATCGACGTGCTGCAAGACGGCTTTCAGCGGCTCCCTCTCTCGCTCTGTCTCACCGTCTGGGAAACCTACCGTCTGCGCTGGAAAGAGGCGCTGGCGCGCCTGGCAGAAGTCACCCGGTACGTAGAAAACAAAAACCCCCGGTCGTGAGAGACCGGGGGTTCGTGCTTCAGGCGGGTGTGGAGAGGACTAGAACCGGATGCCGACGGAGAACCGGTAGGTCCGCGGCGTCTGGAAGTCGTTCTCGTTCACGCCCTTGCCGAAGTTCGCACCCTTGCGCCAGTTGACGCCTTCGACCGGGGTGTCGGTGAAGGGATTGAAGGGGAACAGGCGCGCAGGGTTGGTGCCGGGGTCGCCCGGCCTGCAGTTCGGGTTGGTGGCCGGGCACGCCGACAGGTTCGTGGCGTCCTGCACGCTGGTGTTGACGTTGAGCAGACCGTGCTCGTTGAACACGTTGAGGACCTCCGGCTGGAGGAAGATCTCGACGTCCTTGCCGAGCACCGCCCACTGGAAGGCGTAGTTGAGCGCCAGGTCCGTCGCGGTGATGTCGTCCGTCCGGAAGGCGTCGCGGTTGGTGTAGTAGTAGACGATGTTCGCGGCGGACGGCGGAATCGCATAGCCGGGGTTGGTCACAAAGTTCCGGCTGTTGACGCGGTTGAACGCGCCGTACGGCAAGCCCGAGGCGTAGCTCTGCAGCAGGCTGGCGTTCAGCGAGTGGTGGGACGTGCGGAAGATGTCGTACACCGCCCAGAGGGTGCCGCGATGGCGCTGGTCGAGAGCGAGGTCGCCGCGCGGCGAGTTCCACTCCGCCCGCTTGTACTCGGGATAGGTGTGGAACGCCGCCGACACCGGACCGTTCGCGGTGGTCTCACCGTCGAAGGTGCCCCGCAGGTGCGACAAGGTGTAGACGGCGCCGAAGCTCAGGCGGTCGTTGATCCGGAACTGAGCCTGCGTGTGCAGACCGTCATAGACCCGCTCGATGCCATCGTTGCTGTTCTCGAGAATGCCGAGGTCGGCGCGGGTCCCGGTGGCGGTGATCACCTGGCCGGTCGAGAGGTCGGTGCGGGTGGAGTAGAAATCCTTGTAGTCGCGGTGGACGACGTCCGCGCGGACGATGCCGCGGCTGCCCAGGCGCTTGGCCGCGCCGAAGGAGACCTCCTGCACGAAAGGCGAGCTGAGCGAGCCACGGATGACCGTGGTGCCGCCCGGGATGTCCACGCCGATCAGGTAGCCGCCCTTGCCAACCGCGTTCGTGTTGTTGATGCCACCGGTTGTGTTGAACCAGTTGAAGATCTGCTGGATGGCCTGGTCCGTGGTGAGCAGCGGTCCGTTGGGATCCGTGTTGATCGACGGACCGCCGTAGGCCCACTGGAAGGTCGCCGGGTTGCCGGCGGCGGAGGTCGAGTTGGCCTGGCTGTTGGCGATCGCCGCCACGTACTCGGCGTAGTTCAGGGAGAAGACCCAGTTGCCATTGGCCCGCGGATCGTACGCGAGCGACAGGCGCGGGGTGATCTTGCTGTCGTCGGCGACCTTCTTGCCCTCGGCGTCCTCACCGTCGTTCTCATCGTAGCGCACGCCGAGGTTGAAGCTCCAGTGATCGTTCAGCCGCCACTTGTCGTTGACGAAGATCGAGTTGGTGTTGAAGTGCGTGCTCTCGGCGCTCTTCAGGATCGGGTTGAACTGGATGAACTGGTTGAGGGTGCCGTTCGGGTCCGAGAACAGGACCGGATAGACCACGCCGTTGCGCTGGATGGCGCTGCGGGTGATGATCCGGAAGTCGCTGCCCGACTGGTGATTGTTGGCCAGGCGCTGGTCGTCGAACGTGTCGTAGCCGAACGCCAGGTCGTGCGATCCGAGGCTGTCGGACGAGACGAACCAGGAGGCCTTGGCGAGGAGGTTCTCGTTGCTGCGCCCTTCTGGGGTGCAGACACCGCAGAACGTCGGGCTCCACCAGCGGAAGGCCGTGGTGCCATCGACCATCAAGGTGCCGTTGATCAGATCGGTGAAGCGGGAGCCGGAGTTCTCGAAGGTGAAGTCGCGCTGCGAGTACTGCGCCTCGACGAAGAAGTTTTCCGTGAGGACGCCCGTGTAGTTGATCGCGGAGAGCTCCTGCGGCAGGGTCCGGACCACCAGGCTGGCTTCGTCCAGGACGTTGCCGAACCGGTTGCCGATCTCTTCCTCGTCGATCTTGATGTAGGAGCCGACGAACCGGTGGCCCTGGAACGGCGAGAGGGTCAGCTTGCCCTCGTAGCGCTGCTGGTCGGTGCCCGCCGGGAAGTTGATGGCCGTCGAGCCCACGGCGCTCGGCAGAACGAACGTCTGCGCCGACGTGATGTCCTCGAAGTCGCGGCCGGCGAGGAAGTACCAGATCTTGTCCTTCCAGAGCCAGCCGCCGAGAGTCGCTTCGTAGCGCTCGTTGACCTGGTCCCGCTGACTCACGGTGACCGGTGTCTTCTCCTCCCACGACTGGTTGGTGAAGGCGGTCCGCAGGGAGCCGTGCATCTCGTTGCCGCCGGACTTGGTGATCGTGTTCACAACACCGCCGGAGAACCGGCCGTACTCCGCCGAGATCCCCGAGACGGTCGTGGTCGTCTCTTCGATGGCGTCCTCGATGAACAGCGGGAAGGCCTGGCCGCGCAGGTTTTCGTTGACCACCACGCCGTTGACCAGGAACAGGCTCTCATAGGACTGCGAGCCGGCGATGCTGATGGCGCGGTTGCGCGCGTTGCCGCCCGGACCGGTCGCCGAAACGCCGGGGGTCAGCAGCACGGTCTCCCGGATGTTCCGCTCGATCGGCAGGGACTCGATGAATTCCTTCTCGTACGTGGTCGACGCTTCCGGAGCCGTCGAGATCGTCTCGTAGGAGCCGGTCACCACGATCTCCTCGCTCACCGAGGCACTGGTGAGGTCGGCGTCCAGCCGGGTGGCCTGAGCGGCCGAAATCTTGACGGACCGCTTCGGGTTCGAGAACCCTTCCAGCTCGAAGCTGATCTCGTACTCGCCCGGAGGCA
>Ga0126309_10000101_pt1 | contig 28017 bp, 28 predicted proteins | sample Plot56_FD_92541 | JGI IMG/M metagenome (GOLD analysis project Ga0126309, IMG submission 92541) | Serpentine soil microbial communities from UC McLaughlin Reserve, CA, USA - Plot56 | ecosystem: Environmental > Terrestrial > Soil > Grasslands | place: USA: UC McLaughlin Reserve, Lake County...
CGCAGAGCCTGTCGCGCAGGCCTGGGTCCAGGTTTGGGGCCGGCGCCATCTCGAGAACCTTCTGGTGGCGCCGCTGCACGGAGCAGTCCCGCTCGTAGAGGTGGACTACCTCGCCTTCCCCGTCCGCGAGCACCTGCACCTCGATGTGCCGCGGACTGGTAAGGGCCTCTTCCACAAAGACCGTCGGGTCGCCGAACGCGCTCCTCGCCTCGTTAATCGCGGCGCGGACCGCGCCGGCGAGGTCCTCGGGCCGCCCGACCCGTCTGAGGCCCCTGCCGCCGCCGCCGGCGGCCTTCACGAAGACCGGGTAGCCTATCTCCTCTGCGGCGGCCATTGCCTCCTCTGGCCCCGCGACGGCCTCCGAGGCCCGCAGCACCCGGACGCCAGCCTCCCTGGCGGCCTTGCGGGCGCGCATCTTGTCCCCGGTCAGGGAGAGCACCTCGGGTGGCGGGCCGACGAACACCAGGCCCGCCACCCGGCAGGCCAGGGAGAAGGCAGGGCTCTCGGAGAGAAAGCCGTAGCCGGGGTAGACCGCGTCGGCCCCGACCCGCTTGGCGGTTCCGACGAGCGTCCCGGCGTCGAGGTAGGCGCGCACCGGGTGGCCCGCCTCGCCGATCTCGTACGCCTCGTCCGCCTTCTGGCGGTGGAGGGAACTCCTGTCTTCCGGGGTGTAGACGGCGACCGTGCGGATGCCGAGCTCGTAGGCCGCGCGGAAGGCCCGGATGGCGATCTCCCCGCGGTTGGCGACAAGGACCTTCTCTAGCATCGCGCAAGCTCCCAAAATTGGTAAGCGACCGGACCCCTACCTCTTGAATCCCTCGTTCGTTCAATTGCTTTTCCCGGCAGGATCCTACACACGCGAAACGGGCCGGTCCAAAAAAGCCCGCGCCGTTCCTGCAGCGTCGGAATCCGTTTCCGGGGACGAGACGAAAAGAGAGAGCGGCCGGGTTGCCCGGCCGCTCTCCATAGTAGATGTCGTGGACGGCTAGTAGCTGGTGTTTATGGTGAAGCCCGCCTTGTACTCCTCCATATGCTTCTCGCGCTCTTCGTCGGACATCTGGTTGAGCAGAACGTTCGGGCTCTGGAATTCGATACCCTTCATCCTGTCGAGGGTCCACATCTTCTTGTCGTCGAAGAGGACGTGGGGCTGGGGTACAAGGGTGTTGCCGTCCTCCCTAACGTAGCCGAGGTCTTTCTGGATGTCGGCCAGGTCCCAGCCATGGTAGAGGGTCTCCCACTCGCGCTTGCCGGTCATCTTGCCCATGGCGGGCGTCGGACGGCCCTTGTAGGTATCACGGAAGGCGACCGTGTCCGTCCAGTGGCAGTACTCGTGGCAGTAGGTCCTCCACTGGCCGTCGACGTAGTCCATAACCGTATCCTCGCGGATCAGGCACGGGACCATGCAGCTCCAGCAGCGGTGCGGGTAGACGTAGCCCGTGTCCTCGAAGGCTATCGGCTTGTGGCCGTTAGGCTCGGAGAGCGAACTGTAGTGCTCCCACCACACGCCGTACTCGTCGTACCAGCCCGGATACTTGTGCTCGAACCACTCGAAGTCTTCGGGGGTCATCGGGTCGATGCGCCAGTAGTTGACCGGCCAGCCGGTGGCGAAGAACTGGGCAACCTTGTGCACGTAGCCCTTGTTCCAGATCCGGTTCCAGCCCTCCTCGACGACTTCGTGGGGGACCTTGAGGCCGTACTTCTCCAGCGGCACGAGGTAGCTGCGATAGTAGTCGTCGTAGTACCAGCGCCGCCACATCTCCGCGTAGCTCTCGCGGTCCTTGCGGCGGTCCTTGGTGCCGTACTCGATAAACACGCCGATGGCGGCGTCGACGACGGCGTGCTGGTTCCAGAGCGAGTAGATCAGGTCGCGCTCCAACAGGTCCTTATTCTCGTCGTTCGCGAGCGCCATGAGCAACGTCCCGTAGCCGTTGTTCATGTGCCTGGACTCGTCGGACTGGACCGAGAGGAACACCGTCGGCAGCAGGTAGTCGCCGTTGGCGGCGGCCTCGGAGGGCATCGCCACGAACAGGGTATTCGTAAAGGCGGTCTCCGCGACTACCTGAAGGTAGATGTTGCACGCGGTGATCGCGTCACCCGTGATAAAGCCCTCGCCGAACTGACGGCCGATGGTCCCGGCGTAGTTGTTGGAGAACGCCTTCTCGGTGATGTCGAAGCCGGCGGGATCGATGTAGTTCTTCATGTACTCGCGCTTGAGGTTCATCTGGATCGTCGAGTGGCGGACCTCGTCGATCATCTGGAGCGCGAGCCCGTTGTGGATCTCCGTGTTGGGCACCGCCTCCGTAAGCAGCGGCATCGCCCGCGCCGCGGAGATCTCCGGGAAGGGGATGATGGAGAGGAAGAGCTTCTGCCACTCCATCCACCTGGGCTGCACCTGCCGCCACATGTTCCCGCGCACCGCGCCGTCTACGGCACCGTACACCCGGTGGTCTTTCTCCTCCTGCATGGTGAAGTAGGACTGCATGACCTGCTTCATCGGGTCCTTCTGCGAACCCTTGGTCAGGACGTAGTCGGTTTTGTACTTCGGGTCCTTCTCGACGAAAGTCGGGTCCCAGGAGAGCTCCTGGATCTTCTTGTGTGCCTTGGTTACGCTTCTTCGGGCCACGTAGTATGACTCCTTTCTAGAGTCCGGCTACCAAACGTATTCCCCCGCAGTGTCCTTCCCCCGTACCTCCTTCTTCTTTCCGACGGCATACCCCTCTAGTTCCCTTTCTTACAAGGCCATCTTATGTGCGGCGCCCGGGCCGGCACAGGCCACCAACCCATTTTTCCAACAGTGTGAGAAAATTCACATGCAAAGGGGTGGAGGGCTTGCGCGTGGGAGCAGATGTTACAAAATCCGGTTAGGGGAAAGTGCAAACCACCGTGCCTTGTGAGAGGGGTGCGAGATCGGGGTGACCGTCAATGAGGCGGCATTTATCGGAGAAGGCCAACGGTTCTGCGCCGGCGCGTGAAGTCGAGACCGGACCGAAGTTCCGGAGCGTGCGACGGGTCTTCAAGATCATTGACCTCGTAAGCCGGCGCGGGGAGGACCTCACGGCGAAGCAACTGGCCCGGGAGACAGAGACGAGCCTCTCCAACTGCTACTACCTGCTTCACATCCTCGTGGAGGAGGGGTACGTGGAGAAGGTCCCGAAGCACGGAGGGTACAGGCTGGGTCCCGCCGTCGCCGCGCTCAAGCACAACGCGAGGAGCAACCTCGACGCCACCATCGAACCCGTCGTGGCGGAGCTGGCCCGACGGTCGTGCCGGAACGTCTACACGGCGGTGCTCTCGGACGGGCAGGTAACCGTCACGCAGGTCAAGGCCCCACCGGACGGCCCGCCCGTTGGGGTCGTGCCGGGCTTCCAGGGGGCCACGCACGCGCTGGCTCTGGGCAAGGTGCTCCTGGCCGGCAAGGGTTCCGCGTACGTGGACGAGTACGTGGACGACCACGGGCTGGAGGCGTTTACGCCCCGGACCATTACCCAGCCGGCGCTGTTGCACGCGCAGCTCAACAAGGCGCGGATGGTAGGGTTGGCGACGGACTTTGAGGAGTTCGCGCTGAACCTGTGTTGCGTGGCGGCGCCCATACAGGACAAGAACGGCAAGGTCGAGGGGGCGATAGGGCTCTCGACGACGCCCCGGCGCATCCGGGAGGAGGGGCAGAGGCACCTCATCGGGCTCATCCAGTGGGCGGGTCGGGAGGCCTCCACCCTGATCCAGAACGGGCGGTAGAGGAATGCGATCATGGAGCGAAAGGGGAACGGTTTGCCCAGGTTAGAGGTCGAGGGTGCTGCGCCGGTCGAGGTCGAGGACGGCAAGCGGCTGGTCCTCGCCATAGAAGAGGATGCGATGGTGGACATCCAGCACCAGTGCGGCAGCTACGCGCATTGCACGACGTGCCGGGTGACGTTCCTGGAGGGGGAGCCCGAGGACATGACGCAGGCCGAGATGATGGCGCTGCAGATGCGGGACCTCCTGGAGAAGGAGCGGCTGTCGTGCCAGATCCTTTGCGAAGAAGACATGAAGGTGCGCGTGGGATTGACCGTAAGCGGGAGCAAGGCCAACTCCGCGGGGGGCAAGCCGGAGGAGGAGATCACACCCGAGCCGGTCTGGATAGAGCGGCCCTACTAGGAGGCGTGCGATGAAGGCTCTGATCTACCACGGGCCGGCCGAGAAGGAATGGGAGTCCAAGGGGGACCCCGGGATCGAAGACCCCACGGACGCGGTAGTCAGGATAGACACCACGACCATCTGCGGCACCGACCTGCACATCCTCAAGGGCGACGTCCCGACGGTCACCGAGGGCCGCACGCTCGGCCACGAGGCGGTAGGGACGGTGGTCGAGGCCGGCACGGGCGTGGTGGACGTGCGGAAGGGAGATCGGGTCCTAGTCTCGTGCATCTCGGCCTGCGGGCGCTGCGCGTACTGCAGGCGTGGCTTGCAGAGCCAGTGCACTAGCGGGGGAGGTTGGATCCTGGGCCACCTCGTGGACGGGACGCAGGCCGAGTACACGCGCACGCCCTTCGCGGACACCAGCCTCTACAAGGTACCCGAGGGCCTCACCGACGAGCAGGTGCTGTTCCTGGCGGACATACTGCCGACCGGGTTCGAGATCGGGGTCAAGAACGGCCGCGTGAAGCCGGGCGACACGGTGGTCGTGGTGGGCGCGGGGCCCGTGGGGCTTGCGGCCATCATGACGGCAGGCCTCTACGGGCCCGGCAAGATCGTCGCCATAGACCTCGACGACTCGCGGCTGGAGCGCGCCCGCCAGCTCGGGGCGGACGCTACCATCAACAGCTCGGCGCGCGATCCGGTGGGGGAGCTACAGGAGATCACCGACGGCCTGGGCGCCGACGTGGTCATGGAGGCGGTCGGCATCCCCGAGACCTTCGAGCTGTGCTGCGAGCTGGTGCGCCCCGGCGGCACCGTCGCGAACATCGGGGTCCACGGCAAACCGGCGACGCTGCACCTCGAGACGCTCTGGATCAAGAGCGTCACCATAACGACCGGCCTGGTGGACGCGGCCTCCACGCCGACGCTCCTCAAGCTCGTTGCCGAGGGCCGCCTCGACCCGACGCCCTTGGCCACCCACCGGTTCGGTCTCGACGGGATCATGGACGCCTACGACGTGTTCTCCGACGCCGCCAACACGGGCGCGCTGAAGGTCGTCCTCTCGGCCTCGTGAGATACGCGAGGAGCCCGAGAAGCCGCACGGATGCCAACCACGGAAGGAGAGCATGAACAACGTCAGCCAATCGCCGGCGAAGAGCCCGGTGATCTCGGAGTGGGTAGGGTACTGGGTCTTCGTCTCCTACATGGCGGGGCCGAACCTCGACGCCGACGAGCCCGCGAAGCCCGTCAGGGACAAACCCGAGGCCGTTACCGCCTCTTTCCTGCTCGAAGACTACGGGGACTTCGGCATCGAGGTGAAGCGCAACCCCACCGACCCGACGATCTTCATGTCCTGGGGCGGCGTGCTCTACATCCAGGGTCCGCCTGCGGAGGTGCGAAAGCAGATAGACCTCGAAAACGCCAAGCAGGCCAGGGGAAACGGCGGCAAGTAGCCGCAAGACCCGGCGAACAAGAGAGGAGATTGCGCAGATGAGCGATAACGGCGGGAGGCCACTGGCGGCGGTGTTCGCCTCACCCGGCAAGTACATCCAGGGCGCGGGCGCCGTGGGCAGGATCGGGGAGGTGCTCGAGAACCTCGGTTCGGCGCGGCCCCTTGTCCTTGGCGACCCGATAGTTGACGAGATCATGGGCGGCACGCTGGAAGGCATCTCAGGCGCCACCCGCGTCGAGTTCGGCGGCGAGTGCTCCCCAGAAGAGATAGACCGCGTGGCCGCGGCCGCCTCCGAGAACGACGCGGACGCGGTCGTCGGCATCGGCGGCGGCAAGACCATAGACGCGGCCAAGGCGGTCGCCCACCCGGCCGGGCTGCCGCTCGTCGTCGTCCCCACCATCGCCTCGACCGACGCCCCGACGAGCTCCCTCTCGGTCGTCTACGACGAGGAGGGCGCCTTCAAGGAGTACCGCTTCTTCGGCAGGAACCCGGACGCGGTGGTCGTGGACACGGCCGTGATAGCCGGGGCCCCCGTACGCTTTTTGGTGGCCGGCATCGGGGACGGCCTCAGCACCTACTTCGAGGCCGACGCCTCCTCCCGCACCCGCAAAGCGACCATGGCCGGCGGCGCCCCAACCCTCGCGGCCCTCTCCATAGCCCGCCTCTGCTACGACACCCTTCTCGAGCACGGCCTCGCCGCCCGCCTCGCCGTCGAGAAGCAGGCGGTCACGCCGTCCGTCGAGAAGGTGGTCGAGGCGAACACCCTGCTCTCGGGGCTCGGCTTCGAGTCCGGTGGGCTCGGCGCCGCCCACTCCATCCACAACGGCCTCACGGCGCTAGAAGGCACGCACCACTACTGGCACGGGGAGAAAGTGGCCTTCGGGGTAATAGCCATGATCATGCTCGAGGAACGCCCCGCGGAGGTCCTCGCCGAGGTGGTCGACTTCTGCCTGGAGGTCGGCCTTCCCGTCACGCTCGAGGACATAGGCCTCGACGACGTTAGCCGCGAAGACCTCCAGAAAGTCGCCGAGGCAGCCTGCATCGAGGGCGAGACCATCCACAACATGCCCTTCGAGGTACACCCGCCGATGCTCGTCGACGCCATGCTCGCCGCGGACGCCTACGGCCACCAGCGGCGGAGCTTGCTTGCCGGCGAGGCGGCCTTGCCGGAGGTGGCGCACTAGGACGGCCGTGTGGGGGCGGCTGGCCAACCGCCCCCACGCAGCTCGCGTTCAGGCGGCCCCGTTGAGCTTCCGCTTCGTCTCCTCGACGTCCATGCCGGAGAGGCCGAGGAGGTTCTCGCCCAGGATCTTGCGCTTCGCCCGTTCCGTGAGCTGCGGGTAGCCGTAACCTTCCACCATATCCTCGGGGATCTCGAAGTTCCAGAATGCGTCGAGCGCCCACTTGGGGTGCCAGATCGGGGCCTCCGAGCCGTAGATGATCTTGTCCTCCCCGCACCAGAACATAAGCTTGCCGATCCACTCGGCGAACTGCCTAGGGGAGCGGGCCACGAAGTTGACGGTGGCCGCGATGGAGGCGTAGAGGTTCGGGTAGCGCACGAGCTGCCAGCACGTCTCGTCGATAAACGGGAGCCCGACGTGGAAGATCACGAAGTTTATGTCGGGGAAGTTGGCCGCGGCCCCGTCCATGTCCCACGTCTGGGTCGCCTCTATCGGCTGGGGCCCGAGCGGCACGCCTTTGTGGACCCCGATCAGGTCTATTCCAAGCTCCTGGGCCTTCTCGTAGACGGGGAAGGCAACCTGCGGGTCGTCCATGCGCCAGGGGAAGGGCTTGCCGTAGTCGTAGCGGACGTTGTAGAACTTGAAAGCCTTGGCCCCGTACTCTTCTACCTGAACCTCCATCTGCTCCAGGGCCTTCCTGCCCTCGAGCGGGTTGACGGTACCCCAGAAGACCGTCCGGTCCGGGTTCTCCCGCGCAAGCTCCACGCACCGCTCCCAGGGGGAGAGGCCGTCGTGGAACAGGTCGGTGAGGGGGAGGGGCATGGCGACGAGCATGTCCGTATCCGACTCCTCGAGGACCATGCGGCTTATCTCCGCCGTGCTCCACTCTTTGAGGAACTCGTCGGGCGTCAGCTTCGGCTCGCCCTCGGGGGTGAGCACGTTGTGGAAGGCGAACAGGTGCTGGCGGAACATCTCGCCCGCGTTGCCGAGTACGTTCGAGGGGTCGAAGTTGAACGGGTGCGCCACGCAGTCGAAGACCAGCACGTCGTCCTTGATCATGCGCCCTCTCCCTTCAACCGCGCCCTTCGCAGCGGCTCCAACTCCTCGAGCGGCAACCGCAGCTTCTCGCGGGCCCCGGCGCTCATCCTCTCGGGCGTCCACGTCGGGTCCCACACCACCTCGACCTCCACCTCCCCGACGCCTGGCACCGCGCCCACCTCCTCTTTCACCATCTCAAGCAGGCGGGCGGCGAAAGGACACCAGCCGGACGTAAGGACCAGCGCTATCCTCACGCCGCCGTCCCCGACCTCGATGGCCTCGACAAGGCCCATATCCACCACGCTGATCCTACGCTCCTGGCAACACGGGTCGTAGCAGTTGTCGAGGGCCCGGATCACCGCCTCCCTACCCACCACCGGCCCCGCCAACGCCCCAGCCGTCCTCTCCACACCCTCTCCCTTCCGGACGCCCCTCATCCACAAATAACAAAAATAACATAGTACGCCCGGGTGCCGCTCGCGTCAACGAGAACCCGATGAAAGCCGGGCCTCCCTGCGATATACTCATGCACCGCAGCAGGCCGACGTAGCTCAGCTGGTAGAGCAGCTCACTCGTAATGAGCAGGTCAGCGGTTCGAGTCCGCTCGTCGGCTCTCTCGAATCGGCTTAGATAAGCCCAATACTCGGAATGATGAAAGCCCCCGGATCATCACCGGGGGCTTTTTGACACCACTCACATTCCTAGTCTCCGAAGTCCGCAGGTGGCGCGTAACCCTAATCACTTTGACACGACAGGTACACTGAGAGCCAGGGATAGGAGAAGGTGATGACACCACCTGGCACTAGAGACAACAATATTGCCTCTGAGCGCCCAAGAACCCTCGGAGGCTTCAGCGCCATAGAGGCTGCCGATGCGAAAACCGCACCGCGCACCCCGGAGCGAGCACCTAACAACCTGCCCCTGGAACTCTCCAGCTTCGTCGGACGGGAGAAGGAGCTGGCCGAGGTGAAGCGGTTGCTGGCCGATAGCCGCTTGCTGACGCTCACCGGCTCGGGCGGGTGCGGCAAGACGAGGCTTGCTCTGGCAGCGGGCGGGCTGGTGGAAGGTTTCGAGGACGGCGTGTGGCTGGTGGAACTGGCATGGTTGGCGGACCAGGATCTCGTGCCACAGACGGTGGCCTCCGTCATCGGCGCTCGCGAGCAGCCGGGCCACCCATTGGCCGAGACCCTCTCGAACCACCTCCGGACCAAGAGGCTGCTCCTGATCCTGGACAACTGCGAGCATCTGGTCGAAGCCTGCGCCACCCTTACCGAAGCGCTGCTGCGTTCGTGCCCCGAATTGCGTATCTTGACGACCAGCCGGGAGGCTTTGGGGATCACCGGCGAGGTCGCATGGCCCGTTCCCTCGCTCTCCCTCCCCGACCTCCGGCGCTTGCCGGAGGTCGAGAGCCTGCGCCGGTACGAGTCGGCCCGCCTGTTTCTGGAGCGGACGACGGAGGTAAACCCGGCATTCACGCTCACAGAGCAAAACGCGCCGTCCGTGGCGCGGGTGTGTTACCGGTTGGATGGCATACCGCTGGCCCTGGAGCTCGCGGCGGCGAGGTCGAAGGTGTTGTCGGTGGAGCAGATCGCGGATCGACTGGACGACTGTTTCGGGCTTCTCGCGGCGGGCGGCAGAACGGCAATACCCCGCCACCGCACCCTCCACACGACGATGGACTGGAGCCACGAGTTGCTTGCTCGGGAAGAGCGCGCGCTGTTCCGGCGCCTGTCGGTGTTCGCCGGCGGTTTTTCGCTGGAGGCCGCGGAGTCGGTGTGCGCCGGAGAGGACCTCGATCGGGGCGAGGTGCTGGGCTGGCTTTCGCGGCTGGTGGACAAGTCGCTGGTAACGGCGCGGGAGGAGGACGGCGAGGCACGCTACCGTCTGCTGGAGACGGTACGGCAGTACGGGCGGGAGAAGCTGTCTGAGGTGGACGAGACCCGGAGAATCCGAGAGCGGCACGCAAGATACCACCTGGCGCTGGCGCGAGAGGCCGAGCCGGAGTTGAAGGGGGAGCGGCAGGTAGCCTGGCTGGAGCGGTTGGAGAGGGAGCACGGCAACCTGCGGGCGGCCATGCGATGGTTGCTGGAACGAGGAGAGCCGGCGGAGGCCGCGAAGCTCGGATGGGAGTTGTGGCTGTTCTGGGGGATACGCGCCCACTTCGCCGAGGGGCGGCGGTGGATGGAGGAGGCGTTGTCGACGGGGGACGGCTCGATGCCGGCGTCCGCCCGGGCCAAGGCTCTGTTCGTCGAGGGCATGATGGCAAACTACCAGGGCGACCACCGGTCGGCGGAACCGCTGGTGGAGGAGAGCCTCGGGTTGTTCAGGCAACTCGACGACAAGCCAGGAACCGCGTACGCGCTGAGCAACGCTGGCTTCGCGGCAAGCGGCCAGGGCCGGCACCAGCGGGCGATAGCCCTCAACGAGGAATCCGTGCACCTCTTCCTGGAAGTCGGGGAGAAGTGGGGCGCCGCTATCCAGTTTTGTTTCCTGGCGGTGGCGTGGCGCGACCGGGGCGATCCCGGCCGTGCAAAGCGCCTGGCAGAGCGTGGGCTGGCGCTCTCCCGGGAGGTCGGCGAGAAGCAGGCCATCTCCGCCGCGCTCTACACCCTGGCGACTCTGGCTCAGGCCGAGCGCGACCACGAGCGAGCGCGGGATCTGTTCGGAGAGGGGCTATTGCTCTCGAAGGATCTGGGGAACGACGCGGACGTTGCCCACTGCCTGGAGGGTCTGGCGTCCATAGCCGGGGCGGAGGGCAAGATAGCGCGCTCCGCACGCCTGTGGGGCGCCGAGGGGGCGCTGCTCGAGAAGCTCGAATCCGCGGTGTACACCTACGTGCCAGATCGCTCCCTGCACCGGAGCCGGGTAGCCGACGCGCGCGTTCGGCTCGATGAGGAAACCTTCGCGGCGGCGTGGGCCGAGGGGCGTGCGATGAGCCTCGGGCAGGCCGTCGGGTACGCTCTAGAACGGCCAGCAACCCCGGAGCCGGCCGTACCGGAGTCCTACCCCGCCGGACTCAGTGTCCGGGAGGTCGAGGTCCTGCGTCTTGTTGCCACCGGGCTGACCAACGCCGCGGTCGCCGAACGGCTCTTCATCAGCCCCCGCACAGTTAACTGGCATCTGGGCTCAATCTACCGCAAGCTGGGGTTCCACTCTCGCACCGAGGCGACCCGCTTCGCCGTCGAACATGGCCTACTCTGACGGCGGTATTTCCGTCGACGATCATCTTTCGGCCCCCGGCAGTCCGCACTCCAACTCTTGTTCTTGCTGACTGGCTGATTACTGACCGCGGGTACGCCCGGTTCGGCAACACCCGGTTGTCCCGAGACCTTTCGAGATCATTGTGCAGGAGCCCCTGCCGGGAACTGGTACGGCGTTTGGAAACCCGGTACCCCTAACAGGTGCCTCTGACAGTGTCCCGCCACCCTCGGAGCCATAGAGTTCAACTGCCAAGCAAAGCCTACTCAAAGATGCAGGAGGAAGGACGTACACGGAGTGCCGGCACGTAAAGCTGACAAAGGTCTGGACTTCGAGGCTCTGCTCCGTGCGATCGAGCGATGCGACCCGGATCTCATGCTCGGTTTCTACGCCGATGACGCCGAGATAGGAATCGTCAACGCCGGCGCCTCGCAAGATTCACCCTTCGACCTGCGCGGAAAGGCGGAGATCACCAAGTATCTGCGAGCGGCCTTTGACCAGAAGGCTTCTCACCGCGTGGAGCGTGAGGTCGCCGACGAAGATGGGGTGACGTTCCGGGAGATATGCGAGTACCCGGAAGGTGACCGGGTTGTGGTCGAGACAACACTAGAGGTGCGCGAGGGCAGAATCGTGCGTCAGGTAGATGTGGTGACACGGGACGCGCGGGTGGACGACGCCGAAGAGATCGGTCAGAGACCACACCTGCCCGCAAGACCACCCTGATCCCCGTCCAGGGTCGGATGCGAGCCCACCCGCAAGTCTCCAATACCGCCAACAGGAAGCCGAGAAGGAGGATCTTAGATGATGAACCGTCTATCGAACGTGGTGAAGCGACACCCGCTGATCGTATTCTTTGTGCTGGCCTACGTGCTCTCGTGGTGGCCCTCGATCCTGTACGCTTTCGACCTCTCTCCTCAACCCATCGTAGGCTTCGGACCTTTCCTGGCGGCGCTCGTCGTGCTGGCGATTACCCGCGGCAAGTCTGGGATGATGAGGTTACTGCTCAGCATGGTGCGCTGGCGCGTGGCTCCGGTGTGGTACGCCATAGCGCTCTTGGGGCCCGTCACGATCACTGTTGCCGCGACGGTGCTTAATGTTCTGCTCGGTGCTCAAGCCCCCTCCTCGGCCGAGTTGGGTGGCTGGACGGCCCTCTTGCCGACGTTCTTCCTCCTGCTCCTCGTTCCCGGCATCGGTGGCGCCTGGGAGGAACCCGGCTGGAGAGGCTACGCGCTGCCGCGTCTGCAAGCCGGCCGCTCGGCGCTCTTTGCCAGTCTGATCCTTGGCGTGATTTGGGCCTTCTGGCACCTGCCGCTGATGGTAGTTGGACAGGTCAACTGGTCGGACATTGTGCTGGTTATCGCCGTGGCGGTCGTCTTCACCTGGGTGTTCAACAACGCTCAGGGGAGCGTATTGATAGTCATGCTGATGCACGCGATGAACAACACCATCTCGGGCAGCTTCTTCTCGCCTATGTTCTCGGGGGCTGACTCTGTGAGGCAGTCGTGGCTGCTGGCGGCTGTGTGGTGCGCGGTGGCAATCGTGGTGGTCATCGTGGCCGGGCCTGCGCATCTGTCGCGTAAACACAAAAAGCAGGAAGGGGCTGAGAAACCCGGTAGGCCGACGGCGCCTCCGGTACCCACAGTGCCGCGGCCTGCCTGAGCCGATGGAGAGAAACGAAGGTGCGCCTAAACGGTCCTCTCCTATGCTGCCGAGACAGGCAACCGGAAGCTAGAGATAGCGAAAAGGAGTAGAGGATGACGACGACACAGCAGACACAGCAACAAAGGATACCTGTCTCCCCTGAAGCACTATCCTCCGACGGGCTCTCCCGGTTCGTTCGGGCGGGCGCGTGGGCAGCTATGGTGAGTGGTGGAGCGTTGATAGCCTCGCTGCTCATGGAGTGGCTCGTTGTCCCCTATGAGCGGTTGGGTCACACCGAAGCGTATTTCACGAGCGCTTATTACGTAGCCTCCGGCCTGCGTCTGTTCAGCATCGTCCTGTTGCTGTGGGCGCTCGTCGGCATCTACGGGCGCCAGTCGAGGGCGGCTGGCACCTTCGGACTGTGGGCGTTCGTCGTGGTCTTCCTCGGCACGGCGCTCATAGTGGGCAACACCTGGGCGGAGGTGTTCGTCTGGCCAACGCTGGCGCAGGTATCCCCGGATATGTTGCTGGGGGCGGGATTCTCAGCAGAAACCTCCCCGTATATGTCGACCGGCCTGACATTGTCCTTCCCGCTATTCGGCATAGGGCTGATCCTGTTCGGGGTGGCGTCGTTCAGGGCTCACGTCTATCCACGCTGGACGGCAGTGTTGTTGATCATCGGGATTCCGGTGACCATGTTCCTCGATCCTACGGCGGGATCGTTTCAGGAGTCGATCGGACAGATCCTATGGGGATTCGCGGTGGCGGCCCTTGGTTGGTACGCGCTGAAGACGCCAACCTCGGGAGCAGAAGCCCAACTACGGGCGTGGCAAAAGGAGGTTTGAAAGATGTTTACGAAGCTAACCGATACGAGCCAGGGGATCATCTTCTCTGTCCTGGTGCTCTCTCTGGCAGTGGGGGCGGCCTTGTCGATCAACATGCTCGGCCTCGCTTCTAACATGTTTTTGTGGGCTTCCGTGTGGTCAGGTACTCCTGCCCTGGCGACTTTGATCATGTTGCTGGTCGTCACACGGGAGGGTTACTCAAAGGAAGGCTGGAAGTTACTGGGCCTTCACCGCCTGGGCCTGAACGTCTGGTGGATCGCCTTTGGTGTGACCTTCCTCTTGAGCCTGGCCGCGTCCATCATCGTGTGGGCCACTCCATTCGCCTCGTTCGTCTTTCCAGAAGGCGGAGTCGTCAACCCGATCATCCAGTTTCTCATAACGGTCCTCTTGTTCACGCTTACGTTCGCCCTTTGGGAAGAGATCGGGATGCGAGGCTATCTGCTACCCAAGCTCTTGCCCCTGGGCAGGACGCGCGCCTTTCTGTTGGTCGGTCTCGTCCACGCGACGTGGCATATGCCCCTGATCTTCCTCACCCCTCTCTACCATACCGCGGGCAACAGGTTGATCGTGGTGTCGCTATTCGTCGGGACTATCGTGGCCGCTAGCTTCGTCTTCGGCTACTTGAGGATCTACACCGGTAGCGTGTGGCCAGCCTCCATCGCCCACGCGGTTCACAACGCAGCCTGGGGCACTTTAGCGGCGTTCACCCTAACGTCCTCCCCGGTAGGGGTCAACGAGTACCTGGCTGGAGACAACGGGATACTGATCCTGGTGACCACCGTGCTCGGGGCAGTGTGGATAGGCCACATGCTCCGTAGCGGCATGAACAAGGCACAACCGGTCGGCGTGGCTCCCGAAGTCACTCCGGCGGCTCCCGCAGTTACGCCAGGCCGCTAAACAATAGAAAAGGAGGTAGCAGGATGCGAGGGTCGAGAGGTCTCCTGGTCGTCGTGATGGCAGTATTCGTAGGGGGATGCGGAACGCAAACAGCTGGCGAATTGCAGAGCGATTCGCCGTCGGTGGACCTGGAGAACGCCCGGTCCGTGCGCGCGGACCTCAGGATGGGCGCCGGTGAACTTAAGGTGACCGGCGGCGCCGACCGGCTGATGGAGGGCGACTTCTCCTACAACGTGGCCGAGTGGAAGCCCAAGTTGAACTACGACGTGAGTAGAACCACCGGCGAGTTGAGCGTGCGGCAGGGACAGGGCAAAGGTATTCCCGGAGGCAACCTTCGAAACAAGTGGGATCTGCGCTTCAACGACGACGTGCCTACCGAGATGGTCGTGGAGATGGGCGCCGGGGAGAGCGACCTCGACCTTGACAGCCTCGATCTGACGGGCCTTACGCTCCACATGGGCGCCGGTAAGACCACGGTGGACCTGACGGGCGACTACGCTCACAGCTTCGACTCCAGCATAGAGGGCGGGGTCGGTGAGGCCACGGTGCGGCTGCCCAGCGCGGTGGGGGTGAAGGTAAACGCCGAGGGCGGACTCGGCAAGATCAACGCCGAGGGGCTCCAGAGGCAGGGCCAGGCCTATGTGAACAACGCTTACGGCGACTCGGATGTCACCCTCAATGTGGACGTTCAGGGTGGGGTGGGACAGATCAACCTGGAGGTGGTCTAGAGCTCTCTTCGGATTGTTCACGCGACCTACCGGACGCCCGGAGAAGCAAAACATCCAACGACGCTGGCGGCCCATAGACCCGATACGCGGGATCCGCGTACGGAAATAGGCAGAGGAGAAAGGTTATGGGGATGATCATCATGCCGCCCAACAAGAAGTGGGGCGACCTTACGGCCCGTCAGAAAGCTCCCTTCGTGCTTCGGGGAATCATCCAGATGGCGCTGCTGGTGGCGGCACTGGCGGACATTTACCGTCGCCCGGCTGAGGAGATCAAGGGCAGCAAGTGGCTGTGGAGCGCTGTGGCGTTCGTCAACTTCATGGGCATCGGCCCGATCGCCTATTTCGCCTTCGGGAGGAAGCACGTCTAACGACCATCCATCGGAAAGGAGATACGAAAATGATGACCAATATTTCGAGTGTGGTGAGACGACACCCGATCATTGCGTTCTTCGTCCTGGCCTACGCGATCGCGTGGGGGTTCGTGCCGTTCGGGTCCTTCGGGGCATTCGGACCGCTCATCGCAGCCCTCGTCGTGATCCCATTGAGCCAGGGCCGGGCGGGGTTGCGAGGGCTTGGCTCCCGCATGATCCGCTGGCGCGTCAGGTGGTACTGGTATGCCATGGCCCTGGGCTTGCCGCTTGCCGTCGTCCTGCTCACCGTTGCGCTGAACGTCGCGCTCGGGGCAAGCGTCCCCTCGCTGGTCCAGTTTGGCTCCGTGACTACCGTCCTCATGGTGTTCGCGGTGCGCCTGATCAACCCCACAGATGGGGCGATGGGCGAGGAGCCGGGCTGGCGAGGCTTCGCCCTCCCGGGGCTGCAGACCACCCTTTCGCCGCTCTCGTCCACCCTGATCCTCGCGCTGCTCGTAACTGGCTGGCACGCGCCCCTCGTCTTCCTCGAAGAGGGCGGCTTGCGGCCATCCTTCCTGGTGGGCTTCCTCCTTGGAACGGTCGCGGTGACGTTCTGGTACTCGTGGCTCTTCAACCGCACCGGCGGCAGCGTGCTCATAACCATCGTGGCGCACGCTACCCAGGGGACAATCGTGATAGGAGGGTTCTGGTCCGCGGGCGCGGACGTGGCGCAGGCCATCTTGCTCTATGCCATCGTAGCGAGCGCCGTGGCGATCGGGTTGGTCGTCTTCGACCGGAAGGCCTGGCGCGCACCCGCGGCTACTGAGACGACGACACCCCCCATGATCCCGCCCAGAGAAGCGACACCTGTGGCACCTCAGCACCCTGAGCCGCAGACCCACATCCGATAAGGAGAGTTTTAAATGATGCCCCATCTATCGAGCGCGGTGAGGCGACATCCACTGATCGCGTTCTTCATGCTGGCATACGCGATATCGTGGGAGGCTAACCCTGCTGCCTTCCGCTCTCGCGGGCTTGGCGGTCTGTGACGCGGTGATCCTGTGCGTCGTGCACAGGTTACGAAGGAGGCCCTCATCCAAGACTGCACGGCAGGCAAGTCAACGTGGCGCCTCCTGGGTTTGGCAGACTCGATGGCGACATCTTCGCTGCGCAAGCACCGCAAGCAGGAGGAGCCTTGGGGGCCCTGGACGTCGTGAAGGTACACAACCAGACTTTTTGTGGAAGCGGTAAACGATGACGACACGGAAACAATCAGACAGACCGATACACAAACGATCAGACGTACTATCTCAGGACACTAAAAGGGGACGCAGACGCTCGATCGCGCTCGGCAAGGTCAACCTTCTGCTGGCGCTCTTGGGGCTGCTCGTCCTCGTCGGCGCCTATTGGGTGGGTTTTCTGCCCGAGGCCCTCGCTCTGCTGCTGCTCGTGGTTCCCCTCGTGACGGCGGTGTCGCGGGTGTGGCACGCCCGACGGGGAGGGCTCGAGTACGAGTTCCTTCGTCATCCCCTCCGTCGCGAGCTACGGCCCCATCTGCTGCAGTGCCTCAACCACTGGCTGTTGTGGACGTTGGCCGGCGCCGCCATCCTCACTGGTACGTTCGCGGACGTTCCGGCCCTCGTCGCGCTCGGCTTCGGGCTACCCCTGCCGGACGTTTTCCCCTACCGGCCGCTCGTGATTTCCCTCGGCGCCGGAGCTTTCGTGATGGCCGCGCTCGCGCTCGTGCCCCGTCCCCGCGTGCAGGTCGCTACCAACGTCCTGGTGGCCATCGGCACCGTTTTCCTCGCTATTCAACTGGTACGCATTTACACGCCGCCGGTCGACCCGGTTGCCTTCGACCCGCCGTTGGCCGGCGAGTGGGCGATGCTCGCGGGCGGACGCAGCACGCTCCTCAGCCACCACTACCTGGTAGCCAACGTGAGCAACGCCGTCGACTTCGTGCGGCTCGACGAGGAGGGCCGCGGCTACCGCGGCGATCCGAAGCAGGAGAAGGCCTGGTACGGCTTCGGCGAGCCCGTGCTCGCTCCGGCCGATGGCATGGTCGTCAGCGTGAGCGACGCCCACCCGGACGAGCCCGTAGGCGATATCGGGCACACGCCCGGCGAAGGCAACCACATCGTCCTCGATATTGGCAGTGGGCGCTACGCCGTGCTGGCGCACCTCCGGCGGGGAAGCGCGCGGGTGAGCGAGGGAGAGCGTGTGCGGCTCGGCCAGCAGATCGCCGCGGTCGGGGACTCGGGAAACTCACTGGCGCCGCACCTGCACTTCCATGTCCAGGATGGTCCAGTCATCGATCAGCAAGCCCGCACCGTCCCGGTCGTCTTCCGCAGCGCCGTCCTCATCCGGGGCGGGAGGGAGTCGACGCCCGCAGAGGCGGACCTCAGGCGCGGCGACCACATCCGCCGGATCGGGGACTGATTCCATGTCGCAATACAAGGAAAGTCTGCTCAACCAGAAAGGAAATATGAATATGATGGCCCGTCTATCGAGCGTGGTGAAACAATACCCGCTCATCACGTTCTTTGTGCTGGCCTACGCGATCACCTGGAGCCTCGAAAGCCCGCTGGTCTTCCTTCGGGACTCCGTAACCGATGCCCAGGGCTTGATCCTGGTCATCCTCGCCTCCAACGTTCCTTCCGTGCTAGGGCTCGCGCTCACGGCCATCGTCCTGGGTAGGGGAGCCCTGCGCAAGCTGCTTGGCCGGCTCTTGATCTGGCGCGTCGATCCCCGCTGGTATCTGGTGATAGCGCTGGGACCCGTCGCCTTCGTAGGGGGTGTAGTTGCCTTGAATACTCTGCTGGGAGGCCCTGTCCTAAGTCTGGGTATGCCCCTACTTGGCGTTGCGGTTTTTCTGGCCTTCTCCATCTTTCCCGGCAGCGCCGTGGGCGAGGAGATAGGGTGGCGGGGATACGCCCTGCCCCGTCTGCAATCCCGAATGAATGCCTTGAGTGCCAGCCTCGTTATTGGGCCGATCTGGGCTCTGTGGCACCTGCCGTTGTGGTTGACCGGAGATCCCGTTAAGACCCCCGGCCTCTACGCTGCTTTCGCGGCCTCGACCATCGCCTTAAGCGTGATCCTCACGTGCGTGTACAACAGCACCAGAGGGAGCCTTCTGATGGTGGTCCTGTTGCACGCCACGGCGAACCTTCCCGTAACGCTCGCCATCGACGAACTCGGGGTCCGGGCGACGGCGCCCGTCTTACTCTATTTCGGGCTGACGGTAGTAGTAGCGATCGTGGTGGTCATCGTGGCCGGACCGAAGCACCTATCTCGTACGCACCGAAAGCAGGAGGAAAGAACTGGGGTGATCCGGGCGACTAACGCACCGCCGGTACCAGCAGCGCCGCGGCCTGCTTGAACCGAAGGAGAGAACAGCAGCCTCCGAGGGCTTCACCGACGCCTTCGGGGGCTTCGCGAGATAAGGAGCTCTAATGAACCATGTCGCCCGCGACAAACGCGACCACAAGGAGACCATCGTACCTGCCATCACCCTGAAACCGCATAAACGCCTGCTGGCGCTGGGGATGGTCGTGCTGGCCCTGTGCCTGATCTCCCCCGTCTCAGCCTTCGCCGAGGAGCCACGCGCCACCGACCCCGACTTCGCCACCATCGACGCCTACATCCAGAAGGAGATGAGCGAACTGCACATCCCCGGTTTGACTTACGGCATCGTGCACGACGACAAGGTCGTGCATCTGGGGAGCTTCGGCGAGGCTGATCCCTCCGGGCGAGCCGTTACGCCGCAGACACCCTTCATCCTCGCCTCGGTATCCAAGTCCTTCACCGCGCTGGCGATCATGCAACTCTCCGAGGAGGGCAAGGTAGATCTCGACGCGCCCGTACAGCGCTACGTCCCGTGGTTCCACGTGGCCGACAAAGCCGCCTCGACCCGGATCACGATCCGCAACCTGCTCAACCACACCAGCGGTTTGCCTGAGGACACCTCATTCGAGCCCATGCGCAGCAACGACATGAGCGATGACGCCCTCGAAGAACGGGTGCGCACACTCAGCGACGTGCAGCTCAACCATCGCGTCGGTGCCGCGTTCGAGTACACCGACGCCAACTACGACGTGCTGGGGCTGATCGTGCAGAGGGTTGCCGGCCAATCGTACGAGTCCTACGTCCAAAAACACATTTTCGCTCCCCTGGATATGAGCCACTCGTTCACCAATCAGACTGATGCGCGGCGCGACGGCCTGGCTACCGGCCATCGCTCCTGGTTCAGCTTCCCCATGCGCTTCGACGCGCCCTATTCGCGGACGGCTACTCCAAGCAGCTACCTCATCTCCAGCGCACAAGACATGACCCACTACCTGATAGCCCAACTCAACGCCGGACGCTACGCCGATACGTCGGTCCTCTCGCCGGAGGGGGTTGTAGCCATGCACCGTCCCGCCGTCAAGGAAGGTGACAGGGACATCTTCTACGGCATGGGCTGGGAGAGGAGATCGACGCTTAGCGGCGTGCCGGTGATCCAACACGACGGCACCAACTCCAACTTCTACGCCGACATGGTGCTGGAACCCGAGGGTCGGTGGGGAGTCGTGATCCTGGCGAACTTCAACTCCTTCAACCTCAACGGTGGACGCCTGCAAGCGTTGAGCGGAGGGGTGATCAGCCAGCTGAAGGGCCAAGCGCCGCCTGAGGTGCCGATGCCCCACCACCCGATCCTGGCCTCTGCCATGCTACTCGTAGCCGTCGTGAGCGTCCTGCAAGCGCTGGGCATCATCAGGTCGGTGGTGCTCTTTAGGCGCTGGCGTGCCCAACCGAATCGTCGTCCTCGTAGACGTTGGGTCGCGGCGTTGCGCGTCGGCGTACCGCTGGTTTCGAACGTGGGTTGGGGGCTGTTCATGCTGATCGGCTACCCGCAACTCTTGTACCCGCTGTCGGCTACGCTACTGCTCGTGCCGGACCTCGGCTATCTGGTAGTGGTGAGCGGCGGGGTGGCGCTGACGTGGGGCATCCTACGAACCGTGCTGGCGTACCTCGTGCTTCGCAAGACCGGTACATCGAAAGCCACCGGAGCTTCGGTCCCGAAAGCTACCAAGGCCTCTGTGGAGGCATAAGGAGAGGTGGTGACACTAATAAGAAGATATCCGCTGGTCACGTTCTTCGTGCTGGCCTACGGGCGCTCGTTGATTCAAGAGCGCCCGCTCGGGACCGAAGCAACTTTCCCGCAGGCAGAGATGCTCATAGTGGCGCTTCATCTTCGCTCCGTGGCTCAGAGTGCCTTAGCCCAGCAACCCTCGCGGGTGAGGTGAACTTCCGGCCGCGGCCATCCAAAAGGCGCTAGGAGAAGGGCAGAATACGTCGATAGCAAGGAGATAACACTATGCAAAGCAAAGCAACGCCCCGTTTGGCGGGGCGGGAATCACAAGAAACACGGCCAAGTAGAGGGCTGAGATCTTGGATTCGGCGCGGACTCGTGTGGACGATCGCCGGACTCCTCGCATTCGCCATCATCGGGGCGATCTACCAGGTAGTCGCCACGCAGATAGACCAACGCACCTATTCCCCGCCCGGTGAGATCGTTGACGTGAATGGTCACCTCATGCACATCAACTGCATAGGAGAAGGCAGTCCCACGGTGATATTAGAAACTGCCAACCTGGGTATGTCGGCCCACTGGGTCCGGGTGCAGCAGCAGCTCGCCCAAACTACCCAGGTGTGCGCCTACGACCGTGCGGGCTTAGGCTGGAGCGAGTCCAGTCCGGAACCCAGGGACGCCAGGCAGATCACAGGCGAACTCCATACCCTGCTCAAGGGCGCCGCCGACACTGAAGGCCCCTACGTGCTGGTAGGTCATTCCTACGGCGGCCTGTACGCGCAGATGTATGCCGCCCGGTACTCTGAGGAGGTTGCGGGCTTGGTCCTGGTCGATTCTTCGCATCCGGAGCAGTTCACCCGTTCGCCAGAAGGGCGGGCAATGTACGAGCAAACCAGGCGCATAGGTGCTGTCATTCCTTGGCTGGCACGCCTCGGAGTAATCCGCTTGAGCAATTTCTATCCAGCGCACCCCGACTTACCGTCTCGGCAGCGGGAGCAGATCGCGGCATTCAACTCCTCGACGCAACAGGTCGCTACCGCGGTCGAAGAATTCGGTGCTACCCCTGAAACTAGTGCTCAGGTGCGTAGCATAGGAAGCCTGGGTGACATACCGCTATCGGTAATCAGTGCTGGAGAACAGTCGCCCGATTGGCTCGAATTGCAGGATGAGCTGGCCGCCCTCTCGCCCAACAGCATCCACCGTGTCGTGGAGGGGGCGACGCACGTATCGCTGTTGTACGACAAGGGTGATGCGAAGGTGAGCAGCGCGGCGATTGAGCAGGTGGTCGAAGCCGTGCGGACCGATCGGCCACTGAGCCGGTAAACCCTGCAACAGCGAACGTTGGGGCGCTTGCTCAATGCGCCCCGACGTTGGACAGGGAGTAGCGTGCGAGTTCTGTGGAAGGACGAAGGATGACCGTTTACGAGATCAGGGTAAAACGGCACCTCGATGGGCACTGGTCTGAGTGGTTCGATGGGCTCACGATCGCCAACGTGGAAGGCGGCGATGCTGTCCTTTCGGGAGAGATCGTGGATCAGTCCGCGCTGCACGGCGTGCTGAACAAGGTGCGTGACTTAGGGCTGCCCCTCGTGGCCGTAAAGAACATAGGCCCAACCATCGAAGAGCCCGCCTCCAGCACACGAACGACACGGTAAATCCACAGAAAGGGGCCACTGCATCATGACTACGCACGTAACACCGAGTTCTCGGCAAGCTGAGTCTCCGACCGGGGAGGGAGTTCTCGACGTACAGCAGACGACCTGCTGCGTGGTGGGCGGTGGACCCGCCGGAGCAGTGCTTGCCCTTATGCTGGCCCGCAAGGGGATCGCCGTCATGCTGCTCGAGGCGCACGGCGACTTCGACCGCGACTTTCGTGGGGACACCCTCCACCCTTCGGTTATGGAGAACATGGCCGAGCTGGGACTAGCGGACCGCCTTCTAAAGCTCCGCCACTCCAAGCTGCCCGCGATAACCTTCGAGTTCGGCGGGGCTTCGGTTGCATTCGCCGACTTCCGGCTCCTGAAGACGGGCTTCCCATATATCACCATGATGCCCCAGACCGATTTTCTTGAGTTCGTAACCGGGGAAGCCGCCCGCTACCCGAACTTCCGACTGGTGATGGGCGCGAGCGCTCGGGAGCTTATCGAGGAGGACGGCGTGATCCGCGGGTTGCGCTACAGGAGCCGCGACGGACTCCATGAAGTACGCGCCCAGCTCACCGTCGGTGCCGACGGACGATTCTCGCGCGTCCGGCGACTGGCGGGGTTCGAGCCGATCAAGACCTCAGCACCTATGGACGCTCTCTGGTTCCACCTGCCCCGCGGCCTGGACGAATCGGACGTCGACATAGCGCGCATCAGCGGTGGCCAGATAGGAATACTCCTTAACCGCGGCGATCGGTGGCAGGCTGGCTATGTCATCCCCAAGGGCGGCTACCGACAGCTGCGCGACGGCGGTATGGAGAAGCTGCAACGGTCCTTCGCCGATCTACGCCCCGAGGTCGCCGACCGCGTGGACCATCTACATGAGTGGGGGCAGATATCGGTGCTCTCCGTGGAGTCGGATCGGCTACCGAAGTGGTACCGACCCGGATTACTGATGATAGGCGACGCCGCACACGTGATGAGCCCGGTCGCCGGGGTCGGGATCAACTACGCTATCCAGGACGCGGTCGTGGCGGCGAACCTGCTCGGCGACTCCCTTGTGCAAGGAGGGGGAGTGCGCACGCGCGACCTAGCCCGGGTCCAACGCCGCAGGGAGTGGCCGACGCGCATCATCCAGGCCTTGCAGGCGCAGATGCAGCAGAGGGTCCTGGCACCCGCCCTGAATCCCACCAAGGCGTTCGCGCCGCCGGGGTTCATGCGCTTTCTTCCGCGGGTGCCAATCCTTCGCAAGCTCCCCCCACGCCTGATTGGCTTCGGCGTTTGGCCGGTCCATGTGAAGAATGGGGGTACTGTGCTCGGTGGGCAGTGGCGCCGATGAACGAGCCGGTTGCGCAAGGACTTTCACCCACTGGTGCCGGCGACCGTACTCCTCACCATCCCCTAGGCTCTCTGAACTGCGCGGGGCTAGCCTCGTCTAGAGCCGGTTAGCTGATGGTCATAGGCAAGAGGCGGTCTAGTTTACTGAAGTGGCAGGTGCATCGGACTTCGTAGGGCGGTATCGAGCCTGTGGGTGAAGGGTCGATTTGTTGAGCAAGCACGCGGAGAGGAGTCACGCAGTGGCTGAAGTAGAAATTACCCAGAACACCTTGATCGTCCACGTCCGCGGCATGGATCGTCTGTGGGCGCTCAAGAGTCGCCTGGAGATCCCCCTTTCCCACGTGGTGGGCGCACAAGTCGATCCTGAAGTCGCGCAGGGGTGGCACAAGGGTATAAGGGCTCCAGGCACCCAGGTGCCGGGGGTAATCACAGCGGGCACCTTTTATCAGGAGGGTGAGCGCGTGTTCTGGGACGTGCACGACCCGCAGAAGACGGTGGTGATCCAGCTTAGGGACGAACGGTACGCCCGGTTGGTTATAGAGGTGGAGGACCCACCTGCCACGGCTGCGGTCATTCAAGGAGCGCTCGGCGAAGGATAGTTCCATGGGGAGACCGTTCCATGTTCTATTTGCGACTAGAGGCTGCCGCAACTCTCAGTGAGAGGGTCAAATCTGTGAGTAGAAAGCGGTTTGGAGCCTCGTGGAGATCACAAATCGGCCTATGGGACTAGCCGAATTGGGCCCGGCGCCCCATGTGCCTGCTTGCAGGTCAGCTTATAGTTCATGCACAACGGCGAGACTATTCGCTAGCCTGAAAGCGGTTGAATACCAAAGGAGACTGACAGTGCCCGATGTGAACATCAAGACAGGAGCACAAACTGTACTGTCGCGATCCTACCTTGCATCCCTTCCCGAGCGAACCGCTCGAGCAGGTGCCGCGTTGACAGGCGGGTTGGTATACGAGGCGAGTGAGGTGGTGCTTCCGATCGCAGTTCGTCGATCCAGGCTCTACCAGTCAATAGTCGGACGGTTGCTGCGGATCATGATCGAGCTGGTGGGCGGCGTGGAGGGCGTCTACCCTACCGAAGAGATGCCTGCGCGAGAGCTGCTTGCACGCAAGACGGCTGGTAACGTGGTCGAGCTGAGCAGCTTCCTGGCGGTCGGCTGGTCGCCGGTTTGGCTCCTGGCGGGGGCTTCCGACCTTGTCGGTGGTTCGAAGGTGTACCTGCGGACGCTCGTCGGGGAGTTACGGGAAGCAGGCGTACTCGCACCAGACGCGGAGGTGGCCTCTTTCGAGGAGCTGTTGAGCGCGCTGGAGGGCACCTCCAGTGTGCTGGCTGACACGGTAGATGTGCCCCCGTTGAACGTCGCCGGCGTGCGCACCTCGTGGCAAGAACTACAGATGCAGGCGGCGGAACTGCCGGACGCGGCTGGTCTAGAGAAGATCTTTGCCGAGCTGCAGTCGGCGGCACGGCAAGAGGACCGCTCGATACTGGAGATTTCTTCTATAGTTGCGCTCGGAGCGGTGCGTGCGGGCGTGAAGCTGGGAAACGTCCACATCTTCGACTACTATCGCGGCGCTCTGCGGACGATCGTAGAAGAGGGCCTGCTCTCCTTTCTGCGGCGAACCAGCACCCCCTACTTGACGCGAGCAGGATCCCATTTCGATCCCGCGTTAAGCACCTACTCCGAACGCCTTCTACGGCGCTGGGCGGGCCGGGGCTCGCCCGTGGAGCGTAAAACGACGCCGCAGACCGAAGCATCGGACGAAGAAAATGCCGCCCGTGAGTGAAGCCAAAGGCACCTCCGCCTACCTGATCCTCAACCCCTCCGCCGGAAGCGCTCCAGCCCTAACGGGGAGTTTGACCAGGGCAGCTCGCGAACGCGGGATAGGGGTGCGCGTGCTGGAGCCCGGTCAGGACGCGAGGCACGCCGCACTCGAGGCAGCGGAGGACGGCGTGGGGTCGCTCGCCGTGGCCGGTGGCGATGGGACGGTTGCTGCGGTGGCTGGGGTGGCCGTTGAGCGCGATTTGCCCCTCGTGGTGGTGCCCACGGGTACGCTCAACCACTTCGCCCGCGACCTCGGGTTGGATCTTGCCCGCCCGCTGGCTGCTCTCGATGCCTTCGCATCCAGCCACCACGAGCGCCGCGTGGACGTCGGGCGGATCAACGGCCGCCCCTTTATCAACAACGTCTCGCTCGGTCTCTACGCCGAGATGTTGGCCGATTCTGGCTACAGGCAAGACAAGCTCGGCGTGGCGCGAGCGAAGCTTCAAGCCGCCTTCTCCGACCCCAAGCTGCGTCGGGCGTTGCGTATCACGCCACTCGACGAGGCACCACTCGAGAGCATCGTCGCCGTGGTCGTCTCGAACAACCCGTACGAGTTAGCACGGTGGGACAGGTTCGGCCAGCGCTACCGCCTGGACACGGGGACGCTGCAGGTCTCGGTGCTCGACGCCTGCACGCTCGACGAACTCGAACGGCTGATTGCGGGAACGTTGCTTGGTGCCATAGAGTTTCGACCTGCTTTACGCCATTGGACATCCGAGCATCTGGAGACGGGTGTCCTGGACGAGGTGGTGCGCGCCGGGATAGACGGCGAGCCGATCACCCTCGAGGCGCCGTTGCGTTTCTCGGTAGAACCAGGTGCGCTACGCGTGCTCGTGGCAGAAGGGCTTCCCGCGAGCCGGCAGCTGCCGCCACTTGAGGCCGGGCTGCACGCTGCCCGAACTCTACGTCGCTGGTTGCGCCCGAGCCTGGTGCAAAATAGTGGGGGCGATGATCTTCACGGGAAGACGGCACCCGAAATAGTCGGTTTCTGACAACCGGTCGAGACGGTAAGGAGAGGAGGACCGGACGAGCAAAGATCGCGACCAACAGAGGAATCTGACGGCGAGAACGAAGGGAGACGGCCCATGAACGAACAGCCCAGAGCGATGGACCACGCCACCGAGGAAGACGAAAATACCTTTACCGAGAAGATCTAGATAGCCGCAAGCGACCTGGTCGAGAGAACCAAGGAGCTTATAGAAGAGGGAAACGTACGCCGCCTCATAATCCGCAACCAGGAGGACGAGGTGCTCATAGAGGTGCCGCTCACCGCGGGGGTGGTCGTCGGCGGGGCGGTCACTATTGTCGCACCGGTGTTGGCCGCTTTGGGTACCCTGGCGGCCCTGCTAACCCACGTGAAGATCGAGGTAGTCCGCGAGAGGAAAGACGAAACCGATGGTGAGATTTCTTCCTGAGCATTCCTGACGCGCGACCGATCTGGGGTTTATCCCTCGATTATGGGTAAAGCGAGGAGGCTAGATAGAGATACGATTGAGCCAGCGTAACGCTGGACGGCGCAGGGGGCAAGGTCACGGACTGAATAGAGGCTCACCAGAGACTGAACGAATCAAGGTGAAGATGGCTGAGGATGTTCACTACTTAAAGCCATGAATTACGGATGCCGGTTGCGGGCCGGTCAGATTCGGCAAGTGTGGATTGGAGGTGGAGTTGATACCACTCTGACACCACCGGGAACGCAATACGGTGCAACACGGGGCAAGGCAGAGAAAGGAAAGTGGCTTAGATACGCGGGATTTGCAACCCTAGACAAACCCCTGCAACGCCTGATGGATCACTCGTAATGAGCAGGTCAGCGGTTCGAGTCCGCTCGTCGGCTCTCCCGAACCGGCTTAGATAAGCGGAATTGTCGGAATAAGAGAAGCCCAACGGCCGCGTCACGGGCACGTTCCGCTCTCGATAGGTCCGCGGACACGCAATCTGCAATTCGGGCTTGCTTCTGCCGTTCCGTGGGCACCCACGTCGCTACTCCTCACGCCCGGCTGCGAGAGGCCATCCAGCGGTCGAGCTCGGCTCGCCGAAAACGCACCGCGGCGCCAGGGCCGAACGCCTCGAGTCGGCCCGACCTCACCGCCCGCCACAGCGTCGTGCGGTTGACCCGGCAGTAGTTCGCGGCCTCGTCGTACGTCAGGTACGGGCTCTCGACTCCGTTTGCTCGCATCGCCTCTCCCTTCGCTTCTCGTGCTTCGATTGCCTGGAAGTGCCAAGATAGACTTCGAGGCGGCTAGGGATAAGGCGCGGAAAACCGTCCCCGTTCGATCGTGCCCTATTCCTCTGGTCGAGGGTTATCGGAGCAGAGCGCGCCCTTCGCGGACGTACTCCTCGGCGGCGCGGGCGGAGCCGAGGTTGAACTGCACGCGCAGCTTTTCGTAGGACCACGTCTTTTTGCGGGCATCCCGCGGATCTCTTCCGTTGTGTCGTTCGTACAGGATCGCGCACTGGAGTGCGGTAAGGGGGTCGCGCTGGGGAGCGCCCACCGGTGATTTGGCCTGCCGATTCGCGGCCAGCATGCGAAACGCCCGACTTACGTCCCTGGCGGTCGTGTGCTCGTCGACCGAGATGTAACCGCGTTCAGGGTTCCGTTCGAGCCTTTCGCGGTACTCCTTTATTAGGTCCGGCGTGTTGTCCATAACGTCGTCGTAGATGGCCCACACGTCGAGGCCCAGCGACTCCA
>Ga0126309_10000102_pt1 | contig 27995 bp, 21 predicted proteins | sample Plot56_FD_92541 | JGI IMG/M metagenome (GOLD analysis project Ga0126309, IMG submission 92541) | Serpentine soil microbial communities from UC McLaughlin Reserve, CA, USA - Plot56 | ecosystem: Environmental > Terrestrial > Soil > Grasslands | place: USA: UC McLaughlin Reserve, Lake County...
CCGTCCAGCCTCTTGGCTGAACCGTCCAGCCTGTTAGCTGAACCACTCAGCCTGTTGGCCGAACCGTCCAGCCTGTTGGCCGAACCACTCAGCCTTTTGGCTGAACCGTCCAGCCTTCGAGCCGAGCCATTCAGCCTCTTCGCCGAATCATCCAGCCTTTTGGCTGGATCACTCAGCCTCTGAGCCGACTCATCCAGCCTGAAGGCCAGATGGCTCAGCCTTTGAGCCAAGCGACCTAGCCTTTTGGCTGGATGATTCAGCCTTCGAGCCAAGCGACTCAGCCTTTTGGCTGGATGGCTCAGCCTCTTGACCGAGTCGCTCAGCCTTTCAGCCAGGGCATCCAGCCTCCAAGCCAGACGGCCCAGCCTATGAGGCGGCAGATCCAGGAGTTGGGCCTGGACGCTGAGGACGAAGGAGAGGTCATGCCCAATCTCAAATCGCAGGCCGACATCATCACCGACATCCAGGGGCTGCTGGACGCCACGGAAAGAACCCCGGAAGTCCGTGCGCTCATCGAGGCAGAGCGCGAGGCACTGGCGCAATCGATGACGCTGATCACGAGCCTCAAGGCCCGGCAGGAGGAGCTGACCGCGCTGCGCCAGGAAGGCAAGGAGCGAGCGATGATCTTCCGCTCGGTGGTCCGAGGAAAGCTCGGCATCCGGAACGAGCGCCTGGTCCACTTCAAGGTCGCCCCGCTGCGCAAGCGTCCGCGGAAGAAGGTGCCGATGGAGAAGGTGGTGGCGGGGGAGGTGGTCGGGTAGCCGCCGGCGACCCCCGCCGCTTCGTAGGGCAAGCCTCCGGTCGGCGGCCGGCCCGACGGTGGCCCCTGGGTCATCCCGCTGCCGTCCTCGGGAGGCGGAGGTGGATTCGGCTGAGAATCGTCTCGGGAGTAACGCACGGTGGCCAGTCGACAGCCTGATGGCTGCTCTTTGCCCGCAAGGATGGAATGAAAGCAGATTCCGGGTCATAGAAGGGTAAGGCGGTTGTGGCCTCGTGCCCCGGGGCGGACCAGTTCTACGACATTGCTTAGAAGCATCCCGTTGCTGGTAAAGATGAATATCACTTGGAAAACCGTCCGCGTCTTCATCTCTTCCACCTTCCGCGATATGCAGTCGGAACGGGATCACCTCGTCCGCTTTGTGTTTCCGCGGCTGCGGGAGGAACTGCTAGAGCGGCGGATTCACTTCATTGACGTAGACCTCCGTTGGGGCGTGACGTCGGAGCAGGAAGCTCTGGCCGTCTGCCGAGAGATCGTTGACGAGTGCCACCCCTGGTTCCTTTGCATGCTCGGCGGGCGTTATGGCTGGGTGCCGCCAGGCAAGACCCGCTCCATCACCGCCGATGAGGTGTATTACGGCGTCCTCGACCGCAGGTCGAAGGAGCGGGGCTTCGCCTATTTTTACTTCCGCGATGACGCCGCCACCGCCGCAATGGTGGAAACCACACCTGGTGAATTCCTTGAACCGCAAGGCAGCGACAACCAAAATAAGCTCCTCGAGCTCAAGAAAGCCATCGTCGCTGCGGGTCTGAACCCGTCCACCTATCCCGCACAATGGGATCACGAAAGCCGGCGGCTGACTGGTCTCAGGAAGTTTGGTGACCGTGTTTATGATGACCTCCTCACCAGCATGAAGGCCGACCCGGGCATGCGGGATCGCTTCTTAACGGACGAAGTGGAGCAACTCGACGAGTTTGCCGAGGCAAACGCCGCAATGGAGACTTTCGTCGAAGAACGCAGCGAACGCTTCGTGCTCGGCAGCCGAGAGCCAGTGCTCAATGAGCTGCTCGCCCATGCCAGAGCCACCGGCGGCAACGGCTATGTCTGCCTCACCGGATCACCCGGCAGCGGCAAGTCGGCCATGCTTGCACATCTCAGCCAGCACTCAACCCTCAATCAACACTCAACCCTCCTCATCCGGCACTTCGTCGGCTCGAGTCCCGACTCGACGGACGTACGTCACACCCTGCGGCGGCTCTGCCACGAGCTCAAGGCGGGCTGCCCCGACATTACCGCTGACATCCCCGACGACCCCGAAAAGCTCCGCGTTGCATTCCCGGAGTTTCTGCGCAAAGCCAGCGCTCGCCAGCACGTTATTGTCCTGCTCGAAGCCATCGACCAGCTCGATCCCGCTTCGGGGGTTTCCAGGTTTTACTGGTTGCCGGAGGAACTGCCGGACAACGCCCGCATCATCCTTTCCGCGCTCGACGCTCCGGCGCTGGAGGAACTGCGCCACCGCCCGCATAAGCCGTACGAGATTGAGTTGAAGCCGCTCACACGAGCGGACGCTCGAGCGATTATTGAGCAGTTCCATCAACGCTACCGTAAGCAATTCGAATCGGACCAACAGGCCGCGCTGCTCGCCAAGACCGACGCCGGCACGCCGCTCTACCTGCTGACCACGCTGGAAGAGCTGCGCACGCTGGGTACCTACGAAGAGATTACTCAGCGTATCGCCGAACTGCCATCCACGACGCAAGAGCTTTTCTCTTGGATTCTGGAGCGGCTGGAAAACGAAGATAGCTTTCGCGACGCGGCGGGGCGGCGGGTCGGGCGGGAACTGGTTTCCCGCTTCGCCGCACTGCTGGGTGCAAGTCGACACGGACTAAGTCAGCGCGAGCTTGCCGACCTGCTCGATGCGGGCGATCCGAAAGGGAACGTCGCCGCGTTGCTGCACCTGCTGCGGCCGTACCTGATGCGCCGCGGCGAGCTGATCGGCTTCTATCACGGTCAATTCTATGCTGCCGCAGAGAATACATATCTGAAGGCGGACAAGCAACGTCATGCGGTGCATGAGATGTTGGCGAGCTACTTCGGAGCCCAGCCACTCACCAGAAGGAAAATCGAGGAGCTTCCCTGGCAACTGGAACGTGCAGGGTCATGGCTTCGCTTGAGCGATACTCTCCGTGACCTGCAGTTCAACAAAGCCGCATGGCGGGCGGACCGATTCGAGGTGACAAGATACTGGACCCAAGTCGAGCGGCACTCTCACAGAAGACTGGCAGACGCCTTTCGAGACTTGGCTGATGCGCCGATCCGAGAGGAGAATGCAGATCTCATCTGGAACGCAGCTCGGCTACTCGAAGATTCCGGTCATGGCAATCAAGCGCTTGCTCTTTGGCGAGCGCTCATCGACTACGGTCGCCGAACGCGTGATCAGCACAGGCTGGGTGGGGCACTGGGGAACGCCGCAATTCGGCTGAAAGACCTGGGAGAGCTCGATACTGCAATGGAGTTCCTCAAGGAGCAAGAGCTGATCTGCCTGGCCCATGGTGACAACTATGGCCTTCAGAATAGCCTTGGCAACCAAGGACTGATCGCCGCCCGGCAAGGTAAGCTCGATGAGGCCATGGCTTTACACAAAGCAAAGGAGAGAATTTGCCGTGAAATCGGCCATCAGATGGGGGTCGCGGCATCCCTGGGCAATCAAGCCCTGATTTCGGCAGCGTGCGATCCTGCAGGCGCGTTGGCTCTTCACCGCGAAGAGATGCAGATTTGTGACGCCATTGGTGACCGGGCGGGTATTGCACGGTCTCTGAGAAACCAAGCACTGATCTACGAGGATCTCGGGAACATAGGCCAGGCGCTGATTCGTCTCCGCGCCAGCGAACGCGTGTGCAGTGAGCTGGGCAACAAAGTCGAGCTTGCAAAGTGTCTTATGGATCTGGCAAGAATCGTCCAAGGGCAGCCAGACGAGAGACCGGAGCCTGAAGCGCTCCTCAAATACGTGCAAGCCGAAGCGATCTATCGTGACATGGGGGACCGGGAGGGCCTTGCTAGATGCCTACATGGTGTGTCGCGTGTGCACATCCTCCTCAACCAACCTGCAGAGGCACTCACTTGCCTGGATGAGGCACAAGATCTTTTTCGTGAATGCGGCCACACCAACGGCATCGAAGCATGTGTGTTGAATCGCGCTGCATGTATGCTCGGTTGGAATCACCACATCGCTCTTGAATTGCTCTCCGCGCAAGAGGTCAGGCTCCGCGAATCAGGAAACAACGAATATCTGGTCCAATGCCTGCTCACTCAGGCACCTATTTTGATGGAGAGGAGAAACTACAGGCAGGCGATGGAGAAAGCCATCGAGAGTGAGGAACTGTGCCGCAAGATGGGCAACAAGAGTCGCTTGGCGATTGCCTTGGCTTACCAAGCCAACATTCGCGAGTGCGAAGCGGCGGTCCACCCCGGAGAAACAGGCCGATTGTGAGGCAAGTTATGGGAAAATTTTATGTTGAGGATCCGAAATGCCCACCACTCGGAAGAGGCATCAACTTTTTTGCAAGTCGTCTATTTGCCGAGGCCATTGCATGTTTTGAACATGCATTGAAAGAGCTTGTCGGTGGTACCGACACCTATCGGTTGAGAGAAACTTGGAAGTGGAAGGGCAGGGCTTACAGTGAGCTGAGACGATACAAGGATAAATTGCACTGTTTCGAGCGCGGCATCGAAGTCGATGCAGGTGACTTTGAACTGTGGCTTGGCAAAGCGGATGCATTGGATGACCTCGGGCGCTCGGATGAAGCCATTCCGTGCTATGACCGGGCTCTCGCTATTAATCCGCAGTCCTGCTCGGCGTGGTATGACCGTGGGTTGGTCCTTAGGAAACTCAACCGACACGAGGAGGCAATCTCGAGTTTCGAGCATGCTCTGGGCATCGACTCAAAGTATTCGCCCGCCTGGATCGCAAAGGGAGCGGAACTTGGAGCCTTAGGAAGATTCGCCGATGAGGTGACGTGTTACGATCGTGTTTTAGCCCTCGACCCATCCGATTTGAAAGCTTGGAATAATCGTGGGGAGGCCCTCGGGAGTATGGGACGGTTGACTGAAGCCATCGCATGCTTCGACCGAGCTATCGAGCTGAATCCTCGCTTCATCGAGGCCTGGTTCGACAAGGGCGCAACACTTCTGAATTCTGGACGAATTAATGAGGCACTCCCGTGTTTCGAAGAAGCTCGGTTGCTCGGCTCGGAACAAGCGGCCCAGATAGTTCAAGCGATTCGGCAACGGATGCGATAGGTCCTTGTGTGTACGTGCCGAAAGTTGGGGAAAAGTTGGGAGGTCGCGGAATTGAAGCTGCCCTTTGTTGGGTAAACTGCCGCAGTGCGACCGCTTCGCTTCGCAGCCGAGCGCAGAGCAGCTCACTGGTAGTACAGTCGAACCAGGCGCCCTCGACTTTTGACGCGACTGCGAGCGGAGGCAGAGGCCGGACGCAATGGACGCCTTGGGAAACCTCGACCTGTACCGGACGACTGCATGCTGATCCGTCGACATGCTAAAGTACGAGCTGAAGCGGCGGCCTATGACCCCGCGTACGGAGACGGCAATTTCTTCCTGGGTCTTCCGGAAGTAGTGTGGGTAAGTTGATGGTAGCCGCGCCGTTGGAAGCCCTGCCAACGCTGGCTTTGAGGAGCTTGACGAGGAGCGTGAAACAGGCATGATATCCTCATGGCTTCCTCGAAGAGGCGAAAGCGTCTGCTGGATGCATACCGATTCCCCGGATTCCGACCCTTGCCAGAGGTTGTCGGTGTGTTCGGTGATTCCTACGCGCGGGTCGTTCGGCTCGTTCGGCGCTCAAAAAAACGGCTTGCGGCGGCTGCAGTCGAGTTCACTCGGGTTGGTACGACCGCACTAATCGGCGCGTTCGCGATCTTCCCTGCGGGCCCTACCGTATCTACCTCGAGTTCGAGGTGCGGCGGGTGGCTTGCCGCCGTTGCGGCAAGGTGAAGAGCGAACGGCTGGAGTTTCTGGCCGACAACCCGCTCTACACCAAGCGCTTTGCCTATTACGTGGGCCGGCGCTGCCGCAACAGTACCATCAAGGAAGTGGCGGAGGAGCTGCACCTGGACTGGGGCAGTGTCAAAGAGCTGGACAAGCAGTACATGCTCGCGCAGCTGGCCAAAGCGGGCACTCCTGCACCCAAGGCGATCGGTATCGATGAGATCTCTATCCGGAAGGGCCATACCTACCGGATCGTGGTCAGCGACCTGCTTCGCGGCCGACCGATCTGGTTCGGCGGAGAGAACCGCTCCGAGGCAAGTATGAGTCAGTTCTACGCATGGCTGGGGGAAAAGAAGAGCCGCGGTATTGGCTTGGCGGTCATGGACATGTGGAAGCCGTTCCGCCCTGCCACCGAAGAGCACGCGCCTAATGCCGCCATCTTGTTCGACAAATTCCACGTCATGCGCCATTTGGGCGACGCACTTGACCAAGTCAGGAAGAGTGAGTATGCACAGCTGACGGGCAACGATCGCCGTTTCATCAAGGGGCTCAGGAGTACGTGCCAGCCGAAGATTGGGAGGCCGCGGACCAAGACGCCGCGATAGGCTCCCGGCGTCAGATGTCTCCAGCAGGGAGTGGGCTCAACTGGACCGTCTCGGGTTCGACAAACTGTCGCGGGTTGACCGTTTCGCCCGCAGCCGAGCGCCGTGCTCGCTGGTGCGGTCGAACCAAGCGCCATCGACCATGACACCGCTGCTCCTCGTCTCGTAAGTGCAAGAAGAGAAGAGCCTTTGCCTCGGGGCCGGCACAATCGGCCTTTACGCCAGATCTGAGGTCGACCACACGACTCGCCGGCTTGCGTGTAGACGCTGAGGGTGTATACTTAGGCGTATGGCCCGCATGCAAGTTTACCTCCCCGACGACTTGTACGCACAGGTGAAGGCCCGCGGTCTACCGGCCTCGGAGCTGCTTCAGAAGGCTGTGCGTGCGGAGCTGCGTCGGCTGGAATTGCTCACTGAAACCGACCGTTACGTTGCGGATCTGGCCGCTGAGGTGGGACCACCTGCCGCAGCTCAGCGCACACGCGCCGCCGCCGTCGCGCGACGGCTTGCGCGACGCCCCACCCGTCAGGTCGGCTGACCTCGTGCTGGTCCTCGATTCGGGCGGAGTCAGCCGTCTGGCCGAGCGGTCTCAGCAAGTGGCAGCACTGATCTTGGCGCTGCGCGAAGAGGGTCTGTGGCCGCCCCTTGTTCCCTCTATCGTGCTCGTGGAGTGTTTGCATGGGCATCCGGGCCGCGACGTCCTTCCAAACAGCTTTCTCAAAACGTGCGACATCGTGGAGGAGATCGGCGAGCCACTGGCACGGCGAGCTGCGCTGTTGCGGAGGCTGGCACGGCGAGGCTCCGCAGTCGATGCGCTTGTCGTCGCCTTGGCCGAACCGGGCGGAACGGTGCTCACCTCGGACCTTGGCGACCTCGACGCCCTTGCTCAATACGCACACGACGTCATCGTCGAGAAGGTCTGATCTGCCATTGTAGATGCCTATGAGGCGACACTAGGACCATTGGTTTCAGGCCGCGATGGTTGATCGCCTTTCTACTCTGCCGGCCCGTTGGGCCGGTGGGAAAACAGAGAAGTGGATTCGTCGCCGGCTGCGGTGCTATCTTTGGAAGCAGTGGGGCAGCACGTTCCGCCCGCGGCGATCGGTGGCTCGACGATGAATGAATCAGTCGTCAACGTGTCGGAGCTGACGCGCCGGTTCGGTGCTAGGACGGCCCTTGTCTCGGTGAGCCTGTCCATGCCGCGCGGCGCGGTCTACGGCCTCGTCGGCGCAAACGGAGCGGGCAAGACGACGCTCATCAAGCATGTTCTCGGCCTGCTGCGGGCGGAAAGCGGCTCGGTGCGGGTCTTCGGGCTCGATCCCGTCGCCGATCCGGTCGCCGTCCTGTCGCGCATCGGCTACCTTTCCGAGGAGAACGACCTCCCCGGCTGGATGCGCGTTGACGAGCTCATTCGCTACTCGCGCGCGTTCTACCCCGCCTGGGACGATGTGTACGCCGAGGAGCTGCGGCAGAAGTTCGCGCTCGACCCCGCGGCGAAAATCAGGAACCTCTCCAAGGGGCAGAAGGCCCGGGCGGGACTGCTCATCGCGCTGGCGCATCGGCCCGAGCTCCTGGTGCTGGATGAGCCGTCGTCCGGTCTCGATCCCATCGTTCGCCGCGACATTCTCGGCGCCGTCCTTCGCACCATCGCCGAGGAAGGCCGCACGGTGCTCTTTTCGTCGCACTTGTTGGAGGAAGTGGAGCAGGTCGCCGATCACGTCACAATGATCCATCAGGGCACGATCGCACTGAGCGCGCCGCTGGACGAAATCAAGGAATCGCACCGCGTCGGCGAGCGCGTCCCCTCTCTCGATGAGATTTTCGTCGCCCATGTCGGCGCCCATATCGAGATGCCCGCGGCGCCAGACCCGGAGGCGTAAATCGTGCGTTCCCCCGCTCTCGCGATCGCCTGGGAATTTCGCCAGGGGCATCGCGTCGCACTGATCGCGCTGGCCGTCTTGATTCTCGTCCTCGGGATGATCAGGCTCCTGATTCCCGGACCGTGGGAGCCCATCGAGCTGGATACGCCCAATGAAACGGCAGCGTTGGTGATCGCGCCTTTCACGGTGACATTCCTGTATCTCCTGGCGGTCTTCAGCTTCGGCCTTGCCGGCGATCTGGCCGCGCGCCCATCGATCTATCCCGCCCGTATGTTCACGCTGCCGGTGACGGCCAGGGCGCTCGCGGGCTGGCCGATGCTGTATGGCGCGGCGGCCATGGCGAGCCTGTGGATTGCCACGGTGCTTTTCGCACTGCTGGCGCTGGGAATCGACGTACCATGGATCTGGCCGGGACTGCTGGCCATGGTCTTTCTCGCCTGGACGCAGGCGCTGATGTGGATGCCCTACGGTCTGCCGGGGCTGCGTGTGATCGTCGCCGTGTCGTGGCTGATTTCGCTGGACGCCGCCGTCCTCCTGGCGATCCATTACGAAGTCCCCGAGCCCGTGCTCGTGGCGTTCCTCGCGCCGCAGCTCCCTCTCGCCTATCTCGTCGCCTGCTCTGCCGTTGCTCGGGCCCGCCGCGGCGACGTACCCGATTGGCGCGGAGCATTCTCCCGGCTCGGACAGATCGCCGATCTCCTGCCACGCCGGCAAGAACGGTTTTCTTCGCCCGCCCGCGCTCAGATGTGGTTCGAGTGGCGGCGGCAGGGCCGGCGGCTGCCGGCATTGATGGGCCTCCTTCTGCCGTTCGAGCTGGCCCTCCTTTTCGTCGCCGGCGACGACCGGCCGGAGCTCGTCGTCTACACACTTTTCGGCGTGCTGCTCACCCCGCCCTGCATGGCCGGATTCGCCGCCGCGACGGTGGGCAAGGCAAATTCCGATGTGCGCGATTCCTGGGGCGTGACGCCCTTCGATGCGACGCGGCCGTTGACCAGCGCCGCGCTCATCGCCGCCCAGATGAAAGTGGCAATCTGGAGCACGCTGGCCGCGTGGCTGCTGGTCGGGATCGCCATCCCGCTCGCGCTCACCTTGTCCTCGACCTGGCCGGTGGTGATCGAGCGAACAGCCCGGTGGATCGACGCCGAAGGGACGCTCCGCGCCGTCGCGATCGTGTTGCTGGGATTCCTGGGGTTGTTGGGGTTGACGTGGAAGCAGCTTGGGCAGAATCTGTGCCTCGGCCTGACCGGCCGCGAATGGATCGTCAAAGCGAGCGTTCTGTTCGCCCTGTCGTATCTCCTCGTCTTCGGGCCGCTCGTCGGTTGGATCCTTTCTTTGTACGTGATGGCCCTGGCCACGAACGCCTTGCCGTGGATCGCCGCTGCTCTGATCGGCCTCAAGCTGTCCGCCGCTGCCTGGATCGCCACACGGCTCCATCGCCAACGGCTGCTCGGCGACCGCACGCTGGTGACCGTCGCGGCCTGTTGGCTCGTCGTCGTGCTCGCTCTTTACGGCCTGCTCGCGTGGCTTATCACGACACCGCTCATCCCGCGCTTTTTCCTGGCGATGGTCGCGGTCCTGGCCATCCCACTGGTGCGACTCTCCGCGGCGCCACTGGCGCTGGCGTCGAATCGGCATCTCGACTGGCCGAGGATGGCGATGAAGCCCGGGAAGCTGGTCATCCGCGGCGCGCTGGTTCTCGGCCTGCCTGCGGTGTCGGTCCTCCTGGCCTCGGTGTCCTTCTACTTCCTGAATCGAACGAGCGGCGTCATGATCTCGTCGGGCGAGAGGCGGGAGTATCTGCTCCATGTCCCCAGTAGCTACGACCGTTCCAAGCCGACGCCGCTCGTCATCAGCCTGCACGGCGGGGCGGCATGGCCGGCCCATCAGATGGACACGAGCGGGTGGAACCGGCTGGCCGACAGTGAAGGGTTCATCGTCGTCTACCCGGCGGGACGTGGTGCGCCCAGGGCCTGGAACGTGAACCACGGAGCCGGTCTCACGAGGGATGTCAGATTCATCTCTGAATTGATCGACACCCTGGAGGCGGCCTACAACATCGACCCGGCGAGGATCTATGCAAATGGGCTCTCCAACGGCGGAGGCATGGCATTCGTCCTCTCCTGCACGCTGTCCGATCGGATCGCGGCGGTCGGGATGGTGGGTGCTGCTTACTCACTGCCGTGGAGCTGGTGTACGGACCCTCGACCGGTGCCGATGATCGCGTTTCATGGCACGGCGGATGCGCTTGCTCTGTACCATGGCGGTCGCTCGCCGGTTTTCCCGGACTCGATGGTCCTGCCGAGCATTCCAACCTGGACGGCGCATTGGGCGCGAAGAAACCGGTGCGGACCGAGCCCCGTCGAATCCGTGGTGGCTGCCGACGTCACCCGCCTTGAATACCAGAGCTGTGCAGACGACGCTGCCGTGGTGCTCTATACAGTCCAGGGAGGAGGCCACACCTGGCCTGGCGGCAAGCCGATGCCGGAGTCGCTGGCCGGGCTCACCAGCAACGGCGTCGACGCGACGAGCCAGATGTGGGCGTTCTTTCGTGAGCATCGGCTGCCGAAGAAGGCCGGGGGAAGAGGCCAGGAGTGAATCGCTGGCCCTCTCCTGTTCCGGTGTTACGCGACCAGCCGCTGCCCGCAACGCTCGCTCAGGAATGGGCGCTGCAGCTCGCGGGGGTCGCGAAGAACAGCATCCCCGTCCCTCTCCGGTTCACCGGGCCGCTCGATCTGACCGTGCTCCGGCGCAGCCTGACGGAGATCATGTGCCGCCACGAGTCCCTGCGGACGAGCTTCCGCTGGGAAGGCGGCGAGGCGCATCTCGTCATCGCTCCTCCGGCCGAGCTGCCTCTCCCGGTCGTCGATCTGGCGGCGCTCCCCGAGGATCAGAGGATGGAGCTCCTGGACCGGTTGATCGCCGAGCATGCGGGCCATGAGTTCGACATGACCCGAGGGCCGCTCTTCATCGCCCAGGTCCTGCGGCTCGACGGCCGGGACCACGCGCTGCTCCTGAACGTCCACCACGTCATCTCGGACGGCTGGTCGATCCAGGTGCTCCAGAGCGAGCTGACGCTCCTCTACGCGGCTTTCGCAAAAGGCCGTCCCTCTCCGCTGCGTCCTCTGCCGATCCAGTTCACGGACTTCGCCTGGTGGCAGCGCCGGATCTTCGGCGGCGAGCCTCTCGCCGCCCAGATCGGATGGTGGCGGAGGACTCTGGCGCGCCTGCCCCCGCCGCCCGCGCTGCCGAGCGACCTGCCGCGGCCCGAGGTCGTCGGCACGCGCGCGGTGCACGCCTCCGTGAGGCTCGCACCCGAGCCGGCGCAGTCTCTGCGGGCATTCGCCCGCGAGACGCAGTGCTCGCAGCCGATGGTCCTTTTGGCCGCAGCCGACGCCCTGCTCCATGCTTACAGCGGAGAGGAGGACCTGATCGTCTCCCTGATCTTCGCGGGCCGCACCCGTCCGGAGCTCTGGGAACAGATCGGTCTCTTCATGAACACCCTGGCGCTGCGGGTCGACCTTTCAGGAAACCCGTCGTTCCGGAAGCTCGCCGAGCGGGTCTCCGATGCCACGCTCGAGGCCTACCTTCACCAGGAGGTGCCGTTCGCCCGGGTGCTCGTGGAGCTCTTTCCGGGACGCCAGCTCACCCGGACCCTCCTCTCCGGAGTCTGCTTCAACATGCTGACCTTCACCGAGACCGCGGACGCCACGGCCGGCGGGGAGGCTCTCCCGGACGGTCTCACCCTGAGCGCTCTCCCCGGAGAGGAGGGAGGCACGAAGCACGACCTGGTCTTCACCTGCGCCGAGAAGGAGGGCGCCGTGCTGTTCGATCTGATGGGAGCGGCCGACCTCTTCACGCCCGAGCGCATGAGCACGATCGCGCGGGATTTCGAGGCCCTGCTCGCTCGCATCGCCGCCGATCCGGACGTCCGGCTCTCCCGGCTGCGCGAGATGGTGCAGGAGAACGCCTGAAAGTCCCCTCTGCGGAGTGCGGGTGGGAAGAGGGGCTGCAAAATGTGCGACCTCGTGGAGGAGATCGGCGAGCCACTGGCACGGCGAGCTGCGCTGTTGCGGAGGCTGGCCACGGCGCGGCTCGGTTGGGCGATCGACCCAGCGCACCCGTCGGCCGCGAGAGGGGGGGACCTGCCTCCCAAGAGAGATTCTTCGAGGAATTTCGTCCCCGAGTGCAAGAATCGGGACCCGTTTTCCGACTGATATAGGGCAAGCCACCCTCAGGTGGCCCGCGCGGCTCCTCCGCGCCCACCATCGGAGAACGGACTTGACCAGCCACGACCAGCTCTCGAAAAGTCTGATTAAAATCTTCTTCACCGACTTCCTCCGCCTCGTCGATCCCGAATCCGCTCCTCGCTTTCGGGGCTGGGAGGCCACCTTCCTGGACAAGGAGGACTTCACCGACTGGCCTGCCGGCGACCGGCGAGAGATGGATCTCGTCGCCAAGGTGCCGGTGGAGGGGGAAGCCCCGCCGCTGCTAGTGCATGTGGAGATCGAGACCGACTTCCGTTCCGGCATGGACCGCCGGCTCTGGCAGTACTACATGCAGCTCCGCCTGCGGCACGCGCTGCCGGTCCTGCCGATCCTCGTGAACCTGCGGGGAGGCCGGCCGGGGGTCTATCGTGGGACTCTGCGGGAAGGCTTCGACGGGAAGGCCATCGCGGTGTTCCACTATCGGGTGCTCGGGCTCTCCGGCTGCCGGGCGGAAGAATGGCTGGCCCGACCCGAGCCGATCGCCTGGGCGTTCGCCGCGCTCATGCGTCCCGGAAGCTGGAGCCGGGCCGAGCTCAAGCTGGAATGCCTGCGGCGCATCGCTGCTTCGGATGTCGTGGGATTGCGCAAGCAGGTCCTGGTCGACTGGGTCGAAACCTATGTACAATTAACGGGACAGGATGCCCGCGAGCTCCAGCAGTTGCTGGATCTGGAAGGCAATGAGGAGATCAAGACGATGGAGCTGACCTGGTTGGGACAGGCCGAGGCGCGGGGGATTGAGAAGGGAATCGAGAGAGGGAAAAGGGAAGGGATTGCCCAAGGAGCGGAGACCGCAACGCAGCAGGCGGTGGGGCGGATGCGGCGGGTGGTCCTTCGACAGATCGAGCAGCGGTTCGGCGCGGTTCCGACGAAGATGCGGCAGAAGATCGAGGCGATCGAATCCCTGGAACCTCTGGCCGATCTCGCTGAAAGGGTCTTTGTCGTCGAGTCCGTCGGCGAGTTGGGCCTGGGCTGACGGACTTTGACTCCGACGCCAGACGCGCCGGCCCGGTACGATCCCGGGCCGGCGCGCGTTCGGCGCTGTTACTTCTTGCTGGTGACGACCACGTTGGCCGTTCCCGTGGCCGACATGCACCCCTGGCTGGTGATCTCCCGGACCGAGAGGATCAGTTGCCCCTTCGAACCGGTGCTGAAGGTGATCTGGTTGGTGCCGTGGTCTTCGGTGATCGTCCCGTTCTGGATGCTCCACACGTACTGGCTTCCCTCATGGTTCGGGACGGAGGCGATGAAGCCTTGCTGGTGTGGCTTCGCCGTGCTGGGGGCGGTGATCGCCGGCGCGGCCGGGGCCGCGGAGACGGTGACCTGGGCGTGCGCGCCGTTGCTGCTGGTGCCGCCGCGCGCGTCGGTCACTTGGAGTGAGCCGACGTAGGTCCCGGCGGTGGGGTAGCTGTGCGTGGCCGCCGGGGAGGCCTGGGTGAGCCCCGCGGAGCCGTCGCCGAAGCCGAACTTGTAGGAGGTGAGGGCGTCGCCGTCGGCGTCGAAGGACTGCGAGCCGTCGAACGTCACCATCAGCGGCGCGCACCCGACGTTCGGCGTCGCGTGCAGCACGGCGACCGGCAGGCTCTGCGGCGCGCACAGCCGGTTTTCCCGCACCGTGTAGCTGCCGCTGAAGGTGAGGCTGTCGGGCATCTGGTCATAGAGGGAGGTGACCGCGCCGGCGGCCGTCTGCGAGACGCCGGAGACGAAGCCGACGATGGTGTCGCCGGGCTTCAACCCGAGGTCGCTCGCCTTGACCACGATGACCACCTTGTCGAACGGCGCGACGTACTTGCTGCCGGGATCGGCCGGCTTGTTCGAGCCGGCGGTGACGAAGCGCCCGTCGACCCCGCCGCTGTTGTTGGCCGACGGCGTGTAGGACTCGAAGACCGGCGCCGTGCCGTTCCAGGCCATGCGCACGGCGCGGTACCGGAAGGTGGTGGCCGGGGCCGGGTCGGCGATCTTGAACGCCACGTACCAGGCGCTGCCCGGCGGCTGCGGCGACTGGCCGGCGTTCGTGTGAATGGTGAAGGCGAGCTTGACGACGCCGTCCGTGGCGTAAGGCTGCGCGAGCCGGAACGCGCGCAGGTCCGCTCCAGGAGGGGCAGGGGTCGTCACGATGCCCAGCACCGCACTGGTGTCGCCGGCGGCGTCGCTGAGCTTGGTGAGGCCCGGCTGCTCGCAGACGTTCTCGGGCGGCGGCGGCGGAACCACGGTCAGGGCGACCGCGTTGCTCGCCGCGCCGGTGCCGGCGGCATTGACCGCCCGCACCGTATAGGTATAGCTCGCGACCGCGGGATTTGCGGTCGTGTCGTCATACGCGGTCTCGCCGTCGGTCTGGCCGATCAGCGTCTGGTTGCCGGCCGTGGTGCCGCGGAAGACCTGGTAGCCGGAGATGTCGGCGCCGCCGTTGTCGGGAGCGCTCCAGGTCAGGTGCGAGCCCTCGGGGCCGCGCGTCCCGGCGAGGCAGGCGCGTTTGGGGGCCGCCGGCTCCGCCGTGTCCTTGCTCGCGAAGAGCGTCTTGCCGCCGATCTGCCGCGCCACGCGCTCGTGGGCGACGAAGTCGTTGGCGGCGGTGCCCGCGATGCAGCCCGCGCTCACGCAGCCGTCGCTGTAGCCGTAGAGCACGCGGCCGTTGTCGTCCACCGTGATCTCGTTGAAGTCGAGCAGGTTGCGGTGCAGTTGGCTGCCGCCCCCCTGCCAGATGCCGGAGGCGCGCTGGACCGGGTCGTTGGGCGTGGCGTTGACGGTCGTCCAGCTCTCGCCGCCGTCGTAGGTGGTGGCGATGAAGGCGTACCAGACGCCGGGGAAGCCGAGGGCCTGGTAGTCGCCGGCCACGTTGGTGCCGATGAAGCCGCAAGCGGCGCGGCCGGAGCTGCCGGCGATGGCCTCCGGGTGCGCCGCGTTCTTGATGCCGTGCGCGGCGCCGAGGTCGAAGTCGTTGATCCAGGTGGCGCCTCCGTCGCGGCTGACCATGACGTGGACGTGGCCCTCCGGCGGATTGCCCGCCGCGACCGGCTCGTCGTTGACATAGCAGAAGTAGGCGTTGTTGTCGCTGTCGATGGCGATCGAGGGATCGGCGCCGACGCTCTGTGCGCGGCTGCCGGGGACGGCGAACTCGCTCCAGGTGGTGCCGGCGTCGGTGCTCACCGCGCCGCCCTGCTCGCCGCCGCAGTTCCGCACCGGCAGCCAGACGGTCCCGTTCGGGGCGACCCGCACGTGGCCGTGGATGCCCGCGCACTGGGTGACGCCGTTGCCTTCGTAGGCGAAGACCCCGGGCCCATAGGTGGAGCCGAGCGTGTCGCTGCGCTGGCAGGCGCCCGGGCCGAGGGGCCAGGTCTGAGCGCAGTAGTAGACGGCCTGGCCTTGGTTCACCGGGTTGGCGAGAGCGCTCATGGACGGCGGGTAGGGCCCGCTGCCGATCGTCTCGTGATCGGTCGTCCCGCTGGGCGGAGCGGCCGCGGCGTCGACCCACAGGCCGCCGTCGTCGTCCGTAAAGGCGTAGATCGCGTTCGCGCCGACCGTCGAGTTGGAGGCGAACGTGCGCCCCGTCTTCTGGTCCGTGAACAGGATCGGGTCGACGCCGACGTTGGTCGACACGGCGGAGACGTCCTCCCACAGTGCCGGGCAGCTCTCCGGCGCCGCCGGGTTCGCGACCTCGGCCGGCGTCACCCGCCAGACGGGCCCGGTGTTCATGGTCATGATCCGCCGCGTGTGCGGGTTGAAGCCGATGTTGAACTCGCCGCTGCCGGCTTCGGCCGACGAGCCGGCCGGCGGGTAGAAGGTCTGGTAGCGGGGCGCGCCCGGGACCGTCGGGTCGGCGCCGCCGAAGTCGTCGTTGCTCCCACCGGAGCCGGGGAGCAGCTCGATCTTCACCTGGACGGTCTCCGCGGACGGCGTGTAGGGGATGGTCTTGATGGTGTAGGTGGCCGCCCCGTCGGCCAGGGGGCTGATCGTCCCCACCTCGGGGTTGCCGCCGCCGGCCGATTGGTAATCGGCCCCTTGGGTGCCGTCGGTGTTGAGGACGGTGCCCCTGTACATGTAGAGGTCGTAGTCCGACACGTCGGCGCCGCTGTCCGTCCAGCTCAGGGTCACCTTGACCGCGGCGTTGGGGTGAGCGGCGTGGTAACCGACCGGCAGCACCACCGTCAGCGCGAAGTCATCGCAGGGTTGGAGAGGGTTGAAGCACTCCGGCCCCTGATCGACGAACGGCACCGGGGTCGGGTTCGCGACCGCGAACGGTCCGGCGCTGTAGGTCACGGGAGCGGACGTGTCGGTGAGCGTCCCCGAGGCCGGCACGGCGGCCCAGGCCGTCAAGGGAAGCGCGAGAGACAGCACTATCGCAATGGGAACCAGCTTCGATCTCATGGTCAGGCTCCTCCGTGTGCAACGCGCCACCGCCGCCGATCGGGTATGAAGAGGAGGGACTCGGCGTCGTGTCCGTGGCGGGTAAGACCCCCCACCACGACTATGGAACGGCGGCGCCGCCACGGGAATGAGGGGTTCCCCTCAGCTCGCGGTACGAAAAAACCTCATCCTGAGATCCCTGGACGCTCTTGGCGGGCGCGAAAGCGGTGTCTTCGATCGTCACCCCGAACCGGGCCTGTTCCACCTCAACCGTCGTTTCGCCGAGCGCATCCGAGATCGTGCTCCGGAAGGGGATGCGCTCGCCGTCGACCAGCCGGTAGTCGGAAAACACGACGCTCTCGCCCTCCGTTTCCCGCTTGAGGATGAGACCCGTGGACGTCGAAACGGAGAGCAGCACCTTGGGTCCTGCCTTCGGCACGAGGGTCAGGAGGAAGGCGCTTTCCGCTCCGACCATGCCTTTCGACTCGACGCGCACCTCCTGATAGAGGTCGGTGAGGTGCAGGAGGGGATGCAGGTCGGCGTCACGCCGGGCCCGATCGTTGGCCGCGTCGTCATTGACGGCGTCCTGCCCGAACGTGGTCTCCTGGCCGCCGTGCCGGCCATCGAAATAGATTCGCAATCGACCGATCTCCCGACCGGCCGCTGTCCACACCTCTTCCTCCACCCGGCTCGCAGGCGCTTTGGCTCGCACCGTGAGGGCCGCACGGACCCCATGGTTCTCGTACGTCTTGTGCGCGTGGATCTCGAGGGTTTTGTGCCGGCGCAGAACGTCCTCTCCTCCCACGGCCTCGATCATTCGCGAGAGAAGGGATTGCACGCTCGGCAGACGCTCGTCAGCCGGAGCAGCGGCAGGCGCCTCCCTGCCGAGGATCAGGGGCCACAGCAGGGAGCCGGCGTTGCCGATCGTGGTGAGGAAGTTGGGGGAGGTGTTGGCCAGGAAGACGAAGCCGACCCGTTCCGACGGGATGAAGCTGACGAGAGCGCTGATTCCCTCGGAGCCGCCGTTGTGCTCGACGACTTGCTCTCCGCCCCAGGTGTACGTCGCCCAGCCGAGGGCGTACGACATTTTGGCGTCAATGGCGATCTGAGGCGCGAAGAGCTCCTGGAGAGTCGCCGCGGACACGATCTGGCGATCCCCGATCCGGCCGCCGGCGGTGAGGAGCCGCAGCCATTGCGCCATGTCGCGGGCCGTGGACGCGATGCTGCCGGCAGGAGCGAGCGCCTGAAGACTGGCCGGCGGCGGCACGGCCCGCCAGCCGCCCGTCTGGGGGACGTAGACGTAGCCGGTGGCATGGTCGGCGACGGTCGCAGCATCGCGCACGGAGGGCAGGCTCGCGGTCATCCCGAGCGGCGCAAAGATCTGTTGTTGGATCACGTTCTCCCAGCTCGAGCGATACGCGCTCCCGAGCACTTCCCCGGCGGCGCTGTACATCGCGTTCGAGTATTGGAAGGCGGTGCGAAATGGAGCCGCCGGCTTGGCAGCCGTCGCGGCGCGAACATACTCCTCCCGGTTCAGGACGCCCGGCGTGGCGGCGAGGTCCGCCTTCGCTTTGAGGCCGGTCCGGTGGCTGAGCATGTCGCGCAGAGTCACCTCGGCATCCGCCTGAGGATCCGCCATGTGGAACCACGGCAGGAAGCGGCGCGGATGGTCGTCCAGCGAGAGCAGATGCTGGTCCTGAGCGATGCCGATGGCCATGGACGTGAAAGCCTTGGTGCAGGAGCCGATCGGGAAGACGGTGTCCGGGGTCACCGGAAGCGCGTGCTCGACATCCCGGACGCCGCGCACGATGACGAGCTCGAGCCGGTCCTTCCGCACCAGGGCGAAGGCGAAGCCGGGGATGTGCTGCTCGCCGCGTTGAGCTTCGAGGATCTCCGCGATCCGCTCCGCGGCATCGCGTTGGGCCGCAGGCGCCGCGGCCGCCCAGGGCGCCGGTATGAGGATGATGACGGTGGTCAATAACGAGAGCAGAAGTCTCATCCGCTTGTTACCCATCGGGTGATCATCGGCCCGTTGGGCCGGAGCTCGTCGACCTGCTGGCCGGCGCCCGAGAGCTCGCTCGCTTCGGTCAGGCGCCTTTGGCGACTCGCTGGCTTGCTACCTCGCTCGGGAGTCGATGGACCTCTCTCTCCAATCTGTCACCAAGCCGGTCCTTCTCGACCTCGAGGTCATATCGAATCTGAAGATTCAGCCAGAAGCGCTCACTCATGCCAAAGAAACGTGACAAGCGAAGAGCGGTGTCGGCACTGATCGCTCGTTGTCCATGAACAATCTCGTTGATCCGACGCGCCGGCACTCCGATATCCTTGGCGAGCCGATATTGGCTCAGGCCCATCGGCTTCAGAAACTCCTCGAGGAGGATCTCTCCTGGATGTACAGGTGAAAGCTTCTTGCCCATGTCGCCGTTTCCTAGTGGTAGTCCGTAATCTCGACATCGTATGCATCGCCTTCGGACCATCGAAAGCAGATACGCCACTGCTCGTTGACTCTGATGCTGAACTGACCTTGGCGGTCTCCATGCAAGCTCTCGAGTCGATTCCCTGGCGGCACACGTAAGTCCTGCAACGAATCGGCGCCATCAAGGATCAGCAGCTTTCGGAGAGCCGACGCAACCACCGCTGCCGGGAGCCGACGGGAGCCCAGCCGCTGAAAAACCCTCTCTGTCTCCCGGTCGCGGAAGCTCCGTATCATCAGCAGCCATAGTAACGTACCGCGCTATTAACGTCAAGCGTCAACAGACGGAGTCCGGCAGACGCCGACCAAGGAGGCGAGCGCGATGCTGTGCCAGAAGGCGTAGCGCAGGATCTCGCCCTCGTTGCCCTGCTGGCCGGTGGCGACACCGGTCACGACGATGCTCTGGGCGTCGATCATCTTTCCTATGGCGCCGCCGTTGCTGTTGGCGGCACAGGCCAGAATGGGACTCAAACCCAGCCGCTCGGCGCTGACCGGTCGACGCAAAGGCGAGCCCCATCGTCGCGTCCAGGCCGGCATAGCGGGTCGAGAATCCCAGGGCCAGCATGGCGACGATCGTCAAGAGCGACCACTTCACCCGCCAGAGCGTCCTGCCGAGGACCTTCCTCAATTCGACGAGCGAAGAACGAGCTCACGGTCAGTCAAACCGACCCCAGGGCTATCATGCGGCATGGAACCCAATCGGAGACCAGAGGCCGCCGTGCTCTTCCCCCCGAACACAAGCAGGAATGGGTGCCCCTGAGCGGTTCCGGCGCCCGCGTAGCGCGGGATGGCGAGCCAGCCGGCCGAGGAATCTCTAGCACCTCATCCAGCGGGGTCAGAAGATGCGCCGTCGGCCAGCCTTTCCGGCGCTGCGAAATCTTTCGGTTGCGTCCGTCTAGCAAGAAAGGCGCTCGCTTGAGGCGCTCACCGTCTAACAGGGATCCCTGTCCCATGGAGGAGGTCTGGTATGCGATCGGCGACTCTCTTTGTCACAGCGCTTCTCGTAGCGCTCCCTCTGCTCGCGGCCGAGCCGAGTAGTGACGAGGTTCAACCCGTGTACGACGAGTACCGGCAGGCGGTCTGCCGCACCACCGGCTGCCCACCAAGGCCGGACCTTCAAACTCAAATCCGCGTGTTGAAGGAGTACTGCGATCACTCCGGCACCGGCATCACCAACTGCTCCAAAGTAAAAGATTGGTCCACTCCGCCGACGCTGAGTTTCGATCACCTGCGGCAGGACTGGACCGCCGACGACACCATCGATGAACGCACCGTGGAGGACGTCAACGGGATCCCGACCGTCGACCTCGCCCACGGCCAAACGGTCATCGTCGTGGTGACCAACACCAACCCTCTGCTGTACACGGCGACTCCGGGCAAGATCACACTGCAGCCGATCGAGCAGTTCTCCGACCTGCAGAAACTGGCTGGGCTGGTCGGCGGAAACCTCGCGGCGATCGAGGCGGCACGCGCGAGCCGTGGCACGATCGAGGCCCAGGGCAGTAGTTCTTTTAAAGACGCGGCCAAGGCTCTGCTGGACGCCGCAGACGACTACATCACCGGCCAGCGGCTCGCCGATTGTGCGATCGGCAAGGTCCAACTCGCCACGAACTTCGTGCAGGCCGTCGAGCTGGGCCGCCAGGACTCCTACCCGCGCGACCCGCCGCAGTGCGCCGGCGGCCAGACACTGACCGGCGAGGCCGTGCGCGAGCTCACCGCCAAGCTACTGCGCGCCCGGGAGATCCTGGCGCTCCGTTGCCCGGATCTTCCGGAGGCGGCCAGGTTGCTTCTCACGGCAGATCCCAACAAGGAGGCCGAGGTCAGGGAGAGGCTGGCGGCGTACGAGGCGACCACTTTGTTGTCAACCTGTGCGAATTGGAAGACCGATCCGGATGTCATGGGGGAGATCGACCAGCGGATCATCGCTCGCATAAAGAAAGCTCTGGCCTCCAGAGGCTCGTTGCCAGTCCTTTATGAGGATTTCAAGCGGAGCAACCTACCCGAAGCGATGCAAAATCTTGCCTCGGCGGCTAAAGGAGTCAAGCCGGCGGAGGAACCCCTTGCCAAGCTGGTCAACCAGTGGCCCGCGATCGGCAAGGCGGCCGAGAACCTCGACGCCTTCCGCGGACGGCTGCTCCAGAACGTGACTCGCAACCTCGTGACATGCCCCGCGCCGCTGCAGCAGGATCTGTGCGTGCCCCACACGGCCGTGGCGACCTTCATCGTCGTACCAGGGGGACCATCGCAGGTGACGCGATGGGAATTCGTCCATTCCCGGCCGATCAAGATCGCCGCCGAATCCCCCTATGCGGCCGACGTGGTTGCGCGCCGCAGCACCGTGGACACTTCGTACAACCTGCGCTCCAACCTGGCGTCGATCTTCGACCTCGGGGTGAGCGTCACCCGGACTGATCTGCAGGCGCCCACGTTCGGAGTGGTCAAACGGAGAACCGCCACCGACCCCACGGAGACGAAGCGAGTGACCGTCGTCGACCAAGAGAGTCAGTCCGGAAAGCTCGCATTGATGCTGAACGTCATGCCGCTGCGGCTGTGGGACGTCCCCAAGGGGCTCCAAGGCCTGGGAATTCAGATCGGTGCGGCCACCGACTCCACGAAGCCGGCCCTCTTCTGGGGGCTGTCCTACAGTTTCGGCAAGTATGTACGCGTCGGATGGGGAGGGACTTCGCAACGTATCACCAAGCTACGCGACGAGACTCCGCTCGATCTCCCCCTCGAGAGCAAGGACGACATCCGGACGCGCAAGTCCTACAAGGACGACCACTACTGGTCTCTGACGGTGTCGATCCGCGCCCTGCGGCTCTTCACCTCACCCTGAGGACGCCATGGAATACTCTTCGGCACTTGAGCTTCGCAACCGCTGGCTGGAGCGCCTGCGGGCGGAACGAGCCGGCCCGTTCGGCACCGAGACAACGCAAGAGGCTTTTGGGCCCCAAGTGGCCGTCGGCGTGACCGGGGACGAGGGCGACTATCGCATCGCCATCCGCGTCGGACGCCTCGACGCGGTCACCGCACCGCTCGTCGACGCGATGCGAGAGGAGTCGAGAGGTGAGGTTGACATCCGCGAGATCGGCGATATCGAAGGCATTGCGAAACCGCCCAGGGTCCGACCATTGGTGGCAGGCATCTCGGTGGGCAACGAGTTCGGTGAGGTGGGGACTCTGGGCTGTCTCGTGCGCAAGCGGGGGACCACCGCTCCGTTCTTTATCCTGTCGAACAACCACGTGCTGGCGCGGCTCGACTCTGCCAGCCCCGGAGAAGCCATCCTTCAGCCGGCGTTCCTCGACCAATCGGGGAGCGGGCCATTCGGGGTCGCGGAGTTCGGTGAGGCGGTGGCGCTCAAGCCGACGGCCAACGTCGTCGACGCCGCGATCGTACCGCTGCTCGCCGGCGTCACCTTTGACACGCGCGCGTTGTTCGGAGTGACCGAACGCCTTGCCGGTCAGAGGGCGGCGGACCTGCGCGAGGACGAGCCCGTGTCTAAAGTGGGGAGGTCCACGCAAAAGACCACCGGAACGATCAAGGCCTGGGGGCTGAGCGGTCTTTTGGTCAAGCTCGGGAGCCTTCAGTTCGAGTTCGACGAGCAGATCGAGATCGTGCCGGACCTCACGCAGTTCTGCGACGACGGCGACAGTGGCTCCATCGTCGTCGATGCGGCGAACCTGGCGGTGGGTTTACTCTTCAGCAAAAGCCGGGCGACCGAGCACGCCTATGCCAACCCGATCGACCGGGTGTTCAGCAAGCTGGGTATCGAGTTGGCCTGACAGGAGAGATGCCGCCCTTGCCCACCGCCCCTACTTAGGCCGCAGGCCCCCAAAAAGTGAGGAGGGAGCGGCACGACTTACCCCATGTTCCCGGGAGAAAAGCTGGCATCGCCGTGATGTGGGCTTATCTCCCGCGACATAAGCTTATCTAGGAGAAGCTCCCGCTATCTGGGCAGCGCCGGGATTATCCACGGGAAGACATAGGCCTGCAGGAAGACGAGGCCGCCGACCAGGGAAGCGAGCGTGATGCTGTGCCAGAAGACGTAGCGCAGGATCTCGCCCTCGTTGCCCTGCTGGCCGGTGGCGACACCTGCCACGACGATGCTCTGGCGTCGATCATCTTCCCCATGACGCCGCCGCTGCTGTTGGCGGCACAGAGCTGGCCCCTATTCCGCCTGGTGATCAAAAGCGGACTTAAAGCTCCCCCGCGATCGGATCGTGGGGGAGCTCCCTCCTGTTCAGTCCGCCGCTTGCCGTTTTCCCGATCTGACTGCCAATGCCGCCCGCCCGGCCAACCCCAGAGCCAGCAATCCGATCGCCTTCACCGCGCTCGCCGTGTCGTTGACCAGCACGCCGGCAAGAAATACGACCGCGCCCGCGACGACGACGGCGGCCGACCAGGGATAACCCCACGCGCGGAACGGCCGGGCGAGGCCGGGCTCCCGCCGTCGCAACACCACCAGCGCGAGGCAGCAGACGCAGTAGTTCGCGGCCAGGAAGACCGACGCCAGCGCGATGAGGTTCTGGAACGTGCCGGACGCGATCAGGAGGACTGCCACGCCGGTGGTGACGACGGTCGCGACGACGGGTGTGCCGCCCGGATTGACCGACGCCGTGCGCGGCGAGACGAGCCCGTCGCGCCCCATCGCGTACAGGATCCGCGTGCCGATCATCAGAATCGCGTTGAGCAGCGGCAGGAGCGAGATCACCGAGAGCACCGTGATGATCTGCTTCCCTCGATCGCCGGCGACGATCGCCGCCGCATCCGCGCCAGGCAGCGTCGACTTCGCGAGCTCCGGAATGGGCAGTACGTTCAGGAGCGCGAGGTTGACGAGCAGGTACACGACGATGACCGAGACGACGCCGCCGACCATCGCGCGCGGCAGGTGGCGAGCGGGATCACGATCCTCTTCGGTGAAGTAGAGCGCGCTCTGCCAGCCGCCATAAGCGATCACGATGGCTTGCAGCGCGAAGATGACGCCGGTCAACGTGAGGCCGCGCGCGTCCGCCGCAGCCGGCAGCCCCCGGGTGGGCGCGGGTCCGTGCATGAACGCCGCGACGACGAGCGCGAGAAACGCGAGGAACTTCACTGCCGTCGTCCCTTCCTGGAACCGCGCGCTCACCTTGAGGCCCGCCCACTGGAGCGCCACCATGGCAAGGAGAGTGACCGCCGCCATCGGCCGCACCCAGCCCGCGAGCGCCGGCAGGAGCACGCCGCTGAATTCGGCGAGGCCGATCGAGACGTAAGCGAGCACCGTGCAGTAGGTGAGCCAATCCGTCCAGCCGACGCCGAAGCCGACCCAGTTGCCGAATCCGCGCCGCGCGTAGACATAGTACCCGCCCGCCTGCGGCAGCATCGTGCCCAGCTCGGCCAGGCACACCGACCCGAGCAAGGTGTAGAGACCGCCGACCAGCCAGAGAACCAGGATGGCGGACGAGCTGTGCAGGTGGCCTGCGACGAGCCCGGGCGTGCGCAGGATGCCCACGCCAATCGTGCTGCCGATGATGACCGCGAGCCCGAAGCCGAGACCGAGCAGGCGGCGGAGATGGCCGGTGGGAGAGCGAGCGGCCTCGATCACCCCTGGATCTTGACTCCTTAGTCCTTGCATTCCTCCGTAGCGTAGCACGGCGGCTCTCCGCTACACGATCAGGTCTGAGCGGCGTGGCTTCACTGCCCTTTGCTCTCGCCGGTGGATGGGCCGAAGCTCCAACGTGCGCGTATGCGTTGACGGAATCGTTCCCGCTCCTCAGGGGTCATGTGCTCGCAGCGCTCTTCCATGCGACGGCGGTAATTGGAGCGACCGGAACCGCGGAGCCCAAATCCGCCGAAGAGGATCCGGCACAGCGCCAGAAGTCCAATCGCTTGCCAGAAGGTAATCTGGGGCCAGCCGAAGAGCGGCGGCAGCAGCCAATTCCACAGTTGCAGCACGACTGCGCCGCCGAGGGCGATAAAGAGCAGCATCCCTAGAATCGCCAGCGGCGCAATCAAAAGCAGTCTCCTTCTCATGGTCAGCTCCTCAGGGTTTCGTGAATTCATCGTAAATTCCTTGCAATCGCTCGCGCAGATGCCGCACCGCATAACGCTTGCGCGAGAGCAGCGTGTTCACGCTCACGCCGGTCTCGGCGGCCATCGCCTTGAAGCTGCGCCCTTCCAACTCGTGCGCAACGAACACCTCGCGTTGCTCCTTCGGCAGCTCGTCGACCGCCAACTCGAGCTCGGCGAGAAGCAGGTTGCGGGCATACAGCGCCTCCGGTCCGGCATCGGGCGAAGGCAGCAGGTCTTCCAGCTGCAGTAGCTCGTCGTCCTCGTCTACGACGGCGGTATCGCTGAAGCTCTCCGGCTTCTTCTTGCGGAAGAGGTCGGTGATGCGATTGCGCGCCACGCGCAACAGCCAGCCGGTGACGTGCTCGATCGGCATCAGCAGGCGGTTCGCTTCCACCAGCTCATAGAAGACGTCCTGCAGAATGTCCTCAACGTCGCGCGGGTCGGGCACGTGCCGGCGAATGAAGTTGCGCAGCCGGAGCTGCTCCCGCGTGACGACTTTGGAGATCCGCTGGTTCTCTTCGATGGGCATCCGCTTCAGGCTCGCCGCGTCCTTCATCTACGGTTGTAGACGAATGAGGGGGTGCGGATATTGTAGGATCGCCGGCCGGGATACGGGCCAGCCGAAGAGGAAGGACGAATTGGCTGCCGGGGGGCGCCTCAGTCGCCCGCGAGGGACAGCCGGAATGCGGCCATCTCCTGGTCGTTGCGAACCAGCAGGACATCGCCGGCCAGCACCGGGTGGTTCCAGGTCTTGCCCTCGATCGCCGGGAACCGCGCGAGCTCCGTGAACTGGTCGGGGGTCGCCCGGACCAGCGCCAGCTCGCCCTGCTCCGACAGCACCAACAGCAAGTCCTGGTCGGGCAACAGGACGAGCTGGCCGTTGCCGTAGCGCCCGCCCTTCCACTTGCGCTTGCCGTCCTCGAGGTCGATGCACGCGAGGATGCGGCCGTCGAAGCCGAAGGCGTGTCCATCGTGAACGACGAAGTCGTTGAAGTAGGGCTTCAGCCCGATCGAGGTCCAGCGCTCTTCGGCGCTCCATCCGCCGGGTCCGCGCGCGACCGCGATGCGGCGCGTGCCGTTTTGTCCGCTGGCGCTGATCAGGAGGTCGCCGTTCGCGATCACGGCCGGCTGCACGATGGGGAAGCCCGGCCACGCGTGCTCCCAGAGCCGCTGACCGTCGGCCGGCGCGACGCTGGTCGCGCCGGCTCCGCTCAGCAGCAGGACCTGCGCGACTCCGTCGATCGTCACCAGATGCGGCGAGCTGTAGCTCACGCCGCCGGCCGGGCCGAACCAGCGCGGCGTGCCGGTGGCGAGGTCGTAGGCGACGAGCTGGCCGGCGACGGCGACGATGACGACGTCGTCCACCACCAGGGGCGAGCTTGAGAAGCCCCAGTCCGGGACCATCGTCTTGGTGTCGGACGCTGCGTTGCGCGACCACACGACGGCGCCGTTCCCGGCGTCGAGCGCGTTCACGATTCCGGTCGCACCGAAGGTGTAGACGCGGCCGTGGCTGAGCGTCGGCGTCCCACGCGGACCGGCGCCCGCATTCGACTCGAAGAACCGGGCCGCGTCGCGGTGTGTCCACACCGGCTCGCCGGTAGTCGCGTTGTAGCAGGCGACGACCTCGTCCTCACCGCGCTGCTCCTGGGTATAGAGGAGGTTGCCACGGACCGCGAAGGACGACCATCCCGGTCCGATCGGCCGGCGCCACAGCTCGACCGGCGGCGCTGCTGCCCAGTCGGTCTCGATCCGCACGCCGGAAATGGCTCCGTCGCGATCGGGTCCCCGAAAGCCGGGCCAGTCGGCTCCCGTCGCCGCTCCTGCCGGAGCCGACGCGTTGCCAGGAGCCTCCGCTGACGGGTCGGAGGCTTGGGTTATGAGCGGTTCCTGGGGAGTCTCCGGCGATGGGGGAGCCGACGGGAGGGCCGCCAGCTCACCCCCGGCTTGGGCCATGGGCCGTTCCTTGGAAGTCTCCGCGGCCGGAGCCGGCGGGCGCGACGCCGGCTCGCGGCCAGCCTGGGCCAGGAGCCGTTCCTCGGGGCTCTTTGCCCAACGCCACCCGAAGTCCGCAACGTGGTCGCCGTTGATGCCATCGGTCCGGACGAGCGTCCAGACCCCGCAGGCGAGCAGGATGGCCGCGGCGATCGTCGCACGCCGAGGTCCGGCAGGGAGTCGGCGGCTGGCCGCCGCCCCGGCGACCAGGGCGAGGCACAGGCCAGGGATGGCATAACCGGCGAGCCACAGCGGCCCCATCGACTCGTGTTTGAGGGACCATGCCCCGGCCAGCCCGACGATCATCAGGACGATAGCACCCAAGCGCTCGAACCAAGGCGCCCGGCTGAAGAACGCCCACCACAGGACGACCGCCACTGCGGCGCCGAGCGCCCACATCATCCCGAGCGAAAAGCCCCTGAATCCTGGGATGACGGCTTTCAGCCCGAACCGGGCCAGCCACAGCAGCACCACGGCGGCCACGCCGGGCCACACCCGGAGCGGCTTCCGCGGAGTCGGTTCGCCGGTCTGCGAGTTGGTCATACAGGCATTACCCGCCAGTTGCATAAATTTCCCCCTCGATAACCTGCAAAGGCCCGTATAGTGGGGCTCCGGAGCGTATTCTCCATCCGCCGCTGGATCTCACCGGGAGTGACATCCAGGAAAGGGAGAAAA
>Ga0126309_10000103_pt1 | contig 27912 bp, 33 predicted proteins | sample Plot56_FD_92541 | JGI IMG/M metagenome (GOLD analysis project Ga0126309, IMG submission 92541) | Serpentine soil microbial communities from UC McLaughlin Reserve, CA, USA - Plot56 | ecosystem: Environmental > Terrestrial > Soil > Grasslands | place: USA: UC McLaughlin Reserve, Lake County...
CGCGAGCGGGCGGCCTCCACGCTGGAGGCGCAGGCGGAGGAGCTGGCGCGCGAGGGCAAGTACGAGGACGCGCTGGCCCGGCTCGACTCGGTGCAGCGCAACTGGCCGCAGCGCGAGGTGGCGCGCGAGAGGTCCAAGCTCTACCTGCAGGCGCGCCAGCGCACGGCCGAGCAGGAGGCGCTCCTGGAGGTGCTGCCCGCCGCGCTGCGCCGGAAGAAGCCGGACGAGGGGCTGCAGATGCTCGCAGGAATCGAGCCGGTCCCGCACCTGGCGGCGCAGATCGCCGGCCTCCGCAAGCAGCTGGAGGATCAGCTCGCCGTCCTCGATCAGCAGCCGCCCCAGATCGCCCTCCGGGACGGCTTCTTCCTCGACTACGACCGCGGGCAGGTCGTCGAGCTGAGCTTCCGGGTGACGGACGACTACGTGGTGCAGAGCGTCAAGCTGATGGCACGGCCGGAGGGGGGCCGGATGCGCGAGATGCGCCTGGAGAAGTCCACCTTGGGCTACACCGCGGAGTTTCCGCCCGACTTCCATCGCAACGGCACGGTGGAGATCTATCTGGTCGCCACGGACCCCTCGGGCCACGAAGGGTTCTTCGGCACGCCCAACCAGCCGAAGCTGATGCAGCGGCGGCGGGGGTTCGACCGGCTGGTGAACTAGCCCACGGGCAGCAGCGGCAACCTCCCGGCCCGCCCGCCGGCCACCTCCGCGTCCGCGGCGGCCTTCGGCTTCTCTTCCGGCTCCTCCTCGGGCTCGCTCTCGCCGGGGTTGCGGAAGAGGTTCGACTCCAGGTTGTACTGCCGGGTGTAGAGGGCGTGATAGCGGCCGCCGAGGGCGAGCAGCTCCTCGTGCCGCCCCCGCTCCACGACCTGCCCCTGCTCCAGGACCAGGATGGTGTCCGCCCTCCGGATGGTCGACAGGCGGTGGGCGATGACGAACGTGGTCCGCCCCTTCATCAGCTCGGTCAGTCCCTCCTGGATCAACGCCTCGCTTTCGCTGTCGAGCGACGAGGTCGCCTCGTCGAGGATCAGGATGCGCGGATCGGCCAGGATGGCGCGGGCGATGGCCACCCGCTGGCGCTCGCCGCCCGAGAGCTTGACCCCGCGCTCGCCGACGATCGTCTCGTAGCCGTCGGGCAGCCGCTGCACGAAGTCGTCGCAGCGGGCGATGCGGGCGGCCTCCAGCACTTCCTCGTCCGACGCGTAGGGGCGCGCGTAGGCGATGTTCTCGTAGACCGTGCCGTCGAACAGGAAGTTGTCCTGGAAGACCACCCCGAGGTGCGAGCGGTAGTCGTGGAGCTTGACGCCGGAGAGATCCTGCCCGTCCACCAGGACGCTACCCGCGGTCGGACGGTGGAAGGCGGCGATCAGGCCGATCAGCGTGCTCTTGCCCGAGCCCGAGGGGCCGACCAGCGCCGTCGACGTCCCCGGCTCGGCCACGAACGAGACGCCGCGCAGCACCGGCGCATCCTGCTGGTACTCGAACCAGACGTCGCGCAGCTCGACGCGCCCGTCGATCCGCTCCAGGCGGCGCCGGGAGACCTCGTCCGCGTCCTCCGCGATCTCGCTGCGGATCTCCCGGATGCGCTCCAGGCCGGCGAACGCCTCGGTGATCTGGCTGCCGATGTTGACCACCTGCACCACCGGGCCGACCAGGAGGCCGAGGAAGAGAGTGAAGGAGAAGAACGAGCCCACAGTCATCCGGCCCGACAGCACCTCGTTGGCGCCGACCGCCATCATGGCCACGCCGATCACGCCGAGCAGGAGGGTCGACGCGGAGCCGATCGCCGAGAAGCTGGTGATCGTCCTGGCGACATTGCGGAAGAGCCGGTGCGCCCCCTTGGCGAAGACCAGAGCCTCGCGCCGCTCCGCCCCGTAGGCCTTGACCACGCGGACCCCCGAGAACGATTCGGTCAGCCGGCCCGAGAGGTCGGCGTTGATCCGCGAACGTTCGCGGAAGAGCGGCCGCAGGGTCTTGAAGGCGCGCTGCATGATGAAGCCGAAAAGCAAGAGGACGCTCAAGGCGATCACTGTGAGCTTCACGTTCAGGTAGAAGAGGTAGCCCAAAGCGAAGACCGCCGTCACCATGCCACCGACCACCTCGACGAGTCCGTTGCCCACCAGGTTGCGCAGCCCCTCGGCGTCGTTCATGACGCGCGACAGGAGGGCGCCCGATTTGGTCTGCTCGAAGTAGCGGACCGGCAGGCGCCCGACGTGCCGCTGCACGGTGCGGCGCATTTCGGTGATGGAGCGCTGGGCGGCTTTGCCCAGGACCTGCGACAGGGCGAAGCCGGTGAGCGCCTGGAGGATGGTCGCGGCGCCGGCGGCGAAGATGAGCAGGGTCAACATCTCGCGGTTGCCCTTGCCGATGACGTCGTCGAGCAGGTATTTGGTGGTCCCGGGCAGGACGAGCCCGCTCAGCCGGTTGATCGTCATCAAACCGAGCCCCAGCAGGAGACGCAAGCGGTGGGCGCGCACCAAGTCGGCGGCGTCGCCCAGGACGATGCGCAGGGCGAGGGGCTTCTTCGGCGGCGCCCCCGGGGCTTCCCCGGGCTCGCGCGCCGGGGTGCGCTGCTTGGAAGAGACGAGACCCCCATAAAGGCCGGCGCGGGCCGGGCGGCGGGGGAGAGAGGAAACGGGCTCGCTCACGCTCATGAGCGTGGAAACAACGCGAGCGCGAAAAGAATTCGAGGGAGGTGCCTTCGCTGTGCCTTAGCGCCGCGGCCGGATCTCCACCGGATTATCGAGCTTCAGGTCGACCACCGCGCCCTCGTCGATGATGACCTCCTCGCCGGGGGTGCGCGAGGCGACCGCGGTGCCAACCACAGCGCCGAGGATCGCGCCGATCACGGCCCCCTTCGAGCGGTCCCCCTTGTTGAGGACGCGCCCGAGGATGGCGCCGCCGGCCGCCGCGCCGCCGATCGTGGCCGCGTCACGGCCGGTCTCGCTCTTCCCCTGCCCGACGAACGAGGCGTCGATCGGGACCGAGGAGCCCGTGGGGAGGATCAGGTCCGAGAAGCGCACGGCGAGCTTCGCCCGGCCGCCCACCTTGCGGAGCGGCACGGCCTCGGTCACCTCGCCCACCACCTCGGAGCCTGCCGGGATGACCACGCGGCCATCCTGCCGGACGTCGCCGGTGATCCGCGCCCGGAAGATCTCGCCCGGCCGGCTGGTCGCGCTGGACAGCCGCTCGAGCATCTCGACCGAGAAGACGGTGCCGCTCTCGACGGTGACCGGCTCCGGCCGGGACGCCTCGGCACGCACCTCCTCACGAGGCTCTTCGCGGGAATCTTCCTGAGGCTGGGGAGCCGGCGCCGTCTCGCGAGGCTCCGCCACCTCCTCCGCCGGCTCTTCGCGGGCGGGCGCCGGTGCGGGCGCGGGACGCTCCCGGGCGGTGGTCTCCCGCCGCTCGATCTCGCGCTCGGCGGTGCTCAGCTCGCGCTCGCGGCGCTGGAGGTCGCGCACGCGCCGGGCGCGCGCTTCGAGCTCGGCCTCGCGCCGGTCGAGCTCGCGCTCATGGGCATCCAGGTCGTCGCGCTCCGCCGCGGCCACCTGGTCGCGGGCCTCTACCGAGCGATCCTCCTGGACCTCGGCGTCGGCGGGCGGCAGGATCTCCTCCGGTGCGGGCTCCGGTGCGGGCGAGGCTTCCGGCTGGGCCGGGACGGTCTCCTGCACGGTGGCGGAGGGCTCGAGGTCCGCGGTCCGCGGCTCCTCAGTGTCGCGGTTGCAGGCAAAGGCGAACAGCGCGGAAGCGCAAAGCAGCGCTGTCAGGGCGCTGGGAAATTTCGCTGTGAACGTGCGCATGGTAAAGCTCCTTCCCCTTCTAGAAACAGCAAAGGTGATGCCATCCCCGGAACGAGGGCCGGACGTGGGAGAAGGACGCAAAAATTAGCTGCGCGAGGACGCGGGCGTCCCGCCGGCAGGACGCCCGGCGGCGGATTACTTGCGGCGGGAGGGATCGAAGCGGAGAACCTCCGCGGAATGCGCCAGGGCCCCCTCCCCCTCCTCGGAGAGCTGGGCCTCGACCTCGGGATCGGGGACGGGGACCGGGCGGGCGGGCGCCTGCCCGGGAGATTCGAAGCGGAGCATGAGCTCCACCGAAGGATCGACGAACGCGGTGACCGCGGAGAACGGGACGAACAGCGATTGGCGCGCCGCGTTGAAGCTCAGCGTCACCGAAAACGCCTCCTCGTCGACCACCAGGTCCCAGAACTGGTGCTGGAGCATGATCTTGATCTCGTCCGGATACAGGTCGCGGAGGAACTGCGGCACCCGAACCCCTGGGTCCTCGGTCCGGAACGCGATCAGGAAGTGGTGCTCGCCCGGCAGGCCGTGCTCTGCGACCTGCTCGAGCACCCGCCGCACCACGCCGCGCAACGCATCCTGGATGATTTTGGGATAGTTGATCCGCTCCGTGTCCACGCACTCCCTCCGTCTCCGAGCATGGGCAATCTCGCCCCGGTTTGTCAACCTGGGGTCAAATTAGGGAAGATCCACCGTCCCCGCCGGGGTCCAGGGGCCGCAGCGCGCGATCCGCCAAGCCGTCTTCAAGCTCCCCACGTACGTCCCGTACTTGCGGATCGCCATCTCGCCGTAGTGGCTGCAGGTCGGCTGGAACCGGCAGCGGACGCCGGCCTTGCCGAGGACGGGCGAGAGCGTCGCCTGATAGAGATCGATCGCGCCGAGGAGGAGCCGGGCGCTGAGTTGGCGCTCCGGGGGGAGGACGAAGTCCACGGCGAGGAGAGCGAGGACGATCCCCGCGGCGATCCAGCGCCGGTGCCGCCTCACCAGGGGAGCGTCCCCGTCGACACCCGGCCGAGCCAGAAGGCGACCAGCACGGCCAGATGCGCCACCACCAGCCGCTCGAATCCGGCCGGCATGCGGACCGGCCGGCGGCGGACCAGGGCCGCGCCCCAGAGCAGCCAGGCGCCCCCGAGCTCCGCCGCGATCCCGAACGCCAGGAGGTGGTCCGAGGCCGCGGCGGCCCATTCGCCTTTCGCCAGATGGGCGAACGCGCGGGTCATGCCGCACCCGGGGCAGGGAAGGCCGGAGAGCCGGCGCATCAGGCAGACGGTGTTCTGACTGCCCGGCGCCGGCACCCAGACGCGGAAGAGGAGGAAGCCCCCGGCGGCCAGGAGCCCGGCCAGGACCCAGAGGCCGAAGCTGGACCGCCTCCCCATGCGTCACCTAAAACCGCTTCACGTACTCGGAGATCCCCGGAATGATCAGGCGCTGGCCGTTGACGCCCTTCATGATGGCGGCGATCCGCAGGGCCAGGAACCCGAGCCAGACAAACGTGCCGAGGAGGCCCAGGCCGCAGCCGAAGCCGCCCCAGATGTTGTTGAGGACCATCGAGACCACCCAGAGGACCGCTTGCAGGATGATCTCGGCGAGGAAGATCACCAGGCCATGCTTCGCGTGCCACTGCACCTCGGGATCGTCCTTTTCGACGAGGAGGGGGACGAGGAAGAGGATCCAGAGATAGGAGAGAACGATCATCAGGGTCCGGTTCGGGCTGACCGTGGGGGCCGCGCCGGACGGAGGCGGTGGCGGCGGAGGATTGTAGGGCGGTGGAGGCGGAACGCCGGGTTCGCTCATCAGATATCTCCTTTGTCCTGTTGGGCAGTGTACACAACGGTCGCCTGCGTCTCAACGAAAAGGACGTGGCGGATCCCGAGATCCGCCAGTGATGCCCGCAACGCGGCCACCCGCTCCTTGTGCACGACGAGGACCAGGCGCGCCTCCTCGCCATACTCCTCGGTCTCCAGCTCGACCGCGGGCGGATGGACCAGGCGCTTCACCGCGCCGACCCTCTCATAAGGAAGGCGCAGCGCGAGCCGGGCCGTGGGCACGCGCAGCGCGACGGGCAGCCCGGGAGCGCCGCGCAGCACCTGGAGCATCGGCACGCCCGCCGTGCCCGCCGGCTCGCCGGCGTCCGAGCTGCGCTCGCGCGGCGGATCGCCGAGCCGCCAGGCCCAGCAATGATGGGTCGCGTCCGGAAGCTCGCGCTCCAGCGCGGCGAGCCACGCCTTGGCCGCCTCCTCGCCCGCGGCAGGACCGAGGATGGCGAGGAACCGCGACCCCTTCTCGCGGATCTCGGCGCGGGCCTCGCCGGCGGGGCTCGGGTACGACGGCATTCACGCGCGCCCGCTGACCCGCTCGTAGAGCCCGCGATACCGCGCCACGACGGCATCCTGGCTGAACACTTCCACGGCCCGGCGGCGTCCCGCCTCCCCGAAAGCGCGCCGCATCGGCTCGTCGCCGAGCAGGCGCAGCGCTCCCTCGGCCATGCCGTCGACGTCGCCCACCGGGCAGAGGAAGCCGCACCGGCCGTCCTCCACGACCTCGGGCACGCCGCCGGCGTTCGTGGCGATCACCGGCACCTCGCAGGACATCGCCTCCAGCGCGGCCAGACCGAACGACTCCGACTCCGACGGGAGCAGGAAGAGGTCCGCCCCCACCAGCACCTCCTCGATGAGCGGCAGGCTGCCGACGAAGGTGATGGCATGGCAGAGGCCGTTCTCCCGGCAGTGCTGCTCCACCCGGCCGCGCTCCGGGCCGTCGCCCACCATGAGGAGGCGGGTCGAGGGGATGCGGCGGTAGACCCGGCGGAAGGTCTCGACCACGTCGAGGACGCGCTTGACCGGCCGGAAGTTCGAGATGTGGACCAGCAGCCGCTCGCCGGGCTCGGCCCAGCGCCGCGCCCCCGGACCGTTCTTCGCCTGCTCGTAGCGCGCCGGATCGATGAAGTTGGGGATCACCTCGATGTCCCGCTCGATTCCGAGCTGCTCGACCGTCTGCCGGCGCAGCGACTCGGAGACCACGGAGACCGCGTCGCTCTGCGTGATCCCCCAGCGCGTCGTCTCCAGATAGTTCGGGTCGACCCCCACCAGGGTCACGTCCGTGCCATGGAGGGTGGTCACGATCTGGAGCGGCTGCGGCGCCACGATCTGCCGGGCGACCACCGCCGCCACCGCGTTCGGGATCGCATAGTGCACGTGCAGCACGTCCAGATGCTGGTGGCGGGCCACCTCGACCATTTTGGTCGTCAGGGCGAGCGAGTAGGGCGGGTACTGGTCGAACAGGGGATAGCTCGGCGTCACCACCTCGTGGAAGTAGATCCGCGGATTGAACAGCGTGAGGCGCGACGGCAGCGCGTAGCTGATGACGTGCACCTCGTCGCCGCCCTCGGCCAGCGCCATGGCCAGCTCGGTCGCCACGATCCCCGATCCGCCGTAGGTCGGATAGCAGCTGATCCCGATCCTCACCGCAGACCTCCCGGAAGAATTGAAAAGAGGTCTCCGACGGCCAGCGGGAGCCGGCTCCAGAAGACCTCGCCCATCTCGGCACCGATCATCAGGCCGAAGTGGCGGGCCCGCCCCTCAACCGCCAGGCGGAACTCCCGGCTCGCCACTTTGGTCATCGGCTGGTCGTCCTCCTGCTTGGCCTCCTCCTTGTCCGTCTCCCCGGGCTGAAAGAGCTGGGTGCGGTAGGCGGCGAGGGATTCCATCTTCCGCTCCCAGACGGAGGTCACGTCCACGATGAAGGTCGGCTCGAACGGGTCGTGCTGCATGTAGGAGAAGACCGCGGCCGGCCGGTGCGGCGGCCCGCCGGGCCCCCGGTTCGCCAGCCCCGCGTAGAAGCAGGAGGCGGCCACCAGCCGGTGGGCCCGCTCGTGGTCCGGATGGCGGTCGTGCGGCGTCGGTCCGAGGACGACCTCGGGGCGCCAGCGGCGGAGGACCTCGATGAGCGCGTCCTCCTCGGCCTCGCCGGCGCGCAGGGTGCCGTCGCCGCAGTCGAGGAAGGCGAGATCCGCCGCGCCGAGCGCCGCGGCCGCGCGCTCCGCCTCCTTCTCCCGCTGCTCGGGCGTGCCGCGCGTGCCGCGCTCGCCGCGGGTCAGGTGGAGGATGCCGACCTTCCGTCCCTGGCCGGCCAGGAGCGCCAGCGTGCCGCCGCACCCCAGCTCCACGTCGTCCGGATGCGAGCCGATCGCGAGGACGTCTAGCGTCATGACCACCCCTCCTTGCGCGCCGGAGAGACCACTTGAAGGACGGCGGGGTCCAGCCCCATCTGCTCCCAGAAGCTCTCGGCGAACCGCTCCCCGTACTTGCCCTGGAAGTGCGCCGCGGCGACAACCCGCTCCTGGAGCCGCCCCAGCGGGAGGCACGTTTCGCGGAGCTGGTCGGCCCGCCGGGCGCGCACCTCGTTGCGCCGCGCCGCCGCGGCGATCGCCTTCTCGCCGAATGTGTCCAGCGCCCGGAGAATCTGCTCGCACGTCTTCTCGTACGGCCGCTCCAGGTTCGGATCGGCGGCCAGCGCGGAGCCGCGGAGCTCGCCCAGGGCCGCTTCGACGCGGGCGCGGATCGGAGCCACGAAGTCGCCGTCGCCTCCCGCGGCCAGGGCGCGGTCGAGCCGCTGCCGGCTCCCCAGCAGATCGGCGAGCCCGATCCCCAGCTCTTCCAGCTTCTCGATCTGATGCCCTTCGAGGACGAGGCTCTGCGGGCGCAGCGCCACCCAGGGGGCCTCGACCTCCAGAACCGGATAGACCGCGGAGACCTGCGCCATGTAGGAGAGCTCGCCTGGGCCGAGGACCTGGAGGAAGGTGCCGAGCACGGCATCCTGGATGGCCCCGCGGGCAAGGACGCCGGGCGACACCACGCCGGGATTCTCGTCGACGATCCGCAACAGCTCATCGACGCTGCCGCCGCTGTCCTCGCGGCCGCGCAGGGTCCACTCGCCGGCGCCGCGCCACTCGATGCGCCGCCGCTCGCCGCGGGAAAGGAGGAAGAGGGGGCTGGCGCCGCGCTGCGGGCTCACCTGGAGGGAGTGGCCGCGGCGCTCGACTTCGGCGTCCTGCCGTTCGAGAGCCTCCTCGATCGCCATCCGCCGCTCGACGACGCGCCGCAGCCAGGGGCGCTGCGCCGCCTTGAGCGCCGGGTGCATGGCGTCGAGGAGGAGAGGACATCGGGGTCCCAGCAGGGCGGCCATCAGACGGGCGAAGGCTTCGCCGAAGCGCGCGTCGGGACGGTACCAGCGGCCCACCTGCTCGATCCATTCGCCGTAGCGCTCGCCGGGCATCGCCGCGGAGAGCTCGCGCAGCACCTCCGCGACCAGGGGACCCAGGGCGCGCATGCCGGCGGGCGCCAGGGGCTCCAGATCGGGACCGAGATCGAACGTGCGGGGGCCGTCCGGCGTGGGCACGACCGCTGCCGAGACCTCGGCCCAGTCGTGGTCCTCCGTGGCGATCCAGAACACAGAGACCGCCGGCTCGCCCGCGGTCTCCAGCTCCGCGGCCCAGCGCGCCGCGGCCACGGCCTTGGCCACTGAATACAGAGGTCCGCCGAGGAGGCCGGGCTGCTGCCCGGTCACCACCACCCGGGTCGCCGGATCCGCCAGCTTGCGGGCGAGCGCGTCGGCCTCCGGATGTCCGTAGCTGCGGTTGGCCACCGCCAGCTCCGCGGCGAGCTCGCGGCGGTCTCCGGCGCGGGCGGGGCCGGACGGCCGCGTATCGCGGGCGACGAACCGCAGCGGCGCGAGCAGATCTTGATCGCGACCGGCCAGGAAGGCGGCCGGCAGCGAGGGGAGCAGCCCGTTGGCCGCCAGATCGACCCGCAGCGTTTCAGGCCGGCTTGGAGCCGACGAGGATAAGGCGTTCGCTGTCACGCTCGTAAGAGTCTCCATGGAAGTTCCCGAAGAGGTGGTCGACCTCGAGGCCGGCCCAGCGCAGGCCGATGACCACCTCGTCAGGCTGATAAACACGCACGCTCTCGAGAAACATGCGCTGGGGGTGGCCGGGATCGGCGACGGCAATTCGCTTGTTGACCCGCTTCTTGTCGGCGTCGAACCAGCGGTCGATCTCGACGCGGCGCCCGTCCTCCAGATCCTGGACCTCGCGGGGCTTCAGCTCCGCAAGCATCGGCCCAGGGCTCATGATGTCGATGAGGAACCGACCGCCCGGGGCGAGGACGCGCACGATCTCTTCGAGAACGCGGAAGTTCTCCCGCTCGGTCGCGAAGTAGCCGAACGAGGTGAAGAAGTTGAGCACCCAGTCGAAGCTCTCGTCGGCGAACGGCAGGCGGCGCATGTCGCCGGCCACCTTCGGTCCGCACATATGGGCGAGGAGGGTCAGCGACAGGTCGACGCCGAGCGCCCGGTATCCGCGGCGGCGCAGAGCGAGGGTGTGGCGTCCCGCTCCGCAGGCGAGGTCGAGGACGGCGCGCGGCCGGGGGCCGCCGAGGCAGCGCTCGACGAAATCGACATGGGCCTCGGCCTCCGACGCGTCGCGGTGCGAGTACAGCTCCAGGTACACTTCGCCGAACCACTCCTTGAACCACGTCATGGGCGCGATCATATAGATATGCTTGCGGTCATGGAGTGGATCACGGTCCCAGGTGGAAGCTTCTGGATGGGCGGCGGTCCGCGGGAGAACGAGAACCCCCGCCACCGGGTGCGCGTGCGGCCGTTCCGGCTCGCCCGCACCCAGGTGACGCGCGAGGACTACCAGCGCTTCCTCGACGCCACGCACCATCCGGCGCCGCCGTTCTGGGACGAGCCGGCGTTCACCGACCCGCGCCTGCCGGCGGTGGGCCCCTCCTGGGACGACGTCCAGGCCTTCTGCGCCTGGCTGAGCGAACGGCTCAGATTCGCCGTCCGCCTCCCCACGGAGGCGGAATGGGAGCACGCCGCCAAGGCCGGCCGCGAGGTCGTCTGGCCCTGGGGGGACGAGCCGCCCGAATCGCTGCCCGACTATGCCCGGCGCTGGCGGACGGGTCCGGAGCCGGTCGATGCCTATCCGTCGCTTCATCCTTGGGGGTTCCTGGGTCTCGGCGAGAACGTCCACGAGTGGTGCCTGGACTGGTACGACGCGCACTACTACGAAGTTTCTCCGGAGGAGGACCCGCGCGGACCCGGCCAGGGCACCCGGCGCGCTTCGCGCGGCGGCTCGTGGCGGCACGACGTGAAGGCCAGCCGCTGCGCCGCCCGCTCGGCGATCGCCCCGGGGCTGCGCTACAGCGATTACGGTTTCCGGCTGGCCGCGGATTCCCCTGGAGACACCGAATGAGGTCCACCCGGCGCGCCGCCGCCGAAGCCGCGGTGATCGGCTTCCTCCTCCATACCGTGACCTCTCTCTGGATCTGGAAGACCTGGGGATTTTTCGGGCGCGGCAACGTCATCGCCTGGCTCGACTTCCCCGCCTCGCTCGGCTTCATGCAGCTCGACGGCGGCTGGCTGCTCTTCTGGAGCCTCCTCGCCGGCGGTCTCCAATGGGCCGCCATCGCGGCCGTCCTGGCGACCCTCATCGGCCGGGCGGCGCGGCGCCGAACGGGCTAGACGGGGCTCGGCGGGGAGGACCCGGGAAGGTCCCGCCAGCTCTCCGCGTTACAATGCGCCGTATGGTGCAGGTCGGGAACATCCGCGTCGATCCTCCTCTCTGGCTTGCCCCGATGGCCGGGGTGACCGATCGCGACTTCCGTCTGATCGTCCGGCGGATCGGCGGCGTCGGCGTCGTGTCCATGGAGTTCATCTCCTCCAAGGCCATCGTCAACGGGAACAAGAAGACCCGCGAGCTGATGTACTTCAGCCCCGAGGAGCGCCCGCTCGCCATCCAGATCTACGGCTCCGACCCGGTCGCCATGCGCGAGGCCGCCGTCCTCGTCCAGGAATTAGGCGCCGACATCTGCGACATCAACATGGGATGCCCGGCGAACAAAGTCCTCAAGGGGTGCGCCGGCGCCGCGCTGATGGGCGACCCGAAGCTCGCCGAGACGATCATCCGCACCGTGCGGGACGCCATCTCCATCCCGCTCACCGTGAAGTTCCGCCTCGGCCTCGACGACGGCCGGCGCAACTATCTGGAGCTGGGGAGGATCTGCGAGGCGAACGGCGTCCAGGCGGTCGCTATGCACGCGCGCACTGCCCGCGAAATGTTCTCCGGCCAGGCTGATAGCTCGTGGCACCACCTCGCGCGGCTCAAGGAGGCGCTGTCCATTCCGGTGATCGGCAACGGCGACGTGCGCGAGCCCGAGGATGCCCTGCGCCTCCTCGCCGAGACCGGCTGCGACGGCGTCATGGTCGGCCGCGGAGCGACCCGCAATCCGTGGATCTTCCGGCAGATCGCTGCGCGCATGGGAGGACCATTGGGCAGCGGCGTGACCGAGCCCACCTTGGAAGAGCGGCGTGAGCTGGTCCTCGGCCACTTCCGGATGGTCGCCGAGCGCGAGCCCTCCACCTACGCGCTCCACAAGCTCCGCAAGTTCACCGGCTGGTACACCCATGGGCTGCCCAACGGCCGCCGTCTGCGCCAGGACATCAACCAGATCCCCGACGTCGAAAGCTTCCTCACGACTGTGGAGGCATTCTTCGACGAGGTTCTGGTCGAGAAGGCCGCCTAGCGCATGGCGCAGGAGATCCGGGAGCACGATATCGAGCTCGGGGAGCCGCCGGACCTGGTGATGGCCGCGGTGGCGCGGGCGGCGGAGGCCTGGGGGGCGGATTTCGAGCGGGAGGGGGACGGCGGCGGGCGGCTGTACCTGCCGTTCGTTGCCGGACTGCGGCGGGGCCTTGTGTCAGGGCCGCTCTCCGTGGAGGCGATCCCCGAGGGCTCACGGGTGGTCTTCCGGGCCGAGGAGTCCGCCCACTACATCCAGACCTCCTCGGTGGCATTCCTGCTGATCGCCGCGGCCGGCGGCCTGCTCAGCATCGTCTGGCCGTTCTACCCGCAGATGCTGCCCGTCGCTCCGTTCGGCGCAATCCTCGCCATCGGCGGCTGGTTCCTGGTGGTCTCCCGCCTGCGCGCCAGCGGACCCGACGAGTTCCTCGCCGCCGTGGCCGCCGAGGCCGGCGGCGCTCCACCGGCGCGCTGAAACGGAATGCTCCGGAACCTAAAAGCGTTTATACTGGTGTCGGTCAGTGGTTCTTTGGCAACTCGGGGGTGTACCGGTTTCGACGGGGAACAAAGCGGAACGTGGGTCGCGTGTCGAGTTTCTGCTCGTTAAAACGGAAAAAACACAACTGCGAACGATAACTTCGCTCTCGCGGCCTAAAAAACGGCCGTGACGTCCCCCAGAGTGCCCTGATCTGCGGCGCTCTGATGGGATGCCACTTAAAGTAGATCAAAGGGTGCGGGACGCCCGGTACCGCACCTGGCTTGGACTGGGCTGGCTGCTCGCGTTGGTTGCCTTCTTCCAAAGCGCGGGCGGCGAGACAAAAATAGAGGGCTACGCACGTAGAAGCTCTCGGACGCGTTTCTCGGACGTGGGTTCGACTCCCACCACCTCCACCACCATCCATCCTTCGCCAAAGGACAATCCGAATCCCTCTTCAGCTCTGTCGTGCGAATGCCGCGGCAATGCTCTCCGCGTACGGCGGCTTCAGCACGCCCGCCTCGGTGATGATCGCGGTGATCAGGTCGTTCGGCGTGACGTCGAAGGCGTAGTTGAGCGCCTCCGTCCCCTCCGGCGCGATCCTCCGGCCGAAGACATCGGTCACCTCGCCGGCCTGCCGCTCCTCGATCGGGATCGCCGCGCCGTCCGGCGTGGCCCGGTCGATTGTCGACAGCGGGGCCGCCACGTAGAACGGGACGCCGTGCCGGTGCGCCAGCACCGCGACCGTGTAGGTGCCGATCTTGTTCGCCGTGTCGCCGTTCGCCGCGATGCGGTCCGCTCCCACCACGATTCGATCGACCATCCCTCGCGCCATGAGCGGCCCGGCGCTCGAATCGGTCACCAGCCGGAAGGGGATGCCGAGCTGCTTGAGCTCCCAGGCAGTGAGCCGCGCGCCTTGGAGCAGCGGCCGCGTCTCATCGACCCAGACCATCCCGACCTTGCCCCCCGCCCATGCGGACTGGATCACCCCGAGCGCCGTGCCATAGCCGGCGGTGGCGAGCGGTCCGGCGTTGCAGTGGGTCAGCACCCGCGACCCCGGCGCGAACAGGGCGGCTCCGTGCTCGCCCATCTTCCGGTTGACCCGGATGTCCTCGGCATGCAGGGCGTCGGCCCAGGCGAGGAGAGCCCGCGCCGCCTCCTCCCGGCCGCCAGCGGCGCTCCGCTCGAACACCTCGCGCCCGCGCTCCAGCGCCCATTGCAGGTTGACCGCCGTCGGCCGGGTCTTCCGGAGGAGCTCGGAGACCTCGGCGAAGCGGGCGGCGAGGTCCTGGCCCTCGCGGGCCGTCTGTACACCGAGGACCAGGCCATAGCCGGCGGCGACGCCGATCGCCGGCGCGCCCCGTACAGCCAGGCGCCGGATGGCATCGGCAACCTGCTCCGGCTCCTCGCAGTCGAGCCAGGCCTCGGTCTCGGGCAGGCGCGTCTGATCCAGAAGTCTCAGGTGGTCCTCCTCCCAGCGGATCGGGGAGAACGGGGCGGCGGTTTCGGGAGTGGCGCTCATGGGAGCCGTATCTTAGCGCGCCCCGCTGATACAATCCCGGCGGCAGTTGATCCCTGCCTCCACAGACAACTTTCGACCTGATGAGGATTTCCCAGTGAAAGGTGATCCCTCGAAGCTCGGTTTCGCGACCCGCGCCATCCACGCCGGCCAGCCCCCCGAATCCCGCACCGGCGCCGTGGCGGTTCCCATCTTCCAGACCTCCACGTACGTCCAGCACGCCCTGGGCGAGCCGGCGGAGTTCGAGTATGCCCGCGTGCAGAACCCAACGCGCTTCGCCCTGGAGGCGAACGTCGCCTCGCTCGAGGGGGGCGCCACGGGCCATGCCTTCGCGTCCGGCATGTCGGCGATCGCCTGCCTCATGACCCTGCTCAAGAGCGGCGACCACGCCGTGGTCTCGCGCAACGTCTACGGCGGCACCTACCGCTTCTTCACCCGTCTGCTGGAGCCCTACGGTCTCACCTTCACCTGGGTCGACACGACCGACCTCGCGAAAGTCGAGGCGGCGATGCGCCCCGAGACGAAGATGGTCTATCTGGAAACCCCCACGAACCCGGTGATGGACATCTGCGACATCGCGGTCATCGCCCGTCTCGCCCACGACCGCGGCGCCCTGGTGGCGGTGGACAATACCTTTCTCAGCCCCTACCTGCAGCGTCCGCTCGAGCTGGGCGCCGACTTCGTGCTCCACTCCACCACCAAATACCTCAACGGGCACAGCGACTCGATCGGCGGCGTGCTGATCCCGGCGAGCGCCGAGCACGGCGAGCACTTCTATTTCGTGCAGAAGTCGGAAGGGGCGATCCTCTCGCCCTTCGATTCCTTCCTCACCATGCGGGGCATCAAGACCCTGCCGATCCGCATGGAGCGGCACGAAAAGAACGCCCGGGTGATCGTGGACTACCTGGTGAAGCACCCGAAGGTGCCACGGGTGCTCTGGCCGGGCCTGCCCGACCATCCCGGGCACGAGATCCAGAAGCGGCAGGCCTCTGGCTTCGGCGCGATGATCTCGCTGGAGATGGGGAGCTTCGCGGCGGCCAAGGCCATGCTCGACCGTGTGCGGCTGATGGCGTTCGCCGAGAGCCTCGGCGGAGTCGAGACGCTGATCTCCCACCCGGCTTCGATGACGCACGCGTCGGTGCCGGCGGAGCGGCGCGCCGCTCTCGGGCTGACCGAGGGGATGGTGCGGATCTCGGTGGGGATCGAGGACGTGGACGATCTGCTCGAAGATCTGGATCAGGCGCTGGCGGCAGTCTGAAGCGGAGGTGGAGAGGGGCGCGGCTCGGTGCCCCTCTCTAGAAGTCGGTGTCGGTGTCGGTGTCAGATTCAGCGTACTCGACGAGATCGTCGTCCTCTTCGTCCGAGAACTCCGCCTCCTTGTCGACGCTGCCAGCGATCCAGCCCAGGAACCTCTCCTCGCCGTGGTCCACGTGGAAGGAGAGGATCTCCGGCAACTCGTAGCTGTGCAGCTCCCGAATCGTCGCGGTGACCCCCTCCAGCTCCCCTTCCAAGGTCTTGACGATGAGCAGGAGCTCCCCGTCCTTGCAGATCTTCCCCTTCCAACGGTAGATCGAGCGGATCCCGGGAACGATGTTGACACAGGCGGCCTGGCGGCGCGCCACGATCTCGCGCGCAATCAGATTCGCCTGCTCTTCGGTCCCGACGGTGGTCATGACAACAACTGGCTGCATGCCAGCCAAACTACAGCACGGCTTGGGAGCAGTCAATCAGCGCCACACCTCCTCCTCGAAGTCGTACACGATGATCCGCATCCTCCCCGTGCGGCCGGTGACCCGCACGGCCATCAGCCGGCTTTTGCCGTCCGTGAGGTAGACGGAGCCTGGGGTCGAGGTACCCAGGGGGCCGAAGGAGGCCAGGTCCGAGTTATTGAAGCGGATCGGGTCCTGGACCCCCAGCCACTGCCGCGGCGAGCCGGGGTCGCGCACCCGGCGGCCGGGTGGAAAGCCGAAGTGCATGCGGCTGCCGAGATACTGGAGCGGGCGCGGCAGGCTGAGCGCCGGGTCTGCTCCGGCATCGATGTCCCGGTTGAGGACGCCGTTCCCATTGCCGTCGCGATACAGCGTGTAGGTGGTGCCACCCGCCGTCCCGGGACGGAACTTGACCGCCACATTGAAGCCGCGGCGCGCCGCCTCGGCGCGGGCGAGATGCAACGTCCCTCCCAGCTCCTGCGCCGCCAGATGCAACCGCAGGCCGCTCGCCAGCTCCAGCGCCGGCGGCACGCCGACGGCTGCGATCAGGGTGACGAGGGTCAAGACCACGACGAGCTCCGCGAGACTGAAACCCTTCTCGGTCCATGGCATGGCTCCCTCCCGCGAGCGCGAGGGGCGGAGCGGCGGCGCAGGGCACCAGCCGCTCCGCCTCCCGGCGCTCAGCGCGTTTCCCCCTTGGTCTCGGCAGGCTTTTTCTTCTCCGGCTCCGGCTTCTCCGAGCCTCCGGCTGGCCGCGACGCCTTGACCTTCTCCTTGAGCGTCGTCTCCCCCGAGACAGCCAGGTAGGGCTTGAGGAGCTGGTACGTCTTCTCGCCGATCCCCTGCACCAGCATCAGGTCTTCCGGCGACTTGAAGGGGCCGTTCTCCTTGCGGAAGTCCACAATCCTCTGCGCCACGCTCGGCCCCACCCGGGGCAGCAGCGCGAGCTGCTCGGCGTTCGCCGAGTTGATGTTGACTACCCGCCTCCCCTCCGCGGCGAAGCCGGGGAGCGCGGTGAAGGTGACGAGGAGGGCTGCGAAAATCCAGAGTCCGGCGATGCGATGCGTGCGATTCATGTTTCTCTTCCTTTCATCTCAGTGATTTGCGTTGGTTCGAATCAATCCGGGCCCCGCGCGGGGCCCGGTCCCTTGCCGTGGGTTGCTTGTCCGTCGGGTCTGTCTGCGCCGCCACCTCCTCTCCAGTTGTTGACGAGCCCCGGAGAGATCAAACGGCGGGCCAACCTGGCCCGTCTTCGCAAGTCACTGATCAGTAATGACTTAGCTGTTTCGGCCGGCGCACGGGCGCGGCGGCCGTGTCCGGCGTCCGAGACACGGAGCCCGAGGGGAGCTCGCGTGGAGCCCGGCCGGGATTGGTTTTCAGGGGTGTGTCAGGAACCCAGGACAATGTCCTGGACTTTTGCGGGGGAGGGCTTTCCGGTACAGTAGGCCGGCCATGGAACGTTCCGTCTTTCGCGAGTACGCTGAGGCGTTCATCATCGCGATCATCTTTCTGCGCTTCACCCAGATCTTCATCCTTCAAACGTTCTACATCCCCAGCGGCTCGATGGAGGACACTCTCCTCGTCGGGGATCACCTGTTCGTCAACCGGTTCATCTACGGACCGGCCGTCACCGGGCTCGAAAAGGCCCTCCCGTCGCGCGGCATCCAGCGGGGGGACATCGTCGTCTTCCGCGCCCCCGAGAACCCGAACCTCGACCTGGTCAAGCGCTGCGTCGGCGTTCCGGGCGACACGATTACCGTCCAGGCCAAGCAGCTCTACATCAACGGCAAGGCGGTCGACGATGCGAGCTACGCGGTCCACAAGGACCCGATCACCTTCTCGGAGCTCTCCTTCTCGGACCAGGGGCGGCTGCGCGACAACTTCGGACCCGTGACCGTGCCCCCGGACCACTTCTTCTGCATGGGCGACAACCGCGACAACTCGAACGACTCACGCTACTGGGGGATGCTGCCCCGCCACCTCGTCAAGGGGCGGGCGCTCTTCATCTACTGGTCGAACGGCGGGCCCACGGACGATGGCGAATGGCGCGGGCTCGGCTCCAAGCTCCGGCAGCTCGGCCGCACGGCGGCAGGCTTCTTCACCCACACCCGGTGGGAGCGCACCTTCCGCCTGATCCGCTGAGCCCCTCGCTGATGGATTCCGAGAAATCGCTCGCCCGGGAGTACCTGGAGGCGCTCCTCATCGCGGTCGTCTTCGCGACGTTCGCCCGCACCTGGATCGTCCAGGCGTTCAAGATCCCCTCCGGGTCGATGGAGCAGAACCTGCTGATCGGCGATCACATCCTGGTCAACAAGTTCGTCTACGGCCCCACCGCCAGCGAGCTCGAGCGGAAGATCCTGCCCGTCCGCGACATCCGGCGCGGCGATATCGTGGTGTTCAAGTTTCCCGAGGACCCCACGCGCGATTTCATCAAGCGCTGCATGGCCCTGCCGGGCGACACGATCGTCAGCGAGGAGAAGGTCCTCTCGATCAACGGCCGGGAGGTCGACGACTCGGGGTATGTCTTCCACACCGATCCCGAGATCCTGTCGCGCCGCGACTACTTCCAGCGCGGCGCGCGCGACACGTTCGGCCCGGAGGTCGTCCCCAAGGGGCAGTACTTCTGCATGGGGGACAACCGCGACAACTCGAACGACTCGCGCTTCTGGGGGCCGGTCCCGCGGGAGAACGTGAAGGGCCGGGCCTTCATGATCTACTGGTCGTACGCCAGCGACGAGCCGTACGAGTGGCCGGGGGTGACCAGCAAGCTCCGCCAGATCGGCCGCATGCTCTCAACTTTCTTTACGAAGACGCGATGGGAGCGCACCTTCCGCGTGGTGCGGTAGACTAGGCGCACAACAACCCGCTGCGCCGAAGTGCGCCAAGGAGTCGTCATGCGACAGAGAGCTGCCCAACGCGGTGAGGGCAATCTGGGGTGCATCTTCTGGTTGCTGGCTCTCGCCATCGCCGTCCTGATTTCCTGGAAGCTGATCCCGGTGAAGGTGAACAGCGCGGAGCTGGCCGACTACATGGTCGAGGTCGCGCAGTTCCAGTCCGCCAACAAGCCGCCCGAGGAGCTGAAGAAGATGATCATCTTCCGCGCCGGCGAGCTCGGGATCCCGCTCACCAAAGAAAACGTCACGGTGGTGCGCAACGGAGACCGCATCCGCATGACGGTGGATTACACCGTCCCAGTGGATTTCCCGGGGTACACCTACAACTGGCACTTCCGCCACGAGCTGGACCGGCCAATCTTCATCATCTGACCTGGATGTTCGAGCCCGCGGATGACGCCCGCTCCGCCCAGCCGGCGCGACGCGGGCGCCGGCCCGGCTGGCTCTACGTCCTCGCCGGCGGGCTTGCGCCGGGAGCCCTCGCCGGCGCCCAGCTCGCCGGGCTGATCTTCTTCCTCAATCCGGCGCTGCCGTTCCAGCCCGTGCCGGTGCTGCGCGGCATCCTGATCTATGGCGGGCTGGCCGGCCTCGCCAGCCTCCTGCTCCATCTCCCGTTCACCTGGGGCCAGCCGCTCCGCGCCCGGCGCTGGCTCCCATGGGCGCTGACGCTCTCTCTCCTCTTCGCCGCCGTGCTCGACAGCACGCACGCTTCCTACTACGCCTGGTATCTCCCCTCGGGAATCAACGACCGGCTCATCCGGACCTCCCTCTGGCTGGCTCTCGCGGCGCTGATCTTCTTTTACACGGCCCTGCTCCATACCCTGCACCGGCGGCGCTACGGCATCCGCAGCCGCGCCGGGCTCACGCTGCTGGCCCTGGTCTCCATCTACGCCATGCTGGAGCGGCGCGAGGCGTTCCGTCCGCGTCCCGCCAGGACCGGCCGGCCGGCGGTGGTGGAGGACCGGCAGCGCCCCCGCCTCCTCGTCGTCGGCCTGGACAGCGCCACGCTGGATGTCGTTCTCCCCCTCGCCGGGCAGGGCCGCCTCCCGTTTCTCGACATGGTGTTGCGCGGCGGCGCCTACGGCCGTCTCGAGACCCTCTCCCCGCCGCACCGGGATGCCCTCTGGATGACCCTGGCCACCGGCAAGCACCCGGCGGAGCACGGGGTGACCGGCACGCGCATCTATCGGAGCGATTGGATCGCGCCCGGATCGGCGCTGCAGCTCCTGCCGCGCAGCATCCAGTTCGGCGAGTGGGGTCTGTTCGGAAGCCGCCCGATCGCGCCGCGCGTCTACGTCCGGCAGGCCCTGACGCTCTGGGAGATCCTGCCGCGGCTCGGCCAGCCCAGCGGCGTCATCGGCTGGCCCGCGGCGGCGCCCTCGCATGATCCCGCGTTCGCACTGTCCGACCGTTTTTTCGTGGGAGAGCCCGAGCCGGAGAGCGTGCGGCCGGCCGACCTCGCCGAGCGCGCCCGCCTCTTCCGGCCCTCGCCGAAGGAGCTCGATCCCGACCTGCGGCGCCGCCTCGGCCCAAACGCTCCGCCCCCCCTGCTTCAGGCAGCAGCCGCCGACGCCTGGCGGCAGGCTCTCACGCTCGCCTCGATGGACGAGCACCCTGAGGCGAGCGCGGTCTTCGTGGCGTTTCCCGGGCTGCGGGAGGTGTCCCGGCGGGCGTTCGGAGGATTCGCCGCCGTGCAGTTCGACGGAGTGCGCGATGCCGCCTCGGTCGCCGCGGCGGAGCAGGTGGCCGCCTACTACGGGATGTTGGATGACTTCCTCGCCGCTCTCTGGGCCCGCGAGGAGGGGGGAGGCCCCCGCGTGCTCGTGGTCGTCTCCCCCGCGGGCGTCGAGCGCCGCGGCGGGCCCTGGAGCTGGCTGCGCGGCGGCGCCCCGGAGGTCGGCGGGACGCTGGAGGAGGCGTCGGACGGCGTCCTCGCCTTCTACGGAGAGGGGATCCGCCCGGGAGCGCTGCTCACCGGAGCGCGCCTGGTCGACCTCGCCCCGACCCTCCTCTACGCTCTCGGCGCCCCTGTTGCGCGCGACCTCGACGGCCAAGTGCTCACCGCGGCCTTCGACCGCGGCTTCCTGGCCAATCACCCGCTGACGTTTTACCCGTCGTATGAGTCGCTGAAGCCGCGCGTGCGGTGAGCGCCGGGGTCTACCCCGCCTTCTGCACCAGCTTGGGTGCCGCCGACACCACTTTGCCCTCTTCGCGGGCCATGGAGCAGCCGCCCTGGAAGAAACCGCCTTCGTCGATGATCAGCACCGGCGTCTCGATATCGGCAAGCAGTGTGCCGGTCGCGGAAAGATGGACGCGCCGACCGGCGCGGATCGTCCCCTTGACCGTGCCGGAGATGACAATCTGGCCCACTCGCAGCTCGCCGTCCACCTCTCCCCCTTGCCCGACGATCAGCTCGCCGTCCGACACCACCGCGCCGGAGAACTTGCCGTCGACGCGGAACGAGGTCTGGAAGCGAAGCTCGCCGGTGACGTTGCTGCCCTTGTCCAGAAATCCGTTCAGATCGCTCTGCTTCCCCTCGGTTTTGAAGATCATAGGTCGTCTCCCCGATCCATCAGGACGTCGTAGAGGCGCATCAGCTCCTCTTCGGAGTGGAATGAAATCTGGAGAAGGCCCCCCTTCCCGCGCCGCCGGATCTCCACCTTGGTTTGCAGGCGGCGGGTGAGCTTCTCCTGCGCCGCGGCGGTGTGGACCTCCACCGTCCGGGCGGGCTTCTTCTTCGGATTCGCCGCGGCGCGCGGCGCGCCGGTCAGGCGCTCCATGTCCCGGGCCGACAATCCCTCGCGCACCGCGCGCTCGGCGAGGGTGATCTGGTCCTCGCTGGTCGCGAGACCGAGGAGCGGACGGGCCTGTCCGGCCGAGAGGTGCCCGGCCCGGAGGAGGTCGCGCACCTCCTCCGGCAGGCGCAGCAGGCGCAGCGCATTGGTCACCGTGGTGCGCGCCTTGCCGACGCGGGTGGCGATGTCCTCCTGCGAGAGGGAGAACTTCTCCTGGAGCGCCTGGTAGGCCTCGGCTTCCTCCAGCGGATTGAGATCGGAACGCTGGAGGTTCTCGACCAGCGCCAGCTCGAGCAGCTCGCGGTCGTCCGCGACCTCCCGGACCACGACCGGGACGTTTTCGAGCCCCGCGCGGCGGGAGGCACGCCAGCGCCGCTCCCCGGCGACGATCACGTAGCCCTCCCCCTGAAGATCGCGCGCCACGACCAGGGGCTGAATCACCCCCTGCGCGCGGATCGACTCGGCAAGCTCCTCGATCGCCGTTTCGTCAAAGTGGGTCCGGGGCTGGAAACGGTTCGGCCGGAGGCTCCCCACCGGCAGGGTCTGAATCGGCCCCGGGGGCGGCGCCTCCTCTTTCTGCAGCAGGGCGTCGAGCCCGCGGCCGAGTCCCCGCTTCTTGGTTGGATTGGGATTCAAGCCGCCCTCCGCATGAGCTCGCGCGCGAGCGCCAGGTACGCCTCGGCGCCGCGCGACTTGATGTCGTACTGGAAGATGGGAAGGCCATGGCTGGGCGCCTCGGCCAGGCGGATGTTCCGCGGCACGACCGTCTCGAACACCTTGGCCCCGAAGTGGCGGCGGATCTCGTCGGCCACGTCGCGGCAGAGGTTCGTGCGGTCGTCGTACATGGTCAGCAGGATGCCGGCGATGTCCAGCCGTGCATTGAGCCCCTTCTTCACGCGCTGCACCGTGGAGACGAGCTCGCTGATCCCTTCGAGGGCGAAGTACTCGCACTGGAGAGGGACCAGGACCCCGTCCGCCGCGGTCAGGGCGCTCACCGTGATGTGACCGAGCGACGGCGGGCAGTCGAGCAGGACGATGTCGTAGCTCCCGGAAACTTGGGCGAGCATGCGCTTGAGCCGCCCCTCCCACCCCTCCTGCCCGACGAACTCCACCTCGACGCCGACGAGATCGCGCTGCGCGGGGAGGAGGTCGAGGTTGGGGAAGCCGGACGGGCGGATGGCCGCCGCGGGCTCGGCCTCGCCGGTCAGCGCCTGGTAGAGGTGCGGCGGCGTAGCGGAGGCGCCGAGCCCGCGCGTGGCGTTCCCCTGGGGGTCGCAATCCACGAGAAGGACGCGGCGCTCGAGGGCGCCCAGGCCGGCGCCGAGGTTGATGGCGGTCGTGGTCTTGCCCACTCCGCCCTTCTGGTTGGCGATCGCGAGAATCGTGGTCATCAGATCCTTCAGATTCCTCAGATACCTGGGGAGCGGCGGAGCCGCAGGATGCGCCGCCGCTCGCTCCCGGGGAGCCGAACACTCCCATCCACCGCCAGCGCCGGGGGGATCTCGGGATCCTCTCCCCCGACCCAGAGAAGGAGACAGCCAGACTCCGAGAGGCGCTCCGCGAGCGCATCCAGCATCTCGGAATCGAGCTTCAAGGCCCGCGTGGTCACCAGATCCAGGCGCGCCGGCAGTCCGGCAGGCAGCGGAACGTCGACTCTAACATTCAGGGCCGCGCAGGGCAATGAAGCCCGGCGGATCGCCGCGAGCAGGAACGCCCACTTCTTCTCCCGCGCCTCGACGAGCGTCACCGCGAGCCCGGGCCGCGCCGCCGCCAGCACGATTCCCGGAAACCCGGCGCCCGACCCCAGATCCAGGCCAACCTGGGCCTCTTCCGAGAGCAGCGGCAGAGCAGCCAGCGACTCCCCATAGTGGCGCGCCACGATCTCCCCCGCGGTGCCCGGTCCGATCAGGGAGAGCCGGCGGTTCCACAGGGAAAGCTCCTGGTAGTGGGCGTGGAGCGCGTCGACGGCCGGACCGGAGAGCGGCTCAGGGGAGTGCTTCGCGAGCTCCGCGGCAAAGGCGTCCCGGGAGAGAGGAGGGAGGGGGAACGGCATGGAGGGGGAATGGTAACCGAGAGGACAGCACTGTTCCACGTGAAACGTAGCCTTCAAATGAAAAGGGCTACGTTCCACGTGAAACGTAGCCCCGCGCCTCAGCAGAAGTTGATCAGGCGGGCCGGATCATCACGCGCTTGAAGAATCCGTCGCCTTCGCTCTCAGTCACCACGTGCGGATCGTCCGCCAGGGTCACGTGGATGATTCGCCGGTCGGCCGGGTTCATCGGCTCCAGGGTCCGCGGCTTGCCGAAGCGGCGGACTTCCTCGGCCATGCGCTGCGCCAGGCTGCGCAGCCGCTCTTCCCGGATCTCCTGGAAGTTGTCGCAGTCGACCCGGACCAGCGCCGCCTCGCCGCTCAGGCTGCGGATCAGGCGCGGCAGCAGGTGCTCCATCGCCAACACGATCTCGCCGTCGTCCGCGAAGCACCAATCCACGTCCGCCCCCGCGAGATCCACTTCCAGGCGGTCTTCTCCCTGGAGGACTCGCGGCGCCAGATCGAGGCCGGCGATCCGCAGCAGGAGCTCGGCGGCCTTCCCGGCGGCTTCGGCCTGCGCGCCTTCAGCGGGGGGAAAGCGCTCGGAGACCCGGCGCGGCGTATCCGGCAGGGTCACCAGGCCGCCGGCCTCCAGAATCCCCGGCTCCCGGCGGCGCTCTTCCACGTAGGGGAGGCGAGGCGCCGACTGCGACCGCTCTCGGGATTCCCGCGGTCCCCCTTCGCGCGCGCTCCGCTCGCCGCCGCGGGCCGGCCGCCCACCGCGATCATCGTGCCGACCCCGCTGCGGGGGCCGGCCGTTGCCTCCGCGGTCGCCGCGGGGAGCACCCTCCCGCCGGTCGCCACGAGGAGGCCGGTCGCCGCGGGGGGGGCGATCGCCTCCGCCCACGGGGCGATCCTGCACAGGCCGCGCCTCGGGCCGCCGCTCGCGCGTCTCGGGATCCCGATCCAGCTCCTCGGCGAGCTTCTCCGGGCTCGGCGGGGGCGGCACCTGCGGTGTCGGCGCGGGCGGACTCGCGAGGACCGCCGGCGGCGGCGCGGGGTTCTTGTCCCGGCGCGGCGCGTCCGGATTCACCTCGATGACCACCTTGCGGCGCACCTTGATGAAGCCGTGCTTCTTCTCGATGCTGCGGTATGCGATCTCTTCCGGGGGAAGGTTGAAATGGTTGGCGGCCTGCACCAGCGCCTGTTGCAGGCTGTCGCCGGAGAAGAATCGTCTCTTCGGTTCGCTCATCGGATTTCGATCACCCTCTCTGGTGCGCAGTCTTCGCACTCTCCCCGACGGTGCGCCCCTGCGAACGGTTGTAGACCGCCTGTTGCAGGATGGTCAAGACGTTGTTCGTGAGCCAGTACAGCACCAGGCCGCTCGGGGAGGGCAGGAACAGGAACGTGAACACGATCGGCATCATCATGAACAGGCGGCGCTGCATCGGATCGCCCGCCTGCGGGGCCAGCTTCACCTGGAGGAACTGCGTCGCGCCCATCAGGATCGGGAGCACGTAGTAGGGGTCGTGCACCGAGAGATCCTTGATCCACAGGATCCACGGCGCCCCCCGCAGCTCGATCGTGGTGCTCAGCAGGCTGTAGAACCCGAACAGGATCGGCAGCTGCAGCAGCATCGGCAGGCAGCCGCCGGCCGGATTGACGCCGTGCTCCTTGTACAGCGCCATGATCTCCTGGTTCTGCTTCTGCTGCATCTCGACGTTGGGCCGCCCCTGCTTGTCCTTGAGCTTCGTCCGGTACTTCTCCCGGATCGCCTGCATCTTCGGATTCAGCTCCTGCATCTTCTTCATCGACTTCATGCTGGTGTGGGTCAGCGGCAGGAGCGCCAGGCGGATCAGCACGGTCATCAGCACGATGGCCCAGCCGTAGTTGGCGACGACGGTGTTGTGGATCCAGCGCAGGCCGACGAGGAGCGCGCGCGCCAGGAACCCGAAGGTGCCGAGGCGGACCGACCCCTCCAGGCCGTAGGGGAGCTCCGCCAGGCGGTCGTACTCCTTGGCCCCCCAGAACGAGAGGAAGGTCAGGGAGTCGCCCTCGGGCTTGAGCACCAGGCGGAAGTCCCGCGCCATGTCTTTCTGCGCCGAGGTGAGGTCCTCCGGCACCGGCACGAAGCGGGCCCCCTCGCCGCCGGGCGCCATGTCGAGGAGGACCGGCTCGATCACCGCGCGGTCGAGCCCCTCTTTGGGGATGGCGGCGCTCAGGAAGTAGGCGTCCTCCAGGCCGATCCAGCGCAGCGCCGGCCCGGCAAAGGCCTTCACCTCATTGGTGTTGGGGGAGATGAGCTTGACCTTTTCGGTCTTGTAGACGGCGCCGCGTTGCGCCTGCTGGATGCGCCCCTTGAGCTCTTCCAGCGGCTCGTTGCGGATGCCCGGGCCCATCAGCACGCCCCAGCCGCGGTGGCCGGGCACGCGGATGCTCACCTCGAGCAACCCCTCGGGCGTGAACGTGAAGGTCTTTTCGGCGGCGCCCAGCGGGCCGTTGTACCGGAACGTGGTGGACCGGCCGTCCGCGCTCCGCTGGATAGCGAAGAGGGCCTCGTTCAGGGGGTGGGACTTGCGGTCTCCCGTGGTCAGACCATACGGATAGGGACCTTCCCGCCGCCGCCGGACCAGGTCCACGCTCCCCTCGTTGCGGGCTCCGCCCACCTCCAGGGAGACGAGCTGGCCGCCGCGGTTGGTGAGCTCGGCTTCAGTGGTTCCCTGCCGGAGGGTGACGGTCTCCTCCCGCGAGGCCGCGATGGGCTGGGCCGGCGCGGCCGGCGCCGCGGGGGAGAGGCCGGGCCGCGGGCGCTCCGCGGGGGCTTTATCTGAGGCACCCGTGGCGTTCGGAGCCGGAGCCTCAACGACGGGCGCCTCCTCCCCGGCGGGGAGATCCGGCCGTGGCTGCGGCTTCGGGGGGAAGAAGATCGACCAGACGACGACGAGCGCCATGCACAGGAAGGCGGCGAGCAGCAAACGGCGATTGTCCAAGAGCTTCGATTCCTCTCTACGGCAGATCGACCCCTCCGGGATGGAGGGGCTGGCATCGGAGCAGCCGGCCGGCCGTCAGCGCGAGACCGCGCAGGAGGCCGTGCTTGAGCAGGGCGAGACGGGCGTACTCCGAGCAGGTCGGGGTGAAGCGGCAGGACGGCGGAAGGAGCGGGGAGATCCGCCGCTTGTAGACGTCCAGCAGAACAACGAGGAGCCGGATCACCCGGCCGCTCCCCGCCGGGGCACGAGACTCTCCAAGAGCCGCAGGAGATCGGCCCGCAAGGTCTCGAATGTCGACGTGCCCGCTTCGGTCTTCAAGTGGATCACCACATCCAGAGGAGGGAGCGTCCCGCGGTCGTTCCACCGCCGATAGATCTCTCGGATCCTCCGCTTGAGCCGCTGGCGAACCACCGCGTTGCCTACTTTGCGGCTGGCGGTGATTCCGAGACGTGGATGACCGAGATGGTTCGGGGCGGAATAGACGATGGCCAGCGCGCCGTGGCGCCGCCGGCCCGTCCGATAACACCTGAGATAGTCGGCCCGCCGCCGCAGCCGCTCCTCGTGGAGCAACCGCTCCCCGGACCTCCCGGGGGCGGGCTCGGCCATCAGACGCTCAGGCGCTTGCGTCCCTTGGCGCGGCGCCGGCTGATGACCGCGCGACCGTGGCGCGTGCGCATCCGCACCAGGAAGCCGTGGGTCCGCTTGCGCCGGCGGTTGTTCGGTTGAAAGGTCCGTTTCACGATGACCCGCCTTCTCCAGAGGTTTCAGGGTTGAGCGGAGCGGCCGCTCCACAGAGAGCCCGTTCCAGTCGTTCGACACGAATCTCGTACGATACCGCGCCCGGGGCCAGACCGTCAACTTGGCATCGAGGGCCACGCCGCGCCGGGCGGACCAACCGACTTCCAAAAATGGCGGAGAGGGTGGGATTCGAACCCACGGACCGGTTGCCCGGTCAACGGTTTTCGAGACCGCCCCATTCAACCGCTCTGGCACCTCTCCGTAACTCGTTTCGTTCTCGATATTTGGCGGAGAGAGTGGGATTCGAACCCACGGTAGAGTTTCCCCTACACACGCTTTCCAAGCGTGCTCCTTAAGCCACTCGGACATCTCTCCA
>Ga0126309_10000104_pt1 | contig 27872 bp, 17 predicted proteins | sample Plot56_FD_92541 | JGI IMG/M metagenome (GOLD analysis project Ga0126309, IMG submission 92541) | Serpentine soil microbial communities from UC McLaughlin Reserve, CA, USA - Plot56 | ecosystem: Environmental > Terrestrial > Soil > Grasslands | place: USA: UC McLaughlin Reserve, Lake County...
CCGTACCCTGGACGTGATCGCTGAAGCGGATCGTCGGCGACGTGTTGCCGCTGAGCACGCCGGTGAGCGCCGCCTTGCGGTCGAGGAGCGTGGCGCCGCGCAGGTCGTAGCCGTCGAGGTAGAGCAGGTCGAAGGCGAAGTAGACGAGACTGTCCTCGCGCTCTCCGGTGAGGGCGTTCTGGAGCGCCTGGAAGCTGGTGGTGCCGTCGGGCTCGAGGACTGCCACCTCGCCGTCCAGCAGGGCCGAGCGCACCGGCAGCTGCGCCACCGCCTCGGCGACCGGGGTGAAACGGTCGGTCCAGTCCTTGCCGTTGCGCGTCCAGATCTTGACCTTGCCGTTCTGGACCTCGCAGAGCACCCGGTAGCCGTCGAACTTGAGCTCGTGGATCCACTCCTCGCCGCGCGGCGGCTCCTCGACCAGCGTGGCGAGCTGGGGCTCGATCGCTCCGGGGAAGCGGGCCTTGCGCGCGCCGGAGATCTGGGATGGATCGACCTGGCTGGCGGCCGGGGCGCTGGCGGGCGCTTCCTGCGCCGCCTTGGCCTTCACCGCGCGGGCCTTGGCTTTCACCGGCGCCTTCGCGGCCTTCTTGTCGATCTTCTCCTCGCGGTTCGACTGCCAGACGCGGTCGGGGTCGGCGGCGATCTCTTCGAGGGTGCGGCCGGTGGTCACGCTCGCGGGGTACTCCTGCACCACGGCATCGGCGCTGCCTGGCACGGCCGTGTCGTCGTTCTCCTTGATCAGCAGCCAGTTCTCCTTGTCCTCGCCGGCTTGCGGGCCGTGCATGCGCACCAGGTTCCAGCCGCCGTGGAGCTTCTCCCCTTCCAGGCGGAACTTGAGGTGCCCCTTGCGATAGGCCTTGACCGGGTCCCCTTCCGGAAACCAGGTGCCGTGGTCCCAGAGGAGGACGGTGCCGCCGCCGTATTGCCCCTTGGGGATGATCCCCTCGAAGTCGCCATATTCGAGCGGATGGTCCTCCACGTGGACGGCCAGGCGCTTCTCGCCGGGATCGAGGCTGGGTCCCTTGGGCACGGCCCAACTCCGCAGCACGCCTTCCATTTCGAGACGGAAGTCGTAGTGGAGCCGGGTGGCCGCATGCTTCTGGATGACGAAGGAGCTGCCGGGGACGGCGTGGACCTTCCCCGCGGGCTCGGAAGTCACGGTGAAGTTCCGCTTGCGCTTGTATTCCTGGAGACCCATCACGCGCTCTTCTTCCGGCTCCGCGACGAGGACGAGACGCGCTTCGCGGGCGTCTTCTTGCTCGCCGGGCGGTGCGCTGCCTTGGCGGCGGGCTTCTTCTTCGCCGCGGTTTTCGCGGACGTCTTCTTGGCCGCGGTGTGTTTCGAGCTGCCGCCCTCCTCGACGCTCTGCTTGAGCAGGGCCATCAAGTCCACGACCTTGCCGCGCGCGGGACGAGCTTCTTCTTCTTCCGGAGGGGGCTCTGCCCCGGCCTCGGTCTGGCCGGCTTTGACGCGGCGGTGGATCATGGCCATCATGTCGTCCACGTAGGTGTCTTTGTAGCGATCGGGATCCCACTCCGAGACCATCCCCTCGACGAGGCGCTCGGCCATGTCGAGCTCCCGTTCCGAAACCCCTTCTTTCCCCTTGGGAAGATCGAGGTCCTCCCAGGCGCGCAGCTCGTGCCCATAGCGCAGGATGTCGAGGACGATCACGTCCTCGTGCACGGTCACCGCCGCCAGATACTGCTTGGTGCGGATGACGACCGTGGCGATGCCGACCTTGCGGGTGCGGCGGAGCGTCTCGCGCAGCAGGGCGTAGCTCTTGGCACCGCGCTTGTCCGGCGCCAGATAGTAGGGTTTATCGAAATACCGCGGATCGATCTCTTCGAGGTCGACGAAGTCGACGATGTCCACGGTCTGAGTCTTCTCGGGGCTGGCGCGGCGGAGATCCTCGTCGGAGAGGACGACGTATTTGCCCTCTTCATATTCATAGCCGCGCACCGTGTCTTCCCAGGGGACCTCTTTGTCGTTCGCCTCGTTGACCTTCTTGTAGCGCACGCGGGCCATGTTGCGGCGGTCGAGCAGGTGGAAGGAGACCTCCTCCCGCTTTTCAGCCGTGTACAGGCCGACCGGAATGTTGACGAGACCGAAGGTGATGCTGCCTTTCCAGATTGCTCGCGCCATAGTCTCCCCCTGGCAAAATCGCTCCCCTGACAAACCCGCGGACAGGTGAGGCAAGATGCGTGCCGCCCCATTTCTGCGGTATACATGTCCTATGTCCACGCGCGCCAAGCCCAATCAGGTCCGCACCCGCGTCTGGTCGTTCCGCGAGGGGGAGACCGCCGAGCGGGAGGACCGGCTCGCCACGGAGGAGCCGCTCGAGATCCGGCTGCGGATGGGGGAACGGACGTGGACGGTGGCAGTCACCATGCGCACCCCGGGCGATGATGCGGAGCTCGCCGCCGGCTTCCTCTATGCGGAAGAGGTCGTGGCCGACCGGGAGCGGATCCGGCGGATCGAGTCCGTCGTCGCTCCCGAGGAGACGACCGGACCGGAAGGCTCGAACGTCGTGGAGGTCGAGCTCGTCGAGGGGCCGGAGCCCGAGCTGCGCTCTCTGGAGCGGCACTTCTTCGCGACGAGCGCCTGCGGCGTCTGCGGCAAGGCCGGGCTGGAGACGTTGCGGCTGCGCGTTCCGACCGCGGCGCCGGAAGGGCCGGTGGTCGACGCCGCGGTCCTCCGCGAGCTGCCCAACCGGCTGCGGGAAGCCCAGGGGGTGTTCGAGGCCACCGGCGGTCTCCACGCCGCCGGGCTGTTCGACGCGTCCGGCCGCCTGCTCGGCGTGCGGGAGGACGTAGGCCGGCACAATGCGCTGGACAAGCTCCTCGGCCGCGCCTTCCTCGATGGGCGGCTGCCGCTGCGCGACCATCTGGTGCTGGTCAGCGGCCGGGCGAGCTACGAGCTCCTCCAGAAGTGCGTGGTCGCCGGGGTGCCCTTCATCTGCGCCGTCTCCGCGCCGAGCAGCTTGGCGGTCGAGCTGGCGGAGCGCTTCGGCGTCACCCTCGTCGGCTTCCTGCGCGGCGACCGCTTCAACGTCTACGCCGGTCCCGAGCGGATCGCGGGCCTCGCGGCCGAAGCAAGCCCCTCCCGGCGGCGCGGGGACCGGCTGTTTCCGACGATCTTGTAAAAAGTACCCTCACCCCCGGCCCCTCTCCCGCAAGCGGGAGAGGGGTGTGGGTTAGCTGCGCTACGGCAACCTCTGAGCCCTTCTAACCTTCTCCCCTCTCCCGCTCGCGGGAGAGGGGCCGGGGGTGAGGGCCCTCCCCATGGCACAGAAGCTGCAATTTCTTCTGCTCAAGACCGGCAGTCCGAAGCACCGGACCGGCGGTCCAAAGACGAGGTGAACCAGGCCTTTCGCGGCCCTCCCTGAATACGGGGAGGAGGTTTGGAGAATCCGACCCCTCCCCACCTTTTTCCTGGGCGGGCCGCGCGAAACATAGGTGCGCTACCCGCGAGACTTTCAGAGTCTTTCGCGGCCCCTCCCCAAGGGAGGCGTTCGGATCGCAAGGTTCAGGGCGCCTCCCGACTTTTTTTCTCTTGGAAGGAGGTAGACGCCATGAAGAGCAGGCACACGCAAGCGTTTTCCTGGACCGCGGCAGTCTGCCTGGCCCTGTCAGGCCTCCTCGCCGCGGGTTGTGAGCGCAACGGCGAATCGGATGCCGTGCAAGTCACTCGCGACGCCGAGGGCGACACCCAGATTAAAGTCGACGGCGACCAGGTCGACAAGAATCTGGAGCAGGCGGGAGAGGAGCTCAAGGCCGGAGCTGAGCAGGTCAAGGAAGCGGCGAACGACGCGGGCGCGGCCCTCGAGCGGGGCGCCGAGCGCGTCAATGCCGAAGTCGGGCCGGTCGTCCAGGACGTGCTGGACGATGCCGGGGTCACCGCGCGCGTCAAAGCCCGGCTGGTGGCCGATCCCGACGTCAATGCCTTCCACATCGACGTGGACACGGTCGACGGGCGGGTGACCCTGAACGGCAAGGTGGCCTCCGAGCACGAGCGCCAGGAAGCCGAGGAGCTCGCCAACCGCACCGAGGGCGTGGTCTCGGTGGTCAACCTGATCCAGGTCGCTGGCAAGGAGGCGCTGCCGCCTCCGCCGGGCAGATAGACCCTCCGGGGGACGGGGCCGGCTGCGATATGCTCGCCCGGCCCATGAAACCCTACATCGAGAGCTTCCTGCCGCTTTTCGTGGCGGTCAACGTGCTCGGCGTCATTCCGGTCTATCTGGCTCTGACGGACCGGATGGACGCGGCGGACCGCAGGCGTTTGACCTTCCAGGCGGTGGCGACCGCGTCGTTCCTCGCGACGTTGATCCTCTTCGCCGGCCAGCTCATCTTCTCTCTGCTGGGCATCACGGTGAACGACCTGCGGGTCGGCGGAGGGCTGATCCTCCTGGTGCTCAGCATCTCCAACCTGACCTTCAGCGACTACCGCCGCCGCGATCCCCGGACCGACGACGGCGAGGATGTGGCCTCGGTGGGTGTCGTGCCGCTGGGCATCCCCATGATCATGGGGCCGGCCGCCATCACCTCGGTCCTGGTCTCCCGCGAGGCCTATGGGTATCTGCCGACCCTGACGTCGCTGGTGATCAACATGTTCCTGGTGTTTCTGACCCTGGTGTTCGCGCCCTATATCGGGCGCATCATGGGGCCCGCGGTCAGCCGTGCGGTCGCCAAGGTCGGGAGCCTGTTTCTCGCCGCGATCTCGGTCGCCCTGGTGCGGGCCGGGATCGTGGGGATGATCAAGGCGCTGTAGCGGCCCGCTCGAGCTGGAGCTGCGCACCGCCGCGCAGAAAGGGGTACGGATTCACCGGCCGGCCGCCGGGCGTGTAGATGCCGTAGTGGAGGTGCGTGACGCTCACGGCCGCATTGCCGGAGTTGCCGACGTAGCCGATGATCTCGCCGGCGTGGACCCACTCGCCGACCACCTGCGCCGCCACGTCCTCCAGGTGCGCGTAGTAGTGGCGGTAGCCGCCGGGGCCGAGGACGGCCACCACCAGGCCGCCCAGGCCGCGCATCCCCTTCGACTCGATGATCCCTTCCGTGGTGCTGCGGACCGGAGTCCCCCGCGGCGCGAGGATGTCGATCCCCTGATGCCGCCGGCCGCCGTCGCGGCCCGCTCCCCAGGAGTTGACCAGACGGGCGGGAGACACGCCGTCGACCGGGATGGGCAGCGCGCTCGGCGGAGCTTTGCGCAGCAGGGCGGAGTAGGCGCTCCCTTGCCGCGGCGAGGAGCAGCCGGGGAGAGAGAGCAGCACGCCGAGGGTCAAGACGGCGAGTGCCGCACGGAAGGGACGGGTTCGAGGTTTCAGCACCGGACGCGATCCTAACTCAAGTTTTGAGGCGCGAGTATGAAATTTTTCACAGGGGCTAAGATGGCCGCCGTGGTGAGACAGTTCTTCCTGATCCTTCTCCTCCTCTCCCTCCCAGCCGCCGCCCAGCGCCTGTTCGTGGAGGCGCCGCCCTCGCTCCGGCCGCTCGCGTCGCGGCTGCAGGCTCTCGATCCGGTCCAGATCGAGGGGGCGGCGCGTCTCGTGGGGTTGCAGGACCCCGGTCCGCCGATCCGTGTGATCCTGGCTGAGGAGGGCTCGGTGCAGGCCCTCTCCGCGCCCCGCTGGGTGGCGGGGTACGCCTTGCCGGAGCAGGGCGTGGTGGTCCTTCTGCCGGCTCGTTCGCCGAGCTATCCCGACTCGACTTTGGAGGACCTCCTGCGCCACGAGCTCGCCCACGTGCTGGTGGGGCGCGCGTCGCATCTGCGGCCGCTTCCGCGCTGGTTCCACGAAGGAGTGGCCCTGATCGCCGGTTCCTCCTGGGGATTGGAGGAGCAGACGCGCCTGGCGACGACGCTGCTGAGCGGCGGTGAGGTGCCGCTCGCCGAGGTGGACCGGCGGTTTGGCGGAGGAGAAGGAGAGGTCCGGAGCGCCTACACGCTGGCGGGCGCGTTCGTCCGGGACCTCCTGAGCCGGCATGGCCGCGACGTCATCGGAGAGATCCTCGCGGGCGTGGCCGCCGGGCTCTCGTTCGACGAAGCCTTCGCGCAGGCCACCGGAACCCCCCTCGCGGACGCCGAGCGCACGTTCTGGGCGAGCCAGACTCTCTGGTACCGCTGGGTCCCCTTCCTGACCAGCTCCGTGGTGCTCTGGATCCTCATCACCCTCCTCGCCCTCTGGGCGATCCGCCGGCGGCGGAAGCGGGATGCGGCGCGGCTGGCCGGCTGGGCAGCAGAGGAGGAAGCCGCCCAGAGTCCGGAGCCGCCCGTCGTCCATTGAGGCGATCTTCCCCTCTCCCGCCCTCTTGGCATTCTCCTTGCCTGCATTTCGCGGTGCATGGAAGTGCTATCGACATCCCATTCGAGCCATCCGGGCCTGCTGATCGCGATCGGCGGGGCTGAAGACAAGACGCGTGAGCGCGTGATCCTCCGCCACTTCCTGGAAGCGGCCGGCGGATCGGACGCCGCCATCGTCGTCCTGGCGACGGCCTCGGAAATGCCCGACACCGGAGAGCGGTATGCCGACCTGTTTTACCGGCTGCATGCGGACTCCGTGGAGGTGCTCCGCGTCGACACCCGGGAACATGCGCTGGAGGTGGGAGACGAAGCTCTCGACCTCCTCGAATATGCCACCGGTCTCTTCCTGACCGGCGGCAGCCAGCTCAAGTTTTCGTCTGCCCTCGGCGGGACCCAGATCGCGCAGTGCATCCGGCAGCGGCACCAGGCCGGCATGGTCGTCGCCGGCACCAGCGCCGGGGCCGCCGTGCTCTCCGAGCACATGATCGCCCTGGGCGACAGCGGCGGCACGCCGCGCCGCCGCCTGGTGCACATGGCCAAGGGGCTGGGCCTCGCCCCGAACCTGGTGATCGATCAGCATTTCCGGCGCCGCGACCGCCTCGGCCGCCTGCTCACAGCCCTGTCCTACAATCCCGGCCTGCTCGGAGTCGGCATCGACGAGGACACCGCCGCCTTCTTCGACCGCAGCGGCATCGTGAGCGTCCTCGGCGCGGGCTCCGTCACCATCGTGGACGCCGCCGGCCTGCGCTACACCGACAGTCACGCGGTCCACCGCGGACAGCCCATCGCCATGATGGGCTTGAAGGTGGACGTGCTGACCTCCGGCTGCCGCTATGACCTGAGCCAGCGCTTGGGGCTCGCCCCGGCCGATCCGGTGCGCATCGATCCCCTCAAAGAGGAAGAGCTCGCCGAAGAGGAGGAGGATGAAGTTCCGGCCCGCCTCGACGACGGTGAGTGACCCTTCTGGGCCAGTCTTAACCCTGCAAGTTTTTTCATCAGGAGCCCGGTATGCAAGTCCTCGAAACTCGGGTCTATCGCGGACCCAACCTCTATGCCCTCTGGCCGATGATCCGCCTGCTGGTGGACCTCGGCGAGCTGGAGGACTATCCCACCACGAAGCTCCCCGGCTTCGCGGACCGGCTCCTCGAGCTGATTCCGACGCTCGCGGAGCACACCTGTGGCCTCGGCGTCCCGGGTGGGTTCGTGCGGCGGATGCGCGAGGAGGAGGGAACCTGGCTCGGCCATGTGCTGGAGCACGTCGCCATCGAGCTGCAATGCCTCGCCGGCACCTGGGTCACGTTCGGCAAGACGCGGAGCGACGGGCTGCCCACCGGGCAATATCACGTGGTCTACAGCTACGTGGAGGAGCCGGTCGGCCTTGCCGCGGGGCGCCTCGCCCTGCGTTTGATCCGCCACCTCCTGCCGCCCGAGCGCGAGGCGCACGATCCCTCGCCGTTCGACTGGAAGCAGGAGCTCGAGAGCTTCATCCGCATGGCGCAGCGGCGCTCGCTCGGGCCGTCGACCCGCTCGCTGGTGCAGGCCGCCGAGGAGCGGGGCATCCCCTGGATGCGCCTCGACGAGAGCTCGCTGGTCCAACTCGGGTACGGCAAGTACCAGCGCCGCATCCAGGCGACGGTGACCAGCGAAACCCGCCACATCGCGGTCGAGATCGCCTCCGACAAGCGGCTGACCCGGAAGATCCTCGACGACCTGGGCCTTCCCGTCCCGCGGCAGGCCGAGGTCTATGACGCGGACGAGGCCGTGGCCGAAGTGGAGCGCCTCGGCTATCCGGTCGTCGTCAAGCCGCTCGACTCGAATCACGGGAAATCCGTTGCGATCAACCTGAAGACGCCGGAGCAGGTGCGGGAAGCGTATGAGAAGGCGCGGGAGACCGGCTCGGGCGTGATCGTCGAATCGTTCCTCCAGGGGAACGACTACCGGATCCTGGTGGTCAACGGAAAAGTGATCGCCGTGGCCCAGCGGGTCCCGGGTCACGTGGTCGGCGACGGGCGGCAGACGATCGGCCAGTTGATCGATCTCGTCAACAGCGACCCACGGCGCGGCGTCGGGCATGAGAAGGTCCTCACCCGTCTGGTCGTGGACGATCAGGCGCAGCGCCTGCTGGCGCAGGCCGGCGCGACCCTGGAGACGGTGCTGCCCGCGGGCGAGGTCTTCTATCTCCGCTCGACCGGCAATCTCTCGACCGGCGGCACAGCCATCGACAAGACCGACGCCATCCACTATGACGTGCGGATCATGGCCGAGCGGGCGGTCAAGGCGATCGGCCTCGACGTCGGCGGCGTCGATTACATTTCGCCGGACATCTCGCGCAGCTACAAGGACGTGGGCGGCGGCATCGTGGAGATCAACGCGGGCCCCGGCTTCCGCATGCACGTCGCGCCCACCGAGGGGCAGCCGCGCGACGTGGCCGGCCCGGTGATCGACATGCTGTTCCCGTCGGGTACGCCCTGCCAGATCCCCATCGCGGCGATCACCGGGACCAACGGAAAAACCACCACGACGCGGATGGTCGGGCACATCCTGAAGCTCGCCGGCTACACGGTCGGCATGGCGACCACGGACGGCGTCTATATCGACGGCGTGCTCACCGTGCGCGGCGACATGACCGGTCCGTTTTCCAGCCAGCTCGTGCTGCGCGATCCCACGATCGACGCGGCGGTCCTGGAGAGCGCGCGGGGCGGCATCGTCCGCTCGGGGCTCGGCTGGCGACGGTGCAACGTCGGCGCCGTGCTCAACGTGGCCGCGGACCACCTCGGCCTGGGGGGCATCCACAGCGTGGACGAGCTGGCGGAGGTCAAACGGATCATCGTCGAGGTGGCGCAGGACTTCTGCGTGCTCAACGCCGACGACGAGCGGGTGGTACGGATGGCGGAGCACAGTCCGGCGCGACCGATCTACGTCACGACGAATTGTGGCAACGAGCTGGTGCGGAAACACGTGGCGCAGCGCGGCTGGGCGGTGACGCTGGAGCAGGGCCTCGACGGACCGCGGCTCGTCCTGTACCAGGGCGAGGACCAGATCCCGCTGCTCTCGGCGCGGCAGATCCCCAGCACCCTCGAAGGCAAGGCGGTGCACAACGTCCAGAACGCGATGTTCGCCGCCGCGATCGCGACCGGCCTGGGCGTGGACGTGGAGGACATCCGCCAGGGGTTGCGCACCTTCACGATGGACTTCTTCCAGGCGCCGGGCCGTCTGAACTTCTACTACGAGCACCCCTTCCGGGTGCTGCTCGACTACGCCCACAACGCGCACAGCATGGAAGCCGTCGCGCGGACCATCCGCGAGCTGGCGGTCCACGGCCGGCGGATCGGAGTCATCGCCGCGCCGGGCGACCGCCGGGACGAGGACATCCTCGCGCTCGCCGCGGCCGCGGCTCCGGCCTTCGACCTCATCTTGTTGAAAGAGGATGACGATCTGCGGGGACGCCAGCCCGGGGAGGTGGGAGAGATTCTCCGCAACGGTCTGATCAAGGCCGGCTGCCCGGCCGAGCGGATCCTGCCGAAGGTCTACATGGAGGAGGAAGGGGTCCTCAAGGCGCTGCGTTTGGCGCGGGCGGGTGATCTGGTGGCGATCTTCGGAGACAAGCTGACCCGCGTCTGGGAGCTGATCACCAGCTTCAAGCCGGAGCCCGAGGTGGCGGGAGGGAACCGGGAGGAGCGCCGGGAGCCGGTGCTGGTGGAGGGGCGGGTGGCGTCGTAGGGTGGACTTCAACCGCCGCCGGGTGGCGGGGCCCGGCGGCGTTGTCCTTCGAGGCGGGTCTTCAGCCTTCGGTCAGGAGAGAGCCGAAGTCCCGGAGCTGTCCCCAGGTCGGCAGCCCGATCATCAGGGAAAGCAGGGTCGTCACCGCGGTGGTCGCATCGGACGCATCGAGCTTTCCCTTGTCGAACAGCTTTGAAAGAGCGAGCCCGAGCCGATAGGTGAACAGCGAGTTCAAGCCGCTGTTGACCCCGACCGCGAGCAGCACGCCTCCCGGAATCAGGCTCATGGCAGTGGTGGCGATCTTGCTCCCTGTCACGTACCCGGCGACTCCGGTGAGCACGCCGCTGGCGAGCTTGGCCGCGAACGCGGGGTCGACCCGGTGATTCGATCGCTTGGCGATCGCCACGATCATGGTGCCCCAGGTCGCCGCCATCGCGGTCACGTCCGCTCCGAACGAGAAAGCTCCGGGGATTCCGGCCGCACCGGCGGCGAGCGTTGCGTTCCTCACGACGTCCCGATATTTCTGATCGATGGCCATGGTCGTTCTCCTTCTCGTGATGGGTTTGGTTTGTCCTCACCCACTCACGCGGAGAACGGGAGACTCAGGGCTCACGGACTGCGAAAGTCGTTTACCGCCCCACCGGCTGCCCGGTCTGCCAGCCGGCCTCGCTGAGCCGGCCGAGCAGCTCCAGGACCTCGTCCCGCTGGGCGTGGATCAGGAGCACCAGGAGGTCGCCGGGGCGGGCCCAGGCGAGGGCCTGGCGGACGGCTTCCATCTCATTGCGGGCACGGCCGAGGTCGCCGTCCGTGGCTCCCAGGCGGCGCAGCTCGGCTTCCAGGATCGCCGGGATCTCCCCCTCGGGCCGGCCCCGGAGCATCTCCGGCAGCTCCTTGACCAGGATCCGGTCGGGACGGAAGGCCCAGGCGGCGCCGGCCAGCTCGCGGAGCGCCTCGTCGCTGCGGTCGCCGGCCTGGCCCAGCACGAGGAGGAGCCGGCGCCGGCCGGGGAGGTTGACCGCCAGGGAGAGCGTCGCGGTGAGCCCGTGCGGATTGTGCGCGTAGTCGACCAGGATCTTCACCCCGCCGAGCTCCAGGAGGTTGCCGCGGCCGGGGTTGTCCTCCGCCGTGCCGCGCAGCAGGCGCAGGGCGCGCAGCATGGCCTCGTCGGGGAGCCGTACCGCCGCGCCGAGAGCCAGCGCCGCGAGCGCGTTCGCCACGTTGTGCCGCGCCGCGCCCCCGAAGGCGATCGGGATCTCCTCCACGTGCGCCAGGGTCTGCTTCCAGCCGCCGTGCCAGCGCTCGATCTCGCCGCCATGGAGGACCCAGGCGGTCGTCTCCGGTCCGAGGCGCGCCTGGAAGGCGGAGCGCTCCGGATCGAGGGAGAACCAGGAGATCGGGGCGGCCGACCGGCCGGCCCGCGCCACCAGGAGCGGATCGTCCCCGTTCAGCACGAGGCGTCCCTCCGGACCGAGCGCCCGCGCCACCAGGATCTTGACCTCGGCCAGCGCTTCGAGGTCGTCGACGCCGAACTCTCCCAGGTGGTCGGCGGCGATGTTGGTGACCGCGGCGGCCTCGGCATGGTGGACGGCGAGGCCGCGCCGGAGCATCCCGCCGCGCGCGGTCTCCAGGATCGCCAGCTCGACGCGGCGGTCGCGCAGCAGCGTGCGCGCGCCCCCGGGGCCGGAGAAATCGCCGCGCTCGACCACCTCGCCGTCCACCTCGATGCGATCGGTCGAGGTAAGCCCCGCCGCCAGGCCCGCGGCGCGCGCCATGGCGGCCAGCAGGCGGACCGTGGTCGTCTTGCCGTTCGTCCCGGTGACCAGCACGACCGGCACGTCGTGGACCCGCTCCCAGGGGACCTGGCCGGGGGAAGGGAGATCGTCGAAAGGCCAGGAGAGGGAGCCGGTGCCGAGCCCCACGGAGACGCTCTCCTCATCCGCCAGGAACGCGACCCCGCGCGCCGCCGCTGCGGCTTGCAACGCACGGAGCGCGGGATTCCGATCGCGCTCGATCTCCACGCGCAGGCCTTCGACCGCCTCGGCCATATCGGGTTGCGGCGTACCGCCGAGAGCGGCCTCGGCCGCCCGCCACGCCTCCTCGTTGATCACGGTCGCGGCGTAGAGTGAGTCGATCGGGGAGGAGATGGCCAGGCTGGCGCCGCCGGGGAACTGGCGGACGGCGATCGTCTCGGAGGTCCAGCCGACGGCGTCGAGGAGAGCCCGCACCCGCTCGCGCCAGGCCTCGATCGTCACCTTCGCCTCGGCGGGAGCGAGTGCGACGTCCAGAATGGCGCCTTCGCGTTCCTGGAGCAGGTTGGGTCCGGTCAGCCGGCGGGAATCGAGCAGCTTCATCGGCGGGAGGAGCGTACAACAGGACCTCACGCCAAGCAGTGTTCAAGTTACGGAATCGTGCCGTTCACCCCTCTCCCGCTCGCCCACGCCGTCGCGGACGCGGCCGTCTCGATCCGCTTCCGTTTCTCCAGGAGAACCTCCCCCTGGACCAGGGAACCGAACGGCAGCGGCGCCAGGACCTCGTCCGGGAGGAGCACGAGCCGCTCGGAGATGGCGAGCAGCTCTTCGGCGGGAGCGAGCAGCAGCCGGTACAGCTCCGCCGCCTCCCGGAGCGAGCGGCCCGGCTCCGCGTCGGCCTTCTCGACCTCTCGGGCGAAGCGGCGGACCCGGTTCCGCAGATCGGCCGCCGCGGCCGCGAGAGGGAAGACCTCGACGCCCGGTCCCTGGGTCCCCGCCGGCCGGACGGCGAACAGGAAGCTCTCCTCGTCGCCGATCGACCAGGCGAACAGGAGCGATCCGGGCGGCAGAGCCGCGCGGAGGCGGTCGAGCTGCACCGAGGCGGCGATCTTGTCCCGCTGAGCCTCCAGCTCCTCGGTGGAGCCGAGAAGGAGATCGACCTCGTCGCGATCGCGGGAGGTGCTCAGCCGGCCGAGCCGGAGGAGAGTCTGGGCGCGTTCCGCTTCGATCTCCTGCCGGCGGCGGGCGAGATCCGGCGCGGCGGGAAGCGTGCCGCGGACCCGGCTCCGCTCCAGCGCATGAAACGCATCCTCCGGCCGGCGGGCCGCGACCAGCGCCGCGATGCAATCCTGGTCATAGGCCGCGGGCTCCTCTCCGAGAGTCGTGCGCGCCTCGAAGTCGTCGAGCGTCCGACGGTTCCTCCGGTCCAGCGCTTCCGCGGCCCGGCAGAGAAAGCTTGCGGCGGCGCGGTCCCGGCCGGCCTGCGCGTGGACGCGGCCGAGGTCGCGGAGCGTCTTGGCCTCGCGCAACGTCCCGGGCGCCAGGCGCTCGCGGAGATCGAGCGCGCGCAGCCAGGCGATCTCGGCACCGGCGAGGTCGCCATCCGCGAAGGCCAGCTCCCCCAGGACCTGCCAGTGGTCTGCGACCTTGAGGCTTCCCGGCGCCTCGCGCTCGTCCTTCGCGAGGGCCCTCTGCAGGACCTCGAGAGCGCTCAGCACCTCTCGCTTGGGCGGCGCCGGGCTCTGCGCGGCCGAGGCCAGGCCCGCGGCGTCGAGGAGCGTCTGCTTGAGGTGCTCCAGCTTGCGGCGCAGCTCCTCGATCTCCTGGCTCGAGCTGCCTCGCGGCGCGGAGATCCCGAGGCCCGCGATCTCGCTCCGGAGGATCACCATGAGATACGGACCGGTCACGGCGAGCCCCGACCGGATCTCCAGCGTCTGGCGGTAGAGGCGTTCCGCGGCGTCGAGGTCGCCCTGGCGGGTGGCGATGCCGGCCAGCGACGCCAGATCCTGCGCGGCGGCGAAGCTCTCCCGCGGCGCGAGCGCGAGCGCCCGGCGAAAGCACTCCCGCGCCCGGTCCCAGAGCTCCCGCCGCAGGAACGTGGCCCCCCACTCCCGCAGGAGAAATGCTTCCATCGCCGTGCCCTTCGCCCGCCGAATGGCTTCCTCGTAGGCCGCGTCGGACTCCTTCCAGCTCCAGGCAGCGCCCCACCCGCGCCCGATCTCGCCGAGGAACCAGGCGGTCCGCGCCGGATCGTCTGCGCGGGTGGCCGCCTCGACGGCGGCGCGCCACGACTCGGCGCCCCCGTCCGGATCGCCGGCCGCGAACCGCTGGGCGCCTTCGCGGTAGAGGGCGCGGAGGTGCGGGCTCAACGCCGGGCGCGTCCGTGCTCCCCACCGGGCGGCGGGCATCGGCCAGGTCATCGGCCGGTCGCCGCGCCGCCCACCGAGCACTACCGGCCCTCGCGGAGCCTGCTCGGTCTCGACCTCCAGAAGGCCGGACGGCCAGCGGAGGAGACCCATGGAATCGCCGCGCCGCCAGGAGACCAGCACGTCGCCCGGAAGCAGCCCCACGTCCGCCGGGGAGCCCGGCGCGGGAGCTTCAAGGACCACGAGCCCTTCGGTGTGTTCGTCCGGAACGAGGTCGGAGGGGGCGGAGGACGCCAGCGCGAGCACCAGGAGAGATGCGAGGACAGACTGGAGCATACGACGTGTACGAATGAGCCGGGCCGAACGTCGCCTCGTGGTACGATCGTCCGGCCTTTTCGGCAGCAGCTTGAATTCAAGCGCGTCGCATGCACCTGCGTGCGGCGGAGGAGATCATCGTATGGAGAGCAATCCGCAGCCGGCGGCGCACCGGCCGGGCCTGCTGATGGCGATCGGCGGGGCCGAGGACAAAGTCCGTGAGCGGGTCATCCTGCGCCACTTCGTGGAGGCGTGCGGCGGGCCCGATGCCAATATCGTCGTCCTCGCCACCGCCTCGGAGCTCCCCGAGACCGGCGAGCGCTATGCCGACCTCTTCTACCAGCTCGAAACCGATTCCGTGGAGGTGCTCCGCGTCCGCACCCGCGAGGACGCCCTCGGCGCCGATACCGAGACGCTCGACCTTCTCGAATATGCGACCGGCCTCTTCATGACCGGCGGCAGCCAGCTCCGCATCACGTCCGCCCTGGGAGGGACGCGCCTCGCCGAGGCCATCCTGCGCCGCCACCGCGCGGGCATGGTCGTGGCCGGCACCAGCGCGGGCGCCGCCGTCCTCTCCGAGCACATGATCTCGATGGGAGACAGCGGTGGCACGCCGCGCCGCCGCCTCGTGCAGATGGCCAAAGGGCTCGGTCTCGCTCCGAACCTGGTCATCGACCAGCACTTCCGCCGCCGCGACCGGCTCGGCCGGCTGCTCACCGCCCTCTCCTACAACCCCGAGCCTCTCGGCCTCGGCATCGACGAGGACACGGCGGCGATCATCGACGGGGATGGAACGATACGCGTCCTCGGCTCCGGCGCGGTGGCCGTCCTCGACGCGTCCGGCCTCCGCTACTCCGACGGCGACGGGGTCGACCTGACCCAGCCGATCTCGATGCTCGGCTTGAAGCTCGACTTCCTGACCACCGGCTGCCGCTATGATCTGGCGCGGAGGATCGGTATGCCGCCGCTGAGCCGGGACGCCGCGGGATCCACCCGCGAGCCCGTCGCCATCGAGCTGGGCGGGGAGCCTGTCGAGAGCTGGTCATGAAAATTGTCGACACCCGGGTGTATCGCGGCCCCAATCTCTACGCCCTGCGCAAAGTCATCCGCCTGCTGGTCGATCTGGGAGAGCTGGAGGACTATCCGACCGGCCGTCTGCCCGGGTTCGTCGACCGGCTCCTGACCCTGGTCCCGACGCTCCAGGAGCACACCTGCTCCTACGACGAGCCGGGCGGCTTCGTGCGGCGCATGACCGAGGACGAGGGGACCTGGCTCGGCCACGTCCTGGAGCACGTCGCCATCGAGCTGCAGTGCCTCGCCGGCACCCCCGTCTCGTACGGCAAGACGCGGAGCCGCGATCTCCCCCGGGGGCAATACCACGTCCTCTACAGCTATGAGGAGGAATCGGTCGGCCTGCGCGCGGGCGAGCTCGGCCTGGAGCTGATCCTCCATCTGCTGCCGCCCGAGCGCGCGGCCCATGATCCGTCGCCGTTCGATTTTCCGGCGGAGCTCGAGCGGTTCATCCGCCGCGCGCAGCGCCGCGCCTTCGGGCCATCGACGGCTTCGCTGGTCCAGGCCGCCGAGGCGCGCGACATCCCGTGGATCCGCCTCAACGAACGGTCGCTCGTGCAGCTCGGCCATGGCAAGTTCCAGCGGCGCATCCAGGCGACGGTGACCAGCGAAACCCGGCACACCGCGGTCGAGATCGCGTCGGACAAGCGCCTGACCAATCAGATTCTCGAAGACCTGGGCCTCCCCGTGCCGCGCCAGCGGATCGTCGACGACGCCGAGGAGGCGGTCGAGGCCGCCGAGCGCCTCGGCTATCCCGTGGTGGTCAAGCCGCTCGACGGCAATCACGGCCGCGGCGTGTCGATCAACCTGACCGATGCCGAGCAGGTCCGCACCGCCTACGAGAAGGCCTACGAGCGCTCCTCCTACGTGATCGTCGAAACCTTTCAGACCGGTCACGACTATCGCATCCTGGTGGTCAACGGCAAGGTCGTCGCCGTCGCCGAGCGCGTCCCCGGGCACGTGGTGGGAGACGGCACGCGCACCGTCGCCGAGCTGGTCGAGACCGTCAACAGCGATCCGCGGCGCGGCGTCGGACATGAAAAGGTTTTGACGCGCCTGGAGATCGATCACCAGGCCGAGCGTCTCCTCGAGCATGCAGGGCTGACGATCGATTCGGTCCTTCCGGAGGGGCAGATCGTCTCTCTGCGCTCCACCGGTAATCTCTCGACCGGCGGCACCGCGATCGACAAGACGGATGCGATCCATTACGACAACCGGATCATGGCCGAGCGGGCGGTCAAGGCCGTCGGGCTGGACGTGGGCGGCGTCGATTTCATCTCACCGGACATCGCCCGCAGCTATCAGCAGGTGGGCGGCGTCATCGTCGAGATCAACGCCGCGCCCGGCTTCCGCATGCACGTGGCGCCCACCGAGGGCAAACCGCGCGACGTGGCCGGCCCGGTGATCGACATGCTGTTCCCCAAGGGAACCCCGTATCGCATTCCGATCGCGGCGATCACCGGCACGAACGGCAAGACCACGACGACCCGCATGGTCGGGCATATCCTCAAGCTCTCCGGCTGCCATGTCGGCATGACCACGAGCGACGGCGTCTACATCGACGGCGAGCTCTCCGTGAAGGGGGACATGACCGGCCCCTGGGCGAGCCACCTCGTGCTGCGCGATCCGAACGTGGACGCGGCGGTGCTGGAGACGGCGCGCGGCGGCATCGTCCGCTCCGGCCTGGGCTGGCGCAGGTGCAAGGTGGGCGCGGTGCTCAACGTCGCCTCGGACCACTTAGGGATGGGAGGCGTCAACGACCTCGACGAGCTCGCCGAGGTCAAGCAGGTGATCGTCGAGGTGGCGCAGGAGTACTGCGTGCTCAACGCGGACGACGAGCGCATCGCCCGGATGGCCGGGCACAGCCCCGCCAAGCCGTTCTGGGTGACGATGGACCGCAACAACGAGCGGGTCCGCCGCCACATCCGCGACCGCGGCAAAGCGGTCGTGCTGGAAGAGGGGCTCAACGGCCGCATGATCGTGCTCTACGACGGCGAGGAGCACATCCCGGTCCTCTGGGCGCGGCAGATCCCGGCGACCGTCGAAGGGCATGCGATCCACAACGTGCAGAACGCGATGTTCGCCACGGCGATCGCCCTGTCGATGGGGATCAGCCTGGAGAACGTCCGCCAGGGGCTGCGCACGTTCACCACCGACTTCTTCCAGACGCCGGGCCGGATGAACTTCTACAACGAGCATCCGTTCCGGGTGCTGCTCGACTACGCCCACAACGCCCACGGCATGGCCTCGATGGCGCAGACGGTCCGGGATCTGACCGTCCACGGCCGGCGGATCGGCGTCGTCTCCGCGCCGGGGGACCGGCGGGACGAGGACATCCTGGAGCTCGCGCGGGCCGCCGCGCCGGGCTTCGATCTGATCCTGCTGCGCGAGGACGACAACCGCCGCGGCCGGCCGCCGGGCGAGGTGGGGGATCTCCTCCGCCGCGGCCTGCTCGCGGCCGGGTTCCCGGAGGACCGCATCGCGGAGGGGATCTACGACGAGGAAAAGGCCGTCCAGCGCGCCCTGGAGACCGCGCAGCCGGGAGACCTCCTGGTGATCTTCGGCGACAAGCTGGACCGCAGCTGGCAGCAGATCGTGAGCTTCGGCCGGCCGGCCGAAGCCCCCGCCGAGGCGGTTCCCGTCGCCTCGCTCTTCGCGGCCGACAGCGAGCTCACCACCATGCCGTCGATCCTCGCCCCCGAGCCGATGCCGGCCCGGGGCGGGAGGGCGGGGGAGCATGACGATTAGGAGGACAGCAAGGTGACCACGAACATCATGAGAGCTCTCGGGATCAGTCTGGCCGTGCTCGGTTTGATCGCTGGTGGCTGCGCCAGCGCGAAGGAGTCGGTGGCAGGCGGGGTCGAGATCCGGGTCGACGTCGGTGAGACGCCGCTCACGCCGGGGCGCTATACCTATGCGTTGAATATCGATCCCGACGATCGGCAGCTCACGATCGATCTGGTGGAGGACTGAAGCTGCAGGCCTCTGCTGGGATAAAGTGACAGGCTATGGAATGGCCTGAGGTCCAGCAGCGCGTTGCGCAGGGGGAGAACGAGCAGACGGAGCTCAAGCTCTGGCCGGGCTTTCCCAAGAAGGTAGCCGAGGCCATCTGTGCGTTTGCCAACTCGGATGGAGGCCTCCTTGTTTTGGGGGTCGACGACGCAGGAGAAATCCGCGGTGTGGACGAAGACCCGGAGGTGGTCCAGGAGAAGCTGACAAGCTTTCTCCAAACGGGGTTGAATGCTCCGGTCCAGGCGCGGCTGGGACGTGAGCTCGTCGGTGACTCCTGGGTCCACTGGGTGGAGGTACGGCGTTCTCGCGGGCCGGAGCCGTTTCGGTATGGCAGCCGGATCTACGTGCGCCGAGGCCGGGCGAGCGTCGAGCCCTCCTCGGCCGAGCTCCAGGAGCTGTTCAACGTCTTCGGGTTCGTCCTGACCGAAGAGCAGATCGTCCCCGGGACGACACCTTCCGATCTCGACATCGAGGTGTTCGAGACCTTTCTGCGGCGCCTCGGGCTCGATCTGGAGGAGGACCCGAGGCTCGATCGGCTCGATGACCTGCGCAACCGCGGTGTTGTGGCTCTGGACGACAGCACACCGCGTCTCACGCTCTATGGGCTCTTGTGCTTCGGCCGGCAGCCGCAGTCCTTTCCCGCCACACGCAGCGCCTGGGTCCAACTCGTGGCTTATGCCGGGACCGATCGCGCATCGGAGGCGATCCTGAGCGGCGAGGCCAAAGGGCGCGTGGACGAGCAGGTCGAACGGTCTCTGGGCTGGATCAAGGCCCTGGGAGTCCGCGAGGAGTACGGACCCATCGAGCGCACGGACCGCCCCCTGGTCCCCCTGCGCGCCTTACGGGAGGCGGTGGTCAACGCCGTGGTCCATCGCGACTACGCCGTCCTCGGATCGAAGGTTCTGGTCGAGGTGTTCCGCGACCGCATCGACATCACCAGCCCCGGCGTGCTGCCCAACCACATGACCGTCGCGAGCGCGCTGGCCGGCGGCCATCCACGCACCCGCAACGAGCTCATCGCCAACTACATGATGGCCCGGGGGCTGATGGAAGTACGGGGGCGTGGCCTGCCGATCATCGCCCGCGAGATGCGTGAGTGGAACGGCACACAACCCGAGATGATGTCGAGCACCGAAGGCCGGTTCGTGCGGCTCACACTGCGCCTGGATCAGAAGGTGAGTTGACATTCGAGAGTGCCGATTTCCCTTCCCACCCTCACCCCGCCTCCGCCAGCGCCGCCCGAGCATCCCGCAGGTCCTGGGTGTCGTGCCCTTCCGTGAAGCTCTCGTAGACAGCTGCCAGCAACTCGCGCCCTTCGGAGCTCCGGCCCTGGTGGGCGCGGAGCCGGGCGAGGCTGACGGCGGCTCGCAGCTCCAGGGATTTGGCGCCTTGCCGGCGCGCCACGTCCAGGGCCTTCTCCAGGTGCTCTTCGACCTCTGCGTCGGGGACTCCGTGGCGGCGCAGGAGCTCTCCTTTGAGGCGGTGGAGCTCGGCTTCCATGATCCTCTGGTCCCCCTGGTGGGCCAGAGCGTCTTTCAGGGTGGCGAGCCCTTCGACGATTCGGTCCGCCCGCAGGTAGGCGCTGGCCAGCAGGGCATGGTGGCTCGGCAGGCCGGCGAGCGCCTGTAGATCCCGGCGTGTGGTGAGGGCCTGGCGCATCTGGGCAACGGCCTCGCCCGCTCCGCTCCGCTCGTTTTGTGCCCAGGCGAGGAGGAACCGGCCCAGGGCCTCGAACATGCGGAACCCCTGCTCCGCGGCGAGCGGCACGAGCGCCTCGGCCCGCGCTTCCACCTCGGCCGGCTCGCGGCGGAACGAGGCCAGCTCGGCCAGGGCGTACTCGACGAAGCACAGGCTCAGGTGCGGCACGGTGAGCTTCTGCGCCAGGTCCGCCGCCTCGCGGGCGCGGCAGAGCGCCTGCTCGGGATGGCCGAGCAGCCACAGCGCCCAGGAGAGGTTCGCCAGCGCGTTGAGCGCCGGGAGGCCGACCCACGGCTCCAGCAGGTCGGCCGGTGCGACGGCCGGCTCGCCACACGCCAGCGAGTGCTCCAGGTGCGCCCGCGCCCCGATCGGGTCGCCCCGGAGCAGCCGGACGAAACCCATGGCCTGGTGGGCCATGACGAGCAGGGAGGGCTCTCTCTCCTGCCGGGCCACGGCGAGGGTGCGCAGCGCCGTCTCCCGGGCCGCCGCCATGTCGCCGCCGATCAGCGCGTGGAGGAACAGGCCGCGCAGGACCGAAAAGTCGAGCGGCGTCTCGCCCAGGCTCCGGTAGAGCGTCCAGGCGCGGGTGAAGGCCTGCTTGACCTCCGGCATGCCATAGCTCCGCAACGCGGCGGCGGCGGTCCCGTAGGCGACCTGGATGGCGATCTCCCGTTCGTCGCGCTCGCGGCCCTCCGGCTGCCTGCGCAGCGCGGCGAGCGACTTATCGAGGTCGTCGAGCGCCTCGCGGAACTCCGAGGCGCGGATCGCCTGCTCGCCGGCCCGCTGCCACCAGAGGGACGCCGGCTCGAAGAGCCCCGCCTCGGTGCAGTGATGGGCGACCAGCTCCGGACGGCCGCCGGCCAGATCGGCGAAGCGGCTCTCCAGGACGTGCGCGATCCGCCGGTGGAGCTTCTGCCGGTCGGTGCGGAGCAGGGAGGCGTAGGCCGCATCCTGGAGAAGGGAGTGCTTGAAGCGATAGCGGCTGTTCGGATGCAGGCCGCGGCGGTGGAGGATCTCCGCTTCTACCAGCCGCTCCAGCCCACGGGTGAGCTCGGCCTCGTCCCATTGCGCCACCTCGCGCAGCAGATCCCAGGAGAGCTCCCGGCCGATGGCCGAGGCGATCTGCGCGAGCTCGCGGGCCGCGTCCAGGCGGTCGAGGCGCGCCCGCAACCAGCCCTCCAGGGAGGGGGGAAGGCTCGAATCGACCGCCAGCCCCGACTCCAGCACCCTCTTGGTCAGCTCCTCGACGAACAGGGGCAGGCCGTCGGTGCGCGCGGCGATCTGCTCCATCCACCGCGGCTCGATCGCGCGGCCGGCGGTCAGCCGCTCGATCAGCAGATGGACCTGCGCGCGGGTCAGAGGGGCGAGGGTCAGGCGGGTCAGGAACGAGCGCACCTCCCAGACCGGCTGGAGCTCCGGACGGGTGGTCAGCAGGAGGAGGATCGGCGCGCTCGCCAGATGCTGGATCAAGAGGTCCAGCAGCTCCAGCGTCGAAGGATCGGCCCAGTGGAGGTCCTCGATGAGGATCGGCAGAGGCCGCCGGTCGGCCGCCGCGAGCAGCGCGGAGACGATCGCCTCCAGTGTCTTGCGGCGCTGCGCCGCCGAGCTCGAGACCGAGGCGGTCGCCGGGTCGACCGCGGCGGGGTCGGCTTCGAGAAGCTGATGGAGGATCTGTTGGACAGGATGGAGAGGGCTCTGTTGCTGATCGGGAGTGGCGTACCCTTCCAGCCACGTCCCGGCCTCGCCGGCGATCCGCTGCTTGAGCTCCCAGACCAGGCGCGATTTGCCGATCCCCGCCTCGCCGCTCAACAGCACCGTCCGGCCGCTCCCTTCCCGGGCATGCTCCCAGTGCTCCAGGAGCAGCCCGAGCTCCCGCTCCCGGGCGACCAGCGGGGCCAGGGCCCTGCCCGCATCGAAGCGGCTGCGGACGCCGCGGTCGGCGGTCACCCGGTAGAGAGGCGTGGAGCGGCCTCCCAGCAGGAGCGGAGCGCTCAGCTCCTCGCCGTCGAAAAACCCTTCGATCAGCCGCCAGGTGGTCTGGCTCAGCAGCACGGCTCCCGGCGGCGCGAAGCTCAGGATGAGGGCCGCGATGTTCGGCGCATCGCCGAGGGCCACCGGGTCATTGCCGGCGCGGGCCATGATCATGGGCCCGGTGTGGACGCCGACGCACAGGTCCGCGATCACGGCCCCGGTGGCCGGGCAGATGGCGCGCGCCTCTTCGACGATGCAGAGCGCCGCGCGCGCAGCCCGGCAGGGGTCGTCCTCGTGAGCGCGCGGATAGCCGAAGTAGACCGGCCAGCCGAAGTCGCGCGCGGGACCGAGGTGGCCTCCGAAGCGCTCGACGACCCGGCTCATTGCCGCGTGCATCTCGCGCATCCCGCCGAGCATCTCCTCCGGGTCCAGCGGCTGGCCGTCGGGATGGACGGGCGCACAGAGCAGGACCGTCACCTGGCATCGCTCGGCGGTCGCTGAGCTGGGAGGCGGCAAGGCCGGCCATTGAGGGGGCGCCGGCGCGGGCAGGACGGCCGTGGCCGGATGGATGTCGTCCAGGGTGGTGTCGCCGCTGATCGACCAGGAGCCCGAATCCTGAGCGAATGCGAGCTGGGCCTCCGCGGCGATCCGCGCCAGCCGCGACGCCACCTCGCGGGCGGTACGCGGCCGGTTGGCGGGCTCCTTCTCCAGCAGATGGTCCACCAGGTCGGACAGCTCGGGTGGAATCCACGGATTGATCGCCCGCATCGGCGCCTGCCGTTGGGTGCAGACGCGCCGCAGGGTGGCGGCGGCGCTGCGGTCGAGAAAAGGAGAGTGGCCGGTCAGCACCTCGTAGAGGAGGGTGCCGAACGAGAAGAGGTCGGCGCGATGGTCCACCTCGCGCCCCTCGGCCTGCTCGGGAGCCATGGCGCGGCAGGTGCCGAGCACCCGTCCCTCCACGGTCAGAGACGCTTCGAAGTCCTCCGCCTGCTTGGCGATCCCGAAGTCGAGGATCTTGGGGTGCCCCGCCGGCGTCAGGACCACGTTCTCCGTCTTGAGGTCGCGATGGACGATGCCCTGGGTGTGCGCCTCGTCCAGGGCCTCGGCGATCTCGCGGGCGAGCGAGAACGCGCGGGGGAGGTCGAGGGGGCCGTCGCGCAGCATCTGGGCGAGCGACACCCCTTCGACCAGCTCCATGACGATGGCGTCGGCCTCCGCGGAGACGATGAGGTCGAAGATCTTGACGATCGCCGGATGGGTGAGGCGGGCGCTGGCCCGGGCCTCCCGCCGCAAGCGCTCGCGCCGGACGAGGTCCTTGCGCTTGTTCGGCGGAATGATCTTGATCGCCACCCAGCGGTCGAGGAGCTCGTCATGGGCTCGATAGACCACACCCATGCCTCCGGCCCCGATCCGCTCCCCAAGCCGGTAGTGCCCGAGATGGGACGAGCTCACGCGCGCCTCGGTCGGCTCGTTTGTCACGATGCTGAAATTATAGCGCGGTCAGCAGATCACGGGCGGCGCAGAGGTCGCCGGTATCGAACCCTTCGGTAAACCATCCGTAGATGCCGGCCAGGAGGTCGCGCGCCTCGTCCCGGCGCCCCTGGCCGGCCCACAGGCGGGCCAAGCTGGTGGCGGCGCGCAGCTCCAGCGACTTCGTGCCCTGCCGGCGGGCGAGGCCGAGAGCCTCGCGGAGGACGTCTTCGGCTTCGCCGGGCGGAGCTCCCTGCCGGAGCAGCAGCTCGCCGCGGAGGCGCAGGAGCTCCGCGGTCGCGTAGTGCTGCTCCCCCTCTTCGCTGATGCGGAAGCCGGTGTCGAGAGCCGCGGCGCATTCGTCGAGAGGGCCATCCTGCAAGAGCCTGTGCGCCAGGAGCGCGGCGTGAGAGGGGACGTTCACCCTGCCGCCGAAGGCGAGCCTCTCGGCGATCGAGGCGCGCATCTCGTCGCGAGTGCCGGCGGTACCGCCCTCCTCCATGGTGGTCGCGCAGCCGCGCAGGAACATCGACATGAGGCGGTAATGATGGAATCCGTGCTCGTCCGCCAGGCGCTCGATCTCCCGGGCGTGCCTCCCGGCCGCCTCGCCCTCTCCCCGCCAGAGGTGCATCTCGCTCAGAAAAAGGAGGAGAAATCCGTAGGTGTACGGCAGGGAGCGGCTCTGCGCCTGGGCGACAGCTTCTGCGAGCATCGCGAGGGCGGTGTCGGGCTCGCCTTGGAACCAGAGCAAGGTGGCGAGATTGCACCGGGCTTCCAGCAGCGGATTGCCGGCTCCCGGCAGCAGGAGGTTGGCCTCCGGGCTCTCCACCTCTCCGAAGCTCAACGCCGTCGCGAGGTGCTCCCGCGCCGCGGCGAAATCCCCCAGCCACAAGCGAGTGAAGCCCAGGGCTTGATGACTGATCAGAAGGAGGTGCGGGCTTCCGTCGTGCCGGGCCAGCTCGAGGGTCTGCTCCGAGACGTGAAGGGCAGAGCGCATCTGGCCGGTGATCATGTAGTGCACGAACAACCCGCGTAGAACCGGGAACGCATGGGAGTCGGAGCCGGTCCGGCTGCACAGGTCCCAGGCGCGGAGGTAGGCGGTCCGCACCTCGGGAACCGCGTAGCTCCGGCGGGTTGCCTCGGCCACCCCCAGAGCGACCTGCAGCGCGATCTCCCGCAGGTCTCGCCCGGGCGACTCCGGCGTCTGCGCCAGCAGGGCGAGCGCCCGTTGGATATGGCTGCTGGCTTCGGCGCCGGCCGAGGCTCGAAGGGCCACTGCGCCCGCCTGCTGCCAGGCAGGGATGGCCTGGTCGAGCAGGCCGGCTTCGGTGAGGTGGTGGGCCAGCAGCTCCGACTGGCTTTCGGCGACCTCCGGGAAGCGGTCGCGCAGGAACTCCGCGACCCGCCGGTGATGCCGCTGCCGTTCGGTCGGCATCAGCGAGGCGTAGGCTGCGTCCTGAAGGAGGGCGTGCTTGAACCGGTACCGGCAGCGTGGCGGGAAACCCTGGCGGTAGAGAATCTCCGCCGCGACCAGACGATCGAGCTCCCGCTGGAGGCTCTCGGCATCCCAAGGTGCCACGGCGTGCAGGATCTCCTGCGAGAAGTCCCGGCCCAGAACGGCCGCGAGTTGGGCCACCTGCCGGGCCGTCTCGAGCCGGTCCAGGCGGGCTCCCAACCACCCCTCGAGCGAGTCGGGGATCTCGCGCGGTCTCTGGTCGTCCGGCGTGCCTTCCAACTCGAGGAGCATTTTCGTCAGCTCCTCGACGAAGAGAGGCACTCCGTCGGTGCGGAGAGCGATCTGCTCGTGTGCCTTCGAATTCAGCGCGCGCCCCGCGATGATCTGTTCGACCATCCCGGCAATCTGCTTGCGGCTCAGCGGCCCGAGGGTGAGGCGGGTGACGTGGGACCTTTCCTCCCAGGGGATCCGTACCTCGGGACGGAAGGTGACGAGGAGGAGGAGAGGAAGCGCGCCCGCCTGTTCGATCAGCCGGCCGAGCAATTCGAGGCTCGAAGGATCGACCCAGTGGAGGTCCTCGACGAAGACAAGGAGCGGCTGGCGCTCGGCCGTGGCCATGATCAATTCGAGAAGCGTTTCGAGAGCTCTGCGGCGCTGGACGTCCGGGGTCATCAGCGGCAGCGGCCAGCGGTCGCCCGTCGGCAGATGCAGCAGGGAGGCGATCAGGGGAAGGGTCTCCTCGGGAGGAATCCGATAGGTTGCGAGCCTTTTCTCCAGGCGGGCCAGACGAATCTCTGGTGCGTCGTGCCGCTCGACCCCGATCCATTGATCCAGCCACTGAAGGATCGGATACAAGGCGCTGTCCCGGTAGAAGGGCGAAGCGTGGCCTTCCAGCCAGGTGGCGCCGGAGCCGATGCGCTGGCGGAGCTCCCAGACCAGGCGCGATTTGCCGAGGCCGGCTTCGCCGGCGAGAAGGATCACCTGTCCGCGCCCTTCCTGCGCGAGGTCCCAGCGTTCGAGCAGGATCCCCATCTCCTGATCGCGACCGACCAGCGGCGTCAATTGGCCGGCCGCATGGACCCGGTTGTGGACGCCGCTGCCGGCCCGTGCCCGGTAGACGCGCAGAGGCCCCGAGCCTCCGGACGGCGTCAAGGGAGAGAGCTCCTCGAGCGCGAAGAAGCCTTCGACGCGGCGGCCGGTCTCGGCGCCGACGAGCACCGACCCCGGTGCGGCCAGGCGACGCAGCGCCGCGGCGATCCCCGACGCATCCCCCAGGACGCGCTCGCGGCCCGAGAGATCAGAGCCGCGGACCACGGTCAGCGGCCCGGTGGAGAGCCCGATCCTGCCCCCCAGGCCGGCTCCTGCGATCGTGGACGCCAGCTCCAGGGCGGCGGAGACGGCGCGGCGCGCATCATCCTCGTGAGCCCGCGGATAGCCGAAGAAGGCCTGCCATCCGCCGCGGTCGTCCCTCTCGACCTGACCGCCGAATCGCTGGACAGCCGCGGCAACCACCCCCTCCAGTCGGTCCATGGTATCGGGAAGCTCCGCGGGATCGAGAGCCTCGCCCGTCTCCCGGACAAGATCACAGCTCAGCACGGTCACGTGCCGGCGCTCGGCCTCTGCTTGGAGAGCCGGGGGGGCCGGCTCGGCGGGGATCGCCGCGGTGGCTTCGTCGAAACCCTCCGGCGCGGGAGCGGCGAGACCCGGAGTGAGCCCCTCCAGGATGAGAGCCACCTGCCGGGCGCTCGCCGGCCGTCGCTCGGGATCTTTTTCGAGCAGGCAATCGATCAGATCCGAGAGCTCGCGGGCCAGGGAAGGGGCTCGCGAGAGGGCCGGAGGCTGCAGGTGGGTGCAGACCCGGTCCAGGGTGGCGAGCGCCGTCCGGGCGACGAAAGGAGATGTGCCGGTGAAGATCTCGTAGAGGAGGACACCCAGCGAGAACAGGTCGGAGCGGGTGTCCGCCTCCTGGCCTCGGGCCTGCTCGGGAGACATCGCCCGAGCCGTGCCGACGACCATCCCCTCGATGGTCAGCGAGGTCTCCCCTCGCTCGGGCTGCTTGGCGACGCCGAAGTCCAGGATCTTGGCGCGTGCGACCGGCGTGACCAGGACGTTCTCGGTCTTCAGATCGCGGTGGATGACGCCGTGGACGTGCGCCTCGGCGAGGGCTTCGGCCACATCGCGGGCGATGGAGAGCGCCTGCGACGGGTCGAGAGACCCTGCGCGCAGATGCTCGGCCAGCGTCCTGCCCTCCACGAGCTCCATGACGATGGCTTCGGTCTGTCCTTCCTGGATCAGATCGAAGACACGGACGATCGCCGGGTGGCTGAGGCGGGCGCAGGCCCGCGCCTCCCGCCGGAGGCGCTCCCGGTCGATGGCGCCGCCGCGATCGGCATGGAGCAGCTTGACCGCCACCCAGCGGTCGAGCCGCTCGTCATAGGCGCGATAGACGACGCCCATACCTCCGGCGCCGAGCCGTTCCTCGAGGCGATAGGGACCGATCCTGGTGGTTTCCACGCGGGGCTCCAAGCTGTACGCGAGCCACTCAATCTATCGCAAATCCTCTGAGCCCACCAGCAGGTCCGCCAAGAGCACGATCCGCCGTTCGAGCGACGCGAGCGCCACGTGCTCGTCCCGCGTGTGCATGCCGCCGCCCACCGGGCCGAGGCCGTCGAGGACCGGGATGCGACCCGGATGGGCGAGGAAGTTGGGGAACGAGATGCCGCCCCGCTCGCGCTCGACCTCCAGGCG
>Ga0126309_10000105_pt1 | contig 27811 bp, 27 predicted proteins | sample Plot56_FD_92541 | JGI IMG/M metagenome (GOLD analysis project Ga0126309, IMG submission 92541) | Serpentine soil microbial communities from UC McLaughlin Reserve, CA, USA - Plot56 | ecosystem: Environmental > Terrestrial > Soil > Grasslands | place: USA: UC McLaughlin Reserve, Lake County...
ATGAGGGGATCGACCAATAGCGCACGCGGACAGAGAGTGCTCCGGATTGCGGCAATCCGGCATCTTTGTTAAGATCGTTGAAAAGATTTTCGGGACCGCCGGATCGGCGCGAACGCCCTACAACGAGGACTCTGGACCACCATGAGAAAAGCGTTGCCCCTCCTCCTGGCTCTGACGCTCGCTCTGCCGTCGCTCGCCGCGGCGGCCCCCCGGATCGACGCCGCCACTCTCCAGAAGGCCGCTCGCCTGACGTGCCCGCTCGCCGAGGGTCTCCTGCTCGGCCCCACGGGGGCGTGCAAGGCGTCGAACCTCCAGCGGCGCGTCCTCTCCGGCAACGTGGTCGAGTACACCTTCGACGTCCGCCTGGGCTTCGGACCGTATGACGTGATCCGCCTGCATCGCGTGGTGCGCGAGACGGCGCCTTTCGTGCCGGTTCGTACGAAGGACAGCGTGTTCCTGCTGCACGGCGACATCTGGGGCTTCCGGGCCGCCTTCCTGGCCGACCCGGTCCGCAACCTCCCGGTCTTTCTCGCCCGCAACGACGTGGACGTGTGGGGGATCGATCAGCGCTGGATCCAGGTGCCCGCCAGCGCAACCGACTTCACGTTCATGGAGGACTGGGGCTTCACGCATGACATCCGGGACCTCTACGTCGCGCTGGGCGTATCCCGCGGCGTCCGCTTCGCCACCGGCAACGGCCGCGGCCGGATGCACCTGCTCGGCTGGAGCCGCGGCGGCATGATCGGCTACGCCTACCTGAACGCCGAGAGCCAGCTGCCCCCGGGTCTGCGCAACGTCGCCGGCTTCATTCCGGTGGACGTCTACTTCAAGACGAACGACGAGGAATTCCGCCAGGCGGCCTGCCGGCGCTCGGCGGCTCAGGAGGCGGCCTACGACGCGGGACAGTTCCAGAACGCCTCGGGCGCCCTCGTCCAGACGATCCACACCCTGGCCACGACGGATCCGACCGGCGCATCACCGGTCTTTCCCGGTCTGACGAACCGCCAGGCCGCGCTGCTGACGGGCGAAGCCACCTTCGTCATCTTCCCGCCCGATCAGCAGTTCGTCCCGTTCTACCACTTCACCGGCGGCACGTTCGCGCCGGAGCCCGCGTCGAGCGGCCTGCCGGTCCCGACCGGTCTCCTCTACAGCCCGGAGCCCACCTGGATGGCGCTCCTCGGAGGCGCGGCGCCCTTCCAGCCGACCCGGCAGCTCGCGGACGCCGAGCTGGTGATCTGCGATGAGGAAGACGTGCCCTTCGACGACCACCTGGAGGAGATCACCAATCCCATCCTGTACGTGGGCGCCGGCGGCGGCTTCGGCGAGTACGGGATCTACACGACCACGCTCCTGGGCAGCACGGACGTGACGATCCGCGTGGTCGATCTGACGCCCCCAGACCAGCGCCTCTTCGACTACGGTCACGCCGATCTGTTCATCGGCACCGACGCGAGGACGCTGGTCGGGCGGCCGATCCTGAGCTGGATCCGGGCACACTGAGGAGCCGGGCGGCGCGGTGAGTGCCTTGCTCACCGCCCGCCGTTCCTCCTGAAGAGCACCCCAGGAGCGCTCTGGCCGCGTTCCCGCACCCTTACTCGTCAGGAGGATACCGATGACGACTCGCTTCCCCGCTCTCGCAGCGTTGGCCTTTTCAAGTCTCGTTCTGCTGCCCGCCGGGCTGGCTGCCCATCCACCGGACGCGCCGCGGCTCGAGGTCCTCGCCGCCTTCAACCCCGCGGCACTCGAAACGCCCGAGAACCTGGCGTTCGATCGCGACGCCAACCTATACGTCAGCCTCGCGCTCACCGGCGAGATCCGCAAGATCGCTCCGGACGGCACACAGTCCACCTTCATCCAGTTCCCCATCGGCGCGCCGCTCACGCTCTGTGGCCCCTTCTTCAACGCGGTCACCGGCATCACGATCGATCCCCAGGACGACACGCTCTATGCCTCGGTCGTGTCCTGCGATCTGGCCAGCCGCGGGATCTGGAGGGTGGACCCGGACGGCACGGCGGACATCCTCGCCACGCTTCCGCTGGCGAGCATCCCGAACGGGATCGACCTGCACCGCGGATTCCTCTATGTGGCCGATTCGTCCCTCTCCCGCGTCTGGCGCGTGCCGGCCGGCGGCGGGACCGCGGAGGTGTGGTTCGAGGACCCGCTCCTCGCCGGAGATCTGGGGTCCGGGCTTCCGGGAGCCAATGGCCTGAAGATCTTCCGCCGCGAGGTCTACGTCGCCAGCTCGACCCAGGGGCTCATCGTCGCGATCCCCATCGAGCCGGACGGCTCGGCCGGCACCGCCCGGGTCCACGCTGTGATGCCCAGCGGCACCGGGTGCGATGATTTCGATCTCGACGTCCACGGCAGCATCTACTGCACCACCGATCCGACCAATCTCCTGGTGCGGCTCGATCCGGACGGCACCACCGAGATCCTGCTGACCGCAGCGGACGGCCTCGACGGTCCGACCGCCGCGCTGTTCGGACGGCGGGGCCAGGACCGTTTCAATCTCTACATCACCAACGGCGCCTTCCCCTTCTTCTCGACGACGCACCAGCCGAGCCTGATGCGGCTCCATCTCGCGGTGCCGGGCGGATCGCCGAACCAGTAGACTCTCTCCTTTCCTGCCGGGGAACGTTCCTTGCACGCTCCCCGGCCGGGAGGTTCAAAGTTATGAAGCGCTTCTCCATCGCTCAAGGCTATTCGTCTGGATTCGATACCCTGGGCACGACAGACAGCTCCCAAGGCGCCACTCTGGTGGTGCAACCGCAGACGAAGACCGGCGGCCCGGACAACCGGCATACGGACAGCGATCAGTGGATCTACGTGATCGCGGGAGCGGGCCGGGCGAACATCTCGGGCCGGGAGGCCCATCTGGACGCAGGCACCATCCTCCTCATCGAGGCGGGAGAGTCGCACGAGATCCTCTGCCTCGGCGACGAGCCGCTGGTGATGTTCACGGTCTTCTCTCCACCGATCCCCCACTGAGGGCTATGGAACGAGTGCGCCTGAGCGAGGTGGTCGCATTTTGCGACCACCTCGGCATCAGCCCGGGGTGTGCGGCCAGCTGCCGATGTGCGGCGGGTCTTCTCCCGGCTCGGGGCGCGGCCGGCGGCGGAGGTTGATGCGGCGGAGGTACCACCCTTCGCCGGCGTGGCCGAGACAAACCCGCACGATCAGGTCGATTCCCAGAAGGGCGATGCCGAGACCCGCCGGCAGGACGAGCCCGAAGAGAAGCCCGAGGGAGAAGCTCGATGCGGCGCTGCGGACGAGCGTCCAGAACGGGAGATAGGCGAGGCCCAGACCGAAGACGCAGCAGGAGATTCCGAGGGTCAGGGCGAGACCGCGCGGACGCGGCTCGGGAGGCGGAGAGGGCGCGGGGGAAGGCCTGGCTTGACGGGCCTTCTCCTCCCGCCATCGGCGGATGTCGACTACCTTCGCGAGGCGGGACTCTTCACGGCTCACTACGAGCGCCTCTCCATCAAGGACCCACAACTATAGCACCGGCCCTGGCAGGGAGGGTCCTCTGCGCTAGACTGCTCCCGTGAGCACGCGCCGCCCCGTGGAGGACACCGACCGCGAAACGGGCCTCGCCGTCGAGGAGCGGAAGAAAACCCGCCGTCCCCGGCGTTTCAAGGTACTGATCTACAATGACGATTTCACGACGATGGACTTCGTCGTGTACGTCCTGATCAAGCACTTCCGAAAACCTCCCGCCGAAGCGACCCACGTCATGCTCCAGGTTCATCACAAGGGAGTCGGGGTCGCGGGCATCTATCCGCGGGACGTTGCCGAAACCAAGGTCGCCGAAGCCACGGCCGAGGCGCAGGAGCACGGCATGCCGCTCCGTTTGGAGGTCCGGCCGGCCGAAGACGAAGACGACTGACTCGAAGAATGAAAATATCGCGCGATCTGCAAATCTCCCTCGAGGTGGCGATGACCGAGGCCGGCCGCCTCGGGCACGAATATGCCGGGCTGGAGCACATCCTCTACGCCCTGACCTTCGATCAGGAGACCGCCAAGGTCCTCCGCCACGCCGGCGCCGACCTGCGGCGGATCCAGGACCGCCTGACCGAATATCTCGACGCCGCGCTCGCGAGCGTCGATTCCGATGAGGACATCCAGCCCCGGCTCTCTCTGGGTGCCCAGCGGGCCCTCGCCCGCGCCGCCCTGCGCGTGGAGTCGACGGGCCGCGACGAGATCCGCGGCTCGGACCTCCTCGTGGCCATCTATGAAGAGCCCGACTCCTTCGCGGTCGACATGCTGGAGGCCGAAGGGGTGAACCGGCTCGACGTGGTGAGCTACCTGGCCCACGGCGTCTCCAAGCTGCAGCCGGCGCACGGAAGCTCCTTCCCGGCGGGCGAGGACGAGGACGAGCCCGAGCGCACCCCGGGAGGCGACGACGCTCTCTCCGCCTTTGCCCAGGACCTCACCGAGCTGGCCCGGAAGGGCGCCATCGATCCGCTGATCGGCCGCGAGCCCGAGCTCCAGCGCACGCTCCACATCCTGCAGCGGCGGCGCAAGAACAACCCGATCTACGTGGGCGACCCGGGCGTCGGCAAGACCGCTCTGGTCGAAGGGCTGGCCCTGCGCATCGCCAAGGGGGACGTGCCGGAGCCGTTCCGCAAGGCCCGGGTCTTCCGCCTCGATCTCGGAGCGCTGCTCGCCGGCACGCGCTACCGCGGCGATTTCGAGAACCGCTTGAAGGCGGTGCTCGTCGCGCTGGAGAACGAGGAGAGCCCGATCCTCTTCATCGACGAGATCCACACCGTCGTCGGCGCGGGCAGCGCCGGCCATGGCACGATGGACGCCTCGAACCTGCTCAAGCCGGCCCTTCAGGAAGGGCGCCTGCGCTGCATCGGCGCCACCACCTGGGAGGAGTTCCGCCAGACCTTCCAGCGCGACCAGGCCCTGGCCCGTCGTTTCCAGAAGGTGGAGATCAACGAGACCTCGGAAGACGAGACGATCAAGATCTTCGAAGGGCTGCGCGACCGCTACGAGTCGCACCATGGCGTGCGCTACACCCAGCCGGCGATCCGCGGCGCCGTGGAGATGGCCGCGCGCTATCTGCGCGACCGCCGCCTCCCCGACAAGGCGATCGACCTGCTGGACGAGGCCGGCGCCGCCGTGGCCCTGCGGAAGCAGAAGCGGGTAACGCTCCATGACGTCGAGACCGTGCTCGCCACCATGGCGCAGATCCCGGCGCGCCGGGTGAAGGGGGACGACCGCGAGCAGCTCCGGAACCTGGAAACCGAGCTCAAGAAGGTCGTCTACGGCCAGGACGAGGCGATCGATCGCCTGGCTTCGGCGATCAAGGTGGCGCGCGCCGGCCTGCGCGATCCGCAGAAGCCGGTCGGCAACTTCCTGCTCACCGGCCCCACGGGCGTCGGCAAGACCGAGGTCGCGAAGCAGCTCGCCGAGGTGCTCGGCATCGCGTTCCTGCGCTTCGACATGAGCGAGTACATGGAGGCGCACAGCGTCTCCCGCCTGGTCGGCGCGCCTCCCGGCTACGTGGGGTACGACCGCGGCGGCCTGCTCACCGAGCAGGTCAGCAAGAACCCGCATGCGGTCCTGCTGCTCGACGAGATCGAGAAGGCCCACCCGGACGTGTTCAACATCCTCCTCCAGGTGATGGACCACGGCACGCTCACCGACACCAACGGCAAGCAGGCCGACTTCCGGCACGTGATCCTGCTGATGACGTCCAACGTCGGCGCCCGCGAGATGGCCCAGCGCGCCCTCGGGTTCGCGGACGAGCCGGGCCAGGCCCGCTCGCCAGAAGGCGAACGCGCGGTCGAGCGCCTGTTCAGCCCGGAGTTCCGCAACCGGCTCGACGCGCGCATCCGGTTCAACACCCTGAACCGGGACCTGATGGAGCGGATCGTCGAAAAGTTCGTCCACCAGCTCGCCGACCAGCTCGCCGGAAAAAAAGTGAAGATCGAGCTGACCGAAGCCGCCCGGACATGGCTCGCGGACAAGGGGTACGACCCCGCGTTCGGCGCCCGCCCCCTGGCCCGCGTGATCGAAGAGTCGATCAAGCGGCCGCTCACCGACGAGCTCCTGTTCGGCAAGCTGGAGTCCGGCGGCACGGTGGTCGTGGATCTCGACCAGGACCGGATCGTCCTTCGCACCTGACCCCTCTCTCTGGAATGCGGGGCATTGCCACGTTGTTGCGATATGGTCTGGCCCCGACGCATGAAGGAAGAAGATGACTCCCATGGTTGACCACGAGAATCGCGAGACAGAGACGCACGAGAACGCCGTCCCCGAGGGGTCGACGTTTGAGGAAGCCGAGCCCACTGTCGAGCCGGCTGTGGCTGAGGCCTCGGAGGTGGTGACGGGCGGGGAGGCCATCGCTGCCGCCGAAAGCTCTCCCGATAGTCAGGATCATGGTGCGAATGGTGCGATCCAGGCGGAGGCTTCTCCGGAGCTCCCGGCCGCAGAGCACCAGGCTGAAGCCGAAGAGCACCAGCCCGACGAGGTCCATGCTCTGGAGGAGGCCGGCGGTCATCCGTCGGAGCTCCAGGAGAGCGTCGAGCCCGCCGGAGAATCCGAGCCCGAGACGGCCGCCGATGGGGCCGAGCGCGAGCGCCAGCTCGCGGAGAGCCTCGAGCGCAAGGAGGCCCTGATCGCGCGGGCCGAGGAGCTGCGGGATTCCACGGAGTGGAAGTCCACGGCCGAGGCGATCAAGCGCCTGCAAGCCGAGTGGAAGGCCATCGGCCCGGTGGCCAAGGAGCGGTCGCAGGAGCTGTGGGACCGCTTCCGCGCCCCGGCGAACCACTTCTTCGAGCGGCGCCAGGAGCACCTGGGCAAGCTGCGCGAGGAGCAGGAGGAGAACCTCCGCAAGAAGGAGGCTCTCTGCGTCCGCGCCGAAGAGCTCGCCGGCTCGGCCCAATGGAAGTCCACGGCCGAGGCCCTGCAGGGTCTCCAGGCCGAATGGAAGACCATCGGCCCGGTGCCCCGCGAGCACGGCGATGCGATCTGGAAGCGCTTCCGCAAGTCGCTCGACGAGTTCTTCGGGCGGCGGCAGGAGCACTACACGAAGCTGCGCAAGGAGCAGGAGGAGAACCTGCGCAAGAAGGAGGCCCTCTGCGTCCGCGCCGAGGAGCTCTCCCAGTCCAATCAGTGGAAGGCCACCTCCGAGGCGATCAAGGCCTTGCAGGCGGAGTGGAAGTCCGTCGGTCCGGTGCCGCAGAAGAAGGCGGACGCCATCTGGCGGCGATTCCGCGGCGCGATCGACGTCTTCTTCGAGCGCCAGTCGGCCTACTTCGAGCAGCGCAACCAGCAGCGCGACCAGCGCGACGCCGAGCGGCGCGACCAGATGCTGGACGCCCTGGAGCGCAAGCGCGAGCAGACGCACCGGCTGCGCGAGTCCATGGCGCGGGACGAGGAGAACGTCGGCCGCTGGCAGACGACGCTCACCAACCTCCGCCCGGGTCCGAACGCCGAAGAGACCCGGATCAGCCTGGAGGCCAAGATCGTGGACGTGGAAGCCCGGCTGAGCGAGAAACGCACCCGCCTGGACGAGCTCGAAAAGTCGATCCAGGAGATCGCGGCCAAGCTGTCCTCACCACCGCCGAAGGCGGCCCCGGCGGCGCCGGCTCCGGCCAGCGAGTAGGCCCTCGAAGCCCTCACCCCCGGCCCCTCTCCCGCCAGCGGGAGAGGGGTGAACAGCCACTTCCGCCTTGCACCCCTCTCCGATGCTGTAGGCTTGTGCCCGTCGCGCTCTCCTGTACGGAGCGAGAGAAAGACAAGGAGGAGACCCGCGCCATGAGGCTGATCACCGCCGCGGACCTGATGAATCCCCGTGTCCTCACCGTCCGGCAGGACCTGACGGTGCGGGAGCTGGCCAACGTCCTGGTCGAAAACGAGATCTCCGGCGCCCCGGTCGAAGACCGCTCGGGCAAGCTCGTCGGCGTCGTCTCCTTGACCGACATCGCTGCGGCATTCGCCGAGGACGAGGACGAAGAAGAGGAGGAGAGTGAGGGCGAGCGCGGGGACTTCTTCCTCTCCGAGTGGGAGGACGACGGGATGACCCGGGAGGAGATCGAGGAGCTCGGCCTGGACGAGGCGGAGCTGACCGTCGCCGAGATCATGACGCCCGAGGTCTTCACCGTGCGCGAAGACACGCCGGTCTCGGAGATCGCCGAGGCCATGATCCAGAACCACGTGCATCGGATCCTCGTCACCCGCGAGGACCGCGTGGTTGGGATCATCTCCACCTCGGACCTGCTCGGTCTGCTGGTGGAGGAGAAGGAATAAGCCTCCCCTACTCGAAGTACCCCATCACGTCGATCACCACGTGCGCCGTGCCGCTCGACAGAGTGACGGCGAGGTCGCCGGCTGTGCCGAGAAGGGAAATGGCATTGTTGGCGCGGGTCGCGCCGGCGGTGAAATTGACGACGCTCGTGCCGGAGGCGGAGTCGTCCCCTGGCTCGATCCGCAGGAACCCGGCGGTCGAGGGCGACGTGACCGTCACGTTGAGCTGGACCGAGCTGGCCGTGGGGGAAATTCCGCAGAGGCCCGCCACCTGGAACGTCCGCGCGGCCCCGGAGACGAGCACCGGTCCGCCCTGCATCCCGAACGCCGCTCGGGTGTCAGCGACGCGGCAGGGCGGGACCGTGTGGTAGTCGAGCGGCCCGCCCGGCCGGGGGACCCGGCGGGAGATCCGCCGCACCTGTCCACCCCCCGCATAGGACGTGTAGTAGAGCGCCTGGGTCGTCCCCCAGGGACCGAAGGCCATGTGGACCGCGCTGCTCCCTCCGAGATCGGTGGCGAAGCTGGTGGCCGACCAGGTCCCGGCCTGGGTCAGCTTGAAGACCGCTCCGCAGATGAAATCGCTGAACAGGTAGGTACCGTCGAACCCCGGCCAGAGGCCGTTCGGCACGAAGGCGCCGCCGGTGATGGAGTTGCAGTTGTTGATCCCGGCAGGCCCAGGAGTGCCGTGCGGATATTCGAAGATCGGATCGACCATACTCGGAGTCGGCGAGCAGGCGCCGGTACTATGGGCTCCCTCACGGCAGTTCCAACCGTAGTCGGCGCCAGCCTGCGCTTCGTCGATCTCCTCCCAGGCGCTCTGCCCCACGTCGTTGATGAAGAACCGGGTGCCGGTGGCATTGGGGTCCATGGCGAAGCGGAACGGGTTGCGGAACCCCCAGGCGAACGTCTCCTGGCATTTATTGCCTGGCGTCGTGCTCCCGGTGTTGCAGCGCGCCGTGCCGGTTCCCTGGAACGGGTTGGTGGGCGGGATGCCGCCGTCGCGGGTGATGCGCAGGATCTTACCGGCCAGCACGTGCTCGTTCCGGGCCGCGCTGGCGACCCCGCCCTCGCCGATACTGATGTAGAGAAACCCATCCTTGCCGAAGTGGAGATCCCCAGCGTTGTGGTTGCCGTTGGGCGAAGGCATGTTGTCGATCAAGATCAGCTCGCTCGCCGGGTCGACCTGGTTCTCCTGCCCGGGGGTGGAGAAGAAGGTGAAGCGGGAGACCCGGTTGACGCAGGTGCTCGCGGTGTAGAACAGATAGATCCGGCGGTTCGTCGCGAAGCCCGGATCGACCGCGACGCCGAGGAGCCCGCGCTCGGAGCCGGTGCAAAGGGAGAGAGTCAACGCCGGGGTGGGCAGCAGAGTCCCGGCCCACACCCGGAGGGTCCCTCCCTGCGTCGTGATGAGCATCCGGCCGTCGGGCGTGAAGGCGATCGCCGTGGGCGAGCCCACGTTGGTCACCAGGATGTCCGAAAATCCTGCGGGCACGGTCGCGTACCCAATCCGGGCCAAGCCGAGCATCATTCCCAGGAGAACCAGGTGTCGCAGCGTTCGTGAGACCATGGTCAGCGCCTCCTCACCAAGGGCCTTCCAGCCTACCAACGTATTGAGGAAAACGAAAGTGTGGAGCCCGGAACCTTTTTCCCCGCCCCTTCGTCCTGGAGGATGAGAGGACGCTCATGCTCGCACCGAACCCCAATCCCGATCTCTTCCTCGCGCGGCGGGCCGCGGCCGGCCAGGCTGACGCGTGGGACGAGCTGATCGAGAAGCACGGCCAGAGGCTGTACAACCTGGCCTACCACTTCGCCGGGTCGGCCGAGGAGGCGGAGGACCTGACGCAGGAGATCTTCCTCCGCCTCTACCAGAACCTGCACCGCTATACCGGCGAAGCCCCGCTCGCCGCCTGGGCGATGCGCCTGTCACGCAATCTGTGCATCGATCACTACCGCCGGCTGCGGCGCGAGCGGCGCACGTCGTCGGTGCCCGACGAGATCCTCGCCCTGATGCCCGCGGCGGACGACGTCCAGGAAGAGGCCCAGCGGCGGGAGGAGGTCCAGGCGGTCTACAGCGCTCTCGCGGAGCTGCCCGAGGAGAGCGCCGAGGTGGTGCTGCTGCGCGACCTCCAGGGCTGGACCATGGAGGAGATCGCGGCATATCTCGGCGTGCCGCTGGGGACGATCAAGTCGCGCCTCCACCGCGCCCGTCTCGGGGTGGCGGAGCGGCTGGCACCGCGCTTCCGCTCCCGCTGGACCGCGGCGCCCGGAGTTGTTCCCACCTCGCCGCGCCGGCCGGAGGTGTCGCCATGTTGAGCCGCGACTGCCGCCGGTTCCGGGAGGACTTCACCCCCGGCATCCAGGATCCGCACCGGGAGAGCTGCCCGGCCTGCGACGCCTACGCCTCCGCGATCGAACGGGCTGCCGCGACGCCGAAGCTGCCGCTGCCCGACAACCTGCGCGGCCAGCTCCGGGGCGTGCTGCCGTTCGTGCGGCACGACGAGCCCCGGATGCCCGTGCCCCAGGCGCCGCTGCCGGCCGGATTGAAGAGCCGCCTGCGCGCCATCCCCCGGGAGAAGCGGCAGAAGCCGCCCGCCTGGGTGCGGAGCTCGCGGTGGGCGGTGGCGGCCAGCTACTTCCTGACGGTGGTGATGCTGCAGACCGTGGGCGATCCGGTCGCCCTCGGCCAGCGCGCCACGGGCACCCTGGTTCGGAGATGGGACCAGGCCTGGACGGAGGTCCGCCAGGAGCGCCTGCCGCGGATCGAGAGCGAGATCACAGAGCGGTACGGAGCGGCGGTCAGCTCGCTGGAGACCTCCCTGATCGAGCTGCGCTCCGAGGTGTATGAGATGTCGTCCAAGCAAGCTGATCGATTCAGTCGATTGACAAGGAGAAATTCATGAGCACTGCACCCACTCCGTGGACCCCGTCCGGTGAAGGCGCGCCCCCGCCGGCGCCGGCTCCGATGACGGCTCTTCCCGCGCCGCTGGCGATCAAGAAGCCCTGGCTGGCCGCGTTCCTCTCGTTCTTTCCAGGCCTGGGAAACATCTACAACGGCCTCTACCTGCGCGGTCTGATCTTCTTCATGATCTTCATCACGATGATCGGGATCGTGGTCAAAGACGGGGACAACGCGCCGTTCTTCGGCCCGGCGATCGCCTTCTTCCTGCTCTTCAACGTGATCGACGCCTACCGCCAGGCGGTGCTGATCAACTACGGCTATCAGCAGGATCTCGGAGTTCTCGACCTTCCGCAGCGGCCGCGCCCGGGCCAGGGAGGGATCGCGGCGGGAGTCATCCTGGTCCTCATCGGCACTTATGCCCTGCTCGAGCAGTACGTGAGGATCGATCTCGACTGGCTGTTCGACCTCTGGCCGCTGATCGCCATCGGTCTTGGCGCATGGCTGATCTGGGGAACGATCCGCGACCGCAAGAAGGAAACGATCTGAAGCCTCGGGAGAGGGGGAACCTGTTTCACCCTCCCCCGTAAACTGCGTCCACCACCTCGCTCACCCGCACGCTCCGCTCGATCTCCGGGTCGAACCGGTTCGCCACGGCGAGACGGTCGATCCAGTCGATGATGGCCTTGCCGAGCCAGTCGCGCGACTCGCGGGTCTCGATCTCGGTCGACCGGCCGGCGAAGCGGGCCAGCTCGAAGTCGTAGAAGCTCCCGTCGACGTTGCGGAATTCAGCCCCGCCCTGGGTGCCCAGGAGCGTCGCCTTGATGACGCAGTCGGCTCCGGCATGCGCGTTCCAGCTCACCGCCAGCGTCAACACCGCCCCGCCCTCCAGCTCGATCCGCACGCTCGCGCAGTCGTCCACGGCTCCGTCCTGAAGCGGCGCGCCGGCATTGAACGTGGCGCCTTGCACCTCGCGCACCGCCGGATCGTCGAGCAGCCAGAAGGCGAGGTCGATCAGATGGACCCCGAGGTCGATGAGCGCGCCGCCTCCCGACAGCCGGCGGTCGAAGCACCAGGGCTTGTCCGGCCCATAGGCGTTGTGGAACACCGTGTCCAGGCTGAACACCCGTCCCAGCTCGCCTCGCGCCAACCGCTCGCGCAGGCGTTGCGCCCCCTGCGTGAAGCGGTAGGAATAGTCCACACCGAGCAGCCGGTCGGCCTTGCGCGCCGCCTCGACCATCTCGCGCGCCTCGCGGGCGTTCAGGGCCAGCGGCTTCTGGCAGAAGACCGCGAGGCCGGCATCCAGCGCCGCCAGGGTCTGCGGCGCATGGAGCGCGTTCGGCGTGGCGATCACCAGGCCGTCGAGGCGCAGCTCCCGCGCCCGTGCCACCAGCTCGTCGCAGGAGGCCAGGCAGGAAGCCGCCGGATACTCCCGCGCGGTCGACTCCAGCCGGCCGGGCGTCGCATCACAGAGCGCCGCGATCTCGGCCCGGCCGGCCCCGGCCGCCGCTTCCAGGCGCATGGCGCCGATCCATCCCAGCCCGATGAACCCCAAGCGTGGCCGGCTCAAGACACCCCCTCGGCCAGCACCACCGACTTGAGGAACCCGGCGGGCCGCTCCTCGGCCGTGGCGAACGCCCGGTTGATCTCGGACAGGGGAAACGTGTGGGTGATCAGCGGCGCGAGGTCGAGCCCGCCGCTGGCGAGGAGGCGCACCCCCTCCTCCATCCCCTGGCGGTAGATCTGCGGATCGCGCTCGTGGGCGTTGATCACGTCGATCCCCCGCCAGTTCCAGAGCTGCATGTTGACGCTCCGCGGACCGTCCTGGTGATAGCCGGCGATGACGAGGCGGCCGCGCACCCGGGTCAGCTCGGCCGCGAGGTCGAGCGGCTTCTGCCGGCCGGTGGCCTCGATGACCACGTCGGCCATCTGCCCGTCGCTCGCGGCGCCCACCTTGGTGTGCACGTCGCCGTCGTAGGTCAGATACTCGTCCGCTCCGAGGCGGTCCGCCAGATCATCGGAGAGGGGCCGGCGCGACACGGCGATCACGCGCCGCGGCCGGGGCGCTCCCGGGATCTTCAGAAGCTGGAGGGCGAGGGCGCCCAGGAAGCCGGTGCCGAGGAGGACCACCACGTCCCCCTCGCGAACGCCCGCGCGCCGCATGACGTTCACCGCGCAGGCGACCGGCTCCCCCAGGACCGGGCGATCGGCCAGGCCCTCCGGCAGAGGCACGAGGTCAACGGCACGAGCCAGGTCGTACTCCGCATAAGCGCGGTAGGTCAGCGCCGTGACCGGCTGGCCCGGGACGAGCCCCTCGACGCCCTGGCCCACGGCCTCGACCGTCCCGAAGACCTCGTGACCCGGCGCTCCCGCCGGCATGGGATAGGAGAGGCCCTGGAGCCCTTTCCACGGCCCCATATCGGAGCCACACACGCCACATCCGCGGACGCGGATGCGCACTTCTCCCTCCCCGGGGTCGGGGAGGTCCAGCGAGCGCACTTCGAACTGACGTGGTTGTGTGAGGATCGCGGTTCTCATAGCGCGCGGAGGCGGGAGCAAAAGACGTGCCGGTCTTTAGACCTTCTCCGCCGCCCGCAGCAGCGCCAGCGCCGACTTGACGTCGTGGATCTCTCCGCGCAGGGCCTTCTCGACCGCCTCGCGCAGGGGCATCCGCTCGATCTCCAGGACCTCGTCCTCGTCCATCGACTGCTGCGTGGGCTCGCAGCCGGTGGCGAGGAAGAGCCAGATCTTCTCGTCGAGGAAGCCGGGCGAGGTCCACACCCAGCCGAGCGGGCGCAGCTCGGACGGACGGTAGCCGGTCTCTTCCTCGGTCTCCCGGCGGGCGCAGTGCTCGGGGTCTTCTCCGGGATCGAGCTTGCCCGCGGGCACTTCCAGGAGCCAGCCGCCGGTGGCGTAGCGGTACTGCCGGATCAGCAGGACGTCGCCGTTCGGGAGCACCGGAACGATGGCCGCGGCGCCGGGATGGTGGACGATCTCCAGGTCCGCCTCCCGGTCGTTGGGGAGGCGCACCCGGTCGACGTCGAGGCGGATGGTGCGTCCCTGGAAGACCTGCCGGCTGGAGAGGCGCTCGCCCTGCTTCCGGTCGCGTCCGCTCACTGGGTGCGTGCCCCCAGAGCGCGCCGGATCACTGCTGTCTCCCCGGCTGCACCGGCATCATCATCTCGGTCTTCTCGTAACCGGCCGGAATCTCGAACGCCGAAGCCGGCACGGTCGCCTTGGTGTCGAGCTGCGTCACCTCCATGGTGGTCCTGGAGGTGGTCTGCTTGTTGTTCTTCTTGTTGGTCGAGGTGCTGACGGTCACGGTCTTCAGGGGGAAGCCGGCGACCTTCTCGCGGCCGGAGGCGATCAGCTTGTCGAGCTGCTCGTTGCCCGTCTTCAGCGCGTCGGCCCGCAGCCAGACGGAGAGAGCGGGGTCCTGCAGCTGGCTGGTCGCCCAGATGTCCTCCTCGTTGACGATGGCGGACTCGTTGCCCATGCCGAACACCCGGATCTTCATGGTGTAGCTGGTGCGGTACTTGGTGTGACGCGTCGCCTGGCCGGCGATGGCCGGGCCCGCCTCGTCGACGAGCTTCTCGACCTTGGGCTCGGAGAACTCGAATTTGACCAGGGGACCGACGCCGTTCAAGACGGCACCGGCGGCGCCGAGCATGGCCGCGGGATCCCACTCCGCGTACGTCTTCTCTTTCGGATCGACCAGATAGATGGTCTTGGCGCCGTTCTTGGTGATCAGCCAGGTCCCTTCCTTGAGCATCGGGTTGGCGCTCTCCTGGATTTCGACCTTGGCGTTGTCGCCCGTCACCCACCCCTCGACCTGGATGTCGGCGGGATTCTTGCCCGCCACATCCTGGACCTTGGTGACCGACTTGTAGTGGATGCCGGCGAACGAGGGCACCGCGGCCAGGGCGCAGAGCAGGGCGAGGACGATGATGCTGAGCTGCTTCTTCATGAAGTGGATCTCCTCTGTCGTGCCGGGCGATGATACCTCAGGCCCTCACACGTGGTTCATCAGCATCAGATCATAAACGGCTCCAAAAGCGAGCCCGGCTTGATCGGGGGTGGCGCGTTGGAGACGGCAAGCGGATGAACCCGGGTCACCTCTGTATCGGCGCTGTGGACCTCGACCCGGTCTCCAGCGAGGTGGCGGAGGATGCCCTCGGCCATCTGGGAGCGGGCGCTGTTGTGGGTGCACAAAGAGTGGCCGGCATCCAAGGACAGGCTCAAGGTTCGGTGCAGGGCCTACAAGACCGCGCTCCGGGCGTTCCTGGATGAGATCCCCCGCGCAGAGCTGGCCAAGGAGCTTCGGCCTCGAATCATGGCATGGACGCCGGGGTGGCTGGTTCCTTGCCGGGCGGATGGGACGTTCGAGGCGGCGGTGTAGGGACTAGATCTCGACCTGCATGCCGATCTCGATGACACGGTTGGGGGGGAGGCGGAAGTATCGGGTCGCGAACAGGGAATTGCGTGCCATGAAAATGAACAACGCATCGAGAAAACGACCGAGGGGAGACTTGCGGCGCGATAGAAACGTGCTCCGGCTCAGCATGAAAGTCGCACTGCCCGGATCGACTGCAAGGCCCTGTTTTCCCAGGCTGCGGAGCACCCTGGGCACATCGGGATCTTCCATGAATCCGGAGCGGGAGATCACCCGGTAAAAGCCATGGCCCAGCACCTCGACCACATTCCTCTCCTGCTCGGGTACTTGAGGGATCTCCTCGGTCACGATGGTCAAGAAAACGTTCTGCTCGTGGATCACTCTGTTGTGCTTGATGTTGTGCAGGAGAGCCGGGGGCGTGCCGCTCGACTCGCCCGTCAAGAAGACCGCGGTTCCTGGCACGCGGTGCAGGCCCCGGCGCACGACGTCCTCGATGATGCGCTCGGCTGGAATCGAGACCTCGGCCAGCCGGGCGGCTTGCGCGCTACGGCCGCGCCGCCAGCTCGCAAACAAGGCGAAGACCGCCGCCGCGACAACGAGCGGGAACCAACCGCCCTGCGCGACCTTGATGATGTTGGCGCCGAAGAAAGCGAGGTCGGCAACGAGAAAGACCGCCGTCACTCCGGCCGCGACCCAGAGGTTCCACCCCCAGAGCTTCCGCGCGACCACGAAGGCGAGCAGTGAGGTAATGATCATCGTCGTCGTCACGGCGACGCCGTAGGCGGCGGCGATGTTGCTCGAGGTGCGGAACCCGAGCACCAGCGCAATCGTCGCGACCATCAGCCCCCAGTTTGCGAACGGGATGTAGATCTGGCCAATCTCCCGGGCCGAGGTATGGATAATCTCCATGCGCGGCGCATAGCCAAGTTGGATTGCCTGGCGGGTCAGCGAGAAGACGCCGGAGATGACCGCCTGCGAGGCGATCACCGCCGCCATGGTGGCCAGGATCAGCAGCGGGAGCTGTCCCCAGCCTGGGGCGAGGCGGTAGAACGGGTTGTCTGCCGCGGCAGGATCGCGCAACACCAGCGCCCCCTGGCCGAAATAGTTGAGGACCAGCGCGGGCGCGACGATCGAAAACCAATCGATCTGGATCGGCCGCTCGCCAAAGTGCCCGAGGTCGGCATAGAGCGCCTCTCCGCCGGTGGCGACGAGGAAGACAGCGCCCAGCACCAGGTAGCCGGGGACCCCATTGCGGGCGAAGAATCGGAAGGCGTGCAGGGGGTTGAGCGCGGCCAGCACTCCCGGCGTCTGCGCGATGCTGAACACGCCGAGCGTGGCGATGGTCACGAACCAGAGGATGATGATCGGGCCGAAGAGCACGCCGACCTTCGCCGTCCCTAGCCGTTGGAAGAGAAACAGAAACACGAGGACCACGATCGCAAACGGCACGATGTACGGCTCGAGCTGGGGGGCTGCCACCTTGAGCCCTTCCATCGCGCCCAGTACCGAGATCACCGGAGTGATCATGCCATCCCCATAAAGGAGCGCACCCCCAAAAAGACCAAGCCCGATCAGGAACCACTGACGCCTGCGCTTCGTCTGTGTCGCGAGGGCCATGAGGGCCAGAATGCCCCCCTCCCCATGGTTGTCGGCACGCAGGACATAGACCAGGTATTTCAAGGTCACGACGATGATCAGCGTCCAGACGATGAGTGAAAGGACGCCGAACATGTTGTCGCGGGTGACGGGTACCGCGTGCGGACCGAAGAAGCACTCGCGGAGGGCGTAGAGTGGGCTTGTCCCGATGTCGCCGTACACGACACCCAAGGCGGTCAGGCAGAGAAAGGCGAGGCGTCGTGCCGAATGACGCTCACCGATGGAAGGATGTACCGGGACGGATGCTGTTTTGTCGAGGTTGGTCACAGATATTTTACGATTTTGTGCCAGGCGAACAGAGAGATGCCGAGGAGAAGAGCTCCGATGACGATCGTCCAAGGAGCAAACACCGGCGCGCCGAGATAGTTCGAGTAGAGCGCTCGCCCGGAGACGAGATGCGAGGCTCCCGTTCCCGTCAGGTAGAGTCCGGCGACGAACGCCGCTGCCCGCTCGAGTCTGCCGCGGCCCTTTCGGCGGCCACGAGAGCCTGCCTCATCGCCCATGACACCGAAAGATAGAGGTCCGGAACTAAAGAAGTCCGGAAGAAGTCCGGAAAGGGATACAAAGATATCTGCCTGGCGAGAGCCCTTCATGGTACGGTGACTCCGAACCGCGGCGGAGAAGGCATTGGCTCACGTCGATCTTCCCGCGGCCGACATGGAGGCAACGGCACCCAATGACGAGGAGAGGACGCTCGGTCCTGGTCGTCGACGACGATCCGTCCATTCTCAGCGTGTTGACGGCCGAGTTGCGGATGGAGGGGTACGTGACCTTCGAAGCGGCGGATGGTGAGAGGGCGCTCGCCCTCCTCACCCACCAGCCCGACCTCATCCTGACGGACCTCACGATGCCCGTGATGGACGGCTTCGAGCTGATCGCCCGGGTCCGTCGGCAGCGGAAGATCCCGATCGTCGTCTTGTCTGAGCATGGGAGCGAACCGGACAAGATCCGGGCACTCGACCTCGGGGCGGACGACTATGTGGTCAAACCCCCTTCGTTCCCCGAGCTCCTCGCCCGCCTGCGCGCCCAATTGCGGCGCAATGCCCCGCCGGACGAGCTGCAGTTTCCTGATCTAACGATTGATCTCCAGCGCAGGAGAGTCGTGCAAGGCGCTCGAGAGATCAAGCTGACGCCGACGGAGCTCGCGTTGCTGGAGCTTTTCGCGACCCATGCGGGCAGGCCGGTGTTCTTCGAGCAGATCATCCAGAATGTCTGGCCCGAGGCGTCGGCTACCTCGAAAGATACGGTGCGTGTGCATGTTGCCTCGCTCCGCCGGAAGCTCGAGCCAGATCCCTCGAATCCGCGTTATCTCGTCTCGGAGCCTTGGATCGGCTACCGTTTCATCGCGGAGCCGTTGTAAGAGATGGCTGGATCCGCCCCACCTGCGGATGCCCGCCGGGTTGCGGTCTGGATGGCGGTACCGGTCACGATGGCGCTCCTCACCTGGACCGGGCGCGCGGCCGGGGCCAATCCTCCGACGATCGGCTTCGTCTACATGGTTGCGGTGCTGGCGCTGGCCACCTGGGGCGGCTGGGCCGCCGGCGCGGTGGCGTCGGTGCTCGCGATGCTCTGCTTCAACTTCTTCTTCTTTCCACCCTTCGGGACCCTCACGGTCGAGGATCCCGCCAACTGGGTGGCCCTCCTCTCGTTTCTCACGGCGTCGGCTCTCGCCAGCCGCCTGGTGGTCACGGCGCGCGCGCAGGCGGAGGAGGCGCGGCGGCGGCAGCACGAGGTCGAGGTCCTCTACAAGCTCTCGCTCGGCCTGTTTACCGTGAGCCAGCGCTCCGGCGCCCTGGGAGAGGCCACGGTTCAGGTGCTCCGGGAGATCGGCGCCGAGTCCGGCGCTCTGTTCATCCCGGGATCAGACGGCGAGCCGGTTGCGCTCAGCACGATCGGCGCGGGAGGCGGTGGAGATCCGGCGCTCCTGGAAAGGGCATGGCGCAGTCAGAGCCCCGTCGAGATCCAGGAAACCGGGGGCGGCTTCACGGCGTATCTGCCGCTCCGGCTCGGTGGACACTTCGGCGGGGTCCTGGTGGTGCGCGGCCAGGAGCTGGCCTCCGACGTCCTCGAACCGGCCGCCCGTCTTCTCGCCCTCGCCGTCGAGCGGGAGCGCCTTCTGACCGAGGCCGCCCACCTCCAGGCCGTGCGAGAGAGCGATGCGCTCAAGACGGCGCTGCTGCGTGCGGTGTCCCATGATTTGCGGACTCCATTGACGGCCATGCGCCTGGAGATCGAGAGCCTGGAGAGCCGCCTCGCCGGATGGCCCGAGGTGCTGGCCAGCCTGCACGGGCTGGCCGTCGAGCAGGCACGGCTCGCCCGCCGGATCGACAATCTGCTTGCCCTGGCGCGCCTCGAAGCGGGCCTGGCGCGCCCTCGGCCGGAGCCCATGCCAGCAGGCAGCCTCTTTCGCGCCTCCCGCGAGAGCCTCGCTCCGGTCCTTGCCCGGCGCGAGCTGGCGACCCACATTGCTCGGGGCTGCCCCGATCTCCTGGCCGATCCGTCGTTGACTGCGGAGATCCTGGTCAATCTGCTGGAGAATGCGGCCCGGGCCACTCCCGTCGAGGCTCCTCTGGAGCTTGCCGCGTCTCGCGATCCCGACCGCTCCGGAAGCGTTCGCCTGGAGGTCCTCGATCGTGGAATGGGAGTCCGCGCGGGCGACCTCAGCTCGGGAGGGCTCGGCCTGCGCATCGCCACCAGCTTCGCGGAGGCGCAGGGGGGCTCGCTGAAACTGATCGACCGGCCTGGCGGCGGGACGATCGCCCGCGTCATCCTCCCGGCAGCCCCCGAGCTTCCGGAGGAGACGGCATGAGCCGTACGGTCCCACTGCTCCTGGCGATCGACGACGATCCGGCGATCCGCGAGCTGCTCGCCCGCGAGCTCTCTCTGGCCGGCTATGAGACTCTCACCGCGGCCGATGGTGAGCAGGGGCGCGAGCTGTTCGAGCGCCATCGGCCCGATCTGGTGATCACCGACCTGGCCATGCCGCGCGCCGATGGCATGACGGTGATCGCCGCGGTTCGCCGGATCGATGCCACGCCGGTCCTCGTCCTTTCTGTACGGGGCGAGGAGGAGGACAAAGTGCGGGCTCTCGATCTCGGCGCCGACGATTACGTGACCAAACCCTTTTCGCTCCGCGAGCTGCTCGCCCGCGTCCGTACCCAGCTCCGCCGCAGCGGCCGCGACGCCGCTCCCGAGGTGCTCCGCTTTCCGGAGCTGGAGATCGACCGCGCCCGCCGCCTGGTCACCCAGGGCGGGCGCGAGGTGCGCCTGACGCCGACTGAATTCGCCATTCTCGAGCTGCTGGCCCGCCAGGCGGGCCGTCCGGTCACTCTCCGCCAGATCATCGGCACGGTCTGGCGCGGCGCCCCGGCGACCACGATGGATACGGTCCGTGTGCACGTCGGCTCGCTGCGCCGCAAGCTGGAGCCCGAGCCCTCCGATCCGCGCTACATCGGCACCGAGCCTTGGGTGGGATACCGGTTCCTGGTCGAGCCGGAGCCGGACTGACCTCGCTCCAGATCTCCCTCCGATTTTAGAAATTCTTTTGGTCCCCTTGCGGACTTGTTTGGGCGGCCAGACCGAGACTGGTCTCGAAGGCGGCAGTGAAATGCCTTCGAGGAAACCAGTCATGAGAAACGAAAACCCGACACCTTCGCGCCCCGGCGGCCTGGGGCTGCGCTCGAAGCTGACGCTGGGAGTCATCGGGCTTCTGGCCATTCTCCTCGCGGTCGGCATCGAGAGCATCACTCTGCTCGACCAGCTAGGCGGCTCGATCGACGTCATCCTGCGCGAGAACTACAAGAGCGTCCTTGCCTGCGAGCGGATGAAGGAATCGCTCGAACGAATGGACAGCGGCGCCCTCTTCGGGCTGGCGGGCGAGGAGGCCCGGGGGCGCTCCCTGGCCGAGGAGCATCGGCCCCGCTTCGAGACGGCCCTGCAGACGGAGCTGGGCAACATCACGCTGCCCGGTGAAGGGGAGCGGGCCGAGCGCCTGCGGCAGCTCTATGCCGGGTATGTGCCGGTCCTGGGACGCGTTCTCGACCCGGCGATCCCCGTCGAGGAGAGAAGCGCTCTCTATTTCGGCCGGCTCCTCCCGACCTTCCAACAGATCAAGGCAACGGCCGACGAGATCCTGCAGATGAACCAGCAGAACATGGTGGAAGCCAACGACCGCGCCCGCACGCTGGCCGCCCAGGCTGGCCGGCGTATGGCTCTGCTGCTCCTGCTGGGGACGGCGCTCGCCGGAATCTGCATCGCCTTCCTGTTGCATTCGATCCTGGGGCCCCTGGAGCGGCTGACGCGAGCGGCCCGCCAGATCGAGAGGGGCGACCTGGACCAGACTGTCCCCGTTGCAACGCGTGACGAGATCGGACAGCTCGCCGCCGCCTTCAACTCGATGACGGAGAGTCTGCGGGAGCTGCGGAAGAGCAATCAGGCCCAACTGCTCCGCGCCCGGCGCATGGCGGAGCTCGCCATCGACAACGTGCCCGAGGCGGTGGCCGTCCTCTCCGCGGATCATCGCGTGGAGCTCGCCAACCGCTCGGCGACATCCCTCCTGGGCCTGCGGCCGGCTGAGCCGTTTCCCACCCAGCACGGCGGATGGCTCCCGGCTCTGCTGAAGCGGGCCGAAGCCGGGCTCATCGTGGCGCCTGGAACCGAAGCAGAGGTTCGCCTCCCGTCCGACGGCCGCGAGCGCTTCTACCGGCCGCGGGCCACGGTCCTGCGCGATGGGCCGGACCAGCCAGAGAGCTTCGTCCTGGTCGTGGAGGACACGACCGACCGGCGGCGCGGCGGTGAGATGCACGCCAGCCTGCTCGCCAGCACGGCCGGTGAGCTCGAAGGAGCGCTCGGCCCCCTTGGAGCCGCTTTGGATTCGCTGGAGTCGGGGCGTCCTGCGCCCACTCGGCAGCAGCAAGATCTCCTGAACGGTGCCCGGAGCGCAGTGGAGCGCCTCGACCAGATCGCGCAGAGCCTCCAGGCCATTTCGCGCGTCGAGGAAAGCCGGCAACAGCTTCACCTGGAGCCGGTCGCGCCGCGCGCTTTGATCGATGCCGCGGCTCACAATGCCGCTGGCGGCTTCGAGAGGCAGCAGGTGAAGCTGACGGTCGACGTGAGCCCCGCGGCGCCGCGCGTCCTGGCCGACCCGGAGCGAGCCGGAGTGGTTTTCTCAGCCCTCCTCCAGAATGCGCTCGCCCATACCTCCGCCGGAGGCTCGGTGACAGTGCGCGCCGAGCTCGATGGGGGGCGGCCCCGCTTCTCAGTGATCGATACGGGCAGCGGCATCGCGCCAGACCAGCGTGAGCGAATCTTCGAGCCCTTCTATCAGGTGCCGGAAACCGAGCATCTCGGAGGGGTGGGGCTCGGCCTCGCCGTCGCCCGCGACATCGTTCAGGCTCACGGAGGAGAGATCCATTGCGAAAGCGAGGGGGAGGGCCGCGGCGCGGCTTTCTGGTTCACGCTTCCGGCAGCCGTGGAAAATGAAGCGCAACTCATTGGCGGCGCGTTTCTGAGGAGGTAGGAGCGTGGACATCCTTTACATCGGTCTGGCGGTCGCCTTCTTCGCGGGGTCGTGGTACTTCGTGCGCCTCTGCGCTTCCCTGGCGCCGGCTGAGGAGGAAAAGAAATGAGCGGGCTCTACATCCTCGGCCTCGTGGTGACGGTGCTCTTGACCATCTACCTGTTCGCAGCCCTCTTGAAACCAGAGCGATTCTGATGACGACCAACGGACTGCTTCAGATCGGTCTCTACTTCATCGTGCTGCTGGCTCTCTCGGGACCGCTCGGCGCCTACATGGCACGGGTTTACGAGGGCAAGCCGTTCGGCCTGGACCGCATCCTGGGTCCCGTCGAGCGGCTGATCTACCGCCTGAGCGGCGTGCGCGCCGGCGAGGAGATGGATTGGATGGTCTACGCCTTTTCGATGCTTCTCTTCAGCGCCGTGGGCTTCCTCTTCCTCTACGCGTTGCAGCGCCTCCAGGCAGCGCTGCCGTGGAACCCCGCGACGCTCGGGGCGGTGACTCCGGACTCCTCGTTCAACACCGCTACGAGCTTCGTGACCAACACCAACTGGCAGGGCTACGGCGGCGAGACCACGCTGAGCTACCTGACCCAGATGCTGGGGCTCACGGTGCAGAACTTCGTCTCGGCAGCCACCGGCATGGCGGTCCTCGTGGCTTTCATCCGGGGTCTTGCGCGCAAGAACGCGAAGACGATCGGCAATTTCTGGGTCGACCTGACGCGGACAACCCTCTACATCCTGCTGCCGCTTTCGCTCGTCCTGGCGCTCGTCCTCGTCTCGCAGGGCGTGGTGCAGACGTTCTCCGAATACAAAACGGTGCCGCTCGTCGAGGCGGCCACAGATGCCGACGGCAAACCGGTCACCGAGCAGGTGCTGGCTCTCGGGCCGGCGGCTTCGCAAATCGCCATCAAGCAGCTCGGCACCAACGGCGGCGGCTTTTTCAATGTGAACTCCGCGCATCCGTTCGAAAACGCGACGCCCGTCTCGAATTTCCTCGAAATGCTGTCGATCCTGCTGCTGGCGGCAGCTCTCTGCTCCACGTTCGGCCGCATGGTGGGGGACACCCGCCAGGGTTGGGCTCTGCTCGCCGCCATGACCTTGATCGTGCTGCCGCTCCTCATGCTGTGCTACAGCCAGGAGCAGGCAGGCAACCCGGCCTTCGACCGGCTCGGAGTCGACAGCCAAGCGAGCACGCGCCAGCCCGGCGGCAACATGGAAGGCAAGGAGGTCCGCTACGGCATCGCCAATTCCGCCCTCTGGACGGCGACGACAACGGCGGCCTCGAACGGCTCGGTCAATTCCATGCACGACTCCTACACACCGCTCGGAGGCCTCGTGCCGCTCTTCCTCATGCAGTTCAGCGAAGTGGTCTTCGGCGGCGTCGGATCGGGTCTCTATGGCATGCTCGTCTTCGTCCTCGTTGCGGTGTTCATCGCCGGCCTCATGGTCGGCCGAACGCCGGAGTATCTGGGCAAGAAGATCGAGGCCTACGAGGTGAAGATGGCCTCGCTGGTCATTCTCATCATGCCGTTCGTCGTGCTGATCTTCACCGCCTTCGCGGTGGTTGTGAAGCCGGGTCTCGCGACGATCTTCAACCCCGATGCGCATGGGTTCTCCGAGGTGCTGTACGCCTTCACGTCGCAAGGCAGCAACAACGGCAGTGCCTTCGCGGGTCTGGGCGCCAACAACCTGTTCTATAACACAACCGGCGGCCTCGCCATGTTCTTCGCCCGCTTCTGGCTCGCCATCCCGACACTCGCGATCGCCGGCTCGCTGGCGAAGAAGAAGCTGGTGCCGCCCGGCCCGGGGACCTTGCCTACGCACACCCCTCTCTTCGTCGTGTTCCTGATCGCCGTGGTCGTCCTGGTGGGAGCGCTGACCTTCTTCCCGGCGCTGGCGCTCGGCCCGATCGTCGAGCACCTGCAGATGATCGCCGGAGGAATCTGAGTCATGTCCAAGCGTCAGAAAGCACTTTTCGATCCCAGGATCGTCCGTGGGGCGGTCAAGGACTCATTCCGCAAGCTCCACCCGCAGGTGATGGTCCGCAATCCGGTGATGTTCGTGGTCTACATCGGGAGCTTCCTCACCACGGGTCTGTTCCTCCAGGCGCTGATCGGACAAGGGGAAGCGCCCGCCGGCTTCATCCTCGCGGTGGCCCTCTGGCTGTGGTTCACCGTGCTGTTCGCCAACTTCGCGGAGGCCATGGCCGAGGGGCGGGGCAAGGCGCAGGCTGCGGCTCTGCGCCAGACCCGCAAGACCACGATCGCCAAGAAGCTCCGGGAACCGCGATACGACGCGGCCCGAAGCGAGGTTTCCTCCACGGAGCTGAGAAAAGGCGACGTCGTTCTCGTGGAGGCCGGCGACACCATCCCCGGCGACGGCGAGGTGATCGCAGGGGCCGCCTCGGTCAATGAGTCTGCGGTCACCGGCGAGAGCGCTCCCGTGATCCGCGAGAGCGGCGGCGACCGGAGCTCGGTCACCGGCGGCACCCAGGTGCTCTCCGACTGGCTGATCATCCGCATCACGGCCAATCCCGGCGAGACCTTCCTCGACCGCATGATCTCGCTCGTCGAGGGGGCGAAGCGCCAGAAGACGCCGAACGAGATCGCCTTGTCGATCCTTCTCGCCGCGCTCACCCTGATCTTTCTGATTGCAACGGTGACGCTGCTGCCGTTCTCGATCTACAGCGTCACCTCGGCCGGTGTGGGCATGCCGGTGACGGTCACGGTGTTGACAGCGCTCCTCGTCTGCCTGACCCCGACAACCATCGGCGGCCTTCTCTCGGCAATCGGTATTGCCGGGATGGACCGCATGATCCAGGCGAACGTGATCGCCACCTCCGGCCGCGCGGTGGAGGCTGCCGGCGACGTGGACGTGCTCCTCCTCGACAAGACGGGGACGATCACCCTGGGCAACCGGCAGGCCACCGAATTCCTCCCGGCGGCTGGTATCACGGAATCCGAGCTGGCAGATGCCGCCCAGCTCGCGTCGCTGGCCGACGAGACCCCCGAGGGGCGGAGCATCGTGGTGCTCGCCAAGGAGAAATACGGCATCCGCCAGCGCGACATCCACGCTCTCGGCGCCCACTTCGTACCGTTCACCGCGCAGACCCGCATGAGCGGCGTGAACCTGAACGGTCGACAGATCCGCAAGGGGGCGTTCGACACCGTGGAGGCGTTCGTCCAGTCGCAAGGAGGTCTCTTCCCGGTGGACGTGCGATCCAAGGTGGAGACGGTCGCCAAGGGCGGCGGCACGCCGCTCGTCGTGGCGGAGGGGCAGCAGGTTCTCGGTGTGATCCATTTAAAGGACATCGTCAAGGGAGGGATCCGCGAGCGCTTCGCCGAGCTGCGCGAGATGGGAATCAAGACGGTGATGATCACCGGCGACAATCCGCTGACCGCTGCCGCCATCGCCGCCGAGGCGGGGGTCGACGACTTCCTCGCCCAGGCGACGCCCGAGGCCAAGCTCAGGCTGATCCGGGACTATCAGACGGGCGGCCGGCTGGTGGCAATGACCGGCGACGGCACGAACGACGCGCCGGCGCTCGCCCAGGCGGACGTGGCAGTCGCCATGAATTCCGGCACCCAGGCCGCCAAGGAGGCCGCCAACCTGGTGGACCTCGACTCGAATCCGACCAAGCTGATCGAGACCGTCGAGATCGGCAAGCAGCTCCTGATGACCCGCGGTGCGCTGACCACGTTCAGCATCGCCAATGATGTGGCCAAGTACTTCGCCATCATTCCGGCGGCCTTCGCGACCACCTACCCGGTGCTCGACCGGCTCAACCTGATGCACCTCGCGAGCCCGCAGAGCGCGATCCTGTCGGCGGTCATCTTCAACGCGCTGATCATCATTGCGCTGATCCCTCTGGCCTTGCGGGGCGTCAAGTTCCGCCGCCACTCGGCCTCGCACCTGCTGCGCGACAATCTGCTGATCTATGGCCTCGGCGGGGTCATTGTTCCGTTTGTGGGGATCAAGCTTATTGATCTGATGCTGCGGGCGCTGGGGCTGGTTTGAAGGACACAAGGGACAGCAAGGACTCGAAAGACGACATCATGCGACAGCTCGGGACCGCGCTTCTGATCTTCTTGGTTCTGACCGTGATCACCGGCTTGATCTATCCTCTGGTGGTGACCGGCATCGCTCAGCTCGTGTTTCCGCATCAGGCGAACGGCAGCATGATCGAGCACAATGGCAAAACAGTGGGCTCCGAGCTCATCGGACAGCCGTTCGCCGGCCCGACGTACTTCTGGAGCCGTCCCTCGGCCACAGGGCCGTTCCCGTACAACGCCGCCGCCTCGTCGGGCTCGAACCTGGGGCCGGCCAACCCGGCGCTCCTCGATCGCGTGAAGGCGGACGTGGAGCGTGTCCGGGCCGCCCACGGCGGCAAAACGCCGGTTCCGGTCGATCTGGTCACCGCATCGGCGAGCGGTCTCGATCCGCACGTCAGCCCAGCCGCGGCGTTGTACCAGGTGGATCGGGTCGCGGCGGCTCGGGGCCTCGATCCCAGGGCCGTGCGACGGCTGGTCGAGGAGCACGTCGAGGGGCGGACGTTCGGGGTGCTCGGCGAGCCGCGGGTGAATGTGCTGAGGCTCAATCTGGCGCTGGATGAGTTGCGATGAATGACCGTCCCGATCCCGATGCCCTGCTCGCCCTCGCCAATGCCGAGGAGGAACGCGAGCGGCGCGGCCGGCTCAAGGTCTTCTTTGGTGCCATGGCCGGGGTCGGCAAGACCTACGCCATGCTGGAGAACTCGCGCGAGCTTAAGCGCCGGGGCATTGAGGTCATCGTGGGCTGGGCCGAGACGCATGGCCGCAAGGAGACCGAGGCCTTGCTCGACGGCCTCGAGATCCTGCCGCATCGCGAGATCGAGCACCGGGGAATTCGGCTGAAGGAATTCGACCTGGACGGCGCCCTGGCCCGCCGCCCGGCGGTGATCCTGGTGGACGAGTGGGCCCACACCAACGCGCCGGGCTCGCGCCATGCCAAACGCTGGCAGGACATCGAGGAGCTGCTCGCCGAGGGGATCGACGTTTTCACGGCGATGAACGTGCAGCACCTGGAGAGCCTGAACGACCTGGTGGGCAAGA
>Ga0126309_10000106_pt1 | contig 27811 bp, 25 predicted proteins | sample Plot56_FD_92541 | JGI IMG/M metagenome (GOLD analysis project Ga0126309, IMG submission 92541) | Serpentine soil microbial communities from UC McLaughlin Reserve, CA, USA - Plot56 | ecosystem: Environmental > Terrestrial > Soil > Grasslands | place: USA: UC McLaughlin Reserve, Lake County...
ATGCCGCGCAGTTGGGCGTCGATCATCCGGTTCACGGCATTGCCGCCACCTCCCCCGACGCCGATGACCTTGATGCGGGCTCCGGAGTCGGCAGCCGCCTGGACGCGCGCACGGGTGGCGGCGTCCTGCGGAGTCTCCGGAGCGTCCTGGTCGTCGAACAGAATCATGATGCACCCCCTTTTCCCGGGTTTGAGTGGAATCTCTCTATAAAAGGTCCGAGAACATGCCGCGCAGGCTGCCCATCACGTTGCGTACACTGAAGCCCGACTTCTTCTGGACCTTCACCTGGCTCTCTTCGGCGCCCTGAGCGTACAGCAACAGGCCCGAGGCGGTGGCCCAGCCCGGACTGCTGATCACATCGACCAGCCCGCCCAGGCCGCGCGGCAGACCGTAGCGCACGCCGGCGTCGAAGATCTGCTCGGACATTTCGAGCAGGCCGTCGAGCTGGGCGCCGCCGCCGGTCAGCACAACGCCGCCGCGCAATCCCTCATCCGAAGCATTTTTACGGAGATCGTCCCGCAGCATGTTGAACAGCTCCTCGGCGCGCGGCTGCAGGATCTCGCAGAGCTCGCGCTTCGGCACGATGCGGGACGAGCCGCCGGCCACGGTGGGCACCGCGATCCCTTCCTCCTCGGTGACCATGCTCGGCAGGCAGCACCCCTGCTTCGTCTTGATGCGCTCGGCCTCGGCGAAGGGCGTGCGCAGCACCATCGCCAGGTCGTTCGTGAAGTGGCCGGCGCCGATCGGCGCCACGCCGCTGTATTGGATCTCGCCCTCGGCGAAGAGCGCGTATTCGGTGGTGCCGGCGCCGATGTCGATCAGCAGGCAGCCGAGCTCGCGCTCGTCCGGGGTGAGGACCGCCTCGGCCGTGGCGAGGGGCTCGAAAACCATCTCGACCACTTCGATGCCGGCGCGGTTGACGCAGGTGAGGAGCGTGCGCGAGCGGGTGATGTTGCCCGTCACCAGGTGGGTCATCACCTCCAGGCGCGAGCCCAGCATGCCCAGAGGCTCATCGATCCCTCCCTGCTCGTCCACGATGAACTCCTGGGGCACGGCATGGAGGATCTCCCGGTCCGATGGGAGGGCGGCGGACTTGGCCGCGTCGAGCACCCGCTGGATGTCCTGGCGGGTGATCTCGCGGTCTTTGCGCGCCACCGTGACCATGCCGCGCGAGTTGACGCTGCGGATGTCGGCGCCGGCGACGCCCACGTAGGCGCGCGAGATCTCGACGCCGGCCATGACTTCGGCCTCCTCGCTCGCCGCCTTGAGCGCCTCGACGGTCGCTTCGACGTTGACGATGTTGCCGCGCCGGGTTCCGCGGTTGGGAGCGAGCCCTTTGCCGACTACCTCGATGCCACCCTTGTCGTCGCGTTGGCCGATGAGCACCCCGACCTTGGAGGACCCGATGTCGATACCTACGTAGTAAGGTTCTGGTTTGGTCATGCCTGGACCCTCATCCGGTAATTTGCAAATCAGACTTTGAACCTTGGCCCCCGGCCGCCTCCGGAGCGGCCGGCTGCACGACGATCCGCCGGGAGAAGCGCAGGTCCACCGCCGCGATGGCCGGGTACCGGCGCTCGAGCTCGGGCAGCAGCTCTTCGAGACGGCGGATTTTGGGACCCACCTGCCCGCGACTGACGAGCAGGGGGAAACGGAGCGCTTCGGTGTGCAGGCGGAAATCCTGCTCGCCGAGCACCTCGATGCGCGTCAGGGCGGCCGCCCAGTCCGGACGGACCCTCCCCAGCTCCGCCGCCACCTCCAGCGCGCTGGCCACCCCTCCCGTCACCGGGTGCGAGAATCGCACTTCGAGCAAACCGGCCTGCCGCGCCTCGTCGGGCGAGCTCACCGGCACGATCGGCCGGCCGGCCGTGTCGGCGTAATACAGCCGCCCTTCGTTGAACAGGAACGCCACCGGGCGCCGTTCGGAGACCGCCACATGGAGAAGGCCCGGGAGCTCCTTGCGCAACTCGACCGTGTCGATCCACGGGTTGTCGCGGAGCCGGGCCGCGATCTCCTCCAGCGGCAGGCGCACCAGGTTCTTGCCTTCGAGCGGCGCCAGCGTGCCCGCCACCCAGTCGGCCGGAACCCGCTCCGTGCCTCCCTCGACCGCCACCTCGCGGAGCTGGAAGCGGGGCGAGGTGAGCACCCACGCGGCCAACCCTCCGGGCAGCGCCACCAGCAGCAGGGCGGCGGTCAGCGGACGCAGCAGCACCAGGAGCGGGTTGGGCCGGCGGCGGCGCGGCGGGGCCGAGCGGCGCCGGAAGTCGAGCACCCTCCCGCCGCTCGCGCCGCCCGCTCCCGGCAGCCTGGGGACGGACGCGGCGGGGCCGGGCCCGCGCAGGACGGGGCCGCTCACTGCGCCTCCTCCGCGGCCAGCTCCTGCGCCAGCCGGTTGATGTCGCCCGCTCCCATGGTCACGATGACGTCTCCCGGCTGCACGTTCTCGGCGAGGACCGCCGGGGCGTCCTTCCAGCTCGGGCAGTACAGGACGTTGCGGTGCCCGCTGCGCCGCGCCGCGTCGGCCACCAGCTCGCCCGTGACCCCCGGGATCGGCTGCTCGCGGGAAGGGTAGACGTCAGTCACCACGGCGAGGTCGGCGCCGAGGAGCGCGCTGCCGAAGGTGTCCGAGAAATCCCGGGTGCGCGAGAAGAGGTGCGGCTGGAAGACGGTCAGGACCCGTCCCAGGGGGAACGTCTGGTGCGCCGCCTGGAGGGTCGCCGCCACTTCCGTCGGATGATGCGCGTAGTCGTCCACCACCGCGGCGCCGCGCCAGGTCCCGACCTGCTCGAAGCGGCGGTGCACGCCGCCGAACCCCTGGATGGCGCGGCCGATCGTGTCGAAGTTGATGCGCAACGCCAAGCCGACGCCCACCGTAGCGAGCGCGTTCAGGACATTGTGCCGGCCGGGGATCGGCAGCTCGATGCGCCCCAGGTCGATACGGTCGAGCCGCCGGTCGCCGCGCAGCCGGACACCGAAGCGGCTGCCGCGTCCGTGCGGCTCCAGGTCCACGGCCGAGAGGTCGGCCTGCGGTGAGAAGCCGTAGGTGATGATCCGGCGGTCCGCCACCCGGGGCAGGATCTGCTGCACGTTGGGATCGTCCAGGCAGACGACGAGCCGGCCGAAGAACGGCACCCGGCTGGCGAATTCGACGAAGGCGTCCTGGATCGCCTGCAGGTTGACATAGGTGTCCAGGTGGTCGGTGTCGATGTTGGTGATCACCGCGATGACCGGCGTCAGGCGCAGGAAGCTTCTGTCGAACTCGTCGGCCTCGGCGACCAGATATTGGCTCTTGCCGAGGCGCGCGCCGGTGCCCAGGAGGCGCAGGCGCCCGCCGACGATCACCGTCGGATCGAGCTGCGCTTCAGTCAGGACGGTGCCCACCAGCGAGGTCGTCGTGGTCTTGCCGTGGGTGCCGGCCACGGCGATGCCGTAGCGCAGGCGCATCAGCTCGCCGAGCATCTCGGCGCGCCGGATGACCGTGATGCCGCGCCGCCGCGCCTCGCGCAGCTCCGGGTTGTCCTCGGCGACCGCCGAGGAGATGACCACCAGGTCGACGCCGTCCAGGTGGTCGGGCGAATGTCCCTCGTGGATCTCGACGCCGAGCTTCTCCAGGCGCTCGGTGGCGGCGCCGCGCGCCCGGTCGCAGCCGCTCACCGTCAGGTCCGTCTGTGAGTCGACGAGGATCTCGGCGATGCCGCTCATGCCGGCGCCGCCGACGCCGATGAAGTGGATCCGCGACAGGTCGGTGAACTGATTGAACATCAGCGGATCCCTCCGAGCTCTTCGAGATGGTCGGCGATCGCGGCAACCGCCCGCGGGTTGGCGAGCCCGCGGGCCGCCCGGCCCATCTGAGCGAGGAGCGGCAGGTCTTCCAATAGTGCGAGCAGGCGCTCGGCCAGACGCTCGGGGGTCAGCTCGGCCGACGGGATCATCTCGGCCGCTCCGGCGTCGGCCAAGGCGCGCGCGTTCTCCACCTGGTGCCCCTGCGCGATGGACAGCGGGACGAGGAGGGAGGCGCGCCCGGCGGCGCAGATCTCCGCCAGGGTGATGGCGCCGGCCCGCGAGACGAGCAGGTGGCTACGCGCCATGGCGCCGGCCACGTCGTCGAGGAAGGGGATCACCTCGACGCGGTCTGCCGGGAAGCCCGCATCGATCCAGGCCTGCCGGGCGCTCTCCAGGTTGCGCGCGCCAGCCTGGTGGAGGATGCGCAGGCCGGGCAGCCGCTCGGCGAGCCGCCGCGCGGCTTCAGGCATCGCCTGGTTGATCTGCTGCGCCCCCTGGCTGCCGCCGAGCACGAGGAGGCGGAGCGGGTCGGCGGGAGGCAGCTCCGCGGAGACATCGAAGAAGGCGGCGCGCACCGGCACGCCGGTGACCCAGGTCGGGCACTTGAGGTCCGCCTCGGCCTCGCGCCACCCCAGCACGGCGCCGTTCGCCCAGCCCGACAGCCAGCGGTTGGCCACGCCGGCGCGGGCATTGGGCTCGAGGAGGAGGATCGGCCGGCCGGCCAAGCGGGCGCCGGCCACGGCGGGCGCCGAGGCGTAGCCGCCGGTGCCGAGCACCACGTCGACGCCGGTCCGCCGCAGCAACCTGGCCGCGGCGAAGGCGGAGCGACCCAGAGTGGTCAGGGACTGCACCTTGGCGAGCGGACCCTTGCCGACCAGCGGACGCGCCGGCAGGGCATGAAACGGCACGCCGTGCTGAGGCACGATCTGCGCCTCCAGTCCCATCTCCGAGCCCGCGAAGCTCACGCGCCACCCCCGGGCCACGAGCTCCTCGCCCACGGCGAGCGCCGGGAAGATGTGCCCCCCGGTGCCGCCGCCGGCAAGCAGGACGTGCAGGGCTGGGTTTGCGGTCTGGGCCATTGCATCGATCCGTCCCGGTCGATTCCGATCCATCTCATCATCCGTGCTGCGACACGTTGAGCAGCACGCCGCAGGCACACAGGGTGACCACGAGCGACGAGCCGCCGTAAGAGATAAAGGGCAGGGGAATCCCCTTCGTGGGGAGCAACGCGATGGTGACGCTGACGTTGATCAGCGCCTGGATCACCAGCACCCCGGTGAACCCCCAGCCGAGATAGCGGCCGAGCAGGTCCGGCGCTTTGAGGCCGGCCCGCACGCCGCGCCAGGCGAGGACGCCGAAAGCGGCCACCACCGCCAGCGCGCCCAGCATGCCGAGCTCCTCGGCCACGATCGAAAAGATGAAGTCCGACTCCGGGTGCGGCAGGAAGAAGAGCTTCTGCATGCTCTTGCCCGCCCCGAGCCCGAACACGCCGCCGGAGCCGACCGCGATCAGCGACTGCAGCGCCTGGAAGCCGCTGCCCAGCGGGTCCTTCTCCGGATCGATGAACGCGAACAGCCGTTCGCGGCGGTAGGGCTCCATCCAGACCAGCGCCGCGATGAGCGGCGGCACCAGGGCGAAGGCGCACGCCAGGTACTTCCAGGAGAGCCCGGCCAGGAACGCCAGCAGGAACGCCGTGGTCCCCAGCAGCACGGCCGTGCCCATGTCCGGCTGGAGCAGGATCAGTCCGGCGAGGAGCGCCGTGAACAGGGCCGCCGGCAGCAGGAACGCGGGGCTGTTGACCTGCTCCTCGCGCTTCTCGATCAGATAAGCGAGGAACGGGACGAGCGCGAGCTTGGCCAGCTCGGACGGCTGGACCGACACGCCGGCGACGAAGAGCCAGCGGCGCGTGGCGTTGAGCTCCGGCGCGAAGAACACAGCGACCAGGAGCGCCAGCTCCAGCCCCATCAGCGTGTACACGACCGCCGGCCGGCGCAGATGCCGGTAATCCAGCGACATCAGGCCGATCATCAGGACCAGCCCGAGGCCGGCCGCGACCGCCTGCTTGATCAGGAACGTGTTCCAGATACCGCTGCCGTGGGCCAGAGCCGCGCTCGCCGAGTACACCATCACCAGTCCGAACGAGAGCAGGAGGACCACGGTGGTGAAGAGCACCTTGTCAACCGCGAGCTTCTTCGCCATCTGGCCCTCCTGCGAGAAGCTCGCGGACGATCGACTGGAACGTCTCGCCCCGGTGGACGAAGTTGCGGAACTGGTCGAAGCTGGCGCAGGCGGGCGAGAGGACCACCGCCTCACCCGGCCGCGCCTCTGCCGCGGCGGAGCGCACCGCCCGGTCCAGGGTCTCCGACCGCTCGAACGGAACGGCGCCGGCCAGCGCCGCCTCGAATTCTCCGGCGGACTCGCCGATCAGGTAGACGCGGCGCGCCTTCTGGCGCACCAGCGGCGCCAGCAGCGTCAGATCGGCTCCCTTGTTGCGCCCGCCGAGGATCAGGTGGACGGTGCCGTCGGCGAACCCCTCCAGCGATTTGAGGACGGCGCCCGGGTTGGTCCCCTTGGAGTCGTCGTAGAAGACCACGCCGCCGCGCTCGCCGGCCCGCTGCATCCGGTGCGGCAGCCCCTGGAAGCCGCGGAGGCCGTTGCGGATCTCCTCCGGCTCGGCGCCGATGGCGCGGGCGAGGAGAGCGGCGGCCATGGCGTTCTCCAGGTTCTGCACGCCGGCCAGCGGCACGTCGCCGGCCTCGAAGAGCACCCGGTCGGCCTCTCCCGGTACGACCTCCAGGACGCGGCCGTCCGGAGCCGCCCAGCAGCCGTCGCGCACCGGGCCGCGGCGCGAGAACCAGCGCTTGCGCGCCAGGGTCTCGGCGTCGTCCGCCTCCGGGTCGTCGGCGTTGAGCACGGCGACCCCCTCCGAGTCCATGTCGCGGAAGAGGCGTTTCTTGGCGGCTACGTAGGCGGCCATGGTGCCGTAGCGGTCCAGGTGGTCCTCCGAGATGTTGAGGAGGGCCGCGGCGCGCGGCTTGAAGGTGACGATCCCCTCGATCTGGAAGCTCGACAGCTCGACGATGAACACCCGTCCCGGAGTGCCGTCGACCAGCCCGATGAGCGGCACGCCGATGTTGCCGCAGACCTCGACCGGAATGCCGGCGGCGCGGACCATGGCGCCGGTCAGGGCCGTGGTCGTGCTCTTCCCGTTGCTGCCGGTGATCGCCACGATCGGCCCCTGGAGGAGAGGAGCGGCCAGCTCGACCTCGGCGATGACCGGCACGCCCCGGCGTCGCGCGTCGTCGAGGAGCGGGCGGTCCATCGGCACGCCGGGGGAGACCACGACGGCGTCGATCCGTCCCGCCGGGAGGGCCTCCGGCTCGGCGCCGGCGAGCACCTCCAGCTTCGATTTCGCGGTCGGCTCCAGACCCGAGAGGTCGAGCCGGTCCTCCGGCCGCGCGTCCACGGCGACGACCGAGACGTCCCGCGCCAGCAGGAGCTTCGCCGCCGCGCGGCCGGACAACCCCAGCCCGTACACCAGAACCCGCTCGAAGCGGCCGCTGCCCCAGGGTGCTCTCATCGCAGCTTCAAGGTCGAAAGGGAAAGGAGCGCGAACAGGATGGACAGGATCCAGAAGCGCACGATGACCTTCGGCTCCGCCCAGCCGGAGAGCTCGAAGTGGTGGTGGAGCGGGGCCATGCGGAACACCCGCTTCTTCCGCAGCTTGAACGAGGTCACCTGGATGATGACCGACAGCGCCTCCAGCACGAACAGTCCGCCGACCAGGACGAGGAGGATCTCCTGCTTGGCGAGCACGGCCACGCCGCCGATCGCCGCGCCGAGAGACAGCGAGCCCACGTCCCCCATGAACACCTCGGCCGGGTGCGAGTTGTACCAGAGGAAGCCCAGGCCGGCGCCGACCAGGGCGCCGCAGAAGACCGCCACCTCGCCGACGCCCGGCACGTAGGAGGTCTGCAGATAGTTGGCGATGACCCGGTTGCCGGCCACGTAGGTGAAGACGGCGTAGGTCGCGGCGGCGACGGTGGTGGCGCCGATCGCCAAGCCGTCGAGGCCGTCGGTCAGATTGACGGCATTCGTGACGCCCACCAGGACCAGGATCACGAACGGGATGTAGAGATACCCCAGGTTGAGCACGAGCTGCTTCAGGAACGGGAACGTCAGCGACGTGTTGAACCCATACCCGGACGGCAGGAAGAGGAGCGCCAGGCCGAGCCCCGAGCCGACGATGATCTGGCCCAGCATCTTCTGCCCGGCGGTGAGCCCCAGGTTGCGGCCGCGTCGCACCTTCAAGTAGTCATCCAGGAAGCCGACGATCCCATAGCCGGTGGTGACCGCGATGACCAGCCAGACGTAGACGTTGCGCAGGTCGGCCCAGAGGAGCGTCGGCACCAGGATGGAGAACAGGATGAGCAGTCCGCCCATGGTCGGAGTTCCGGCCTTGATCTGGTGCGCCTGCGGCCCGAGCTCGCGGATGTTCTGCCCCACGGAGAGCCGGCGCAGGGTGCGGATGAACCAGGGCCCCAGCAGCCACGAGAGGAGAAGCGCCGTCACGATCGCTCCCGCCGCCCGGAACGTGATGTAGCGGAAGACGTTGAACAGCGCGATCTCGTCGCGGAGCGGATAGAGCAGGTGGAACAGCATCAGCCGCGCCCCTCCCCAGCCAGAAGTCGATGGACCACCGTGTCGAGCTTTACGCCGCGTGACCCTTTGACCAGCACGACGTCACCTGCGCGGACCTCCTCCGCCGCCCAGTCCGCGGCCGCCGCGGCATCGGGCCGCCAGTCGGCTGCCAGCTCGCGCGCCAGCTCGCCGACGCCCAGGACGGGCGCGAAGCCGAGCTCCGCCGCCCGTTCTCCCGCCTCGCGGTGGAACCGAGGTCCCTCGGGGCCGAGCTCCAGCATGTCCCCGATCACCGCCACCCAGCGTGTGCCGGCGAGCTGCCTGGCCCCTTCCAGCGCTTTGCCCAGCGCATCGGGGTTCGAGTTGTAGGAGTCATCGACCAGCGTGAAGGTGCCGCGCGGCCCGGCGACCCGGTGCACGATGCCGCGGTGGTCGGCCGGGCGGACTTCCCGCACGGCCTCGGCGATCTCGTCGAGCGTCAGGCCGAGGGCCCAGGCGCAGGCAGCGGCGGCGAGGCAGTTCTCCACGTTGTAGAGGCCGTGGAGGGGGAGCCGCACCTCGCGGCTCAATCGATCTGATAGGGGGCCTGCCTCCAGAAGGAAGCGGCTGCCGATCCCCTCCGGCTCCGCCGTCAAGTCCCGCGCTCGCACCTCGGCCTGTTCGGACTGGATGCCGTACCAGACCATCCGGCCACGCCATTCCGGACGCTCGGCATGGCGGCGGACGATCCGCGTCACCTCGGGGTCGTCGGCATTGGCCGCGATGATCCCGTCCTCCGCCAGGCCGGCCAGCAGCTCGGATTTGGCCTCGGCGATCGCCTGCACGGTGCCGAAGAACTCCAGGTGGACCGGCCGCACCACGGTGAAGACCGCGGCGTCCGGCCGGCCCAGCAGGCTGAGCTGGCGGAGCTCGCCCGGCGTCGACATGCCCATCTCGGCGACCATCCACTCGGTGCCGTCCGGCACGTTGAGCAGCGACATGGGGAAGCCGTACAGGTTGTTCAGATTCCCCGGCGTCCAGGCAACCTGGAATCGGGCGCCCAGCAGGGTGGCCAGCAGCTCCTTGGTCGTGGTCTTGCCGGCCGAGCCGGTAATCCCGACGAGCCGCTGCGGCACGCCGTGGTCGCGCGCGGTCCGCGCCAGATCGTGCAGAGCCTGGAAGGTGTCCTCCACCTCGATGATGGCTCCCGAGGGGCTCGCGGAGCGCTCGTGCCCACGCTGGACCACGGCCGCCGCCGCGCCGCGCGCCAGGGCGTCGCCGACGAAGCGGTGGCCGTCGGTCTGCTCGCCGGTGAAGGCGAAGAACACCTCGCCCCCGCTCACCTTGCGGGAGTCGATGGCGGCGCCGGAGCAGACGGCCCGCGGATCGGCTTCCGGATGACCCGGCACGATCCGGCCGTTCACCGCCTGGGTGACCTCAGCGACGGACAGTCGAGCCAAAACGCTCCTCCAAAGCTTTCTCGATCTCGTCGAAATCGGAGAACGGGATCTTCCGGTCTCCGAGGATCTGCTCCCGCTCGTGACCCTTGCCGGCGATGAGGACCGCCCAGCCGGGCCCGGCCGCGGCGATCGCCTGGCGGATCGCCGCGCGGCGGTCCGGGACGATCCGGTAGGCGCGGTTGCCGCTCTCCCGGAGCCCCTCTTCGACCGCGGCGAGGATCGCCAGCGGGTCCTCGCCGCGCGGGTTATCTGAAGTCGCGATGGGCAGGTCCGCGAGCTCGCCGGACACCCGGCCCATGAGCGGCCGCTTGCCCCTGTCGCGCTCGCCGCCGCAGCCGAAGACGACCGCCACCTTGTCGATCCCCTCCATCTCGCGCGCCGAGCGTAAGGCGGCGTCCAGCGCCGCGTCGGTGTGCGCGTAGTCCACGAACACCGGGAACGGCTGCCCGCGGTCGACCGGCTCCATCCGCCCCGGGACGGGACCCTGCGCGGCGAACGCCTGCTCGACGGCGGCGGGCGGGAGGCCGAGCACCTCGGCGCCGGCGGCGGCGGCCAGCAGGTTCGACAGGTTGTAGCGCCCGAGGAGGTGCGTGGCGAGCCGGATCTCCCCGCGGGGCGTTCGGATCGTGCCGCGGATGCCGGTGGCGGAGAGCGTCACGTCCCGGGCCTCGACGTCTCCTCCGGCCCCGAACGTCAACGCCTCCGGCAACTCGGCGGCGAGGCGCCGGCCCCACGGATCGTCCAGATTCACCGCGGCGCGGGCGCCAGGCTTCAGCAGCCTGAAGATCCGGCGCTTGGCCGCGAAGTAGCTCTCCATGTCCGGGTGGTAGTCCAGATGGTCGCGGCTCAGGTTGGTGAAGACCGCCGCATCGAGCTCCAGCCCGGCGACCCGGCCCATATCCAGGGCGTGCGAGGAGACCTCCATGGCCACGGCCCGTGCGCCCGCCTCCCGCATGCGCCGCAGCGTGCGGAACAGGTCGGAGGCTTCGGGCGTGGTGTGGCCGCCCGGGAACGCCCGGCCGCCGAAGCGGTAGCCCAGGGTGCCGATGAAGCCGGCCGGCTGACCGGAGGCGCCCAGCGCCGCGGTGAGCAGGGTCGCCACGGTCGACTTGCCGTTCGTGCCGGTGACGCCGGCGAGCACCAGCTCGCGGTCCGGATGACCGTAGGCGCGGGCGGCCAGAGGGCCGAGGAGAGCGCGCGGCTCGTCCGTCACGGCCCAGGGGATCTCGCCCGCCGGCTCGGAGGGCGCGGGACCGGCCACCGCGACAGCCCCCTTAGTGACCGCATCCCGCACGAAGGTCCGCCCATCGAACCGCTGGCCGACCAGCGCCACGAACAGGTCGCCCGGCTCCACGGTCCGCGAGTCGTGCGCTACGCCGCGGACGTCGGGATCTCCCGTGCCGAGGATCTCTAAATCCATCCCGTGGAGCAGCTCAGAAAGACGCATGAGAGCGACCTCCCCGGGTTGTCGAAGAGTGTTCGCTCTCGGTTTCCTGAACCGGCTGGACGACCGGCTCCGGAGGATCTTCCGTATCCGGGAAGGTGTCGACGGGAGCTGGAGGCACCGGAGCGGGAGCGGCGGGAGCGCTCGCCAGCACCATCTGGCCCGGCCAGGAGACGAGCGGCTCGCGCTCCGGGCGGACCCCCAGATAGAGCAGGAGCTGCCGCGCCACGGCACCGAAGACCGGCGCCGCCACCTGGCCGCCGTGGTAGGCGAAGCCTTGCGGCTCGGCGACGGCCACCACGCCGACGATCCGCGGCCGGTCGACCGGCGCGAAGCCTACGAAGCTCGGCAGGTAGCCGCTCCGCGAGTAACCGCCGGCCACCGGGATCTGCGCCGTGCCGGTCTTGCCGCCGATGTGGTACCCGGCGACGGCGGCGCTGCGGCCGGTGCCGCCGGTCACGACTCCTTCCAGCATGGCCTTGAGCGTGCGGGCCGTCTCGGGCCGGATCGGGTGGCCGACGACCGGCGGCTTGGCGTAGCGCGGCTGGATCCGGTCCCGCTGGCCGTCCCGGCCGGTCGCCGCGACCATGTAGGGCTTGAGGAGCGTCCCTTCATTGGCGATGGCGGCCACCGCGACGGCGAGCTGCAGCGGCGTCACCGAGATCCCCTGGCCGAACGAGACGTAGGCCTTGTCGAGCGCCCTCCACTTGCGCAGCGGGTGGACGATTCCCGAGGCCTCTCCCGGCAGGTCGATCCCGGTCGGGCGGCCGAAACCGAACCCGGTGATCGTCCGGTACATCCCTTCATCGCCCACCAGCAGGGCGGCCTTGATGACCCCGACGTTGCTCGACTTCGCCAGGACCTCGGCGAAGGTGAGCCGCCCGAACGGCTTGTGATCGCGGATCAGCTTGTTGAGGAGGACGATCCCGCCCATCTCGCAGTCGAACACGTCATCCGGCCGCACCTTGCCCGACTCCACGGCTGCGGCCGCGGTGACGACCTTGAAGGTCGAGCCGGGCTCGTAGACGTCCATGGTCACCCGGTTGCGCCAGCGGCTCGACGGGAAGTCGCCGAAGTGGTTGGGATCGAACGACGGGTAGGTGGCCATGGCCAGAACGGCGCCCGTCGTCGGGTCGAGGAAGATCGCGCTGCCGCGCGATGCGCCGCGCTCCTCGACCGCCTTGGCCAGCTCGCGCTCGACGATGTGCTGGATCGCCGCATCCAAAGTCAGATGGAGGTCCTGTCCCGGCTCCGCCTCGGCGAACGAGAGATCGGGAGAGAGGACCGTGCCGCGTCGCGCATCGCGCAGCACAGTGCGCACGCCCGGCTTGCCGGCCACCTGCTTGTCGTAGAGCAGCTCGAGCCCGGCGAGCCCGTGGTTGTCGGTGCCCACGTAGCCGAGCACCTGGGCAGCCAGCTCGCGCATCGGGTAGTAGCGCTTGCTCTCCGGCAGGAAGAACAGGCCTGGCAGATCGAGGGCGCGCAGGGCCGCGGCCACCGGAGGATCGAGCTTGCGCGCCACCCAGACGAACTCGCGGTCCTGGGCGAGCTGGCGGGCGAGCTTGCGCGCGTCCATCTCCGGCACGATCGCGGCGATCTTCCGGGCCGTCTCCTCCGGGTCCTCGATCTGCGGCGGCACGGCGAAGGCCGAGTCGACCTGGACGGAGACGGCGAGCTCGCGTCCCTGCGCGTCGTAGATCGTGCCGCGCGGCGGATCGAGCACCACGACCCGCTGCTGCTGCCGCTCGGCCTTGGCCGCGTAATGCTCATAGCGGGCCACCTGGAGCTGGTAGAGGCGGCCGGCGATCGCCGCCACCCAGAGGCTCCCGCACGCCACCACGATGCGCAGCCGGGGGCTCATGGGATCTCCTCCCAGAAAACCACTTGCTCCAGCGCGGGCTGTTGCATGCCGAGCTCGTGGAGCGCCCGCTGCTCGATCTGCGACGGTCCGGCGAGGTAGGACGCCTCCAGGCGGAGCTGCCGCTCCTTCTGGGTCAGCTCGCCCAAGCGCTTCTCCAGCGTGTCGATCTCGTATCCGGTGCGCCGCACTTCCAGGTGAATCCAGGTATAGGCGAGGAGCCCCCCTCCGAGGCAGAGGACGACCAGCAGGACCAGGGCCAGCTCGCGCTGGCGCCGCCGGTCCCGTTCGCGGACCAGGTAGGTGTTGACCACCGGTCGCCGGAAGGCGTATGCGCTCCTCAAAGCCCCCTCAAATCCTGCGTGCCGCTCGCAGCTTCGCGGAGCGCGAGCGCGGGTTGAAAGCGATCTCCTCTTCGGACGGACGCACCGGCTTGCGGGTCAGCGCCTCGATGAGCTGGGTCTCCGACCGCGTGCGGCCGGTGACCTGGTCCACCTCGCCCTGCGCCATCGCGCGCATCCGGTTCTTGACGATGCGGTCCTCCAGGCTGTGGTAGGAGATGATCACCAGCCGCCCGTCCGGCTCCAGCAGCCGGACGGTCTGATCGATCAGCGCTTCGAGCCCGGCCAGCTCCTGGTTCACCTCGATGCGCAGGGCCTGGAAGACGCGGGTCGCCGGGTCGATCTTCTCCTGGTGGGACGCCCAGCCCTTGATCCGGTCGATCAGGGTCTTGAGCTGGCCGGTGGTCGTGATCGGGGTCTCGGCGCGGGCGCGGGCGATCGCCCGGGCGATCCGCCGCGCGTGCCGCTCTTCCCCGTACTCCCTGAAGATCCTCTCCAACTCTTCCTCCGAGCTCTGGTTGACCAGATCCGCCGCCGTCAGATCGGCGATCCCCATCCGCATGTCGAGCGGCCCGTCGCGCCGGAAGCTGAACCCCCGCTCCGGCAGGTCGAGCTGCAGCGAAGAGACACCGAGATCCGCCAGGACTCCCGCCACCCGGTCGATGCCCAGACCGGCGAGCACCGCCTCCAACTGATCGAACGTCGCGTGCTCCAGCCGTACACGGTCGCCGCCGTCTTCAAACACCGCGAGGCGCCGGGCCGCCAGCTCCAGCGCCTGGGGGTCGCGGTCGAGCCCGAGGAGCCGCGCCTCCGGCGCCCGCCGCAGCAGGGCCTCGGCGTGTCCGCCCAGGCCGAGCGTGGCATCGACGAAGAGACCGCCCGGCCGGCGCTCCGGCGCCAGGAAGCCGAGAGTCTCCTCGAGCAGAACGGGCACATGCTGCGCGTCCACCAGCGCAAACCTCCGCGGGCTCGCGTCCGCTCAGATTCCGTACTGGGTGAGAGCACGGAAGTCCTCGTCCGTCAGGGGTTCCTCCTCCAGCAGCCGGAGGAACCGCTCGTGGTTCCAGACAACCAGGTGGTCGAGCTGCCCCGAGACCACCACATCCCCGTTCATCCCGGCGCTCTCGCGCAGCAATTGGGGGATGAGAATCCGGCCCTGCACGTCGAGGCGCACCTGCTGCCCGTAGTAGTTCACCCGCGCCAGGAAGCGCGCCTTCGCGCGGTCGGTCGAGGGGACGCCCTGCAGGCGCTCCTCGATCTCTTCCCAGACCGGCAGCGGGTAGAGCATCACAGAGTCGCCTTTCAGCGAGGTGACGAACAAATCCAGCCCGTGGCGCTCCTCGATGTCCCGACGGAAATCGGTCGGGATCTTGAGGCGCCCTTTGTCGTCGATCTTGGCTGGAGAGCTTCCGCGAAACATAGGTCCCGCCTACAACTGTCTGACGGACGATCTTAGCTGGTCACTCCACTTTTGTCCATTTTTTTCCATTGAACCCCACATTCCGCCCACCGCGGACCACCTTGCTTCTCGAAGAATGGCAAAAATAGAGCGGAAGATCAGGGCAAGACAGAGGAAGGAGGGGAAAGCAGCAGGCGGCAGGCTCCTGGGAGGCCTGCCGCGTCAAAGATTTCGGGAGTGGAGCGAAGTGGAGCGGAGGAGCTAGCGAGCCGGTGGCGGCGGAGCGGGCGCCTGCGCCGGCGGCGGGGTGACCGGCGACGGATCATTGGTCACCGGCTTGGGCTCGGGGAGCGCTCCCGGCGCGCCTTGCGTGGAGTCCGCGGGGGCGGTGCGGCCGGTCGTGTCCACCGCGGGCTGGCTCTGAACCTGCGCGGGCTCCAGATCGAGCCGGTCGGCCACGGGACGGCTGAGCAGCGCCCGGAAGCCGGCGGCCTCCTGCGGGGGAGAGGCCACGATGAGCGACTTCTTCTCCAAGTCGCCCATATACTTGGTGAACTGTTCGGTGTACACGCGCTCCTGCTCGCGCTCCTGGATCTGCTGGGCGACCTCGGAGAAGGCGGGGAGGCGCGACTCGCGGCGTTCCACCACCTGCAGAATGTGGAGCCCGCCGCGCCCGGAGACCGGCTCGGTGGTGGCGCCGGGAGCCAGCTTCCACGCCGCGGCTTCGAGAGCGGCGTCCAAGTCGCCGGACGTCACCCAGCCGAGATCGATCACGTTGCTGGTGATCCCCTTGGGCTGGAGCTCGGCGACCGCATCGGCGAGCGACTTGCCTCCGGCGACGGCCTGACGGATGCCGGCGGCGGCGCTGGCGCGCTCCTCGGGGGTCGGGAGACCGCCCTCTTCGAGCACCACCACCTCGCGCAGATGGAGCTGCTCGGGCTGGCGGAACTGCTCGATGTTCTTGCGGTAGTACCGGCGCAGGTCTTCCTCTTCGAGCTTGATCTGCGACCGGACCTCGCGATCCATGAGGTCGCGGATCCGCAGTTGCTTCTCCAGCGAGCTGCGGAGCTGCGCTTCGGTCATGCCCGACTGGGCCAGGGCCGTGCGGAAGTCCTCGTCGGTCTTGATCCCGTAATTCGCTTTCATGTTCTCGATCGTCGACTCGATCTGCGTGCGCGGGACCTCGACGCCGACCTGCTGGGCGCGCGACTCGAGGAGGAGCTCCTGATAAAGGTCGCGGAACACGAGCGCCGGCACCTGCTCGAGCATCCGGGTCCTCTCCTCCGGGTCCATGTTCTGGCGCCGCGAGATGTCGCGGGTCAGCTCTTCGCGGCGCAGCTCGTAGTCGCGCAGCGTGGCGATCTGATCGTTCACCCGCAGGATGATCCGGTTGACCACCTCCGCGTGCGACACGGCCGGGGCGAGAAGAAGAAGGGCGAGGGGAAGATGGAGAAGTCTACGCATGACCTTTGTAAGAACCTCGGTACTCGAAGGGAAGATTCCGGCCGTACACGTCGACATTGTAACGGCGGCGCGCCTCCCCCACCAGCCCGGTGAGGGCGCGGTCGGCCCGCTCCTGCCGGAGCCGCTCGGCAATCTCGTCGCGCGCCTCCTCCAGCGGCACGACCTCGGCCGGCGAGCGCGCCACGACTTGAAAAATGTGGAACCCGTACTCCGCGGGCACCAGCCGGCTCACCTCGCCGGGCTCCAACGAGAAGATGACCTCCGCGAAAGCCGGCGGGAGATCCTGGCGGGAGAGCTCTCCCTGGAAGCCGCCGGAGGCCGCGCCGGGATCCTGCGAGAGCTGGCGCGCCAGCTGGGCGAAGTCGGCGCCGCCGGCCAGCTCGCGGAGGGCCCGCTCGGCCGTGGCGCGGTCCTGGGTCAGGATCTGCCGCAACCGGACCCGCTCCGGCCGCGCGAACTCCCCGCGGTGCGCCTGGTAGTAGGCCGCGATCTCCTGCGGCGACGGATCTTTCTTCAGCTCGGCCGCGAGCAGCGCGTCGATCGCCCGCCGGCGCGCGGCGGCCGAGGCGCCGTCGCGCGCCAGCCCGCGGTCGGAAGCGAGGCGCGCCAGCAGCTCCTCGTCGAGGAACTGGTCGAAGAGCTGCGACAGGACGTCGCCCGCCAGGACGGTCTCGCCGTCGCCAGCGGTCCGCTTTACATAGTCCTCGAAGCGGCCGTACCGGATCTCCTCCGGACCGATGCGCGCCACCAGGTCCGGCGCCGGCGGCGGCGTCTGCCGGCAGGCGGACCACGACATCAGAAGCCACGGCATCAGAAAAAAGCTTGCCAGGAGCGGACGGAGGGATCGCGCGGCTCTCATGAAGCCAGGGACTCCAACGTCCGCCGCGCCAGGGTGAGCATCTGCCGGCCGTCGCCGGCCGTCAGGGTGAGGACGCCCGTGGGGCTGAAGCTCGCGCCCGGCTGGCTGGAGACCATCTCGATGAGCCGCGTCACGTCGATCCGCGCGTCCCGCCGCAGCCGCAGGGTCAGCTCCTTCCCCTTGGCGGAGATCGACTGGACGCGGAGCGACTCGGCCGTCCGCTTGAGCGCCGCCACCTCGATGAGCGTCTCGACGGCCGGCGGCGGCGGACCGAAGCGGTCGGTCAGCTCCGCCACGATCTCGCTCTCCGACAGATCAGCGGCGGCGATCTTCCTGTAGATCTCCATGCGAAGGTTCGAATCCTCCACGTACTCCTGCGGGATCGACATCGGCACCGGGAGGTCGATGTTGACCGAGGGCGCCTCCTCGACCGTTTCGCCGCGCAGCTCGCGCACGGTCTCTTCGAGGAGCTTCAGATAGGTCTCGATCCCCACCGCGTTGATGTGCCCGCTCTGCTCGCCGCCCAAGAGGTTGCCGGCGCCGCGGATCTCCAGGTCGCGGGCGGCGATGCGGAAGCCCGCGCCGAGGTCGGTGAACTCGCGGATCGCGGCCAGGCGCTTGCGCGCCGCCTCGGAGAGGATGCGGTCTCCCGGCACCAGCAGATAGCAGTAGGCGAGCTGGTTGCTGCGCCCCACCCGGCCGCGGAGCTGGTAGAGCTGCGCCAGGCCGAAGCGGTCGGCGCGGTGCACGATCATCGTATTGACGTTGGGGATGTCGATCCCGTTCTCGATGATCGTGGTGGCGAGCAGGACGTCGAAGTCGCCGCGCGTGAAGGCGTGCATGCGGCGGGAGAGCTCCGCCTCGTCGAGCTGCCCGTGCCCCACCGTCACCCGCAGATCCGGGATCAGCTCGCGCAAGAAGGTGAGCACCTTCTCGATCGACTCGACGCGGTTGTAGACGTAATAAACCTGGCCGCCGCGCTCCAGCTCGTTCTCGATCGCTTCGCGGATCAGCCGCGGATCGAACGGCACGATCGCCGTCTCCACGGCCATGCGGTCTTTGGGCGGCGTCTCGATGACCGACAGGTCGCGCACCTCCGCCAGCGAGAGCTGCAGGGTGCGCGGCACCGGCGTGGCCGACATGGCGAGCACGTGCACGTCCTTCTTGAGCTGCTTCAGGCGCTCCTTCTGGGCCACGCCGAACCGCTGCTCCTCGTCGATGATGACAAGACCCAGCTTGGAGAGCTGGATGTCCTTCGAGAGCACGCGGTGGGTGCCGATCAGGATGTCGACCTTGCCTTCGGCGAGACGCTTGCGCAGATCCTTCACCTCTTGAGGTGCGCGAAAGCGGGAGATCATTTCGACCGTCACCGGGAAACCCGCGAAGCGCTTCTGGAACGTCTCGGCATGCTGGTCGGCCAGAATGGTGGTGGGCGCCAGCACCGCGACCTGATAGCCCGCGTCGACCACCTTGAAGGCGGCGCGCATCGCCACCTCGGTCTTGCCGTAGCCGACGTCGCCGCAGAGCAGCCGGTCCATCGGGCGCTCGCGCTGCAGGTCCTCTTTGATGACGGCGATCGTCTCGAGCTGGTCGGGCGTCTCCTCATAAGGAAAGGCCGCCTCGAACTGATGGAGGAGGTCAGTGTCCGGCGGCATCACCGGGGCATGGGCGATCTGGCGCTCGGCATAGAGCTTGAGGAGCTCGGCCGCCATGTCGCGCATGCTGCTCTTGACCCGGCTTTTGGTGCGGTTCCACGAGGTGCCGCCGAGCTGGTCGAGGCGGGGGGCTATCCCCTCGATGCCGCTGAACTTCTGCACCTGGTCGAGCCGGCTCAACGGGAGCAGGAGGCGCTTGCCGCTCGCGTAGGCGATCTCCATGACCTCGGTCGCGCCGGTGCTGGCGGCGGCGCCCGGGGAGGCGTCGCGCAGCACCGGCGGCAGCGCGCTCATGCCGTCGCCGTCGCCCCCGACGGAGCGCAGGGCCACGAACTGACCGACGCCGTGGTCGGAGTGCACCACGTAGTCGCCCACCTTGAGGTCGCGCAGGCCGGAGAGGAACGGCCCGAAGCGCGAGCGCGTCACCCGGCGCTGTTGCAGGCGGGCCTGCGGCAGGAGCTGCTGCTCGCCATAGACCGCGACCCCTGCCGCGGGCAGCCGAAAGCCGCGCGCGAGCTCGCCCGAGACCAGCTCGACGCCGCCGCGCCCGAGCGGGATCTCACGCCCTTCGAGCAGCTCCTCGATCTTGCGCCGGTGAGACGGCGAGACGACCACCAGGCAGCGGTCGCCGCGGGCGCGGGACGTGGCCACTTCCTGGGGGAAGCGCGGGAGCTGCCCCTGGAAGAGATCGGTCAGGGTGGCGTGGAAGTCGACCGCCTCCCCCTCCTGCCCGCCGGCGAGCACCAGCTCGCGCAGGCGCACGGCCGCGCCGTCCAGGACGTCGCGCACCCGGTCCGCGGGCTGCTCCAGCTCCTCGGGCGGCGGGGCGAGCCGGCCGTGCTCGCGGCGCGCCGCGAAATCCGCGGCCAGCCGCTCGACGTGGTGGTCCACCTCGGTGGCCAGAGCCGGCGGATCGACCGCCAGGATGAGAGGGGAAGGGAGGACTTCGGTCAGGTCGACGGTCCGGGCCGCCAGGAGCGGCAGGTAGTTCTCCCAGCCGGGGAAGGCGCCGCGCTGGCGCAGCGACTCCAGCAGCTCGGCCCCCTCGGGAGCGAGCTCCGGCCCCTCGTGCGCGGCGAGCAGGACGGCCAGCTCGCTCGCCTCCTCCTGCCCGCCGGGAAACAGATAGAGCGGCAGCAGGCGCACGGACGGCAGCGTGTCTTCCGAGCGCTGCGAGTGCGGATCGAACCAGCGGATCGACTCCACGGTGTCGCCGAAGAAATCGAGCCGCACCGGCGCATCCTCGCCCGGCGGGAAGAGGTCGAGGATGCCGCCGCGCACCGCGAAGTCGCCCACCTCGTAGACCAGGTCGGTACGGCGGAAGCCGTGGCGGATCAGGTGCGCCGCGAGCTCCTCCATGGGATGGTCCTCGCCGGGGCGGATCTCGCGCACGGAGACGGAGAAATCCGCGGCCCGCGGCAGGCGGCGGAAGAGAGCCCGCGGTGTCGTCACCACGGTCGAGGCGGTGCCGCAGCAGGCGCGGTCGAGGGCCACCGACTCCTGCGCCCGCACCAGCAGAGAGACCTCGGTCTCCTGATACGGCGTGAGCGAGGGAGCCGGGAAGTAGACCACCCCGTCCTCGCGGCCGAAGAGGCGGGCGGCCTCGATCCAGGCCAGGGCGTCCGCCTCGCGCGGCACCATGACCAGCAGCGGCCGCCCCAGATCGAGCGCCAGCAGCTCGCCGACCCAGGCCGCGGCCGGCACAGGCAGGCGTACCACGTCCCCGAGCCTGTCACGCAGGCTTCGATAGGGCGTGCTGGTGCGGAGCGTCCGGGAGAGATCCTCCCACACGCGATCGCGGTCATTCATAGGGGAGAGAGTCTACTCCCAACCCGGACCGCGGACGCCAGGGGGCCGGTCACCCTTGCGGGACCCGGCTCGGCCGGCGGCGCATCCCTTCGATCCGGCGGGACAGCCAGTCGGTGCCGCGGACCAGCAGCGGCGGCACTCCGATCGCCGCCACGATTCCCAGCGTGAGCTGGAGGAACCAGTCCGACCAGGAGAGAGCTCCGGGCCCTTGCATGAGACCGCGCACGCTGAGGCCCAGCCCCCAGAGCAGGGCCAGGATCACACCTGTGCAGAGGGCCGATTCTGTTGCGGCATCCCGGATCTTGAGCACTGCAACCCTCCTCGATGGATGAATGGACCGCCGGAGGACGTCCCGGCGTCTGCCTGAAATTGAAGCAAGGCGTGCGCCAGGCACTGCTGTGCTAGGCTCCGGCTGGGCATTGATCCTGACGGAGGGAACCCCCTATGCCTGACCGTTTTCCCCAGGAGGCGCTGCTGCGCGACGGGCGCCGCGTGCTTCTTCGCCTGTTCAACGAGAACGACACCGGAGCCCTGTACGACTTCTTTCAGCGGCTGCCGGAGGACATCCGGCGCTTCGCCTGGGACCGGATCGACAACCGGGCTCTCGTCGAAAGCTGGGGGCGCGAGCTCGATTACGCCAAGGTGCTGCCGATCCTCGCCTACGATGGCAACCGGATCGTCGCCGACGCCACGCTGCACCGCCGCGAGGGGAGCCCCCTCCGGCTGGTCGGCCGCGTCAAATGGTTGATCGACCCTGCCTGGCGCGGCGCCGGCCTCGGCACCGTGCTGGTCAACAAGTTCATCGACATCGCCCGCAGCAACGGGCTGCGCCACCTCACCTGCATGTTGATTTCCGACCTCGAGGCGGACGCCGTCAAGACCTTGAACGACCTCGGGTTCGCCGGGCATACGATCCCCGGCTACGGGACCGACCCCGACGGCAACCAGCACGACATGATCAAGATGGTCCTGAAGCTCTGAGGCCTGCTCCCCCTCTCCCGCTCCGCGGGGGAGGGAGCCAGGGGGGTGGGGGTTCAGAGGTTCTCGTCCCGGCCGTGCGCGTGGGCCGGCGGGGCCGTGGCCTCGACCGCCCGGAACCTCTCCAGGATCCGGTACGTATGGCGAGCGCCGCGCGGGACCACCCACGAGTTGCCCGTCTCCAGCACGACCGTCTGCCCTTCCAGTTGAAGCTCCGCCCGTCCCTCCAGGACGTAGCCGACGGTCTCGTAGTCGCGGCTGCGCTCCGGCTTGTCCTCTCCCGGCTCCTCCTCCCACAGACGCATTCCCAGAGATACTCCGGAGGCCAGGTATTTTTGTCCCATCGATCCATGCGGCGAGTGCCGGGAATCGACCTTGGTCACAGTCGTGTCGGCGGTCGTGGTCTCACTCATGGCTCCTCCTTTTATCGACCGTCCTCGGCTCCTGCACGAGCGTTGCCAGGGGTGGATTTCGAACCCGGGTCCGAAGCTGACCCGGGTTTCGGGTCAACCATGGACCCTTTTCGCCGGAACAACGCGGGCTGAGAAAAGACAGGAAGATCAACAAGGGCAACAACTTAGATCGATTTTTCCCGAGAGAGGGGACCTCTGGCACAGCCTCTGCATTTTAGAGGGGCGAGTTGGTTTTCAAGATCTGATTTTGTGCCTGAGGGATGAGAGCCGGGGAGATGTATGGTCCCCGGTCCGTTTTTTTCGGGCTTCTCCCGGCTATGGCACGCGGGTTGCGTCTCCTCCGCCGCTCGAAGGAGGATGGACGATGCAACTGCTCACCAAGCCCGAAGAAGTGATGCTGGTGAAGTTCCACGAGGCGAAGGGGGACCGGATCGGAGCACGGCCGGGCGATTTCCTCCCCACCCAGACGTTCAACGAGCGGGAGACCGAAACCGAAGGGATCGACTTCGAAGGAGTTCGGGACTCCCTGTTGGCCCACCACCTGGTCGAGCGGGACGAAGAGCGGGACGGCTACGTCCTGACCCAGGAGGGCTACGACTACATGTACACGCGAGAGGGAGGGCGCCGGATCACTGAAGAGTGATCCTTCCGCCGTGCTTGTGCTCCGCGGTTGCCCCGGCCGTTGTAGGATGTTCGCCCCGGGCATCCGCGGAGAGCACGATCTTGAGCCAGGATAGAATCCGTAACTTCTGCATCATCGCGCATATCGACCACGGTAAATCGACCCTGGCCGACCGTCTCATCCAGCGCTGCGGCGGCGTCGAGGACCGCGATTTCCGCGACCAGATCCTCGACTCCATGGACATCGAGCGGGAGCGCGGCATCACCATCAAGAGCAACACGGTGAGCCTCCTGTACGACGCCAAGGACGGCCATCGCTACCGGCTGAACCTGATCGACACCCCCGGCCACGTGGATTTCTCGCACGAGGTCCGGCGGTCCCTCATGTCCGCCGAAGGGGCGCTCCTCCTGGTGGACGCCTCCCAGGGCGTCGAGGCCCAGACGGTCGCCAACCTCTATCTGGCCCTCGAATACAACCTGGAGATCGTCCCGGTCATCAACAAGATCGACCTCCCCTCGGCCGACGTCGAGCGGATCCGCGAGGAGATCGACTCCGATCTGGGCCTCGACCCCTATGAGGCCGTGCTCTGCTCGGCCAAGCAGGGGATCGGGATCGACGCCGTCCTCGAGGCCGTGGTGCAAAAGCTGCCACCGCCGAAGGGGCATCCGGACGATCCGTTGCGCGCCCTGATCTTCGACGCGCTGTACGACGCCTACCGGGGCGTGGTCCTGCTCTGCCGGGTCACGGACGGCACCTTGCGGCCGGGCCAGCGCATCCGCTTCATGCATACCGGCAAGGAGCACGTCATCGAGGAGGTCGGGCACCTGCAGCTCAAGCGGGTGCGCACGGACGAGCTTGAGGCCGGCTCCGTGGGCTACGTCATCTCCGGCGTCAAGGCCGTCCGTGACGTGGCGATCGGCGACACGATCACCGACACGGAGCGTCCGGCGGCCGGGCCGCTTCCCGGCTACAAGGAAGCGAAGCCGGTCGTCTTCTCCTCGATCTACCCGATCGCCACCGACGACTACGAGGACCTGGCCAAGGCTCTGGACAAGCTGCAGCTCAACGACGCGGCCCTGACCTTTGAGAAAGACTCCTCGTCCGCCCTCGGGTTCGGGTTCCGCTGCGGCTTCCTTGGGCTGCTCCATCTGGAGATCGTGCAGGAGCGCCTGGAGCGCGAGTACGACCTGGCCCTCCTCCTCTCCGCCCCCTCGGTGCGCTACGAGGTCACGCTGGAGAGCGGGGACGTGCTGTGGATCGACAACCCGTCCTACTATCCCGACCCGGGCGGCATCCACCACGTCCGCGAGCCGTTCATCAAGGCGACGATCATGATCCCCGAGCGCTATCTGGGACCGGTGATGGATCTCTGCCGCGACCGGCGGGCCGAGAACATCAACTTCGAGTACCTGACCGTGGGCCGCCTCCAATTGACGGCGGACCTGCCGCTCGCCGAGATCCTCTTCGACTTCAATGACCGTTTGAAGAGCATCACCCAGGGCTACGGCTCGTTTGATTATGAGCTGACCGACTACCGCGAGACCGACCTCGTCAAGGTCGACATCCTGGTCAACGGCGACAAGGTCGACGCCTTGTCGCAGCTCGTGCACCGCGACAAAGCGCGCCCGCGCGCCCTGCACTACTGCGAGCGGCTCGCCGAGACGATCCACCGGCAGCAGTTCAAGATCGCCATCCAGGGCGCAATCGGCGGCAACATCATCGCCCGCACCACGATCACCGCCTTCCGCAAGGACGTGACGGCCAAGTGCTACGGCGGCGACATCTCTCGTAAGCGCAAGCTCCTCGAGAAGCAGAAGGAAGGCAAGAAGCGGATGAAGATGGTCGGCGCGGTGGAGATCCCGCAGGAGGCGTTCCTCGCCGTCCTCAAGGCCGACACGGAGTAGTCGATGCCCGAAACCCCGCCGCCGGTCATTCCCGTTTTCCCTCTCACCGCGTCGCTCCTGCTGCCCGGAACCCTCTTGCCGCTCAACATCTTCGAGCCGCGCTATCGCAACATGGTGGCCGACGCGCTGGAGGAGGGGATGCACATCGGGATGATCCAGCCGGTCGTGCCGCGGCTGGACCACTTCGGAGACCTCCTCGATCCGACAGAGGTCGAGCGGGCTCCCGACCTCTACCACGTGGGCTGCGTCGGGCGGATCGACCGCAGCGAGGCGCAGCCGGACGGCCGCTACGAGATCGTGCTGCGCGGCATCTGCCGCTTCCACGTCCGCGAGGAGCTGCCGGAGCGGCGCGGTTACCGGCAGGTGCGCGCCGACTACTCCGAGTTCCTGGGCGACCTGGCCGAGCCCCAGAGCATCGTCGATCCCTCGCGGATGCTCGCCTCGCTGCGCGCCTTCGGCGAGAAACACGGCCTGGAGTTCGACTATGGCCTGCTCGGGGACCTGCCGGGGATCTCTCTGCTGAACGGCCTCGCCGTGGCCCTGCCGTTTCGCCCCGAGGAGAAGCAGGCTTTACTGGAGGCAGAGGGCCCGATGGAAAGAGAACGGCTCCTCCTGACGTTGATGGGGATGGGGATCGAGCCGCTGTCGACCGAAGAGTACTACTCCCCTCCGACCGTCAACTGAGGAACAGGAGAACCACCATTTCCCACCAGATCCACGGTGATCTTCGAGGCATCAAGGCCTCCGACATCCGCGCCCTGGAGCGCACCTACCGCCGCCGCGTCGATCCGCGGCAGGTGGTCTCGCCGGAATTGGCCCGGCACCTGACCGAGACCTCCCGCCGGCTCGGCCGGCAGGTCGGCGTCCTCCTGGGGCGCGACGGCATCATCCGCCACGTCATCGTCGGCAACGCCCACCAGCTGGAGCTCCCGGACGTGGGGCGTCTGCGCGGCGGCGTCGGCCGTTTCCGCGGCCTCCGCCTGGTGCACACCCATCTCCGCGGCGAGCCGCTGACCCAGGACGACCTGAACGACCTGGCACTGCTCCGCCTCGACCTGGTCGCGGCGATCGAGGCGCAGCCCGACGGCCTGCCTGGCCGCGTCGAGCTGGCGCACCTGGCGCCGCACGGTCCGTCCGGACCCGAAGACGAGAACGGCCACGACCTCGCTCCCTTCGAGCGCATCCAGGCGCCGGACGTCCACCAGCTCGATTTCGACGTGGACGCCACGATGCGGGCGCTCGAACAGGAATTCGCCCGGATCACCAGCGCGGCCGGCGAGACCGAGCAGGAGCGGGTCCTGGTGATCGGCATCGTGCCGGACGACGAGCATTTCGAGGAGACGCTCGAGCTGGTCCGCTCGGCGGGAGTGACCGTGGCCGGCACTATGCGGCAGCGCCGCTCTCAGGTGCATCCGCGCACCGTGGTGGGAGCCGGCAAGCTCCAGGAGATCGTTTTGGAGTCCATGCGCCGCAGCGCCAGCGTGGCCATTTTCGACATCGACCTGAAGCCGGCCCAGGCGCGCGCCTTCGAGGACGCGACGGGCTTGAAGGCGATCGACCGCACGCAGCTCATCCTCGACGTCTTCGCGCAGCGCGCGCGGAGCCGCGACGGCAAGCTGCAAGTCGAGCTGGCGCAGCTCAAGTACTCGCTGCCGCGCCTGACCGAGCAGGATGCGGGCCTGTCGCGCCTGACCGGCGGCATCGGCGGCCGCGGACCCGGCGAGACCGTGATGGAGATCGGCCGCCGCCGGATCCGTGACCGCATCCGCTCCCTGGAGAAGGAGATCGAGAACCTGTCGCGCCAGCGCGACGTGCGCCGGCGCCGGCGCCGCGATGAGGGGGTGCCGGTCCTCTCGATCATCGGCTACACGAACGCGGGCAAGAGCACGCTGCTCAACGCCCTGACCGGCAGCACGGTCGAGGCCGCGGACAAGCTGTTCATGACCCTCGACCCCACGAGCCGCCGGCTGCGCTTCCCGCGGGAAGGCGAGGTGGTGATCACCGACACGGTGGGCTTCATCGCCGACCTGCCCAAAGACCTGGTCGCCGCCTTCCGGGCGACGCTCGAAGAGCTGGCCGATGCCGACCTGCTGCTGCACGTGGTCGACGTGTCCGATCCGCGGATGGAGCAGAAGCTCCAGGCGGTCGAGAAGATCCTGCAAGATCTCCATCTGGACGACAGCCCGCGCCTGGTGGTGCTCAACAAGGCGGATTTGGTGGAGCCGGACGTTGCGAGGTCCCGCGCGGAGCGCTACAACGGAGTCGTCGTGAGCGCCGCGAAGCGCCAGGGCCTCGCCGACCTCATCCACGCCGCCGAAGAGCGCCTCGGCCGCGAGAAGCCGCTGGTGAAGGAATACGGCAAGCCGGAGGAGGCGGTGGGGGCGTGAGGGTGTTGTGACATCCTGGGATTTGTTCTGCTATGATGCTCCCATGGGAACAGAAATCATGACGTTCGAAGAGTTGGAAGCGGAGGCGCTGAAGCTGTCAACCGAAAGGCGGGCGGAGCTGGCTAATGTCCTGCTCCTCAGCCTCGATGGTATCGACCCGGAACAGGAACCCGATCCGGAGATCCGGCAGGCAGCGGCTGAAGAGGCCGAACGCCGTTATCAAGACTACCTCGACGGGAAAACACAGCCGATTCCCGGCGAAGAGGCCTTTCGTAGGATTCGGGCATCCCTGCGATGATGGGCTTTGTCCTCGATCCTCTCGCTGAGGAGGATCTGAAGGATGCGGCAAGACATTACGAGGAGGAGGTCAGGGGGTTGGGAGATGATTTTCTAGGTCGAGTCTACGCACTCATTGAGAGATTGACTATCTACCCCCAATCTGGGCTCCTGCAGACGAAGAACGTTCGGGTCGCCCGAGTCAGCCGCTTTCCTTACGACGTTTACTATAAAGTCGAGCCCGATAGTATTTTTGTCCTTGCGGTCATGCATCAGAGTCGCAAGCCTGGGCTCTGGAAAAAAAGGCTCTGAGCGCTTGCTGTGACCTCTCGTCCCGGCCTCTACCTCCACATCCCCTTCTGCTCCACCATTTGCCCATACTGCGACTTCGCGGTCCTGACCGGCGGGCCGGAGATGCGGGCCCGCTTCGTCGAGCACCTGCTGGCGGAGATCCGGATGTGGGGGGCGGACCGCGATCTCTTCCTGGGGATCGATACGATCTACTTCGGTGGTGGAACGCCGTCGGCGCTCACTCCGGA
>Ga0126309_10000107_pt1 | contig 27727 bp, 25 predicted proteins | sample Plot56_FD_92541 | JGI IMG/M metagenome (GOLD analysis project Ga0126309, IMG submission 92541) | Serpentine soil microbial communities from UC McLaughlin Reserve, CA, USA - Plot56 | ecosystem: Environmental > Terrestrial > Soil > Grasslands | place: USA: UC McLaughlin Reserve, Lake County...
AGCCGTCGGTCGATCCGTTGTCGACCACGATCACCTCGGCGCTCACCCCCATGGAGCGCAACGCGCGCCACGCCTTCTCCACACAGATGCCCACGCCCTCGGCCTCGTTGAGGCAGGGCAGGACGACCGACACCTCGATCTCCTCCGCCCCCTCGTCAGGCAAGATTGGAGCGGACGGCGCGGCGCGGCTCTGGGGGTTCGGCTCCACAGGAATCTCCTACGAAAATCGGCAGGGACTATAGCACTGCGGGGGGCTTTGCCTGCCGGTTGCCTCTTCCCTGCTATCCTTCCCCGCCGTGAGAAAGCTCAACCTGGGGTGCGGGCGGGACGTCCGGCCGGGCTACGTCAACCTCGACCTGGTCAAGATGCCGGGGCTCGACGTGGTCGCCGACCTGGAGGCCTTCCTGCCGTTCCGCGACGACTCGTTCGACGAGATCTTCTCGTCGCACGTCCTGGAGCACGTGCGCGAGCTGATCCCGCTGTTGGGCGAGCTGGCGCGCATCTGCCGCGCCGGCGCGGTGCTGCGGATCGAGGTCCCCCACCTGTCGTTCTTCGGGGCCTACACCGATCCCACCCACAAGCGCTTCTTCGGCTATCACAGCTTCGACTACTTCACGCCGGAGGGGACCTACAACTTCTACTCGCACCTGCGCTTTCGCATCCGCAAGCGCGAGATCCGCTTCTACTGGATCAAGAACGAGCGGCGGGTCTGGAAGAGCCAGGTGATCACCGGGCTGATCAACCTCTTCCCGCTCGCCTACGAGCGCTTCTTCTGCTGGATGCTGCCGGCCAACGAGCTCTACTTCGAGCTCGAGGTGGTCAAGACCACTGGCTCGAAATAGAGCAACCCAAAACGGGTAAGTCGAAAGCGGGAAGGAGGGGGGCTGAATTCTACCGTCGGCCAGCGGTAGCTAGTGCCCGCTTTACCTGCTTCTGATGATCGGGGGCGAGATGATTCTCGCTGATAACCTCGATGGCTGTGCGGATTGCTCTAAGCTCTTCGCCAACGCTGCTGATTGCGGTAAGGATTCTCTCTTCCATGTTTGCGATCTCCTGCCGTAGCTCTGAAATTTCGCTCATGTCGGCCTCCGCCATCGGCATCTGCAAAAATAGGACCGGCAGTCTACCACAAGCCTATAAGCCGCCTTCAGACCTCTCCTTCATCAATCCCGCCGCGACGCCTATCGAGAACGCCTCTGCTTATCAGGTCCTCGATTCCTCGCCAAACCAGACTTTGAGCTACTTGGGCCCGCGAGTTCCCGTACCCCTCTTCTAGAACAAGATCGTCAAGATACGCTGCCAACTTAGGAGTCCCGGTGATCGTAATCGTCACGGGCTTGTGTGAATTTCGTGGTCGCCCCATTTCTATGGGATAAGTATACCATGTATACCCTGTCAATACGTCATCCTACAGCCATCCGATTCTGGGGTGCCAACGAGCTCTACTTCGAGCTCGAGGTGGTCAAGGACCCGAAGAGCGCCTCGTAGTCGCCGGCCACTCGCTCCCAGGTGTAGCGCCGCTCGACCAGCCGGCGGGCATTCCGTCCCCTCTCCGGCAGCTCGCTCCTCGTCTCATGGAGCTTCCGCAGGGCGGCGGCGACGGCGTCCACGTCTCCTGGCGGGACCAGAAGCCCGGCGCCGCTCTCCTCCAGATCTCCGGCGACTCCGACGACCGGCGTGGTCACCACCGGCCGGCCGCACGCCATGGCTTCCAGGAGCACCAGGCCGAAACCCTCGCGCCGCCCGTCCGTCGAGGGGAGGGCGAACGCGTGGCACGCGGCGTAGAAGGCGTTCAGATCCTGACTCGGGATGAAGCCGAGGAAGTCGGCGGCGTCCGCGACCCCCAGCTCGGCCGCGAGCCGCTGATAGTCGTCCCGTGCCTCCCCGGCTCCCCCGATCTTCAGACGCACCGGGACCCCCTCCCGGCGGAGCTGGGCGCCGGCGCGGAGGAGCACGTCCAGTCCCTTATAGCCGTGGTGCGCGTCGAGGAGGCTCAGGAAGCCGATGACCAGCTCGCCGCTCTCCGCCGGCACGTCGCTCAGCGGACGGAATGCGTCGGCATCGACCCCCCAGGGGATGCAGACGATCTTCGGATCCCCCTCCATCAGATGAGGAGATTGCGACGGATAGATCGGATTGGTCACCACGATCCGCCGGCTCCGTGCCAGCAGCCGCGGCAGGAACAGCCGGTTGTAGACCCCCGCCAGCACCCCCTTGAGCCCATCCCCCACCAGGTCGTTGTGGTACGTGAGGACCAGCGGCACCCCGGTCGCCGCGGCGAGACCGGCCGCCGCGTCGGCGAACAGGGCGGTAGGCAGGTGGGTGTGGAGGACGTCCGGCCGCGGCTCGCTCCGCAGCGCGGCGCGCAGCCCGGGGCAGAGATTCGTGTTGCCGATCTTGCCGCGCCAGGGGAGGCGGACCACGTCGATGCCGTCCACTCGCGGCGGCGAGCCCGCCGGCTCGTCGGCGCAGACCACCCGCACCTCGTGCCCGCGCCCCACCAGCCGGCGCGCCACCTCCAGCACCGTGTTCTCCACCCCGCCGACGTAGGGATGGAAGCGGACGACCACCTCCAGAATGCGCACGGCGGAGCGGCTCAGCCTCCGAGAATCCCGCCGAGCCCGCCCCCGTAGACGATCCAGATCACGGCCAGCCCCCAGAGCACCATATTGATCAGGAAGGGCGGATCTCTGAGAATCGCCTCCGTCGGGTTACGCTCCCCCGGGCTCTGGTACATCAGATAGAGATAGCGGAAGATCCCGTAGAGGACCAGAGGGATCGTGTAGACGAGGTCTTGCGTGTTGTACTTGGCCACCGTCTCGGGGGCGACCGAGTAGAGCGCGTAGGCGACCACCGACGAGGCGGTCACCACGTTGATCATCTGGTCGAGGAACGCCGGGCTGTAGTGGTCGAGCACCTTCCGCTGCCCCGACGCCGCGCCCGCCAGCAGGGTGATCTCGTGCCGGCGCTTCGAGAAGGCGAGGAACAGGGCGAGGAAGATGGTGCAGAGGAAGAGCCACCGCGAGACCTGCACGTTCGTGGCCGCCGCGCCCGCCAGCACCCGCAGGACGAAGCCCAGGCTGATGCACATGACGTCCAGGATGACCATGTGCTTGAACCAGTGGGTGTAGAGCAGGCTCAGGCCCATGTAGATGCCCAGGGTCACCAGGAAGGGCCGGCCGAGGAAGACGGCGAGGGTGAGCGCGGCGCCTCCCAGGACGGCCGCCGCGGCGATCGCGACGGGGACCGCGAGCGTGCCCGCCGCGAGCGGACGCAGGCGTTTGAGAGGATGATTGCGGTCTTCCTCGCGGTCGCGGACGTCGTTGATCAGGTAGATCGTGCTCGCCGCGCAGCAGAAGGCGATCAGGGCGAGCAGGGCACGGCCCACGGCCGCCGGGTCGCCGAGCAGATGGCCGAACACCAGAGGAGCCAGGACGAACAGGTTCTTGGCCCATTGCAGGGGCCGGAGCGAAACGAGAAGCGGCCGGATCACGGGGCCGTATTGTACGGTCAATCGTCAGGTCAAAGGACGGAAACGCATGAGACGCCGCATCTTCCTGCTGTACGGGCTCCCCCTCCTGATCCTGCTCGTCTGGGTCGCCCTCCCCTTGATCCGCGGCACCGAGACCCTCTATCTGCGGGACGTGCTCAATACCCACTTCCCGATGAAGCAGGCGCAAGCCGAGGCTTGGCGGCATGGCTGGTTCCCGGTGATCGATCCGTACCGCGCCGGCGGGCAGCCGCTCTCGGGCAACCCGAACGCGGTGCCGTTCTATCCGACCAACCTGCTCTATCTGGCGGGATCGGCCTTCTGGGCGCTCAACGCGCACTTCTGGGTCCACCTGCTCCTGGCGCCGTTCGCCTTTTTCTGGATGGCGCGGAGCTGGGGCCTGGCCCGCGAGCCGGCCTGGGCCGCCGCGGTCTGCTACTTGGTGGGCGGCTTCTATCTGTCGCACCTCTCGTTCTACAACCTGATCGCCGCGGCGACCCTCGCGCCGGCCTTCATCGCCGCCTGCCTCGACTTCGCGGCCGGCCGGCGGCGGCGCTGGATGGCCCCGCTCCTCGCTCTCCTCTGGGCCCTGCTCCTCCTCGGCGGCGATCCGCTGATGGCGGCGCTCGCCGGCCTGCTCGGCGGCACGGCGCTCCTCGCCACCTGGGGGAGCGGCTGGCGCGCCCGCCGCGAGCGCCCGGGGTGGGGCGCGCCGCTCCTGTTCGCCGCGGCGGTCGCCGCGGGCACCCTCCTCGCGTGGCCGCAGATCTCCGAGTTTCTGCGCATCCTCCCGCTCTCCTTCCGCGGCCACTGGGGGTACACGCGGGAGGTGGCCACTGTGGCCAGCTTCGATCCGCGGCAGCTCCTCGAATGGCTGATCCCCTTCGCCTATGGCCGGCCGGACCTGCTCGACCAGGGGACCTTCTGGGGGAGCAAGTTCTATACGGACACGCCTCCCTACTACCTCTCGCTCTACCCCGGTCTGCTCGCCTTCGCTCTGGTCGCCGCCTCCGGCCGGCCGCGGTCGACAGCCGCCTGGTGGGCCTGGGGAGGCATCCTCGCCGGGATCTTCCTCTCGCTCGGCCGCTTCAACCCGCTGGCGGCGTGGATCTTCGGAGGGCAGGGAGCGCTGCGCTATCCGGTGAAGCTGTGGATGCCGGTGGCGATCGGGGCGGCGCTCCTCTGCGGGATTGGCTTCGCCCGCCTCTTCTCGGCGGAGGGCGGGGACCTGCGCGCCCGGCGGTCGTTCCGGATCGCTCTCGCGGTCCTCTTCGTGATCCTCGGCGGCCTCTGGCTCTGGCTCGGCTTCACGACCGGGTGGTCGGAGGCCTGGCTGCGGGGGCTCATCCCGGAGAAGTTCGACGCGGCGTTCGTGGCCAACGAGCGCCTGCGGTGGGCCGGGCTCTGCCTGCTCTCGCTGGTCTTCCTGGGCGTCCTGGCCCTCCTCGCCCGGATCGCCCGGCGGCGCCCGGTGGGTGGCGCGGCGTCTCTGCTCGCCGTGTTCGCTCTCGGCCAGCTCCTGCTGCTCCGGCCGCTTTTCCCGATGGACGCGCTGGTCCCCTATCGCGTGCCGCCGCCGGCGCTCGACCACCTGCCGGCGAACCTGACGGTGGTGAACCCGGACTTCAACTATCTCTTCGGACCGTCGTCTCTGAAGCAGGGGACCTTCCCGGCGCAGAGCTCCGAATGGGTGGAGCGGCGGGCCTTCTATGAGGCCTATCCGTTCACCGGTCCGCTCTGGAAGCGGCGCTACGAGCTGAACGTCTCGGCGGAGGGGCTCGACAGCTTCCTGACGCGGATGGCGCAGGGGGCGGTCAAAGGGTCGCGCGACAACGAGCAGCGCATCCGCCTGCTCGCCGCCTGGGGGGTGGGCCGGCTGGTCATGAACCACCCGCTCACGCCGAAGCCGGAGCGCGCCCGCCTCCTCGCCGAGATCCCGAGCTTCGGCCGCGTCCTTTATATCTATGAGATCGGAGACCGCGCACCGGAGGCCTTCCTGGCCCGCCGCGTCTTCCCGGCGCCGCACCTGAACGCCGCCTACGCCCGGCTGAGCAGCGCCGCCTTCGACGCCCGCACCGACGCCGTGCTCCCGGCCGCCAAAGACGGCCCGCCGGTCCAGCGAGGGGGAGGGACGGCGAGGATCGTCGAGAAGGGTCCGGAGAGCCTGGAGGTTGAGGCGGTCGCCGGCCCGGGCGGGAGCCTGCTGGTCGTCCAGAGGTCGCACGGGCTGTACAAGGCAGAGGTAGATGGGAAAGAGGCCGAGGTGCTCACGGCCAACCTGCACCGGCTGGGCGTCGAGGTCCCCGCCGGCCGGCACCACATCCGCCTCTGGATCGACCGCCGGCCGTTGGTGCGTTCGTTCCTGGTCGTGGCTTTCGGGCTGGCGCTGCTGCCGGGGTTGGCGTGGTGGGGCGGGAGGAAAGAATAAAGGACTTTAAGGACAGCAAGGTCGGCAAGGACAGGCAGCCTTTCGTCCTTGGAGTCCTGGTCGTCCTTGAAGTCCTTTGCCTGTAAGATAACCCCCCTGCCATGACCGACAACGTCCCAAAGAAAAAGATCCGGAAGGTCCTCATCGCCAACCGCGGCGAGATCGCCGTCCGGGTGATTCGCGCCTGCCGCGAGCGGGGGATCCGCACGGTGGCGATCTACTCCGAGCCTGACCGGCTGGGGCTGCCGGTGTTGCTCGCGGACGAGGCGTATCCGATCGGGCCGGCTCCTTCCCGCGAGAGCTATCTGCGCGGCGAGGCGATCGTCGAGCTGGCGGTGCGCGTCGGCGCGGATGCGATCCACCCGGGGTATGGGTTCCTTTCGGAGCGGGCCGGGTTCGCGCGCCTGTGCCGCGACGCCGGGATCACCTTCATCGGCCCGTCGCCCGAGTCGATCGACGCCATGGGCTCCAAGGTGGAGTCCCGCCGGTTGATGATCGCGGCCGGCGTGCCGGTCGTTCCCGGCGGCCAGGACCCTCTGCCCGACCTCGAGAGCGCGGCCGCGTTCGCCGAATCCATCGGCTATCCCGTCATGCTCAAGGCGTCGGCTGGCGGCGGTGGCAAGGGGATGCGCCGCATCGACGGGGCCGACGGTCTGGCGTCCGCCTACCGCGCCGCCCGCTCCGAGGCCGGGGCCAGCTTCGGCGACGACTCGGTCTACATGGAGAAGTTCATCGTCGATCCGCGCCACGTGGAAATCCAGGTGATGGGCGATCTCCATGGCAAGGTGGTCTCGCTCAACGAGCGCGAGTGCTCTCTTCAGCGCCGGCACCAGAAGGTCGTGGAGGAGGCCCCTTCGCCGGTGGTCTCCCCCGAGCTGCGCCGCCGCATGGGCAAGGCCGCGGTCAAGGCCGCTTCCGCCGTGGGCTACAGCAACGCCGGCACCTGCGAGTTCCTCCTTGCCCGCGACGGCAACTTCTATTTCCTGGAGATGAACACGCGCCTCCAGGTGGAGCATCCGGTCACCGAGCTGGTCACCGGGATCGACCTCGTCCACACGCAGATCCGCGTCGCCGAGGGGGAGCCGCTCGGGCCGGAATTCGACGGCATCGAGCCGCGCGGCCATGCCATCGAGGTGCGCCTCTACGCCGAAGACCCGTTCAACCGCTTCGCGCCGTCGCCCGGCCGCATCGAGCGCCTGCGCTGGCCCGACGGCCCCGGCGTCCGGGTGGACAGCGGCGTTTACGAGGGGTCGGAGGTCTCGATCTACTACGACCCGATGCTGGCCAAGCTCATCGTCTGGGCCGCGGACCGCGAGCTGGCGCTGCGGCGGCTGGAGCGCGCCCTCTCCGAGATGCGGATCGAGGGGATTCGGACGACGGTCCCCCTCTATGAGGCCCTGCTCGCCGACCCCGACTTCCGCACAGGGACTATGGACATCGGCATGCTCGACCGCAAGCTCGCTTCGGGCGAGCTGCATCCACCCGCGGAAGAGGACGGTCCGGCCGACCTGCCGCTGATCGCTGCCGCTCTGGCCCACTTCGAGGACACGGCGCGCGTTGCCGCCGGCGGCTCCGCGCCCGGATCGCAGGGCGTCAGCAGCCGGCGCTCGCGCTGGGAGAGCGCCGCCCGCCGCGGCGCGTTGCGAGATGGCTCATGGAGCTGATCGCCCGTCTCGCGGAGCGCGAGGAGAAGGTGCGGGTCCGCAAGATCGACGACTCCTATGAGGTCGTCATCAGTGACCGTATCTACAAGGTCGATGCCGCCGGGGTGCGCGACGGCGTGCGCAGCCTGCGGATCGACGGCGCGCAGCACGAGGTCTCGATGCGGCGCCAGGGCGAGGGCTGGTCCGTGGTGAGCCGCCACGGCGCCGTCTCGGTTTCGGTGACCGATCCGCTGACTCATCTGGCCCAGCAGACGCGCGGCGGCAAGGGCGGCCGGCGCAAGCAGCGGGTGGACGCCTACATGCCGGGCCGCGTGGTCGCCTTGCTGGTCAACGAGGGGGACGAGGTCGCCGCCGGCCAGGGGGTCCTGGTGCTGGAGGCGATGAAGATGGAGAACGAGATCCGCGCCGAGCACGAAGGCCGGATCACGAAGGTCCACGTCCAGACCGGCCAGCCGGTCGATACGGGAGCTCCGCTGTTCGAGATGGAGTAGGACCCTCACGCCCTGACGCGAGGAGGTCTGATGCGACAATTCCATCACTTGACGAGAATGCTTGCCCGCGGAATCGGCAAGCTCTTTTTCATTGTCGTCTCCCTCGCCGTCATCCTCGCCGGGATGGGATTGCTGCTCAGGCAGCTGGTTGCCGACGAGCCCGACGCCGCACTGATCGGTGCCGCAGGAGCTCTCATACTCGCTGGGGCGCTCTTCGCCCGTTACGGCGAGGACCTGGCGGGGCGCCTCAAGAAAGTTGGTCCGATAGAGCTCTTTGAGGAAATCCGAGAGACGCTTTCCACACTCGAAGAGATTGCGGCGAAGATGCCCGAGATCTTGGTCTCCGAAGAAAGCACAGTGGATGTCCAGCCTGTGCCCCTGAGCGCCGCAAAGAAGTTCTCCTTCGAGCAAGCCGACCTCTATGCTGCGATGCTGGTCGCCATGGGGAAAGAGCCGACGCAACCCGGGTTGCAATCAAAGTACTTTGCCCTCTTGCTCAAGCTTGGCGCCTATGCCTTCCTCAAGAAGGATTGGCCTCGGGTGGCGGCGAGATTGGGCCGTCTGGAAGAGCTCTCCGATGGATCCTATCGGCATGAGGAAGTCGCCCACTTTCTTGGCGTGGCTTACTGCTACTGGGGACTTGAGGCTACGGACCCTGGCGAGCGTCAGGGCCATTTTGGCGAGGCGAGAACACGGTTGCGTGGTCTGGCTCGTGGCGGCGATGCGCGGCACCGGACCTACTTCTTCCTGGCTTACGCGCAGGACGAATTGGGGTATTGGCACGAAGCCGTGCGCAGCAACGCGGAAGCGCTGAAGCGCCGTCCCCAGTTCGCGCCGGCAAAATACAACAAGGCGATCTCGCACTTGAAGCTGGGCTCTTGCCGAGATGCTTTTCGTGTTCTCGAAACCCTCAGTCCATTGGACGAAGGGATCAAGGACATCTTGGCCTGGTATGACAAAGACGCAGAGTTTCTACCGCGGATGCTTGAAGCCCAATGGCGCCGCGCCACCGAGCGTCTGATGCGGGGTATCATCGAGCGCAGGCGGGAGCTGGGCAAGACCAAGTGAGACGAGTCTACTTAATTTTTGGGGGACGCCCGCCGACATCCCGGGGATCGACGCTGACGATGATCTTGGATCGCTGCGTGGTCATTGACAACCTCCAGGAGAAGTATAGGCCAACCCGCGGGAACCGTCAAAACCGCCGCAGCACCCGGATACGGCTCCCCAGATACCGTTCATCCGCAAGCTCCGCCACCTCCCAATACTCCGCGGCGATCCGCGGATCCGCCAGGATCGGCGCGAGGACCTGCGGACGGAAGAGCGCCACGTCGAGGAGATAGTCCGGCCGCTCCCGCGCCACCAGGTCTGCCAGATTCCCCCGCTGCCGTGCATCCAGCGCCTCCGGGCTCACCAAGCCCATGAGATCGAGGACCGGCGCCTCCGAGAAATAGCCGAGGAAGCCGATCTCCACCGCCGCGACCGATCCTCCGGTCCGCCGGATGATCCGAGCCGCTTCCACGTAGCCATTCCAGCGCGGGTCTGGCGGATGCCCCCACTGCCGCGTCACCCAGACGGCCGAGGGAATCAGGATCGGTAGGAGGAGGACGGCCGCTCCGGCGACAGGCAGCGCCGTGCCCCGCAGGAAGCGTGAAGCGAGCAGGATTGCGCCGAGCGCCGCGGCGGCGAGGAGGCCGTTGATCAGCGGAACGTGGTACCAGGGGGCGAAGGGGACTCCCAGAAGTCGGTAGGCCGCCTCGTGGGAGAGGAGCCAGAGGCCGAGCACGGCGGCGAGCCGGCCTCCGGGGATCGGCCGGTGTTTCAGGACGGCGCGGCCCCCCTCGCCCACGGCCCAGAGCGCCAGGGCGCAGAGCGTGAGGCCTCCCGTCCACGAGAGGCCGCGCCGGAGCCAGCGCCACTCCCGCGCGGTGTAGGAGGGGGCGTCCGCCAGGAGCTTCAGCTCCGACTGCTTGGCGCTCATCGTGTTGGGGATGATCGCGCCGAGCTCCGCGTGGAGCCAGCCGAGGAACGCCGCGAGGGGGAGGAGGCCGGCCAAGGCGAAGGCCCAGGGGAACCGCCGCCGCTCGCGCCAGAGCGCCAGGCCGAGGATCGCCGCGAGCAGTCCGGCGTCGAGCCGGCAGATCATCGCCGCGGAGATCAGCAGGCCGGCGGCCAGCGGCCGGTCGCGATGGAGCGCCAGGTGGGCCGCCGTCACTCCGAGCGCGAGGATCGGAAGGGTCTCGGCGCCCAGCATCTCCACGTTCCACTGGAGGAGGAAGGCGGCGACCGCGAAGAGGAGCGGCCCCCCGTCACGGATGGCCGGCGGCGCCTCCGTATCTGAAAGGACGCTCCGCAGGACCAGCGCGACCGCTGCCAGGGGGGCCACAGCGAGGAGCGTCCCCCAGACCGGCACGTCCACTCCGGTGAGAGCCGAGAGAACGCCGAGGAGCAGCGCGTACCCGGGCGCCGTTGTCCCGAGCACCCGCTCGCCGGGGTTGAAGACGAACCCCGTGCCCTCCGCCCAGTTGCGCGCATAGCGGTAGGTGATGAACGCGTCGTCGTAGGAATAGCCGAGGAACCCGGCCGCGATGACGGAGGCAAGCCCGGCGAGGACGACGAAGAGGACGATGCCGCGCATGGTCTAGACTCTAAGCCAGGTTCGCGATGACCAGCCCTCGATCCGTCACGGCCGCCGCCGTTCTTCTGCTCGCCGCGTTCGCCGCGCTCTGCGCGCATGGCCTGCGCCAGGACTCGCCGACGGTCGACGAATTCGCCCATCTGCCGGCGGGCTATTGGACGCTGAAGACCGGCCGCTTCGACCTCTTTCCGCTCAACCCGCCGCTGATCAAGGTCCTCTCCGCCCTGCCGCTCCTGGCGCTGGACCCATCGATCGACACGGCGTCGCCCGTCGAGAGCACCGGCTGGTTCCCCTGGGTCTATGGCACCGGCTTCATGGAGCGGAACCGGCCGATCTACGACCGGATCTTTTTGTCTGGCCGGCTGCCGGTGGTGGCGCTCGGGATGCTCCTCGGCTGGGTCGCCTTCCTCTGGGCGCGCGAGCTCTACGGCGACGAGGCCGGCCTGGTGGCGCTCTTCCTCCTCGCCTTCTGCCCGTCGCTCGTCGCGCACGCCCACCTCGCGACGACCGACGTGGGGTTCGCGGCCTTCACGGTGCTCGCCCTCTGGACGTTCCACCGTTTCGTGCTCCGGCCGACCCCGGCGCGGCTCGTCCTCTGCGGCGTGGCGCTCGGCCTCGCGCAGCTCGCCAAGATGTCGGCCCTCCTGCTCTACCCGCTCTTCCTGCTCCTCGCCGCGGTCGCCTTCTTCCGCTCTTCTTCCCCTCTCCCGCTCCGCGGGGGAGGGGCCAGGGGTGGGGGCCGTCTCGCCGCGATCTTCCTGATCAGCCTCCTGGTGCTCGACGTCGGCTATCTGTTCCAGGGGGTCGGGAGCCCGCTCGGAGACTTCCATTTCGAGAGCCGGGCCTTGCGCGCGGTGGTGTCCGTCCTGCCCGCGGGCCTGCCGGTCCCACTCCCCGCGGCCTACCTGCGGGGGCTCGACGCGCTCCAGCTGATCAACGACGCCGGCGAGTTCCCCGAGTACCTGTTCGGCCGCTGGTCGCGCGAGGGCTCGCCCGCCTACTACCTGATCTCGATCGTCTTCAAGACGCCGCTCCCCCTGCTGCTCGCGTTCCTGGCGGCGCCGTTCGCCCGGCGCAAGGACGCGCCGCGCGGCGAGGTCTTCCTCTGGCTGCCGGCGCTGGCGCTCCTCGGCTGGTTCTCGTTTTTCTCCAGCGTGCACTATGGGATTCGCTACGTCCTGCCTGTCGTGCCCCTGCTGACGATCTGGTCCGTCCGGCTCGTGCCCTGGCTGCGAGGACTGGAGCGCGGCCGGCTCCTGCGCGGCGCCGGGGCGGCCCTCCTCGCGGTCTATCCGCTCTCCGTCCTGCTCGCCACGCCGGACACGATCTCCTACTTCAACCTCCTGGCTGGCGGCCGGGGGGACGAGATCCTGCTCGATTCCAATCTGGATTGGGGACAGGGGCTGAAGCGGGTCCGCGCCTGGATGGACCGCGAGGGGATCGACGAGATCGGCCTCGCTTACTTCGGGCACGTGGACCCGGCGCTCTACGGCATCCGCTGGCACTTTCCCGATCCCAACCGCCCCGGGCTCGTGGCGGTGAGCGCCAACTTCCTTCATGGCTACCCCTACGCCACCTACGCGGAAGGGCGCATCGTGCCGGTCCCGCCCGGCGCCTTCGCCTGGATCGGGCGCTTCCCGCGAGTCGCCGATCTGGGAGGCGGGATGTTCGTCTACAACGTGGAAGGCCTTCCAGCTACCGCCGCGCCTCGATGAGCCCCGCCGTTTTACCGCTATCTACGCCCGTTAACGGCTAAACGGTCGCGAATAGCCGTTAACTCGTCCGGTTTACCGCTAGCCGGTCCGGTTAACGGTTAACTCGGCCGAGATAGCCGTTAACTCGTCGAGTTAGTGGCTAACTCGTCCTGTTAACGGCCAACTCCGCCGGTTTGTCGCTATCCCGGACCGTATACGCCGAGCTGCCGCGGTTGCCGCGCCTCCTCCATAAAACCCCATTCAACCCGGTGAGCTCCGGTGAATCCCGGTGAAACCCGGTAAATGCCGGTAAATACCGGTAAAAGCCGGTAAGGAGCGCAGAACGCTCCTGAAGCGATGTAGACGCCAGACTATTGACAAACGTAAAGGCTCTTCGTTAGGCTGGTACCAGGCTCTTGGAGTTGTTTCCCGGAGAAGAAGCGGAAGACACGGGACGTGGCACCTCGCGAACGCCGCAGGCGGCGGGATCCGCCGGTTGACGTTCAAGCCTCGTCCCGCACACAAAAACCCTGAATAGGAGAAAAACCATGGCTACGGAAACGTTGTCCAAAGAGATCGGCGGCTGGGAGGCGGTGATCACGAACATCAAGGCGCGGTCGCCGGAGCTGCCGCAGTTCGGTCCGACCGTGCAGGAGCTCGAAGCAGTTGTCATCGAGGGCAAGGAGATCCAGAGCATCCAGGACGTCCAGCGCAGCGAGCTGCGCGAGACGAACCGGCGGAGCCGGGATCTCCGGCGCCGCGGGCGCAGCCTCCGCAACCGGCTGGCCGCCGGTGTGCAGAGCGTCTTCGGCGTCGACAGCATGGCCCTGGTGGCGTTCGGCGTGAAGCCGCGCCTGCAGAAGCCGCGCCGCCGCCTGACGCCGACCGAGAAGGTGGCCAAGCTGGAAGCGCAGCTCGAGGTGGCGAAAGCTGCGAAGGCTGCGGCAGAAAAAAAGAACGGTTGATCTCCCGGTAGCTCTCGTCCCCGGGAGTGAGGCCCTCTCGCCCCTGGGGCGTTTTCAACTCCTCGAAGCGCCGCAAACCTGCGCAAAGCGAATCAGCCCGCGGACACCACCGGAGCAGGCTTCTGACTGAAAATTGACGGTGCCGGTGGGGCAATTCCGCCCCTGGGCACTATGCAAGCACTCCAGTACAGAGACTTAGAGGATTCCGGTGGCTGGCTCTTGGCACAGGCCGGTGGTCTGGGGTCGCACAGGGGCCTCACGGGGAGGGTGGGGGGCAGGCGTCGAGAGGCCAAGGAAGATGGGGACGGAGGCGGGCCGGCGGACCGAAAAGCGTCCGGCTGGCCGGCTGTCTTTGTTGGTGGTTCGGGGAGGGGGGAGAGGTCTCGGCGCCGCCTCCCGCCGGGCTCCGGCCGGTTGCAGGAGGGCGATCCAGCCTCTACACTCATGGGAAAACCAGCTTCAAGTCCGTCTCCTGTCAGGTGAAGCGAAGCTCGACCCCCACCGGCTGGAACGTCCAGGAGGTTGCATGCAAAGAAATGTATTGCAAGAGCATATCTTCAGCACCTATTTGACGTTGCGGTACGGGATCATCCTCATCGGCGCGCTGCTTCCCGTCGTCGTGTGGGCAGTGGGCAAAACCCACGATGTCCCACTGCAAGATTCCATCAGCGCATACTACTGGGCGGCGCCCTCTGGCCAGAGAGAGGCTCCTTCTCGCAACTGGTTCGTCGGCGGCCTGTTCGCCGTCGCCGCCTTCCTCTATCTGTACAAGGGTTTTTCCAAGGCCGAGAACATCTCGTTGAATCTGGCCGCGATCCTCGCGGTGGGAGTCGCCGTCTTTCCGACGGAATGGGGGTGTGGAGAAGCGTGTAAGAGGTATACGCTCCACGGCTTCTGCGCAGTTTTAATGTTTGCTTGCCTTGTCTATGTTGTCTGGTTTCGCGCTCGCGACACGCTGTCGTTGGTGCCCGACAACGCAACGCCGAGCCCGGCGGCCTATCGCCGGATGTATAGAATCGTCGGCGGCGTCATGCTCGCCTCGCCATTGACAGCTTTCATTCTAAACTCCGTGATCGGGACCGAGAGCAGCTACGTCTTCTTTATCGAGGCCGCGGGAATTTGGGCATTTGCCTTGTACTGGGTGCTCAAGAGCTCTGAGCTCAAAAAGTCCGCCGCAACGGCTAAAGCGTTGGATGCCGAGATCGAAACTCAACCGGGCCGGAAAACCGGACCACTGACGCATCAGCCACTCAGCCCCGTTGAGGAGCCAGGTTTGGAGAGAGCGAAGACGCGGGGGGGGAATCTCAAGGGTTGAGGATGTTCGTTCTTCGGGGGAAGCCATGAGACATCTTTCCAAAGTGCTTTTCTTGAAAATTGGGATCACAATTGTCCTCTGGTGCGGTCCACTCCTGCTTTTCCCGATCTCTCTTCTGGAGAGAATGGGATTCCCAACGTGTCCGTCTGCCATCTTCCTCAGGTTGCTCGGCATGGCTTATGGGGCTCTGACGGTGAGCTACGTCTTCGGGCTCGTCGCGACGCTCCACGGACGATACTCCGGCAGCACGGTGTGGACCGGGATCGTCAGCAACGGCGGAGCGTTCTTGCTCTTGTCCATGGGTGCATTTCAGGGCACCTGGGCTGCCTGGGGAGCGTCGGCACGTCTCGTTATGTGGGCTTCGCTGGCAGCCACCGGCCTCATCACGGCAGGCCTGATTGTCTTCGGCCCCGCTGGACGGCATGCGCCATCCGCTGGAACGACTACAGGTGTCACCCATCAGAGCAGAGCTCTCTAAAGAATCTGGGCCGGCAGGACGCCGGCCCCCCAAGGGTTCAAAGCTCGTATCCGCGCTGGCAGCACTGGAGGAGCCAACGGCTGTTTCGATCCCCGGCCCGGTGACGGCGGAGGGGTCCGTGGCGCTCCAGGCGACCTCCAGGGTGCCAACTCTTCGGCCAGGACTTGGCAGTCGATGCGGCGCGCAGAGGTGCTAAGCCGACCGCAGGCGAGGAGGACTAGGGAGAAGCGAGGGGAGCCAATCCCTAACTCAGATAGGCACCTCGATATAGCTGCCCTTGGCCGCTCCATCGATCGCGACCACCACCTCGGAAACCTTCGCCTGGATCTTGGGCCAACTGGTGGAGAGAAGGACCACGACGGCCAAACTTCGCTCGCTCAGGTTCTGCTGGTACTTCCAGTTCTTGTCGGTCGTGATCAGGACATCGAAACCAGCAGCTTCAGCCTGGGAAATCAGGGAGCCGTTCTGGAGAGTGCTCCAGCCCAGCTCATAGACGGTCGTCACTTCATGCGGGCGGAGATACCGGCGCAGGGGCACTGGCGTGCCCTGATCGAAGAGGACCTTCACGCCACAAGGAGACTACGGACTGCGTGTTCGAGGACCGCTTCCGCTTGCTCACGGGAGACGCCTGGAAACCACTCGAGGAACTCTTCCACTCTTGCGCCGGACTCGAGATTCTCGAAGAGCGCCGCGACGGGCACGCGAGTGCCACGGAATACCCAGGCACCGCTCACCCGGTCCGGGGAGCGTTCGACAGCGGGACATTGAGACCAATCCAGCATCGGGCCTATCCTGTGAAAGAGTCCACTTCGCGACGGCGGTCGCTTTTCATGGGACCACCCTAGCCCCATTCTACCAGTCTCGGAGGGGGGCGGTCTTGACATCATGCCCGATGACGTCGCGCGACAGCCTCCAATCGACGCACTCGTCGAGCAGGATTCTCACAATGCCTTGCCGACCAGAAGATCCTTGGCCTCTTCGAGAAAGCCGATCACCTGGTCGCGAGTCACCGTTGGGAAGCCTTCGAGAAAATCGTCGATGGTCTCCCCTGCCTCGAGATAATCGAGCACGGTCTGGACCGGCACGCGTGTTCCGGCGAACACCGGCGTTCCTCCCATCACGTCAGGGCTGCAGGAGATGATCGGCCGTTTCGTCATAGGAAAAGAATAGCTCCGCTGGGCCGGCAGAGCAAACGAGCCTCTTCAGCCTGGGAAATCAGGGTCGTAGACCGCCGGGGGAGCCGCACCGGCAGGTGAAGGTCATCGTCTACGACTTCGAGGAAGGATTTCACCAGATTCCCGCGGTTTTCCTCAGCCGCCAACACGCGCGACTCTCCCGCGCTTCCCCTGACGCCCAGGATGCGAAAGAATCCAGCCATGGGTCTCTTCGATACCGTCGGCCTGCGATAGGAATCTGCCTTGAGCGCGCCAAAACAGGGGGCTGCGGCTCCGGTGCCCGTCGATCTCGTGACCTACTACACCGAGGCGGGCATGGACTACCGTGCCTGGAGCCGCAACTTCAACATGCATTTCGGCTTCTATCGTTGGGGCATGAACCCGCTGGCTCTCGAGAGCATGCTCGAGGAGATGAGCCGGCAGGTCTTCCGCCGGCTCACCCTCCACGATGGCATGAAGGTCCTGGACCTCGGCTGCGGATTAGGGGCGCCGGCGCGGACGCTGATCCGGCAACACGACGTCGCGGCGACGGCCGTGACCAAGGTTGAATGGCAGATCGCGATGGCGCAGAAGCTCAGCGAGAGGACCTCGGCGCGCGGCAGCGTCGAGTGGAAGCTCGGCGACTTCACGGCCCTCGACCTGCCCGGCGGGGCCTATCAGGCGGCCTTCTCCATCGAGGCCTGCTGCCATGCTGGAGGCGCCGACAAGGAGGCGTTCGTCCGGGAGTGCTCCCGGCTGCTCGAGCCAGGAGCGAAGCTTGTAATCGCCGACGGCTTCATGAAGAAAAGCGTGGGCCTGCCGCGCTGGTACGCTGCGTTGCTCGACTATATGACGCGGAGCTGGGCGGTCGAGCGCTTCGCCGACCTCGCCGCCTTTTGCGCTTGCCTGGAACGGCACGGCCTCACCGTGCTGGCCCTCGAGGATATTTCCTGGCGCATCTCGCCGAGCGTCCTCCACGTGCCGCGAGTGACGCTCAAGTTCCTCGCCGGCGAGTTGCTTCTCCGTCGCAAGAAGCTCAACAGCGTGCGCTGGGGACACATCGTCGCTTGCCTGCTCGCGCCTTGGATCGGCCTGGGCCGCCGCTACTTTGGCTATTACCTGGTCACGGCACAGAAACGCTGAGGCCGGGAGCCACCGCGCATTGAGATCCTGTAGGAGCGTGAGATCTCTTCCTATTGACATTCGATATGAGTGGCTCCATACTCCTATCGGCACTCGATAGGAGGGATTATGAACGAGGAACCGAACGAGGAAAAGACCGAGCTGCTGCAGGGGACCCTCGACCTGCTGATCCTGAAGGCGGTCACCCTCGGGACGCATCACGGTCTGGGGGTCGCCCGGCGCATCGAGCAGATCACCCGGGGGGCGTTCCAGGTGAAGCCCGGCTCGCTGTTTCCGGCGCTCCACCGCCTCGAGGAGCACGGATTCCTGAAAGCGGAGTGGGGCGAATCCGAGAACAACCGCCGCGCCAAGTTCTATCGGCTGATGCCGGCCGGCCGGCGGCGGCTCGAGGTCGAGAAGCAGAGTTGGGAACGCATCGTGGCTGCCATCGCCCACGCGCTCGCGGCCACCTAATCTGACCAGCCGCGAGGAGGATGCCATGCCACTCTTGGCGCGTGGATCGAGCATGATGCGCAATCTGTTCCGGCGGGAGCGGGTCGACCAGGACCTCGACGAGGAGATCGGCTCCTACCTCGCTGCGCTCGTCGAGGAGAAGGTCGCCGCCGGGATGTCGCCGGAGGCGGCCCGCCGGGCGGCGGCGATCGAGGTGGGTGGCGTCGAGCAGGTCAAGGAGCGGGTGCGGCAAGCGCGCGCGGGGGCGCTGCTGGAGTCGCTGGTGCAGGATCTACGCTACGGCCTGCGCACCTTGGCGAGGAACCCCGGCTTCACCGCCGCGGCGGTCCTCACCCTCGGCCTCGGCATCGGCGCCAACACGGCGATCTTCTCCGTCGTCGACGGCGTCCTCTTGAGCCCTCTCGCGGGCCGCGACCCGGACCGTCTCGTGATGCTGTGGGAGATGACGCCGGACACGCCGCAGATCCCGGTGTCCTACCCCAACTACCTCGACTGGCGGCAGCGCGTGCGCAGCTTCGAGGACATTGCGGTCTACAACGGCTTCGATCAGTTTACGATGACCGGAGAGGGAGATCCCGAACGGGTCCGCGGCGGTCTGGCGTCGGGGAACCTCTTCACCGTCTTCGGCGTCGAGCCGGCGGCCGGGCGCCTCCTCGATCCCCGCGACGACAGTCTCGATGCCGAGCCGGCGGCGGTGATCGCCGATGGGTTCTGGCGCCGCCGCTTCGCCGCGGATCCCCGGGTGGTGGGCAAATCGATCCTGCTCGACGGCAACGCCTATACGATCGTCGGCGTGCTGCCGCCGAGCTTCCGGCTCGCCGGCTCGGAGGTCTGGCTCCCGCTCGGGCGCTTCACGCACACGCCGCGCTTCGTCCGCGCCAATCACGGGCTCATCGGCATCGGCCGGCTCAAACCCGAGGTGACGATCGACCGGATGCTCGCCGATCTCGGCGCGGTGGCCCGACAGCTCCAGCGCGACCATCCGGCCGACAACGCGGGCATCGGCGCCGCGGGAGCGCCGCTCAAGGAGATGATGGTCGGCAGCATCCGCCAGCCGCTGCGCGTGCTGGCGGCGGCGGTGGGGCTGGTGCTGCTCGTCGCCTGCGCGAACGTGGCGAACCTGCTGTTGAGCCGCGCCGCCTCGCGGCAGCACGAATTCGCGCTGCGCGTCGCGATCGGCGCCGGAAGGAGGAGGGTCGTCCGGCAGCTGATCACCGAGAGCCTCCTCCTCGCCGTCGCCGGCGGCGTGCTCGGGCTCGGCCTCGCCTGGGCCGGGGTGAAGCTCCTCGTGGCGTTGCGCCCCGCCAATGTCCCCCGCCTGATGGACATCCAGGTGGATGCCACCGTGCTGGCCTTCGCGCTCGGGCTCTCGGTGGTCACCGGTCTCCTCTTCGGCCTCGCTCCGGCGCTGCACCTGGCCCGCAGCGAGCCGATCCTCGCGCTGCAGGAGGGCGGACGGCGCACGAGCGGGGGGCGCGCGCGCCGCCGCCTGGCGACCGGGTTGACCGTCGCCGAGGTGGCGATAGCGCTCGTGCTCCTGGTGGTCGCGGGACTCCTCCTCCGCAGCTTCGCCAGGCTCACCGGGGTCGATCCCGGATTCGAGCCGCGCAACGCCACCGCCGCGCTGGTCTCGCTTCCCGAACGGGACTATCCCGACGAGGCGCGGCGCCGGCTCGCCTTCCGCGAGCTGCTGTGGCGCGTGCGCGCGCTGCCGCAAATGCAGGACGCCGCCCTCGCGACCGATCTGCCGTTGACGACGAGCTGGCAGACCCAGGTCACCTTCGCAGGGCGGCCGCCGGCCGACCCGGGGAGCGAGCCCTTCTTGAACGCCGTGATCGCGAGCCCCGAGTACTTCCGCACGATGCGCATCCGGCTCCTCGCCGGACGGGGCATCGAGCCGGCGGATGCCCAGGGGCGGTCGCGGGTGGTGGTGGTGAGCGAATCGGTCGCCCGGCGCTTCTTCGGCGGCCGCGGAGCGCTCGGACAGCGCATGAAGCAGGGCGGCGCCGGCGTCGAAAACCCCTGGCTCACCATCGTGGGCATCGTGGCCGACGTGAGGAACGACGGGCTCCGCATTGCCTCGCGCGGCACGATGTACGTCCCGCACGAACAGTCGGACGCGTCGTCGGCCTGGCTCGTGGTCCGCAGCGAGACGCCGCTCGAGCAGCTCCTCCCGCTGCTGCGCCGCGAGATCGCCGCGTTCGACCGCAATCTGCCGCTCGCCAACGTCACGACGCTCGACGACGCGCTGGATTCGTCCGTGGCGCAGGAGAGATTCTCGATGCTGATGGTCGGCATCTTCGCGGCCCTCGCCCTGGTGCTCGCCGCGGTCGGGATCTACGGCGTGATCGCCTACAGCGTCGCCCAGCGTTCGCAGGAGATCGGCGTCCGCATCGCGCTCGGAGCGCGGCGTGCCGACGTGCTCGCCCTGGTGGTGGGAGAAGGGATGCGGCTCACCCTGCTCGGCATCGTCCTCGGAGCGGCGGCGGCGTTGGGCGCCGGGCGGGTCATCGCCTCCCTGCTCTTCGAGATCGAGCCCGGCGACCCTGCCGTGCTCGCGGGCGCCGCGCTCCTGGTGGCCGCGGTGGCACTCCTCGCTGCGGGTCTGCCGGCCCTGCGCGCGGCGCAGACGGATCCGCGGGCTGCGCTCTCCGAGGGATAGGCGTCCACCCACCGTCCTCTCTCGCTTCCGTGGGTTAGAATTCGCGCGGAGGTACTTCCGATGCATCCGTTCCGTCCCATCCGAGCCCTGGCCCTCTTCTGCGCGGCCCTGGCTCTCCCCGGTCTGGCCGCCGCCCAGAAGACGCCGCCGGCCGCAGCGCACGACCCTCACGCGCACCATCAGGCTCCTCCTCCGCCCGCCGCGGCTCCGGAGGCCGGCGAGAAGGTCCATCTGGACATCCCGGACGTCACCCTGGTCGACCAGGAGGGCAAGCCGGTCCATTTCTATAGCGACCTCGTCCGCGGCAAGGTCGTGATGATCAACTTCGTCTTCACCTCCTGCACCACGATCTGCCCGCCGATGGGCGCCACGTTCGGCAAGGTGCAGCAGCTCCTGGGCGACCGGGTGGGGCGGGACATCCGTCTGATCTCGGTGAGCGTCGATCCGGCGACCGACACGCCCGAGCGGATGAAGGCCTGGGGGAAGAAGTTCGGCGCCGGGCCCGGCTGGACCCTGGTCACCGGCCAGCGCGAGACGGTCGTCCAGCTCTTGAAGGCGCTCGGCGTCTACACCCCGAACCTGAACGACCATACGCCGCTCGTCCTGGCGGGCAACGACCCGCGCGGCGAGTGGACGCGCGCCTATGGGCTCGCCGCTCCCGCCAAGCTCGTGGAGCTGCTCGACGGGCTGGCCGCGCCGGCGGCTGCCGCCGCGAGCTCAGACTCCAGTCCAGGTCAGAGCTACTTCGGCGAGATCCCCCTGGTCGACCAGGACGGGCAGACCCGGCGCCTGTACAGCGATCTCCTCCGCGGCAAGGTCGTGGTCGTCGACTTCATGTTCACGAGCTGCACCGGCGCCTGCCCGATCATGAGCACCAACTTCGCGAAGATCCAGGACTGGCTCGGCGACCGCCTCGGCAAGGACGTCTACCTCCTCTCGGTCAGCGTCGACCCGGTGAACGACACGCCCGCCAAGCTCAAGGAGTACGCGGCCCGCTTCAAGGCGCGTCCGGGCTGGTACTTCCTCACCGGCTCCAAGGAGAACGTCGACGCGGCCCTGCGCAAGCTCGGCAACTACGTCGAGACGCCGGAGGCCCACCAGAACCTCTTCATCATCGGCAACGAGCGCAGCGGCCTCTGGAAGAAGGCCTTCGGTCTCGCCCAGCCGGAGGCCCTGATCCCGATCGTCCAGAGCGTCGTCGAGGACAAGGGCTGAAACCGCTCCGGTGACAGGCAGTGACAGCGAGTGACTCCCGGGTGACCATTTTTGCCACCCGGGAGGTGGGACCTCGACGGAAACGCTTGAAAACAGGCATCATTTGGCAACCCTTCGACTGGCACGGCGCTTGCGATTCCCCGGATCGCCGGTCCTCTTTCTCGTCCGTGGGGGATGCTAATGAATCGAAGATCATCTATTTCTTCGCAGGGCTTCACCTTGATCGAGCTCTTGATCGTCGTCGCCATCATCGGGATCATTGCCTCCATGTTGATCCCCAACATGCTGGATGCCATGCAGAAGGCCAAGCAGAAGCGGACCATGGCCGACATGCGGATCGCCGGCGGCGCCATGTTCTCGTGGCTCACCGACCAGGTCGGCGCCGCCGCCGCTGGGCAGGCCAGCACCCAGGTCGACCTGGGAACCTATGGGGGCCTGAAGTCGGTCCCGGATCTGACCACGATCCTGGTGCCTCAGTACCTTCAGGACATCCCGGTCAAGGATGGCTGGAAGAGCCCCTTTGACTACTACCTGAATACCGCGAATCCGCACAGCCAGCACGTGATGGCGATCCGCAGCCGGGGGCGTGACTCGCAGCCGGACGCGACCAGCTATACGGTGACGGCGTTCGAGCCGACCGAGTACGACCGGGACGTGGTCTGGGCGGACGGCTTCATGGTCCGTTGGCCGGAGAAGCGCTGAGGCGGACCCCGGTTCTCCTGCTGGCGGCTGGCTGGCTGCTTGCTCTCTTCGGGCCTCTTCTCTCGCCCGGCCGGGTGCTGGCCAACCGGGACATCCCGCAGTTCCATCTCCCTCTGCGCACCGCTTTCCGCCGCCTGGCGGAGGGCGGTCTGCCGATGTGGAACCCATGGCTGCATGGCGGGCAGCCGATCCTCTCCAACCCGAGCTATGCGGCGTTCTATCCGCCGAGCTGGCTGGTCCTGGTGGTCCAGCCGGCGTATGCGCTGAGCCTCCTCGTCATTTTCCACGCCGCGGTCGGCTTCGCCGGCGCCTGGTGTCTGGCGCGCCGGCTCGGCGCCGGTCGCGGGGCGGCGGCCCTGGCGGCCGTGGGCTACACCGGGAGCGGAGCGCTCCTGTCGCTGCTCAGCGCCTTCACTCTGTTCTGCAGCATGGCCTGGTTTCCCTGGGTTCTGGTCTGCGGCGATGTGGCGCTCGAGCGCCGCGCCTGGCTGCGCCCGGCTCTGCTGGCGGGCGGCGCGCTCGCCTTGCAGCTCCTGAACGGCGAGCCGGTGACCGTGGTGGTGAGCGGTCTGGGGCTTCTGGCTTTGGCCGCGGCGCGGGCGGTGCGCCGGCCGTTCCACCCGGGGGCCGCGCTGCGGGTGGCGGTGCCCGTGCTGGTGGCGGTGGCGCTCGCCGCCGTGCAGCTCCTTCCCACCGCGCAGCGCCTGGCCGATTCGCCGCGGGCCGGCGGTCTCGACGCGGCGCAGGCCAACACCTGGTCGGCGCCGCCGTCGCGCCTGGTCGAGCTGGCGTTCCCGCGCTTCTTCGGGGACCCGGCGCGGCCGCAGACCGGGCGGTTCTTCGGCTGGAACCTGCACGACCGCGACTTCCCTTACGTGGCCTCGCTCTATCCGGGGCTTCTGCTGAGCGTCCTGGGCGTCTGTGCGCTGTCGCTCTGGCCGATCCCCCGGCGCGGCGCCTGGGCTCTCGGCGCGCTGATCGGCGCGTTCCTCGCTCTGGGACGGCACAACCCCCTGTTCGAGGCGCTGCGCGAAGCCGTGCCGGTGCTCGCCGTGGTGCGCTTCCCCGAGAAGTTCGCTCTCCTGACGGTGGTCTCGCTCGCCTTCGCGGGCGCCCTGGGCTGGCAGCGGCTGATGGACGAGCGGGCCGCCGGGCGCCGCTCAGCCGCCGACTTCCCGCTGGCTCTGGCCCTCGTCGTGCTCGCCACGGCGCTCACTCTCACCATTCTTCTCCAGGCGTCTCCGGGCACCGGCCTCTGGTTCGTGCGCAGCCACGGCGGCCCCGACCTGAACGATGCGACGGCGCTCCGCGGGCTGGCCTATCTGCGGGGCGAAGCCTGGGCTGCGGTGGCTACGGCGGCCGCCGTGGCCGGCCTCTTCGTCCTGTGCCGGGCGCGCCGCCCCTCGGGCCGCGCCCTCACCGCCGCCGCGCTGGCGCTCCTGGGGGTCGATCTCTGGCGCTATGGCCACGGGTTCGTAATCACCCTGCCGGCATCCTCCTACCGCGACCCACCCTTTCTGACCGACGCGATCCCGCCGGGCACGCGCCTGTTCATCGAGCCCGAGCGGGCGGGGCAGCTCGCCGTCTTCGCGCGCACCAGCGACCCGCACCTCGCGCCGGTCTATTCGCTGCTGGCGCGCCTGGAGCCCTACTCGGGTTCCCTCTGGGGGGTCCCCTACGCATTCCATCAGGATTACGACCTGATGCTCACCGGCTGGGGCCAGAAGTCGACGCTCGTGGCCCTGTCCGAATGGAATTCCGGGGAGCCGGGACGCGAGCTCGCCTTCCGCTTTCTGGGCGCCTGGAACGTCGGGACCGTCCTGATGCGCCTGCCGACCGCGGAGTGGGCTGCCTCCCTGGTCAGCGACCCGCGGGCGCCCGGCGTCCGGCTGGTGGTCGACCCCTATCTGATGCCGCGCTACCGTTTCGTGCCGCGGGTGAGCTTCCATCCGACCTGGGGCTCGGCGCTCTACCAGTCGCGCCGGCAGCGCTACGTGGTGGGCGGGCTCGAGCACTGCGTGCGGACGGACCAGCCCCCGGGCGAGACCGAGTACCCGGTGCGGCCGCAGCCGCTGGATCTGCGCGACGAAGGCAGCCGGGTGGTGCTGCGTTATCGCGCTCCGGACAAGGCGTTCTTCGTGGTGGCCTCGACCTATGACGACGGCTGGCGCGCCACGGTGGACGGCGCGCCGGTGCCGGCCTGGCCCACCGGTCTCGGCCAGATCGGGACCGAGCTGCCGGCGGGCGAGCACGAGCTCGTGCTCGCGTACCGGGAGCGGCTTCTGCCGGTGGGAGCGGCGGTGACGCTGGTGGCGCTGGGGATCTGGGGGCTGCTGCTGGTGCGGTTCCGCGCTGCCGGCTCAGACCCCGCTCTTCGGATCGCGGACACGTTCCAATGAGCCGCGGTCCCACTGGGCCAGATGCGCCGCGGCTTCATACGTCGACTGCAAGAAGTCGAGAAGCGTGCTGTCCGGAGATTCCGATCGACGGACGGCGTCGTACGGAAGAATGAACTCGCCAAATTCTGGGCTGAAGAAAGCGGCATCCGGCTTCACGGGCGCAGCCGGAAATTCGGCCGGTTGCGGATAGGCATACGAATAGAACGCGGCGTAGGGGATCGGACCTCCGCCAGGCCAGAATCCGCAGCTGCTCACTTCGTGGGAGTAGGCATCCCGGGTGATCCAGTCCGGCAGGTTGGGGATACCGCCCGGATGCTCCGGAGCTCGCCGTCCCGAAAACCGGGTGACGGCCAGGTCGGGGGCTCCCCAGAAGAAGTGCACGGGGCTGCACTTGCCGATGAACCGGGCGCGAAACTCTTTCAGGACCCGGTCAACCTGCACGAGGATGCGCCAGAATCGGCTGGCGTACTCCGGATCGTACGAGCGGTGCGTCTCATCCTGATCGAAGCGGATGGGGTCGGCCACCTCGTTGGGTCGCCGATGGATGTCCACGTGCAGCCCGAGCTTTTCCATCTCTTGCATGAAGCCCGTGTAGAACGCGGCCACGGACTGCGGCTCCAGCGCGAGATGGCCGGTGCCGCCGTCGCTCGACTGCAGGATCAGCTGGTGCGAGAGAAAGTCGAAATCGATCTGAAACGTCCGGTCGCCCTGCGGGATCGGGGACGTGGTGAGCCCGCGGGCTGTCACGTACAACGTGGCGTGCCAGGCATGGTTCACCCAGGGACTTTGGGCGAGACGAACCTTGCCAACGATTTGGGTCCACAGGTGCAGGGTCGCGTACGTCTCGCTCCAGGCCTCCAGGGGCAGGCTCGGCCACGGCTCCAGCTCTCGCGGCGTTTCGATCGGCATCGCAAGGACCTCCCTGGTTCCTTTCCAATTACTGCGCGCCACCGAATCTTTCGGCTGACCTGGCGCGAGCCCGCGCCGCCTCCACCTCGCGATCGTGAGGGGCGGCATTCGTCACGAGAGAAGCAAGAAGGACCTCTGCAGCTTCAGAGACCTGATCGATGGCGAGATCAAAAGCGGCTTCGTTCGCCTTCGACGGCTTCGTAAAGCCGCAAATCTTCCTCACAAACTGGAGCGACGCGGCCCGGATCTCCTCCTCGGTCGCCGGAGGCTCGAAGTTGAACAGGGTCTTGATGTTTCTGCACATCGGACACAGCTCCCTCGTTAGTTGGGGGGATCTTATCTGAGCTGGCTTTAGATGCCGAGGACCCGCAGCCGGCTCGCGTTGGGCGCGAAGTCGCGGAGGCGCACGGGGACGCGCCGCGAGCCCCAGGTGCCCGGGGGGCCGGCGAAGCGGCCGGCGCAGGAAGTGCCGCAGGTGGTGCACTTGCCGTCGTCCGTCAGACGCCAATCGCTGAGAACGTACCAGTCGCGGCCGATCAGCTTCGTGCCGCAGCCGTGGCAGTAGGTGCTGCCGCCGTCCTCGTCGTGGACGTTCCCGGTGTAGGCGTAGCGGATGCCGTTGGCCAGGGCGATCTTCCGCGACCGGGTCAGGGTCGAGGCCGGGGTCGGCGGGTGGTCCATCATCTTCCAGTCGGGATGGAAGGCGGTGAAGTGGATCGGCACGTCGGGACCGAGCTTGTCGACGATCCACTGCGTCATCTCGTCGATCTCCTGCGGCGAGTCGTTCTCGCCCGGGATCAGCAGGGTCGTGATCTCGAACCAGACGTCCGTCTCGTGCTTCAGGTAGACGAGGGTGTCCTGTACCGCGCCGAGCGAGCCGCCGCAGATCTTGCGGTAGAAGCGGTCGGTGAACGCCTTCAAGTCCACGTTCGCCGCGTCCATGTGGCGGTAGAGCTCGATGCGCGGCTCGGGGCAGATCTCGCCGGCCGTCACGGCCACCGCCTTAATTCCGAGCTCATGGCAGGCGTCCGCCACGTCGACGGCGTACTCTAAAAAGATCACCGGGTCGTTGTAGGTGAACGCGACGCTGGAGCAGCCGAGGCGGGCGGCGGCCTGGGCGATCGCTTCCGGGCTGGCCTGGTCGGCCAGGGTGTCCGTCTCGCGCGATTTGCTGATGTCCCAGTTCTGGCAGAACTTGCAGGCCAGGTTGCAGCCCGCGGTGCCGAACGAGAGGATGGGCGTGCCGGGAAGGAAGTGGTTCAGCGGCTTCTTCTCGATCGGGTCGATGCAGAAGCCGCTCGAGCGGCCGTAGGTCTTGAGCACGATCTCGTCGTTCTCTCGCGCCCGGACGAAGCACAGGCCGCGCTGCCCCTCCAGCAGCTTGCAGAAGCGGGGGCAGAGATCGCACTGGACCCGCCCGTTGTCGAGCTTGTGCCAGTACTTGGTGGGGACGGTGTCGTTGAGAATTGCTTCGTTCATTGCAGCCCCACCTGTTCCAACGACGCGCGGCGGAATGGCATTCCCCTCCGCGGCGGAGATTGCATTGATCTCGTGGAGCGCCACGAGCCTGGCGAGCCGTCCTAATCCTTGCGGCCGACCTCCCGGCCTAGAAATTCCAGCTCCTGGAGCGTCGAGCCGATGGCGAGGCGCGCCTCGCGGACCAGGAGGAGGCTCCCCCAGAGCAGGGCCGAAGCGCCAACCAGCCCGCTGACCACCGGAACCCAGCCGTACGCCCACTGCAGAGCGACCGAGACCCCGACCGCGATACTGGTGGCGACCAGAAAGCCGATCGCCGCGTAGAGGGCTCCCAGCGCCGAGCGGAGAAGCAGGGCGCGCTTCGAGAGGACCGGAAGCTGCTGCGAGATGAGCCGGCGCCGTGCCTCCGCCTGAACGGACGCCTCCTCCTTCTTCATCTGCTCCGCCTCGG
>Ga0126309_10000108_pt1 | contig 27700 bp, 27 predicted proteins | sample Plot56_FD_92541 | JGI IMG/M metagenome (GOLD analysis project Ga0126309, IMG submission 92541) | Serpentine soil microbial communities from UC McLaughlin Reserve, CA, USA - Plot56 | ecosystem: Environmental > Terrestrial > Soil > Grasslands | place: USA: UC McLaughlin Reserve, Lake County...
CACGGGCAACGCCCTCTCGATGGTCGCCGCGGTCAAGGGCTACAGGATGCTGGTCGTAATGCCCGAGGGGATGAGTGGCGAGCGGGTCGCCATCAGCCGCGCCTTCGGGGCTGATGTGATGGAGGTAGGGCACTTCCACGTCAACGAGGCCCTGGCGAAAGCGAAGGAGCTCGGGCAGGAGCCCGGCTACTTCTGCCCCGCCCAGTTCGAGTCGGAGTGGAACGTGGAGGAGAACCGCATCTGGCTCGGACCAGAGATCCTCTCTCAGCTCCCCGATGGTGTCGTACCCGACGCGATGGTAATGGGCGTCGGAACCGGGGGGACCTTGATCGGGGTGGGCCAGGCTTTCCGGGAGGTGAACCCTGCCGTCAAGCTCTTCGCGATGGAGCCTTCGGAGTCGTCGACGATCCTCTGCGGGGAGATCGGGGACCACCTCATAGAGGGTATCTCCGACGGCTTCGTCCCTGGCATCTTCGAGCGCCACCAGGGCCTGGTCGACACCGCCCTGACCGTCGACTCCGAAGAGGCCGTAGAGGAGATGCGCCGTCTCGCCAAAACATACGGCCTCTTCGTAGGGCCCTCCAGCGGTGCCAACCTCATCGCCACAAGAAAAGTCCGCGAGTCCTACCCCGAGCTCGAGACCATAGTGACCCTCTTCTGCGACGAGGGCGAGAAGTACATAAGCGATCATTTCGCGGAGCGAGACTCGGTCAGGGTAGGGCGCGAGGCGTACACGTAGGGAGGCGTGAACACGCCCGGTGCCTCGCCCCTTATGCTATAGTCCGAACTTGCCCGGTGAGGGCCGCGGGAGAGAGCCGGTGGGGAGTGGGGGACTTCCGTACCGGCCGCCGAAGGTGAAAGGGTTGCCGGGGCAATCCGAATCTCTCAGGCAGAAGGACCGCGAGCCGGAGGGCGTCCTGGAGAGTCCGGCACGTGCCGGCGCCGACGGGGTAACACTCTCAGGCTTGGGACAGGGCGGAAAAAGCAACGCTCACCCGAGACAGGGGGTATAGTCGCGTGGCGCGATTCACACCTCACACCGAGGCCGATGTACAGGAGATGCTGGACGCCATCGGGGTCGAGACCCTGGACGACCTCTTCGCCGACGTAAGGCCGGGGTACGAAGGAGAGCTCGACCTTCCGCCGGCCCTCTCGGAGTACGAGGCACTGAGAGAGGTCGACGCCCTGGCGAAAGAGAACGTCTGGGGGCTCCCGATCTTCCTCGGTGCGGGGGCCTACGACAGGATCGTACCCTCCGCCATAGGCGCGATCATCTCGCGCGGCGAGTTCCTTACCTGCTACACCCCGTACCAGCCGGAGATCAGCCAGGGCACCCTGCAGTCGATCTTCGAGTTCCAGTCCATGATCTCCGAGCTGACCGGACTGGAGATCTCCAACGCCTCCGTCTACGACGGCGCGAACGCCGTCGTGGAAGCCGCCCTCATGACGGCGAGGCTGACGAAGAGAGACCCCAAAGTCGCCGTCTCCGCCGGCCTCAACCCCCGCTACCGCGAGGTCATAGAGACCTATCGCGTCGAAGTGGTGGACCTCCCGTTCGAAGACGGCACCACGGACTTCTCCGGTGTCCCCGACGACGTCTCTGGCGTCTTCGTGCAAAGTCCGAACTTCTTCGGGATCGTCGAGGACGTTGGGGCTGCCTCGGAGGCGGCGCACGATGTGGACGCGCTCTGCGTTGCGGTGTGCGACCCGATCTCCCTCTCCATACTCGAAGCCCCCGGGAACATCGGGGCCGACGTGGCCGTGGGCGAGGCCCAGCCGCTCGGGATGCCGCTGATGTTCGGTGGTCCGTACGCAGGTTACATGGCAACCAAGGAGGATTTCGTCCGCCAGCTCCCGGGACGTATCGCGGGAGAGACGATAGACAAAGACGGAAAGCTGGCCTACGTGCTCACCCTGCGGGGCCGCGAGCAAGACATCAGGCGCGCTAGGGCGAACTCCAACATCTGTACCAACCAGGCACTAACGGCCCTGGCCGCGACCGTCTACACGGCCCTGATGGGACCGGAAGGGCTGCGCGAGGTCGCCGAGCTCTCCATCTCGAAGGCACATTATCTTGCCGACCGGCTTCAGGCTTCAAGCTTCGGGCTTCGGTATCCGGAGGCGCCGTTCCTCTGGGAGTTCGCGATCGAGTTGCCTGACGTGGCGAAGGCCAACGAGGCGCTTCTAGAGGCCGGGATCGTCGGAGGGCTGGATCTCGGGGACAGTGCGATGCTCGTCGCGGTGACGGAGAAGCGGACCAAAGACGAACTCGACGCCTTCGTGGAGGTGGTTGCGGATGCCTTTTAACCTGATCCGGGACAAAGGTCGCGAGGGCCGCAGGGGCTACACGCTCCCAAAGCCCGACGTGGAGGCGAAGGAGCCGGAGAGCATCCTTCCTGAGTCGGCGCTCCGCAGAGAGAAGCCACGCCTCGCCGAGGTGGACGAGCCGACCGTGATCCGGCACTACACCAACCTCTCGCGCGAGAACGAGGGCATCGACACGACGTTCTACCCTCTGGGCTCCTGCACGATGAAGCACAATCCCCGCGCCAACGAAGCCGCCGCGGTCGTACCCGGTTTCGCCGGTCTGCATCCGCTCCAGCCCGAAGCGCAGGCCCAGGGCGCGCTACGGATCATGCACGAGCTACAGGGCTTCCTCGCCGAGGTCTCGGGGCTGCCCTACGTGTCCCTGCAACCCCTCGCCGGGGCGCAGGGGGAGTTGACCAGCATCCTGATGGTCAAGAAGTTCTTCGACGATGCCGGTGACGAGGGGCGCACCACGGTACTCGTTCCCTCGACGGCGCACGGGACCAACCCGGCGACCGCCTCGATGGCGGGTTTCGAGTCAGAGGAGGTCGGGCTCGACGAGCACGGTTGCGTCGACGTGGACGAGCTAAGGGAGTTGGTGGACGAGTCGACGGCCGCGCTCATGATCACCAACCCCAACACCTGCGGCGTCTACGAGCGGAACATAAAGGAGATAGCGGAGGTACTGCACGAGTCCGGCGCCTTCCTCTACATGGACGGCGCGAACATGAACGCGAACATGGGCCGCATGCGCCCGGCCGAGGCCGACGTAGACATCATGCATTACAACCTGCACAAGACCTTCTCCACCCCCCACGGCGGCGGGGGACCGGGCTGCGGCGCCATCGCCTGCTCGGAGGACCTCGCGCCCTTCCTCCCGGAGCCTACGGTGGAGAAAGACGGCGACGCGTACCGCTTCGTCCGTCCCGAGAAGAGCATCGGTCGTATGGCTGGTTTCCACGGCAACTTCGGGCAGATGCTCAGGGCCTGGAACTACATCAGGATGCACGGCCCCGAGCTCAGGGACGTGACGGACATGGCCGTCCTGAACGCCAACTACGTGCGGGCGCAGCTCAGGGGCACCTACCGCATACCCTACGACGAGCTGTGCAAGCACGAGGTCGTCGTGCAGCCCCCGCAGGGCAAGAAGGCGCTCGACATCGCCAAGGGACTCATAGATTACGGCTACCACCCGCCGACGATCTACTTCCCCCTCGTAGTCAAGGAAGCCATGCTCGTAGAGCCGACCGAGACGGAGTCCAGGGAGACCCTCGACGACTTTATAGGGACGATGTTGGAGCTGGCCGAGACGGGCCAGGAAGACCTCGAAGAAGCCCCGACGCACGCCCCGACGCGCCGCCTCGACGAGACCCGCGCCGCCAGGCAACTCAAGGCCAGGTGGTAGCGGTGGCGGAAGAGGGACTCAAGCACACCCCGCTCTACGACGAGCACAAAGACCTCGGAGCCCGGCTCGTGGACTTCGCCGGTTACGAGATGCCCGTGCAGTACGAGGGCATACAGGCCGAGCATAATGCGGTCCGTAACCACGCCGGTCTCTTCGACGTCTCGCACATGGGCGAGGCCGTCTTCCGTGGCCCCGACGCCGAGGCCGCCGTCCAGCGCCTCGTCACCCGCGACGTGGGTCGCCTGGACGTCGGGCAGGCCGGCTACTCGGCGGTCTGCTACGAGGACGGGGGGACGGTGGACGATGTGATCGTCTACCGGCGCGAAGACGACTTCCTCGTCGTCGTGAACGCCTCGAATCGTGAGAAGGACCTCGAACACTTCCGCGAGAACACCGAGGATCTTGAGGTCGAGGTCGCAGACGAGTCGGACGAGTGGGCGCTCCTGGCGTTGCAGGGACCCGAGGCGGCAGAGCTTCTAGGGCACCTTACGGATACGGATCTTTCGGGCCTCAAGACCTTCCGGTTCGCCGAGGAGGAGGTCGATCGTGCGAGGAGCATCATCTCCCGCACCGGTTACACGGGCGAGGACGGGTTCGAGATCTACCTTTCCGGAGGCGACGCCCCACGCGTCTGGCGCCGCCTGATCGAGGCGGGCGCCACCCCCGCCGGTCTCGGCGCCAGGGACACTCTGCGCCTCGAGGCCGGGATGTGCCTCTACGGGAACGAGCTCGATCCGGAGACCACGCCCCTGGAGGCCGGCATCTCGTTTGCGGTGCACCTGGACAAGGAGGAGCGGTTTATCGGGCAGAGGGCGCTCTTGCTCGAGGACACAGAGGGGCTGCGTAAGAAGCTCGTCGGCTTCGAGATGGAGGGGCGGGGGATCGCCCGCCACGGCTACCACGTGACGAGCGGTGCCGAGATCGTCGGTGAGGTCACGAGCGGCACCAAGTCGCCCACCCTCGATCGGGCGATAGGGCTTGCGCTGGTGGAGCCAGAGGTGGAAGATAGGTTCGAGATCTTGATAAGGGATAACCCCGTGCCGGCGAAGGCCGTGCCGATACCGTTCTACAAGCGCGACAGAGGATAGGGGAGAGCCTTGAGCATACCGGATGACCTTCAGTACACCAGGAGCCACGAGTGGGTCCGCATGGAGGATGGCACCGCGACCATAGGTATCACCGACCACGCCCAGGACGAACTCGGCGACGTCGTCTTCGTCGAGTTGCCCGACGAGGGGGACACCTTCGACGCCGGCGATTCCTTCGGCACCGTCGAGAGCGTCAAGGCCGTCTCCGACCTGTACACGCCGGTCGGCGGCGAGGTCGTCGAGGTCAACTCGGCACTCGAGGACGCGCCGGAGCAGATCAACGAGGACCCGTACGGCGAAGGCTGGATCGTCAAACTCCGCACCTCGGACGAAGCCGACCTCTTTTCCCCTGAAGAGTACGAGAAGGTCGTCGAAGAAGAGTCGTAGCAGACACTCTTTCTCTCTGAAGATCTACGAGTCGGTACATTCTACGTTGTCCGCCTGGCACAAGAGGGACGAGTACCAGGCGGATAAGCTGGCCTCGTAAGCCTAAGGGCGACCGTCCTTCTCGGCGCGATCTGCGTTGGCTAGTGCCGCCTCCCTGATGTAAGCGGCCAGGCCGGGGGTCTGCGTGTCGTAGTGGGAGCGAAATCGCTCGTCGCTTACGTACATCTGTGTCAGGCCGCGATGGATCTCGTAGGTGCACTCGTAGAACCAGCGGCTGATGTGCTGGCGATGGGCTTCGACAGCGGCCATCGCCTCCTCGCTGTCGGCTGGGAGGCCAGCATGCAGGGCTGCAGCCAAACGGGAGCGTATCTCTTCCTCCTCCGCCTTGAGCCTCTGCCAGTCCTCCTTGGTGTAGCGCGAGACGCGCCGCTGAGACTCTTTGTAGGGCTCGGTCTCGCCCCAGCGTTGCTCGGCCTCCTCGGCGTGATCTTCGGGCCGGAACTCTCCGAAGACCTCCAGGCGCTCCTCGGGGGTCAATCTTATATCCATGGTCCTTGCCTCCATTTCGTAGTCGATGGCGTCGACCATCGCGCTCAGGCGCCCTATCCGCTCGGTCAGCAGCCTGCGCTGTCGGCGCAGGTGCCCTGTGGCGTCGGTATCCGGGTCGTCCACGATGGTCGAGATCTCCTTGAGGTCGAACCCGAGCTCCCTGTAGAACAGGATCCTCTGCAGCCTTTCGATGTCCGACTCCTCGTAGATGCGGTAGCCGGCCGCGCTGCGTCCGCCTGGCGACAGCAGCCCGATCTCGTCGTAGTGGTGCAACGTCCGGATCGTCACACCAGAGAGGGCCGCTACCCTGCCTACTGTATAGTTTGCTGTTTTCAGGTTGCTCACGGTTCACCTCCTTCTCTTAGACAACCAAGCCTACACCCTCACGTTGCGTGAGGGTCAAGGCTCTTTTCGCACCTTTTCATAGGATTTTGGGAAGAAAACAACGCGAGCGGTCAGCATACGAAGCCTGCCAGGTGATGCTCGAACTTCTTGCTGAGAGCGTCGAACTGCCCGATCCATGCCTCCGCTTCCTCGCTTAGCCTGCCGTAGACGCGCACGTCCAGGGGCCTCACGCAGGCGAAGAACCTCTCGAACTCTTCCCAGTTCGAGATCATCTCGATGTGTTCGATCATCTGCTCGCGGTCGGAGAAGGTGAGGATCGCACCCACCTCGGTAGACCCCGGATTGCCGTAGAAGTGAACCGCGACGAGTTCGCTCACTCCTTCGGTCTCGAGCCGGCGCGCGGCAGCCCCGACGGCCCGCGCGAACTCCTCGTAGGGCACGGTCAACTCTAGTACCTCGACGAGCGTGACGTACTGGCCGGCCTCTGATGGCACCTCGAGCCTCCCCTTTTCGGACAGGAAACGCTTCTGCCTCATTCTAAAACTATATCTTTATATGCATTTGGCAGATATCTACAAAAAGATTCTAAATTCTCTGTTCCAAAGCCTTTACAAAGTGTAACTAGCGATGTATTATCCAATTAGTCGGTTGGTGCGAAACTAAACCGGCACAATTAAAGAGTCCGGGGCGCTACTCCTCCTTTCCCTTTCCCCACCTATCACCCCTAAGTGCGCCCCGGGCTCTTCTCTTTTTGAGCTAGTCAGCAATTCAGCACGCTTAGGCCTTTGCAGGCCTCCGCTTGTCAGCACTTCAGCTAGTGCTACGAACGGCGCTCCCGCGCGGCGAATGCGTGCAGTTCTTCACAGAGAGAAGCGGTCCCCGGATAAGTACCGAGGACCACAAGCTGACCAGCTGACAAGCTGAAATGCTGACCTGCTGAAGTGCTTTACGAAGCTTCCTGTCCTTCCGCCTGGGTCAGATAATAAAGCGTGTGCATGAGTTGGGCGGTGGGGTCTATCCGGTGGACGTCGACGTGGGAGGGGACGTGCAGGAGGACGTCGGTGTAGTTGAGGATGACCCTGATGTCGGCGTCGATCATCAGGTCGGCGACCTCCTGGGCTGAGGAGGCGGGGGTCGCGATGATGCCGATGATCTCCTCGGCCTCGGTGACGCTCTTCTTGAGCTCGTCTATGTGCTTGACCACCACGTTGCCCACGGTGCGTCCGATCTTCTCCGGGTTGTCGTCGAAGACGTCGTGGATGACGAAGCCCCTCTTGGGGAGGATGGTGCTCGCCGCTATGGCACTGCCGAGGTTGCCCGCGCCCACCAGCGCGATGTTGTAGGTCTGCCTGAGCCCCAGGATGTTCCTCACGGCCTCGACGAGGTCGTAGGCCTGGTAGCCGACCCCGCGAGTGCCCGAGAAGCCTATGGCGTTCAGATCGCGGCGTACCTGTACAGGGTTTATGCCGGTGAAGTCGCCTAGCTCCTTGCTGGAGACCGCGTCACGGCCCTCCTCGATGAGCTGCTGCGTGGTCCTTAGATACTTCGTCAGCCTGTTTGTCAGGCCGGGCTGTAGCGTTGCTCGCACGTTCTCTCCCACTCCTTCTTCGTGGATCGGATATTGTGGGAGCATTGTAACAAAATAGGCCGTTCTTGCAATAAAGGTGCTCTTAACCGACAACAAATCAGTAAGCAAGGCCGGTTACAGCACTGTGGGCCGTTGGGATGCGAGGTTTCCAGGGTGGCCAGGCGCATGCTTTTTGGTCCACCGAGGGCATCATTTCGACCCCACCGTGCGGACAAAACCGGACGCCTCGAGGCTGGTGGCTGATGCGTAATCCGGTAAATCGGTAGTAGTTGGAGGAGCGAGTGCCGCGGTGGATTCCCGCTTTCGCGGGAATGACAAGGGAGGATACGAGAATGACGATTATGTTGGGAGCAAGGAGGTGAGGGCTGTGCTCATCCAGATCCTGCATCGCGGGGATTATCCTGCGAATTCCGTATGACCCGCAACGTGTACTATTAGCGACTCGTTCTCTAGGCACTGGAGGTTCTGTGGAGTACAGAAAGTTGGGTAATAGTGGGGTGAAGGTCAGCGAGATCTCCCTCGGTAGCTGGCTGACTTATGGTGGGAGTGTCGCCGAGGAGCAGGCGGCGGCCTGTATAGCCAGGGCGTACGAGATCGGTATCAACTTCTTCGACACGGCCAACGTGTACATGCGGGGGGCGGCCGAGGAGATCGTGGGCCGGGAACTTAGAGGCTTCGAGCGCGACTCGTACTTTCTGGCGACCAAAGTGTACTTCCCGATGGGCGAGGGACCCAACGACAGCGGCCTCTCGCGCAAGCACATAACCGAGCAGTGCCACGCGTCGCTGAAGAGGCTCGGCGTCGACTACGTAGATCTCTATCAATGCCACCGCTATGATGAGAACACGCCCCTGGAGGAGACGCTCAGGGTGCTCGACGATCTCGTGCGGCAGGGGAAGGTCCTGTATATCGGCGTCTCCGAGTGGACGGCAGACCAGATCTCCGACGCCATGAGGATCGCGAAGGAGATGAACCTGGATCGGATCGTCTCCAACCAGCCGCGCTACAACATGATCCAACGCAAGATAGAGGACGAAGTCATACCCCTTTGCGGGCGCGAGGGCGTGGGCCAGGTGGTCTTCTCGCCGCTGGCCCAGGGTGTCCTTACCGGCAAGTACCGTCCCGACGAGGTGCCAGAGCAGGGCACCCGCGCCGCCGATCCCGAGTCCAACCGCTTTATGCAGCAACTCATGAACGAAGAGGTGCTCTCGGCCGTGGACGGTTTGCGCTCCGTCGCCTCGGACGCGGGCCTAAGCATGCCGCAGCTCGCGCTCGCGTGGGTGTTGCGCCAGGAGAACGTGAGCAGCGCGATCATCGGCGCCTCCAGACCCGAGCAGGTAGACGACAACGCCGCCGCCTCAGGGGTAGAGCTCTCTCCGGACGTGGTCTCCGAAATAGACCGCATCCTAGACGGTGTAATACAGCGCGGCTAGGGCTCGGCTGCACATTTCCTTCCGACCCTTTCACGTACGCGCGGCGTGTTGTAGCATTACGTTTGTGGAGCGAGATCACATAACGTTTACCGCGAGCTCCTTTACCGGACGGCTCCCTCGACCGTCCCTGCCCCGACCGTCCCTCTAGGACGCGCTCGGGGCATCCGCGTCTCTTACGGTTTCTCCGAAACCTATCGCGCGGAAGAGTCTCCACACATGAATCAAGAGAGATCGAGGGGAAACCTTGCTGGCCTTTACCGCTAGAGAAGATACCGAAGTAGACGATACTACCACCCGTAACAGGCTACGGGTCGTAACCGAGACGGACTCGGGCGTCCGCGTCAGGCAGATGGCCGACGCTGACCTGGAGCGCATCCTGGAGCTACGGAGCATCGTCCGCTGGTCGGCGGACCCGAGGGCTTTCGACCTCCTGCGCGGCGTCCGCGACGCCCGCTGGGCGGTGGCCGAGGCGCCGGACGGCGACCTGGCAGGCATGGTCGGCGCGGTGCCGCTCGGAGACGTCGGCATCCTCTGCCACCTCGCAGTCCACGACAGGTACAGGGGCCTCGGCCTCGGCGCCCTGCTCTCCTCCTGGGCCGTAGCCTACCTGAGAAGCCGCGGCGCGAAGACCGTCCGACTCTACTCGACCCTGCAGGCAGAGGAACTGTATCGGTCGCTCGGCTTCCAAGAGGTAACGCCGCGCACCGTGTACCGGCTCGAGGAGGGCCACAGGAGTCTTCGCGTGCCTGAGCAGTTGGACAGGCACAGGGTCGAGACGCTCACGTTCGGGGACCTGCCCGAGCTCTACGGCGTGGACCGCTGGAGCTACGGGGCCGACCGGTCGGCCTTGCTCTTCGCCACCCTGAGACTCCATCCCGGACGCGGTCTCGTAGCGCGTGACCCGACGGGCCGGATCAAAGGCTACCTGATCCGGAGCTCGATGGGCCACGCGACCCGCATCGGCCCCTTCCTGGCTTCTACCCCCGACGTGGCCAGCCTCTTGCTCACCAACGCCCTCTCGGCGACCGGAGGCGCACCTGTGCAGATCACGGTTCCCGGTCCGGCCGGATGCCGGACGCATGCCCTCATGCAGGAGTTCGGCTTCGAGGGCACAGAGGACCGGCTGCGGATGGAGCTGGGCGAGAAGACGGCTACCTGCAGGGGTAGTCTCGTCCACTACGGCACGACGCCGTATCTAGCAACATAGCTATCATGCGCATGAGCATGCTTTTCGGCCTGACGTTGCGCGAGGCGCCTTCCGGGGTGGAGGTTGCCAGCCACGAGTTGCTGCTCAGAGCCGGGTTTATCCGGCAGCTGGCGGCGGGGATCTTCTCTTATCTGCCGCTGGCAAAGAGGTCTATCGGCAAGATCGAGGCTATTTTGCGGGAGGAGATGGATGTGGCGGGTGGGCAGGAGGTTTCGATGCCTGTAATACAGCCGGCCGATGTGTGGGAGAGATCCGGCCGGTACAGTGCTACGGGAGAGGAGCTGGTAAGGCTCAGCGATCGCAGGAACAGGGAGATGGTCCTGGCGATGACCCACGAGGAGATCGTCGCCGGCCTGGCCGCGGGCGAAGTGGACTCTTATCAGAGGCTGCCTCGGCTCGTGTACCAGATCCAGACCAAGTTCCGTGACGATCCGCGACCCAGAGCGGGCCTGATCCGGGCCCGCGAGTTCACGATGAAGGACGCGTACAGCCTCGACAGGGACGAGAGGGGCCTGGACCAACAGTACCGCACGCTCCACGAGGCGTACTTCAGGATCTTCGACCGGTGCGGACTACCCGCCATAGCCGTCGGAGCGGACGTGGGCATCATGGGCGGGAGCATGGCCCACGAGTTCATGTACCTTACGCCCGTCGGGGAGGACACGATCCTGATCTGCGACCGCTGCGGCTACACCGCGAACCGTCAGGTGGCGAGGTTCCGCAAACCTATCCCCGAAGCCGAGGAGCAGGGACCGATCGAGAAGGTCGCCACTCCTGGCGCCGGCACCATAGAGACGCTGGCCCGCTCCCTGGAGATACCGAAGTCCCGCACGGCCAAAGCGCTCTTCCAGGTCGCCACGGTTGGAGACTCCGAGCGGTTCGTCCTCGCCGTCGTTCGAGGCGACATGGAGCTTAATGAGACCAAGCTGGCCAACGCGGTGGGGGCGAGCGAGCTCAGGCCCGCGCCCACTGAGGAGATCCGGGCTACCGGGGCAGAGCCGGGGTACGGCTCTCCGATCGGGGTGGAGGGGGCGATCGTGGTCGTCGACGATGCGATCCCGGCCTCCCCCAACCTGGTCGCGGGCGCCAACGAAGAGGGCTTCCACCTGCTGAACGCGAACTACGGCAGGGACTTCGAGGCTGATACGGTCGCCGACATAGCCTCGGCGGGAGACGGCTCGCTCTGCCCGGAGTGCGGTGAGACCATGCGCGCGGAGCGGGGTGTCGAGGTCGGGAACATCTTCAAGCTGGGCACGCGCTACAGTGAGGCCCTCGGCGCGAACTTTCTCGACGGGGACGGAGAGCGAAAGCCCGTGGTGATGGGGTCTTACGGTATCGGTGTCGGGCGGCTCCTGGCCTGCATCGCCGAGGAGCACCGCGACGAGAACGGGCTCGTGTGGCCCATCTCCGTCGCGCCTTACCACGTCCACATAGTCGTGGCCAGGGCAGGGGAGATGGCCGACGGACTCTACGAGAGGTTGGTCTCCGGTGGCGTGGAGGTGCTGTACGACGACCGGCGTGAGAGCCTGGGGACGAAGTTCAAGGACGCTGACCTGATCGGGATGCCCATACGCCTCACCATGACACCCCGCTCCCTAGAGAAGGGAGGAGTAGAAGTCAAGGTTCGTCGCGAGACCGAAGTTTACGTAGTCCCCATCGAAGAGGCCGTCTCCGCGGTCAGCAGGGAGATCTCCGGACTGGAAGGTGAGATCTCTCGTGGCAAACCCGGGGCATCAGCGCCGCAACGCGGTAGTAGCAGACCCGCCGGCACTTGAAGCGGCCGGCGTTGCGGTGGATGATGGTGTCGATGGTGCCCCGAACAAGACAACCCCAGAACCTTCATGTTGGGTAGATAACGTTCGAACGCTATCAGCCCGACCTGGACGCCTATGTGAAACGGGTCAGGACCGGGCCTTGCTTCGTTTGCGCTATCGTGTCGCGGGACCCGGACTTTCCGGATCATCACATTGTCTACGAGGACGAAGGTGCTATCGTCTTCCTGACCATGCATCCGACGCAGTACGGGTCTACGCTGGTCGCGCCGAAGGAGCACAAAGAGCAGGTGGCGGGCGACTTCACGGTCGAGGAGTACCTCGGTCTGCAGCGAGTCGTCCACCGCGTGGCGGAGGCGGTGCGCGAGGAGGTGGGGGCCGAGCGGGTGTACATCCTCTCGCTCGGCTCCAACCAGGGCAACGCCCACGTCCACTGGCACGTCGTGCCTTTGCCGCCGGGCACCGCTTACGAAGAACAGCAGTTCGCGGCCCTCATGCTCGAGACCGCGGGCGCGTTGAAGATTCCGGACACAGAGAAAGCAGCCCTCGCCGCGCGTATCGGGCAAAGGATGGAGGGATCTTAGGTGGACTTGCGCACTGCTGAGAACGTCACCCTGAGCGGGTTGTACGTCTACCCGATCAAATCTTGCGCCGGGATCTCCTTGCCGAGATCCGACCTGAGCGTGACGGGGCTCCGCCACGACCGGCGCTGGATGCTCGTCGACGAGACGGGCGAGTTGATGTCGCAGCGTGCCCACCCGCAGATGGCCCTGATATCCATCCGTTTCTCCGCCGAACACCTGATCGTCAGTGCGCCGGGCATGCCGGACCTGGAGATTCCACTCTATCCACAGGCCGGAGAGTCGATAGAAGTGTGCGTCTGGGGAGACACGAACCGCGGTACGCTGGTAGCGGGGGAGGCCGACCGCTGGTTCAGCGAGTTCCTGGATTTCCCCTGCCGGCTCGTCCACAAGCCTGATGATGACGTTCGGCCTGTGGACTCACTCTATGCGGAGGATGGGGATCAGGTCGGCTTCGCCGACGGTTTCGCGTTCCTCCTGATCTCCGAGGCCTCACTCGAGGACCTGAACACGAGACTGGAAGACCCTCTGCCCATGAACCGCTTCCGTCCAAACTTCGTCGTCAGGGGCTGCGGGCCCTACGCCGAAGACGGCTGGAGCCGGCTCAGGATAGGGGGCGTGCCATTTCGGGTCGCCGAGCCGTGCCCGCGTTGCGCTATCACCACGGTAGACCAGGAGACCGGCGGCCGCGGCAAGGAACCGTTACGTACGCTCGCGACCTACCGTAGATCGGACGGAGAGGTCTTCTTCGGCCGCAACCTTCTCCACGACTCGCTAGGCACCGTCCACCTCGGCGACCCCGTCGAGACCACGCCGCGCTGAACGGCGTCGCCGGCCTTATCTCGTAGCCGCATCTCGGGCCTCCTCCCAAGTGGAGACGGAGAGGACTTTGGCGAGGAGATCTGCCTCGACGTTGCCGCCACTGATCACGGCCACGGTGAGGCGAGAGGCGGGAAGCTCGTCTCTGTGAAAGAGGTGGGCGGCGAACGTCACGGCCCCGCTCGGTTCCGTGACCAGCCTGACCCGCAGGGCCAGGCGGCGCATGGCCTCCAGGATCTCCTCCTCCGTTACGGTGACGATGTCGTCCACGAAGGCGCGGATGTGCTCGAAGGGCGCCTCGCCGAGCTTCTGCACACGCAAGCCGTCGGCGATCGTGCGGGCGACCCGATCCGCCGGGAACTCGACCAGAGTACCGCTCTGCAGACTGGCTCTGGCGTCGGCCGCGAGCTCGGGCTCGACCCCGATCACACGCACTTCAGGACGGAGCAGCTTGATGGCCGCCGAGATCCCACCGATAAGCCCGCCGCCGCTGACCGGCACGAGCACGGTCTCCACACCGGGCAGGTCCTCGAGGATCTCCGGCCCGATAGTGCCCTGACCGGCGATGAGGACCTCGTCGTCGTACGGCGGTACAGGGACGTAACCGTGCTCCTCCGAGAGCTCCTCCGCCTTGCGGGACCGCTCTGCGCTGTCCGGACCGACCAAGACGATCTCGGCCCCGAGCGCCGCAGTCGCCTCGAGCTTCACACGAGGCGCCCCTCGCAGCATGACGATTACGGCCCGTGTATTCAGGGCACGGGCCGCGTAGGCTACGGCCTGGGCGTGGTTCCCGCTCGAGTGGGCGACAACCCCGCGGCGGCGATCCTCGAGGGAGGAGATCTTGTTGTAGGCGCCGCGCAGCTTGAAAGCGCCCGTCGGCTGGAGGCTCTCCGGCTTGAAGTACAGCGCCCTGTTCTCCTCGCCGCGCGGACACGGTACCAGCGGCGTGCGGAGCGCAACCCCCCGCAGGCGCCTCCGCGCGACCTCGATGTCCTCCAGCCCGATCATGGATCATCTCTCCTTCGTCCCGATGGCGCGAATGGGCGTGCCACGGCGGCTACTCGCGCATCGTAACAGGAGCGCAACACCCCTTTAAACATATCGCAAGGCACACAGACCTATAATGGCCCGCGCCAATGACCGAACATCTCCATGTGAACGTCCGGACACAATCCGATGAGGGTGAGAGATGAGGCGGGCCTCCGTCCTCTTGCTGCTCTCCCTCCTGTCGGCGGCGCTCCTGGCCGGCTGCCTGGATGCGGCCCAGACGGTTGGGTCCGTGGAGGCTTCTGCCGGCGCCTCTGGTGAGAGAGGTGTGCCCGAGGCTACAGTAGGGGTGGCCTCGCGCATTGAGGGAGACCTCGCCGGGGCGGCGGACGCTTCCTCCAGCACACCGTTCGTCGCGAGAGAGGATGAGAGCGGAGGCTCGGGCTTCGACGCGGACACCGTGCTCGCGGTGCGCTACGGGCTACAGGACGGCTACGGGCGGGCGGTCATCGACCTCGGTACCGGTTGGGAGCCCGCCGGCACCGTGCCGGAGTGGACCCTGGCGAGCCAGGAGGAAGGCGGCCTGCTGCGCCTGACCCTGCCTTCGGCCAGCGCGACGAGGGTCTCAGATGGCAGGTTCGGCGGCGGGCTGCTCGAGAGCTTCCACATCGTACGCGCCCCCGAGGGCGGCATGTTCATGGACTTCTTCGCGCGCGAGGCGTTCCTCTACAGGGTGATCGAGCTCGAGGAACCCGCGCGCCTCGTCGTCGACTTCAAGCCGACGGGGCAGGACTTGAGCGTACCGCTCCCTGCGGAGGGCGGCGACACGATCCTCGTCGAGCCACGTCCGCGCGCCAGCATCTCAGACCCTCTCACCGTAAGCGGCTACACCCGCAACTCCGACGCCGCGAACACCATCACCCTGACCGACCCACGAGCAAGAGTCCTGGTGCGCCGGACCGTCTCGAGCAACGACCAGGGCCACACCTGGGGATACTTCGAGGCCACCCTCGACCTGCCTTCGTTCTCGGGAAGAGGAACCTTGAAGGTCGGGACCGAGAACGCTAGCGACGGCTCCTTCGAAGGCGTCGAGATCCCCGTCCGGGCAAGGTAGGCGGCGCAAGGTGGTTCTCCGACGCTGTGTAACCGCTTGATCCCCAAGAGACTATACTAGTCGCATGAAGATAACCGAGGACGAGGCGCTACGCGAGTACATACGACGTCTCGACGACCTGATGAGCTTCGTCGGACGCGAGGAGCTGCCTTACTCCTTACGAACTTTGCACATGGACCGGCTGCTGACGATGGCCCGCCAGGCAAGAGTAGCCAGGGAAAGAGGAGCCTCGGTCTAGCTGGTTGGACCGCTCGACGAACAAGTCGCGGACACTGAGTGCGGGAGCGGGACCAGGACGGCACGATGGCCGGCGCTAGTAGAGGCATGCAGAACTTTCGGATCAGCGCCGGGCGGCGCTCTCGCGGCGGTTGCCGAGGTAGACCAAGACGAGCAGTGCGATGATACCCACGGTCACGAACTGCAAGAGTCCCGTAGGTCCCTGGCCGCCGACGACGAGCGCGGCCACGAAGGCCAGGGCCAGCGCCGCGTAACCCGCGGTCCTGAAGGCGAAGTACGCCACGACCAGCCCGACTAGCGAGTACAGAACCGGCATGAACGGGGCAAGCACCGACAAGAAGACGAATAGCCCCGGGTCGGACGCTCCCGTTGCCCACAGCCCGATCTGGCCGATCGCGATGAACGCGAGGAAGGCCGCGATGAAGGTTATGGCGCCACTCTTCAGAGATACAGGCTCGGGGTCGTAGCGGTGGGGCTCGTACCAGCGGGCCTCGCTGATGTCGTAGCGGCCCCTGGTTCTGCGCCCGCTTCCGCGGGAGGAACCGCGAGCCTCTCTTCGCATGGACTCGTAGGGGTCCTCTTCCTTCCTGCCGAACCGTCCCCTCAGGCGCTCCCCCAGGGAGGGACCTTCTGACTCGCGCTCCCTGCGCTTGGCGGAGAGCTCGTCCTCCACGGAGCCGAAGTCCAGGTTGAGGCCGGCAAGCTCATCGGCCGCATGGGCCAAATCGAGCGCCTCGTCGTGCTGGCGGCGACGGTTCGGGTCGGAGAGGACCGCGTTGGCCTCCTGCAGCCGGGAGAATTCCTCCGCGCTACCGCCGGGATGGTCGGGGTGACGTTCCTTCGCCAGGTTGCGGTAGGCGTTCCGGATCTCGGCCTGGGAGGCCTCGCGCGGGACGCCGAGCACCTCGTAGTAGTTGATCTGCTCCGCCATCGTTTCCCTATTCTAACCTACGGTAGCGTCCGTGGTCCCGCCCGCCAGCGCGAGTTCGATCTCCTCGAGGCACCACGTATCCTTCTCCGTTCCGGCCGCCTCCTCTAGCGCCCTTTCGGCGCTCCCGATCTCACCCAGTGCCCACGCCGCGTGCCCGCGCACGAGCGGCGAAGGATCCTCGCGCAAGGCCCGTACGAGCGCAGGGACGGCCTTCTCTAGTTTCGAGTTCCCGGCGGCCACGCAGCAGTTGCGCAACAGGCCAGCCCGGCCCGGGCGCGTGAGCGGGGTCCCGCCGAAGCGCCTCTCGAACTCTTCGTCGGTCTTTATCTTCAGGACCTCCTCTATCTCCAGGTACGGTCCGGACCCGGCCTCCCCGGAGAACTCGGGCCAGCGGCTCCTCGACGCCTTCGTTTTGTTGTAGGGACAGACCTCCTGGCAGACGTCGCAGCCGAAGGCCCAGTCGCCCACTTTCGGACGGAGCCCGCGGGGGATCTCCCCCCGGTTCTCGATGGTCAGGTAGGAGATGCAAAGGCGGGCGTCCACGACGCCGGGCGCCTTTATGGCGCCGGTAGGACACCGGTCCATGCAGCGCGTACAGCGTCCGCAGGTACCCGTGCCGGGCGGGTCGGGCTCTAGTTCCAGGTCGACGATCAGGTCCGCTATAAAGAAGTAGGATCCGATCTCGTTGTTTATCAGGCAGGAGTTCCGTCCGAAGAACCCGAGCCCCGCGTGCTGGGCCGCGGAGCGTTCCAGGAGCGGCACGGCGTCCGTGAAACCGCGGGCTTTGATCCTGACCCCCAGTTCCTCTTCTAGCTCCTCCCTAAGCCGGAACAACCTCCCCTTTATGACCTCGTGGTAGTCGAGGCCCCACGCGTACCGCGCCACCCGGCCTCCGCCCTCGTTCTCGGGATGGTCCCCCGGATAGTACGCGACCCCGAGAGAGACCACGCTCCTGGCGCTCTTCTGCAGTTTCTTAGGATCCATCAGTAACTCCACGGGCCTGTGCATGTAGCCCATGTCGGCGGCCATCCCCGCCTCCTGCCACTCTCGCAGACGCTCGCCGCCCTCGCGCAAAGGCTCCGCGCGCGCCACGCCGACGAGGTCGAAGCCGGCCTCCCGCGCCCGCTCCTCGAGAACGCGCCGTACTTCTGCCTTCTCCTGTACTGCTCGCCCTCCGCTCATACTGCCGCCGATTGTACCCGGCGGCGCGCAAAGACGGCACCTCGTGAAAGCTCTTGCTGACATTCCGACCCTCGGAGGTTAGATTCTAGGCCATGATCAGTAATGCCCACAATCCATGCCTCACCGGCCGCGCGGAGGGCGGACCGTGATCCTCCTGCGCCTGTTGGGGATAGGGACGGCATACGGCGTAGGCTTCATGTTCGTCAAATCGCTCTTCCCCGAGCCATTCGTGCTCCTGATCCTGCAGGGAGGACAGAGCAGCGAGGGAGATCTGACCACGCTCGCCGTCGTCTACATGGGCGTCGGATTGCTCGCCGGGCTCATCGCAGGCCCCGTGTTCGGCGGCGCCCTGCTCTTGCGGCGCGGCCGTTCGGAGGGCTCCGGTCCCCGCCTCATCCTCAGCCTCGCGCTCGCGCTGCTGACGGGATTCATCTCCGGCGTCCTCACCCTTATCGTCTACGCCACCGGCGTTCTTCCGGGCGGCGGCGTCCTCGACCCCCTGCGCCTCATAGAAGACGCCAACCATCCGCCAGGGGCACCGCTCCTCGTCGCCTGGACCATCGCCCGAGACTTGCTGCCGGCAGGACTTGCCGGCCTCTTCCTCTCGCCCCTGGTCGGAGGCACACTCCAGCGGCTCTACGCCGCCGAAAGACCACCGGAACTGAAACGCTATTCCTCCCAGGAATAGCGTTTCAGCACGCTACGCCCTTCGGGCTTCGCTAGTCAGCATTTCAGCTAGTCAGCATGTCAGCTTCTCGCATGCGGGCTCTTGTTGACTGGCTGAAGTGCTATATGATGCTTACCAGCGCCGAAATCTTACACTCGGCCAAAGTGTAGTCGTCGCGCCTGCCGGTGGCGCGGACCAGGTATTCCAGGCAGTTGCTGCGGCAGTCTACTTTGCCGCAGGGAATCTCGACGGTCCCGAGGTCCTCGACGATGCGCACCACGGGGTCGAGGTCGTCGCCAGGCGTCGCCTCCACGCGGCGTACGTACTCCCCCTCCTCAAACTGCCCCCGCCCGTAACGAAAGACCGTCATGCGCAAATTGTACACCGGCTTGACCTGGATCACATCGAGCGGCGGGTCGCTTCGCCCGCAGCGATTCCAGGTACCATGAGGCTTCCCGCACGACTTGCTTTATGATTGTCTGTGCAGGTGAGCGGTACGCAGGAGGCGAAACTGAGACGGACGTTAACGCGAAGAGAGTTCTTGAGGGTGTCTGGTGCTGGGGTGGCCGGTGCGTCGCTGCTCGCTGGATGCGAGCGCGCGAGCATACTCCCTGATCTCCCTGACAACACCCCGTCCGCGAACAGGTCCACCAACGTGGTGCTGATCATCATGGACAGCTTGAGGAAGGATCACCTCGGTGTCTACGGCAACCGTCAGGTCAAGACCCCGAATCTCGACGCTCTCGCCAAAGACAGCCTGCGCTTCACCAGGGCCTACCCCGAGTCCGCGCCGACGATCTGCGCGAGGAGGGCCATACACACGGGGCTGAGGACCTGGCCTTTCAGGGACTGGCGACGTTACAAAGGCATAGACGTTGGTCTGCAGGGCTGGCAGCCGATCCCCAACGACCAGATCACCCTCGCCGAGACCATGCGAAGTGCTGGCTACGAGACGATGTTCGTCACCGACAACCTGCAGCAGTACGACGCCTCCATGAACTTCCAGCGCGGCTTCGACGCCTTCGACTTTATCCGGGGGCAGAGCACGGACAGCTACAGACCACTCTATACCTGCCCTCCCGAGAAGGTCGCGCAGGCGCTGGTGAAGGAAGGCGTCCTGGGAACGGGAGGCAGGTTGTACTTCCAACGGTACTTTGCCAACACGGCGTACCGCAGATCGGAAGAAGACTGGTTCGCCCCGCAGGTCTTCACGCGGGCCTCCGAGTTTCTGGAGACCACCAGATCCGACACGCCGTTCTTCCTGACCGTGGACTGCTACGACCCTCACGCGCCGTGGGACCCACCAGAAAAGTACGCAAATATGTACGATGGCAGCTACGAAGGCCCCGAGCCTTTTGCGCCGGTCGACGGGAGCAGCGACTACCTGAGCGGGCGGCAGATCCGGCGGATGAGCGCCCTCTACTCGGGCGAGGTGACGATGATGGACCGCTGGCTCGGCCGCTTTCTGGATAAGATGGAGGAACTGAACCTGTTCGAGAACACCCTCGTCGTCGCGCTCTCCGACCACGGCGTCGCCCACGGCGAGCACGGTGTCGTCGGCAAGATCCCCTCCTCCCTGTGGCCTGAGGTAACGGACGTCCCGTTCCTCATTCGCCATCCTGGGGGTAAGGGCGCCGGGACGACGAGCGACTACTACGCCTCCACCCACGACGTGGCGCCTACGATCCTCGGGTTTCTAGGTATCGAGCCGCGGCAGGAGCTGGATGGCCAGGATCTCTCCGTGATGCTCGAAGGTGGAGAGCCGGAGGCGAGACCCCACTTCACGCTCGGATACCACGACCACGTCTTCGCCAGGGACGAGGAGTACGCGATGATAAGCCGCAACGACGAAACGGAGGCCAGGCTCTACGATCTGAGAGAAGATCCTGGCATGTATAAGAACATCGCTGGAGATCTTCCCGACGTCGTGCGGCGTATGTTCCATGACTACGTCCTCGAAGACGCCGGAGGGCCTCTGCCCAGGTACTGATCCAGAGCCCGAGTCTCAGAGACCGCAGTACTCCGTCACGCTGTAAGAGAGGAGTCACTTTCATGGGGATCTACATCTCGGCGGATATGGAGGGCGTGACGGGGGTGACGCACTCCCAGGACGTGATCCCTGGCCGCTCGCAGTACGAGCGCTTCCGGAGGCTCTTGACCGCCGACGTGAACGCCGCCATCGACGGTGCAGCTGAGGCCGGCGCCACAGATTTTCTGGTCAATGAGGCCCATGATGGCATGCGGAACATCCTCCTCGAGGACCTCGACCCGCGGGCGGAGGTGATCGTCGGCCAGCGCAAACCTCTCTCGATGATGCAGGGCTTCGAAGACGCCGATCTCGTCTTCTTCATCGGCTACCACGCCCGCGCCGGCACGGAGGGAGTCCTGAGCCATACCTTCCAGAACCCTACCGTCGTCACGGGAGTCGGGCTGAACGGCGAGCCTTGCAGCGAGGCGCGTATGAACGCGACGCTCGCCGGCCTCAGGGGCATTCCCGTCGGCCTCGTGACCGGTGATGACCTGGCCTGCGCGGAGGCGGAGTCACTCTATGGTGGCGTGAAGACTGCACGGGTGAAGACCGCCGTCGACCGCTACACGGCCCGATGCCTCTCCCCACAGGCGGCCCGGGAACGCATCAGGGAAGCGGCCCGGCGGGCGGGCGGAGAAGGAGAGCTGGCCCCGTATGCGCCGGATCCACCCTACTCCTTCACCATCGAGTTCGCGACAGCCAGCTCGGCCGCGAGCGTCCTCTTATTCCCCGGCCTGGAGCGCGTGGACGACCGGCGCGTCTCCTGGACGCACGAGGACTACGAAACGGCCTTCAAGATGTTCATCGGCGTCATGCAGCTATCCCGCAGCGACCCGGACTACGGTTAGGGGCGACCGTGGGCCTCACTTTCTACATCGTGGACGTCTTTGTTGAAGAGAAGTACGCGGGCAACCAGCTCGCCGTCGTTCGCGGCGGCGCCGACTTGCCCGATGAGATCCTCCGGAAGTTGGCCCTGGAGATGAACTACTCCGAGACTACCTTCATCCTATCGGAGGAAGAGATCGAAGGTAGATATGACGTCCGCATCTTCACGCCTGGCGGGGAGGTGCCCTTCGCCGGACACCCGACCCTCGGTACGGCGTACGTGATCCAGCACGAGATACTCGCCAGCCCCGTAGAAACTATCACCCTGAAGTTGAAGGCCGGAGATATCCCCGTGACCTTCGGCGAGGTTCTCTGGATGCGCCAGCTCCCGCCGACCTTCGGCGCTACCCTGGACCCCGCCTCCGTCGCCAGCACCCTCCGCCTCGAGAGAGCCGACCTGGACGACCGCTATCCCGTGCAGGAAGTATCCACCGGGCTTCCTGCCCTGATCGTCCCGCTCGGGAGCCTCGACGCTCTGCAACGCTGCCGGGTGCACCATGACCGCTACGGTGATCTGGTAGAGAACATCGAGGCCAGAAACGTCCTCCTCTTCTGCCCCGAGCCGCACGAGGGCGCCGACCTATCAGCCCGCATGTTCGCCCCTGGCCTCGGCGTCCCCGAGGACCCAGCCACAGGCAGCGCCAACGGCTGTCTCGCCGGCTACCTCGTCGAACACCGCTACTTCGGAACCGACTCCATAGACGTGCGGGTCGAGCAGGGGTACGAGATCGACCGCCCCTCTCTCCTGTACCTGCAGGCCGCCAGAGATGGAGATGAGATAAGGGTCGACGTCGGCGGCAAGGTGCAGATGGTGGCGAAAGGGGAGTTGGTGTGAGCCGGGATGCGACCGGAGACCTGCGGGGTCGTGTGGCGCTCGTGACCGGTGTCGGGAGGAGAAGAGGGATAGGAGCCGCGGTCTGCCTGGCACTCGCCTCCCGCGGCGCCGACGTCTTTCTCTCCTACTGGAAAGCATACGACCGCGAGATGCCCTGGGCGTCGGACGAGGACGAGCCGGAGACGCTGCTCGGGGAGCTCCGGGCCGCTGGTGTCAGGACTGAGGGGGTGGAGATGGACCTCTCCGGGTCCGATTCAGCGCGGCTCCTTCTCGACGCGGCCGAGGAGAGGATCGGGAGGCCTTCGATCCTCGTCAACACCGCCGCTATCTCCACGCGCGCCGGTTTCGAGGCGCTCGACGCCGAGACCCTGGACGCCCACTACGCCGTCAACGTGCGGGCTATGGCCCTCCTCAGCGTCGACTTCGCACGGCGTTATCCCGGCGGTCCCGGGGGTAGGATCGTCAACTTCAGCTCAGGACAGTCGCTCGGACCGATGCCGGAAGAGCTCGCCTACGTAGCGACAAAGGGTGCCATCGAGGCGTTCACCAGGACGCTCGCCGTCGAGGTCGGGCACAAGGGCATTACGGTGAACGCCATCAATCCGGGCCCCACGGACACGGGCTGGATGACCGAGGAGTTAGAGCGGGAGCTTACACCGAAGTTCGCGCTCGGGAGGATCGGAGAGCCCGAGGACGCGGCGAGGCTCGTGGCGTTCCTGGCCTCGGATCAGGCGGCCTGGATCACGGGCCAGATCATCCATTCCGAAGGCGGCTTCTTCCGTTCTTGAGCGGCATGTTCGGCCTCCTTGCGCTACCATTACGTCCTGTATGAAGGTTCCCAGAAAGATCCCCAAACTCTTCCGCGAACCGCCGAGGACGCTGTTCGACGACCTGCATGACGAAACCTTCGAGGCGCCCGTCAAGGGGCCGCTGTTTTCGACCCCCGTGTTCTACGCGCTCCTGACGGTCTTCGGCATCTCCCTCATGCTCACCGCCGACTGGTTCGGGCTACTGCTCCTCAACGCAGACGGTGTCTTCGGGCGGATCGGCCCTCTCAACACCGTGCGCGTGACCGCCGTACTGATGACCGGGATAGCCTTCCCTTCGGCCCTCCTGATGTTCCACTACAAGCGTCTCTACTCCTATACCTCTGACGAGAACGTCTTCTTCACCGTTACCCTCTCGCTCTCCTTCCTGATGGGCTCTCCCTGCGCTCTCACCGGGATATTTGGGTGAGTAGGTTACAGGTGTCAGGCTCCAGGAAGAATTCATCGTCCAGCCGACATCCGTCTTCGAATCGTTTTGCTGATGCCTGCAACCTGATACCTGATGCCTGACGGCTCTATTCGCTTCGAACGTGGCCTCTCCTCTCCCAACGAGGTCTTCGGCCCTGCTGACGAGCCTTTTTCTCATTACCGGCCCGTGCTCGAGGAGATGGGGCGGATGGGGCCTGGGGAATGGAGGCGGAGAACTGAGAGGGCGCATCGGTGGTTACTCGAGAAGCAGCGAGAGTTGGGCATGGTCCCCGATGATAAGATTCATCCGATAGACTACGTGCCCCGCATCTTGCCAGCGGCGGACTGGAATATTTTGGAGCGGGGGCTGGCGCAGCGGATGTTCGCGATCAACGAGTGGCTCAGACACCTCGAGGTCGGAAAAGACGAGGTCGTCCCTGAGGAGATCATCGAGAGCAGCACCCTCTTCGACGCTTCGATCCCAACCCGATTCGGGGACGTCCCCAACCGGCAGATGGGCTTCGACATAGTCGCCGCCGAGCGTCCCGGCCAGACCGGCGAGTGGGAATACCTCGTCATCGAAGACAACGCCAAGATGCCTGTCGGCATCGAGCCTATGAACATCCTCAGGGCGATGACCCCCGATGTGCTACCCGAGTCCTACACGGCGCTCCGGGTGAGACCCCTCGACGGGCTGATGGAGCGCTTCGGCGAGGTCGTGCGGGCTGCTTCGCCCGAGCCCGACCCGACTCTGGCGATCCTCTCTACAGGACCTCAAGACCAGTACTACCTCGACCACAAGGTATTTGCCAGCGATCTCGGGGCGATTCTGGCCGAACGGCACGAGGTCGAGCTCGACCGCGACGGGAGGCTCGTCCACAAGAAGAGCGGTCGCAGGATCGACATAATCTACGAACGCATCGAAGACGGTAGGATCTACGAGGACATAAGGGGCCTGGTCGAATCTCAGGCCAGGGGCCTAGTCGACGCCGTCTTCGCCCCCAACCTGGGCGTCGCCGATGATAAGGGCGTCTATCCCTTTATCCCCAAGATGATCCGGACCTACCTCGGAGAGGAGCCGGTACTGGACAACGTCGAGACATACTCGCTCGCCGTCGAGGAGGATCGCCGCTACGTTCTCGACCACTTCGACGAGCTGGTCATAAAGAGCCGCAGCGGCTGGGGCGGCAAAGACGTCCTCATCGCCCCCGAAGAGTCAAAGGAGGACATCGAGGAGTTCCGTGAAACGGTGGAAGAGAACCCTGTCGAGTACGTGGCACAGGAGATGATAGATTTCTCGACCCACGTCCTCTGCGAGACCGACGAAGACGATTTCATCTTGCGCGACGCCCATGCCGACTATCGCATCCACGCCCTCGCCCCTGACACCCAGACGGTCGAGGTCGTACCAGGCGCCATGACGAGGGTAGCCGCCCCAGGCAGCAAGCTGGTCAACATCTCAAGCGGCGGCAAAATGAAAGACACCTGGGTGCAGCGTGGTGCATGAGGCTTGACTCATGCACCACGAGGATTTCAGCTGGTCAGCACGCTCCGGCTTCGCCTCCGCTGATCAGCACTTCAGCAATAAGAAGCTGACCGGCTGACAAGCCGCCTGGCGAAGCCTGGCGAAGCCTGGCGGCGTGCTGAAGTGCTGACCAGAGCGGTTTCGAAGAAACAAAATTTCCTCGAAACCGCTCTAGCTCGACAGCTCCGCCGCCATCAGCGTCAGGCCGCCGTCCACGACGAACGAGGCACCGGTTGCGTAGGATGACTTCTCCGAGGCGAGGAATGCGACCCAGGCCGCGATCTCGCGTGCGTGGCCGGGGCGCCCTAGCGGCAGGTTCGGGCGTTCTATGGTCGTCGGGTCCTCGTCCTCGGCGCCGGTCATAGGCGTGGAGATCTCACCGGGACCGACCGCGTTGACGAGGATGCCGTACTCCGCGAGCTCCATCGCCATGACCTTGGTGAGGAGACCGAGGCCGCCCTTGGAAGAGCAGTAGGCGGAGGCGCCCGTGCGTGGAACGTGCTCGTGCACAGAGGTGATGTTTATGATCCTACCGCCGTTTGCGGCCTCAACCATCCTCCTCGCCGCTCGCTGGGCGCACAGGAAAGCCCCGGAGAGGTTGGTGTCTATGACCTGCCGCCATTCTTCATAAGGGAGCTTCAGGAACTCGCCCGTCGGGTCGCCGGTACCGGCGTTGTTGACGAGCACATCCACGCCGCCCAGCGAGTCGGCCAGCTCGTCGATTATCTCCGCCGCTCCCGGTAGATCGGTGAGGTCCAATCGCCGCACCTCGCCTTTGCGCCCCGCGGCCCGCACGGCCTCGAGCGTCTCGTTGGCTCCGGCCTCATCGGTACGGTAGGTGATGCCCACGTCGAAGCCGTTCTCCGCCAGTTCCTTCGCCGACTCCTGCCCGATTCCAGAGTCCGACGCGGTCACTATCGCTACAGGACTCATGTCCCCTCCTCTCGTCCGGAAGACCTGCCACCCGGCTCTATGCCCCCGGAGTCGCGGGCACAAACAGGGTACGGTCGTTACGGTCCGAAGTCTTCGGTATCTTGTGAGTTGGGTGCTCTCGACCTCCGGTCGGATATGGCCGAGCGGGCGGCGCGCAGGACTCCGAGTCCGCCGTAGAGGGCGCCTGCGGCGGCCAGGGGCCAGGCGAGGAAGCGCGGGAAGCGGAGGCTTAGGAGGGAGGCTCCGAGCAGGGCGCCGCTGGCGGCTGCTGCCAGGGCCTGTTCGTGGGTCTCCAGCGGATAGCCGCTCTTCTGGAGGGCCGTACTGCCGACACGCAGAACGGTGGCCGATCCGCCAGAGCCGCTCCCCACGACGCCCCTTCGGACGTCGCGGTCCGGGGACTGGATCGGGCGCTCCGGACGTACTCTGGGGTGCGCGGCAGATCCGGCGAGGCGGACCTCCCGGGCGTTGGAGAGATCCTCCTCGAACAGCTCTTCCATCTGGGTGGCGAAGCCGGTGTCTTCGGCCACCAGATCTATCTCCCAGTTGGCGACGAGGCTCGCAACGTTCAGGTTCGTAGATCCCACCTTCGACCACCAGCCGTCGGCCACCAGGGTCTTGGCGTGGATCATGGGACCGCCGTACTCGAAGATGCGGACACCGGACTCGAGGAACTGCCGGTAGCCCGTGCGCGAGAGCGCCCCGATCCAGGGCAGGTCGTTGGTCGCGGGCACGAGGACCCGCACGTCCACCCCGTCACGGGCCACGGACATCAGGGATTGGGAGAGGATCGCCATGGAGAGGAAGTAGGCGTCGGTGATCCAGAGCCGCTTCTCGACCCCCGCGGTGAGCAACTGCAGCATCCGCAGGGTTCGCATCCTGCGCGGTTCCTGGACGACCACGCGCGCCGGCTCTTCGCCGGCTTGCGGGATGCTCTCGGGGTCGGGGCATTCGGCTTCGGGGAGGGATCCACCGGCGACGCCCCACAGCCCTGCGAAGGCCCGCTCCACCTCGGCGACGGCCGGGCCGCAGATGCTGACGGCCGTGTCCCTGTAGGGGAGTCCCGTCTCGGGGGAGGTCACGAGCCAGCCCTCGGAGATGCACACGCCTCCCGTCGAGGCGTACTCGCCGTCCACGGCGAGCAGCTTGCGATGATCGCGCCGGATCGCGCCGAGCGGCCCACCGAGCGTCGGCGGGTTGACCGCCCTGACATCCACGCCGGCCTCCCGCATCCGCCGCCAGAAGGAGCGTTTCACGTCGAGGCAGCCGAACCAGTCGTAGAGCACACGGACGCTCACCCCCTCCTCGGCCTTCTGGCTAAGAGCCCTCGCGAACCTCTCCCCGACCTCGTCGTCGCTGAAGATGTAGTTGTCCAGGTGAATCCAGTGCCGCGCCCTGGAGATGGCCGCGAGCCAGTCGTCGTAGGTGTCGGGGCCGTTCCGGAGAAGTTCCAACCGATTGCCCTCCCGAAGGGGCGCATCGCTGGCACGCGCCAGGGCGCGGTCGAGCCTCTCGCGCCGGAGCCCGTCCGGCGCAGGTCTACCCACAGATCCTCGCTCTTCCGTCTCCAGCCCTGGCCTCCTGGCGAAGGGTACGTTCTAACTCTACCCTGTTCCTGCGCTATCGTCGACGCAAGATGGCCCGGCGACCTGGCGATGC